>Ga0209390_10004419_pt1 | contig 21168 bp, 18 predicted proteins | sample BON01_FD_187212 | JGI IMG/M metagenome (GOLD analysis project Ga0209390, IMG submission 187212) | Freshwater microbial communities from Lake Bonney liftoff mats and glacier meltwater in Antarctica - BON-01 (SPAdes) (version 2) | ecosystem: Environmental > Aquatic > Freshwater > Ice > Glacier... | reverse complement strand
GATAACATCATCGCGTGGCCCCACCAAAAGCACGCGCTTCCAGCCCCGCGATCAGCTCGCGCAGCGTAGCCCGTGCGATGAAGAGTGGCAGACGGCGTTCGTCAATGCAAACGTCCGGGATGGGACACGTAGGATTTATATCATGTATAAACTTGTTTTGCCCGCACCGACGTTTCCGACACTTCCAGTGCAGGGTGGCGGTGCGTTTCCGATACGGCGCGTGTATTGTATCGGGCGCAATTTTGCAGCTCATGCGATTGAAATGGGGCATGATCCTGATCGTGAAGCACCGTTTTTCTTTCAAAAAAATCCAAACAACCTCGATGCATCGGGTGAATTTCCCTATCCTGCGCATAGCCAAGATGTGCATCACGAAGTTGAGCTTTTGACTGCGTTAAAGTCAGGCGGAACCAATATTTCTGTGGAAGATGCTGTGTCACATGTTTGGGGCTACGGCATCGCACTGGATATGACGCGCCGCGACTTGCAGGGCGAGGCCAAGAAAGCTGGTCGACCTTGGGAAATTGGCAAAGCGTTTGAGCGTTCAGCGCCGGTCGGTCTATTGCATCCGGTGTCGGCGGTGGGTCACTTGGAAACGGGTCGTATCACGCTGAGGGTTAATGGCGCGTTGCGCCAAGAAGGCGATTTGAATCAAATGATCTGGAAAGTGCCGGAAATGATTTCTTATCTGTCCAAGTATTTTGAACTTCAGGCTGGCGATGTCATTTTGGGCGGCACGCCGTCAGGGGTTGGCGCCATTCAGCGTGGCGATATGATGGAAGCCGAGATTGAGGGTTTGGGCGGGTTGGTTGTGACGGTGACGTAACACCAAAAAACCGATTGCATTGGACCGGATGCCTGCCACTGCCAAATCAGGATCGCCGGTTCAGAAGTGGCTTATCCACCTTTCCCTTTCAGGTCATGCTGGCTACTATAACTTTGAACCAGGCCAGATTGGCGCGACATGACAAAGCTGTTGCGCGCTGGCCATTGACCGCAACCAAAAACCGACAGGCTGGCATATGAACACCTCTAGCGCTCCGCATATTATTGTCACCAAAGTGGATGAGGCACCGCAATTGGCCTCGGCCTCGCTTTTGCCGATCATTCAATCCTTTGCGGCTGCGGCGGGTGTTGCGATTGGGACGCGTGATATTTCTTTGGCAGGCCGCATTATTGCAGCCTTTCCTGAAGGTCTTACAGAGGCGCAGCGCCAGTCCGATGATCTGGCCGAACTGGGCGCATTGGTCAAAACGCCGACAGCGAATGTGATCAAGCTGCCAAATATTTCCGCGTCAGCCCCGCAACTTGCCGCTGCGGTGAAAGAGCTGCAATCGCAGGGGTATGATCTGCCCGATTACCCGGAAAACCCGCAAACGGACGCGGAAAAAGAGGCGCGCCGCCGCTAGGACGCGATCAAAGGGTCGGCGGTGAACCCGGTTTTGCGTGAAGGCAACTCTGACAGGCGCGCGGCTGTGGCGGTGAAAAACTATGCGATGGCCAACCCACATTCGATGGGTGTTTGGCACGCTGACAGCAAAACAAGCGTATCGACGATGGGTGCGGGGGATTTTCGCGCGAATGAAATCTCGGTAACGCTAAGTGCTGCGCAGGCCGGTAAAGCGCGGATTGAACTGACGGGCGCCGATGGTTCGGTTAAGGTTTTGAAAGACGGTGTAGATTTTCCCGCAGGCACGGTTGTGGATGCTACCTACCTGTCAGTTGCCGCCTTGCGCGCGTTTTTGCTGGAACAGTTCGTGGCCAGCAAGCGCGACGGTGTTTTGTTTTCTATCCACCTTAAGGCCACGATGATGAAGGTTTCTGACCCCATTATCTTTGGCCATGCGGTCAAGGCCTACCTTGCCACGGTATTTGAAAAGCATGGGGCGGCCATGGCGGCGGCTGGGGTTGATGCAAATTCCGGGCTTGGTGCCGTGTTGGACCGGGTGGCCGAAATGCCAACGCATGCCGCGATTGAGGCCGATATTCAGGCGGCAATGGCTGCGCAACCTCCGCTTTATATGGTGAATTCTGACAAGGGGATCACCAACCTGCACGTCCCTTCGGATGTGATTGTTGATGCGTCCATGCCCGCTTTGATCCGGGCGGGCGGCAAGGGTTGGGGGCCGGATGGCAAAGCCGCCGACACAAATTGCGTGATTCCGGACAGTTCCTATGCGCCTGTTTATGATGAAACAATCGCGTATTTCAAAGCGACTGGTGCGTTGAACCCTGCGACGGCGGGTACGGTGCAAAACATTGGTCTTATGGCGCAAAAGGCCGAGGAATATGGCTCGCACCCTACCACGTTTGAAATCCCAAGTGATGGTACGGTGCGCGTGATTGCGGCCAATGGCGATGTTTTGCACCAGCATAAGGTGGAAAAAGGCGACATCTGGCGCGCGGCGTCGGCCCGGCAAGCGCCGATTGAAGATTGGGTGCAGCTCGCGATTGAACGGCAAAAGGCCGAGGGCTGCCAGGCGATTTTCTGGTTGGATGCCGCGCGCGCGCATGACGCTGAGTTGATCAAATATGTGACGCCGATTTTGGCGGCAGCAGGTGTGGCTGACCGCTTTCAAATTATGTCGCCGCGTGAAGCTACGCGTTTGTCGCTGGAAACCATTCGGAAAGGCGAAAATTCCATCGCTGTGACGTGCAATGTGCTGCGCGATTACCTGACCGATTTGTTCCCGATTTTGGAGCTGGGGACCTCGGCCAAGATGCTGTCTATCGTTAAGCTGATGCAAGGCGGTGGTATGTTTGAAACCGGGGCTGGCGGGTCGGCCCCGAAACATGTGCAGCAATTGATGGAAGAAAAGCATCTGCGCTGGGATTCATTGGGTGAATTCTGCGCCTTGGGCGAAAGCCTGAAATTCCTTGCTGACCAGTCGGGTAATGAGCTGGCACGGGTTTTGGGCTGTGCGGTTGATGTTGCGACCCAAGGCGTTTTGGGCCATGATCGTTCCCCCAAACCAAAGGTTGGTCAGACCGATAATCGCGATAGCCATTTCTATTTTGCGATGTATTGGGCACAAGCCTTGGCGGCGCAAACCGATAGCGCCGCGTTGGCGGCACATTTCGCGCCCATCGCCGCGGCTTTGGCGGAAAATGAAGGCAAGATCATTGCAGAACTCGTGGCCCATCAAGGCAAGCCCGCAGATCTGGGTGGTTATTTCCACGGTGATACGGCCAAGACTGCCGCCATCATGCGTCCCTCGCAAACATTTGCCAAAATTATCGGCTAGGGCAGGTCGTACTGCTATCGTTGGCCCTGCAAACAGTGCGTGAGCAGGGCCACGTTGCGCAAGTTGAGCATATTCCTATGCGCCTCAAGGATTTTCAGCTCTTCCAATTTACCCGTTTCTGCGTCGCGTGACTGGTGCTAAACAGCCAGTATCTTAGAAGGGTTTAGGCGAATGGTCTTGGATGGATGAACTTTGGCAAGGTCTGGCCCATGCGGCGCGCCTGATTTGGGGCTTTGACCCGGATCTATTGGAAATTGCGGGCCTGTCGCTGCGGGTCAGTCTGGGTGCGACGTTTGTTGCGTCGCTTATTGGCCTGCCTTTGGGCGCATGGTTGGCGGTAAACCGGTTTCGCGCGCGCCGCGTTGTGATTGCGATTTTGAACGCTTTGATGGGCTTGCCACCGGTTGTTGTGGGGCTGTTTGTTTATATCTTGTTGTCACGATCCGGGCCGTTTGGCGTGCTGGGCTTGCTGTTTACGCCCACTGCTATGGTCATAGCACAAGTTATCATCATAACGCCCATCGTCGCCTCAATCGCGCATCAGGCCTTGCGCGACCTTTGGGCGGATTATCATGATTTGCTGATCTCGCTGAACGCCAGCCGGGGCCAACGGATCAAGGCGCTTTTGTGGGATGGGCGGCGCGCGTTGTTGACGGCGTCGCTTGCGGGATTTGGCCGGGCGATTGGCGAGGTTGGCGCGATTATGATTGTTGGTGGGAATATCGACCATGTTACCCGCGTTTTGACGACGGCGATCGCACTGGAAACTGGCAAAGGGCAATTCGGCCTTGCGCTTGCTTTGGGCTTTGTACTGATCGCGCTGGCTATCGCGGTGAACCTATGTGTGCATTTTCTATCGCGCACGGAACGGAGCGGGCGATGGTAGGTTCCATCTTGCCGCTTCAGGTCGATGCACTTTCGCTGCGGCGGGGGGGGCGCCGCATTTTGGGGCCGATTTCTTGGGTCTTGGCGGGGGCAGGGATCACTGTGGTTTTGGGACCGAATGGTTCGGGTAAAACCTCATTCCTGCGGGCCATGCACGGGTTGGAGCGCATAAATCACGGTGATTTACAGTGGGCAGCTCCGATGAGCCTTGTGCGTGCCAAGCAAAGCTTTGTGTTTCAAACCCCAATTTTGATGCGGCGTTCGGTGGTAGAGTGCATCGCCTATCCTTTGCTGTTGGACGGGGTCCCGCGTGGGCAGGCGCTTATACAAGCATCGGATGCTGCCACTGAGGTTGGCCTTGGCGCGGTGTTGAACCAGCCTGCACAGGTTTTGTCTGGTGGTGAAAAGCAAAAACTGGCATTGGCCCGCGCCTTGATCCGGGTACCTGAGGTTTTGTTTTTGGATGAACCTTGTGCCAACCTTGATGGCCGCTCTACCCGTGACATTGAGGCGATCTTGGCTGTTGCGCGCGATGCAGGTACCCGCATTGTGATGTCAACGCACAACCTTGGGCAAGCCCGCCGCTTGGCCGATGACATTCTGTTTTTATACAATGGTCAGCTGGTTGAGGCTGGGCCGAATTCAATCCTAGAAACCCCAACCACCCCTGAATTGGCGGCTTACTTAAACGGAGATTTGTTACCATGATGCTGAAATCCCTTACCTTTGCTGCTGGCATGGCGCTGTTTGCAGGTGGTGCTTGGGCGGATGATTTGAAGCTGGCTGTGACCACGTCCTTTGCCAATTCGGGCTTGGCCGAGGTTTTGTTGCCGCAGATTGAAAAAGATACCGGGATTACCGTGCGGCTTTTGGTGGTTGGCACCGGTCAAGCCTTGGCGCTGGGGGCCGCGGGCGATGTTGATGCCGTTTTGGCCCATTCCCGCGCGGCCGAGGATGCGTGGCTGGCCGAAGGCAATGGCACGCATCGGCGTGAGATTATGTATAATGATTTTGTGATTGTCGGCCCCGCCGCTGACCCCGCAGAGGTGGGCAAAGCGGCGCTTGTGACCGAGGCGTTCAAGGCGATTGCCGCCGCCAAAGCCCCGTTTGTTAGCCGGGGCGATGACAGTGGCACCCACAAGATGGAACTGGTGCTGTGGAAAGAGGCAGGCATTGAACCCGTGGGCGATTGGTACCGCGCGGTTGGCCAAGGGATGGGGGCTGCCCTGAACACGGCCGCTGGTATGAACGCCTATATTCTGGCCGATCGGGCGAGTTGGCTGAATTTCGGCAACAAGGCAGGCCTAGCAATTGATTTCCAAGGCGACCCGGCATTGTTCAATCAATACGCATTATTGCCAGTGAACCCGGCCAAACACGCGCATGTGAGGGCGGATTTGGTGCAAACCCTTGAAGACTGGCTGGTTGGTGATACGGCCAAGGGGCTGATCGAAGGGCATAAAATCGCGGAACAACAGCTTTTCGTGTTCAACGCTAAGCCAAATTAGGTTTGATGCGCCTTTCAAATGGGCTTGGCCTTGACAAGGTAGTCTCTTTGTTCAGAATATTTTTACGCGCGTAAAAATTTTAAGGCTATGGAGCAGGTTGTCTGGTGTGGCTCCAGTGCGTACGAACGGTGGTGGACTGTGGGGCAGGGGAGAGATGAAAATGGACAAGCCAAAAATCAACACGATGGAGGAGTTGTCGGCGGCAATTGGCGTCTCGCGCCCCACTTTGTCGCGGTATTTTCAAAGCCCGGACAGTGTGCGCGGTAAGACTTCTGAGAAGATCCGCCTTGGGCTGGAGCGGGTTGAGTATGTTCCGAATTTTTTCGCGACTAGAATGAACCGCAAGACCACCGGAATTATTGGCGTAATCATCCCCTACCTTAACGATTTGTTCTTTACCAAGCTGTTGGAGGCGATTGAAATTGCTGCGATGGACGCTGGCTTTACCGTCATCACGCAATGTTCGCATGCAGACCCTGCAATTGAAACGCGGGCGGCAGAAACCTTGATGTCGATGAGCGTGGACGGCGCGCTGGTGGCGCCTTTGGGAAACGAAAGTGACCCTAGTGTTTACGCCAGACTGGGCGCGCGCCTGCCGTTTGTGCTTGTCGACTCGCGCCCAAAGACCTTGCCCAATGTGGACTATATTGGCTCTGATCATGTGCAAAGTACTGGAATTATTACAGAATATTTGTGCCGTGTTGGCGAGCCGCCGATTTTTCTGGCGATGCCCCGCGTGAACTTTAACGCGATTGAACGTGAAAATGCTTATATCGAGAAAATGACCGCCCTTGGCCACACGCCCCAGATTATCGGGACGGAGGCAATCGATTCGCGTTGGCTGTTTGAAGCGCATGGTGAGGCCGTGCTGGACCAATACTTTTCACGTGGAGAGCATACGGACCGCTCGATTCTATGCGTGAACGACCGTGTGGCCATCGGCGCCATTCGTGCTGCGGCGCGGCATGGCCTTGTGCCGGGGCGCGGCGCGCAGGGCGGGTTGCGGATTGCGGGGCATGATGATTATCCACTTTGCCCTTTTACCACCCCTGCCTTGACCACCGTCGCGCAGAACGTTGAAGCCATTGGTAAGGCATCCGTTTCACGGCTTGTTGAAATGATCCGAAGTGAAACGGTGCCGGGCAATGCAACGGGTCAGCCTTTGGTTCAGCTGTTTGATGGGGTGCTAAAATTGCGCGAATCCGCATGATAGCGACATAATGCTGCTGCGCAGAAAAAAAGCGCTAAAAGTTTTTCTTGACGCAAGGTGAATTTTTCCCTTATCTTTTACACATGTAAAAAACGGGAGGTCACTTACATGACTATGAAACGTACACTTCTAAACTCGGCTATCGGTCTTGGTATGGCTGTTGGTTTTGGTGCCGCTGCTGGTGCTGAAACGCTTACTATCGCCACAGTGAACAATGGCGACATGATCCGTATGCAAGGTTATACCGAAGCATTCACCGCAAAAACCGGCCATACGGTTGAGTGGGTCACTTTGGAAGAAAACGTGCTGCGCCAGCGCGTCACCACGGACATCACCACCAAAGGTGGCCAGTTTGACATCATGACTATCGGCATGTACGAAACTCCAATCTGGGGTAAAAACGGCTGGCTCGTTTCGCTGAACGACCTGTCGGCTGAGTATGATGCTGCTGACATTCTTCCTGCTATGGCAGGCGGTCTGTCCTATGACGGCACACTTTATGCAGCACCATTCTACGGCGAAAGCTCGATGGTCATGTTCCGCAAGGATCTGATGGAAAAAGCTGGCCTTGAAATGCCGGAAGCCCCAACTTGGGAATTCATCCGTGAAGCTGCGGCCAAGATGACTGACCGCGCAACTGAAACCAACGGCATTTGTCTGCGTGGCAAGGCTGGCTGGGGTGAAGGCGGCGCTTTCATCACTGCTATGTCCAACTCGTTTGGCGCTCGCTGGTTTGATGAAAACTGGAAGCCACAATTCGACTCCGAAGCGTGGGCAAACACTGTCAACTTCTTCAAAGGCATGATGGACGAATCCGGCCCAACCGGTTACGCGACCAACGGTTTTAACGAAAACCTGTCGTTGTTCCAGCAGGGCAAGTGCGGCATGTGGATCGACGCAACTGTTGCGGCATCCTTCGTGACCAATCCAAAGGAATCGACCGTAGCGGACCAGGTTGGTTTTGCTTTGGCACCTGATAACGGTCTGGGCAAGCGGTCCAACTGGCTTTGGGCTTGGGCGCTGGCGATCCCCGCAGGCACTCAAAAAGAAGCTGCTGCAAAAGAGTTTGTCGAATGGGCAACTTCGAAAGAGTATATTGATCTTGTAGCTGCCAAAGAAGGCTGGGCAAACGTTCCTCCGGGCGCTCGTGCTTCGCTTTATGCGAACCCTGAGTATCAGAAAGTGCCGTTCGCCAAGATGACGCTGGACTCGATCCTGTCGGCAAACCCGAACGCACCAACTGTTGAGCCTGTGCCTTATGTTGGCGTACAGTTCGCGGCTATTCCGGAATTTGCGGGTATCGCGACTGACGTAAGCCAAGAGTTCTCGGCAGCATATGCTGGTCAGCAGACTGTTGAAGAAGCTTTGGCAAAAGCTCAGGCTATCACAGCAGACGCAATGGAAGCAGCTGGCTACTAAGCCTTACTGTTATGAAAAGCTGAGGGGCGGCTGGTCCGCCCCCCAAGCCCATTTTACCCCACCCCATCATCACCTATACTTGCAGACATAGTGCTATTTGTGCTGCCTAGGAAGGAATGTCCAATGGCTACCAAAGCTTCACGTACTGCGGCCCGCATCATGATGGCCCCTGCCGTCATCTTGCTATTGGGTTGGATGCTTGTACCCCTTGTCATGACGCTCTGGTTCTCGTTCCGTAACTATCTACCGTTGCGGGGTGGTGATCTGGGGTTCGCAGGGTTTGACAATTACGCTCGGTTTATCAGCTCATCCGCGTTTTGGCCTGCTGTGATGGCCACGCTGATTATCGTTATTGGTACGCTTGTTATTACTGTTACCTTGGGCGTTTTGCTGGCCTTGTTGCTTGACCAACCGATGTGGGGTCAGGGGATTGTTCGTATTCTTGTTATCGCGCCGTTCTTTGTTATGCCGACCGTGTCTGCCCTTGTTTGGAAGAACATGTTTCTAGACTCGGTGAATGGACTTTTTGCGCATATCGCCCGGTTTTTTGGGGCCGCACCCGTTGAATGGATGATCCAAGCCCCGCTCTCAAGTATCATTTTGATCGTTAGCTGGCAGTGGCTTCCCTTTGCGACCCTTATTCTTTTGACTGCGATTCAATCGCTCGACAGCGAACAGCTTGAAGCCGCCGAAATTGACGGCGCGCCAAAGGTTAAGCGGTTCTGGTATATCATCGTGCCGCATCTTGGCCGCTCGATCACCGTAGTGATCTTGATCCAGACGATCTTTTTGCTGTCTATCTTCGCAGAAATCTACGTGACCACTGCTGGGGCGTTCGGCTCCAAGACCTTGACCTACCTGATCTTCCAGCGTGTGTTGGAAAGCCAGAACGTCGGGCTCGGCTCTGCCGGTGGTGTCTTTGCAATCATTCTCGCCAACATTGTCGCCATCTTCCTGATGCGCATTGTCGGCAAGAACCTGGACTCGTGAGGGAACATCATGGCTCGCTCAATTACAAATAAGCAAAAGACGATCAACACGGCATTCGCCTGGGCTATCGGACTTTTGATCTTCTTTCCGATTCTTTGGACGATTTTGACCAGCTTCAAAACCGAAGCCGATGCTATCGCATTCCCGCCTAAATTCCTGTTCTTTGATTGGACGTTGGAAAACTATGGGGTGGTGCAGGAACGCTCTGACTATATGCGCTTTCTGTGGAACTCGGTCATCATTGCGGGCGGCTCAACGCTGCTTGGGATTCTCATCGCGGTGCCTGCGGCTTGGTCGATGGCCTTTGTGCCATCGCGCCGAACCAAAGATATCTTGATGTGGATGCTGTCGACAAAGATGCTGCCAGCCGTTGGCGTGCTTTATCCGATGTATTTGATTTTCATCAAACTTGGGTTGCTGGATACGCGCGTTGGCCTGACTATCGTGCTGATGCTGATCAACCTGCCGATCATCATCTGGATGCTTTACACTTACTTTAAAGAAATCCCCGCAGAGATTTTGGAAGCGGCAAGGATGGATGGTGCCTCGCTTGGCAAAGAGATCATCTATGTGCTGACGCCAATGGCGATACCCGGAATTGCCTCTACAATTCTGCTGAATGTTATCCTCGCCTGGAACGAAGCGTTCTGGACGTTGAACCTGACTGCCGCAACGGCAGCCCCGCTCACGGCGTTTATTGCCAGCTATTCAAGTCCGGAAGGGTTGTTCTACGCCAAGCTTTCGGCGGCTTCGACCATGGCGATTGCCCCAATTCTCATCATGGGCTGGTTCAGCCAAAAACAACTCGTCCGCGGCCTCACCTTCGGCGCAGTGAAATAAGGAGTTCAGACTATGGGACGCATTACTCTCGATAAGGTGACGAAGCGATTTGGTGATGTAGAAGTCATCCCGCCGCTTGACCTGACCATTGAAGAAGGCGAGTTCGTCGTTTTTGTTGGCCCTTCGGGCTGCGGCAAATCCACCCTTTTGCGCCTGATCGCGGGGTTAGAGGATGTATCGGGCGGCCAGATCCGCATTGATGGCCAGGACGCCACCATGACACCCCCCGCCAAACGTGGGCTTGCGATGGTGTTCCAATCCTATGCGCTTTATCCGCATATGTCGGTGCGCAAAAACATCGCGTTTCCGTTGAAAATGGCCGGGATGGACAAGGCTGAACAAGAACGCCGCATTGATAACGCCGCCAAAATTCTGAACCTGACCGATTATATCGACCGCAAACCCGGCCAGCTTTCGGGGGGGCAGCGTCAGCGTGTGGCCATTGGTCGGGCGATTGTGCGTGAACCAGCAGCGTTTTTGTTTGACGAACCCTTGTCTAACCTTGATGCCGCGTTGCGTGTTGGCATGCGGTTGGAGATCACTGAACTGCACGCGCGGCTGAAAACCACGATGATCTATGTAACCCATGATCAGGTCGAAGCGATGACCATGGCCGATAAGATTGTGGTGCTGCGCGCAGGTTTTATCGAACAAGTCGGTAGCCCGCTGGAGCTGTATCACCGCCCGCGCAACCTGTTCGTTGCAGGCTTTATCGGTTCGCCGAAAATGAACCTGATCGCAGGGGCTGAGGCGAAAAAGCACAATGCGACCACTATTGGTGTCCGTCCTGAACACTTGACGGTGTCGGCAACGGAAGGCGCATGGAAAGGCCGTGTTGGCGTGTCTGAACATCTTGGGTCTGACACGTTCTTTTACGTCCACGATACCGGCCTGACCGATGACATCACCGTCCGCGTGCCGGGTGAGGTTGCGTTGCGGTCTGGTGATACGGTCTATCTGACCCCGGATGCGGATAAGATTCACCGCTTTGACGACAAAGGCTTGCGGATCGAATGACCCGCCTTGCTGGAAAATCCGCGCTTATCACCGGTGCCGCCCGTGGCATCGGTCGCGGCTTTGCCGAGGCTTATGTGCGCGAAGGGGCGATGGTTGCCATTGCCGATATCAATCTGGGCGCCGCACAGGCAGCGGCACGTGAGATTGGCCCTGCGGCCTATGCCGTCCAACTGGACGTTGGCGAGCAGGCCAGCATTGATGCGGCCATCACGGCGGTCGTGGCAAAGGCTGGCAAGCTTGATATCTTGATCAACAATGCGGCCCTGTTTGATGCGTCTGAGACGGTTGATATTACGCGCGAAAGTTATGACAAGCTTTATGCCGTCAATGTGGCTGGCACCTTATTTACCATGCAAGCGGCGGCCAAGCAGATGATCGCGCAAGGCCATGGCGGCAAGATTATCAACATGGCGTCCCAAGCCGGGCGGCGCGGTGAAAGCCTTGTTTTGATTTACTGTTCCACCAAAGCTGCGGTCATTTCCATGACCCAATCGGCAGGCCTGAACCTGATCAAGCATGGCATTAACGTTAATGCCATCGCCCCCGGTGTGGTGGACGGCGACCATTGGGTCCATGTTGACGCAATGTTTGCCAAGCTGGAAGGCAAAGCGCCGGGCCAGAAAAAAGCTGAAGTGGCCGCTGGCGTGCCTGCTGGCCGCTTTGCCACCCCCGATGACCTGACAGGGATGGCGATCTTTCTTGCCTCGCCCGAGTCTGATTACATCCTGTCGCAGACGTATAACGTCGACGGCGGCCAATGGATGAGCTGATAGGAATATTCGTATGAAACTGTCCAATGCCACGCTGGCAGCCCTTCCCAAAACCGTTCGAGTTCCGCGCTATGATCGCGCGTCCCTGACACCGGGCATCGTGCATATTGGCCTTGGTAACTTTCACCGGGGCCATCAGGCTTGGTATCTGCACCGCCTGTTTGATGCAGGGCTGAACCATGATTGGGCGATTATCGGGGCAGGGGTGCGCGCCACGGATGCGCTTATGCGCGACAAGCTATTGGCCCAAGATTGCCTGACCACGCTTATTGAACTCGACCCGTCCGGCAAATCGGTTGAGGTATCAGGCTCCATGATAGGGTTTGTTCCGGTTGAGGAGGGCAATGGCCCGCTGATCCGCCAAATGGCCGAGCCCGCGATCCGTATCGTTGCGCTGACAGTGACCGAAGGCGGCTATTACACCGCCGCAACCGATGGCAGCTTTGCCGCGTCCCATCCCGATATTGTCTATGATGCAGCCCATCCCGATGCGCCCAAAACCGCGTTTGGCGCCATTGTTGCGGCGCTAAAACTGCGCCGCGCGCAAGGGCTTGGGCCGTTCACCTGCCAAAGCTGTGACAACCTGCAAGGCAACGGCGCGATTTTGCGCCAAACGGTTGTTGGCCTGGCCCGGCTGTCTGATGCTGATTTGGCCGATTGGATTGATAGTAACTGCACCTTTCCCAATTCGATGGTCGATTGCATTGTGCCTGCGACTGGCCCCAATGAACTTGCCTTGGCCCGCGAATTTGGCATCGACGATGCCGCGCCCGTTACGCACGAAAATTTTCGCCAATGGGTGATTGAGGATGCGTTTTGCGCAGGCCGCCCTGACTGGGATAAGGTTGGTGTCACGATAACCCATCATGTGCATGACTATGAGGCGATGAAAATCCGCATTCTGAATGCGGGCCATCAGGTTATCGCCAACCCCGGCGAAGTGCTTTCAGTTGAAACCATCGCGGGCTGCATGGACCACCCCGCCATTCGTGCGCTGTTTCGTAAGGTGGAACTGACCGAGATCGCCCCGCATGTGAAACCTGTACCCGGCATGACGCCCACAGCCTATGTTGATTTGATTGAGCGCCGCTTTTCCAACCCCTCCATCGTTGACACCACCCGCCGCGTCGCCTTTGATGGCTCGTCGCGCCATACTGGGTTTGTGCTGCCCATTCTGCGTGATGGTTTGGCCGCCGGCGCACCGATCGAAGGGCTGGCGCTGGTTGAGGCGATCTGGGCGCGGATGTGCGAAGGCACGCGCGAAGACGGCAGCCAAATTGCCCCAAATGATCCCTTTTGGGACGCGCTTCAAACCGCTGCCTGCGCAGCCAAGACCAACCCGCAAACGTGGCTTGATCAGAGCCATATCTACGGTGATTTGGCACTAAACTCGCGCTTCGCAAGTGCGTTTGCTGCAGCTTTGACCAGCCTTTGGTCGAAGGGTTGCGTGAGAACGATCGAAGATTACTGCGCAAAACCGTAATCGCAGCGGCTTTCCTCTGAAAAGGCGCGGCCAAGTCACACTTGGCCGCGCTTTGCATTTTAAGCCCGTGAAATAGCTGCGGCCTTTGGCCCGATCCTGTAGCAATTCTTGCTGAGCACCAACAACGGTTTGGCGGAAACTGCCGCCATGGGTAATCACTGATCCGTCAGCATCCGCGCCACTGTTAGGACCGAATAGATAGGCTTGCCCGTAGCCGCGCGAAGGGCCGCCGCGTAGGGTGGCAAGTTCCCACATTCCAGCAAAAACGCCGCCAAGTCGGGCGTGGCGCGCAGCATTGCTTGCGCCTTTATCACGACCGCGGCTTCAATCGCGGGTTGGTCAATGCGGGTTTGATCTACCTTTGGAACCAAAATCGCACGGGCAAAGGCGGCGCAATCTTCCATCCCCACGATCCGCGCTTCACCCGGCGCAATTCCCGCAGCTTGCTGTGCTAGGGCGCCAAGGCTGGGTGCCGATGCGGTCAAAACGCCAATCGGTCGGCCGCCATAGGCTGTGCGGAGCACCCCAAACAAGGACAATGCCGACAGCATAACAGGCACCTGAACCGCTGCCGCAATCTGGTCTTGCACCGTCACCAAAAACCCGCAGGTGGAGGTGATGGCGACCGCGCCTTCGGCTTGTAACTCTTGGGCCGCTGCACAAAACCCGGCAATCAGTTCTGGGCTTGGCAACCCGTTGCGTACCACATCCAAACTGCCTGCCTTTGCCACAACGCGCGCGCGGGCAGGAATGTGATAGCTGCCCATGTGTCCGGCATCGCCCGGCACCCGCTCAAACGCGGTGTCCAGCATCAAAACGCCGATAAACCCGGTCATCTGCTTAACAGTCGCTCTGGCAGCCAAGTGGCGAGGCCCGGAAACACGACTAAGACACCGACCATCAGCACCATAATCCCGAACATCGGCAGGGCGGTTTTGGCGATATAGGTGATGTCACGTTTGGTCATGGATTGCAGCACGAACAGGTTAAAGCCGATGGGGGGCGTGATTTGTGCCATTTCGACCACCACCACGATGAATATCCCGAACCAAATCAGGTCAATACCCGCCGCGCGGATCATCGGCTCGATAATAGCCATGGTCAGCACCACCGCTGAAATTCCATCCAAGAACATGCCAATGATGATGTAAAACACCATCAATGCTGCGATGAGTGCGATAGGCGATAGGTTGAATTCGGCAATCCACGCCGCCAAAGCACGCGGCAGGCCGGTGAAGCCCATCGACAAAGACAAAAACGCAGCCCCCATCAAGATCAACGCAATCATCGCACTTGTTCGCGTTGCCCCCAGCAAGCTTTCGGTGAATGTCTCCAACGTCAGCGACCCTTGCAAGGCGGCCAAAATTAACGCGCCGATCACACCAAAGGCCGCCGCCTCGGTCGGCGTTGCATAGCCTGTATACATCGACCCAATCACCACGACGACCAAGGCGATCACCGGGATAAGCAGGGTTGAATTTTTCAACGCCGCCACAAACCCGATCCGCGGTTCTGGTTCGGGCCGCTCACTTGGGCGTAGGTAATACCAAGCCACGATATAGGCCATGAACATCGCCGCCAGCACCAATCCCGGCAAAACCCCTGCCATAAACAGCTTGGTGATGCTTTCCTTGACTGTCACGCCGTAAACAATCAGCGTGAGCGACGGCGGGATCATCAGCCCCAAGGTCGCGGCTCCGGCCAGAGTGCCAATGGTCATATATTCAGGATAGCCCCGCTTTTGCAGTTCGGGGATCGACATTTTGCCCACGGTGGTCAGCGTCGCCGCCGATGATCCCGAAACGGCGGCAAACACCGTACAGCCCACTACATTGGTGTGCAGCAACCCGCCGGGTATGCGCCCTAACCAAGGCGCCAAACCTTTGAACATATCCTCGGACAGCCGCGTGCGGTATAGGATCTCACCCATCCAGATGAACAAGGGCAGGGCGGTCAGGGTCCAACTGCTGGAGCTGGTCCAAACCGTGATAATCATCGCATTGCCGGGGTTGCGCGAGGTAAAGCCGATCATCCCGATATAGGCAACACCGAGCAGCGCCAACCCAACCCAGATACCCGATCCAAGCAGGAAAAACATCACAAACAGGAAAATTCCGATTTTCAGCGCCACAGCATCACGGTCAAACCCAGTCATCGCTTGTGTCGCGGCGTAGACCAGCAGCAACACCGCGCCAACCATAACAGCCCGGCTGGCTTTGGAGTGCAATAGCAGCTCCGTCCAATCCACAGTGTAATCGGCGGCATCCACACCTTTGAAATCACTGAACATTAGGCGCAGCAAATTATCCACCACGGCGACAGCAAAGATCACTGCCCCAACGGCCATCAGGCTTTGCGGTATCCACAAAGGCGTTGCATCCTGACCTTGGGAAATGTCGTTGATCTTGGCCGACAACAGCACCGCCTTTACCGCATACCAGGCCAAAAACACCGCCGCCAAACTGGCGATCGTGTAACACCACAGCTCTACCGCGCGCCGGTAGCGCCCGGATTTGGTGACAAACAGCGCAACCCGGATATGCGCATTATAGTTGAACGTATAGGCCATCGCCAAGAACGACGTGGCCGCCATCGCATAGCCTGCATATTGCGCGCCACCCGGAAAAATCAGGCCCATCCAGCGCGCCACCATCTGCGCCGTGACAAGTGCCAAAATCGCCGTCAAGGCCACGGCCGCCGCCAATCCGCTTGCTTTGTAGATGCCGTCCAACAAGCTGCGCATTGGGGCTACTCCTTTGTATTCAAGATAGAAAAAGGCCCCCGCCCTGCAAGGCAGGGGCCAAAAGGCTTATTTGCGATAGGTGTCAACAATGGTTTTGCCTGCGTCACCCGCATTGGCCAACCATTCGTCGGTCATCGTCACCCCAATTGCCGCCAAATCGGCTGCCAATTGTTCGCCCGGCTCGGATACGGCCAAGCCATTGTCGCCCAGTGTCTTCAAGAACCCACCCGCCAGTTCTTCGGCCTTGGCCGACCCGCGAGCCTCAGCCTCGGCGGCTTTGCTGGTCAAACACTCCTGCGACGCGGCAGGCAGCGCGTTGAACGCGTCCGAGTTCACAAAGATTGAGTTGCGCGGCAGCCAGCCCTTGGCGTCATAGAAATTGGTCAGGTCTTCCCAAACCTTTTCATCTACGCCGGTGGACCCTGATGAAATAAACGCCTCAACCACACCCGTTGCCAGCGCTTGCTTCAATTCTGACGCCTCAATCTGAATAGGCACCATGCCGGCCAATTCGGCCACACGCGCGGTTGCAGCGTTATAAGCGCGGAATTTCAAGCCAGCGGCATCGGCCAAGCTGCTAACCTCTTTGTTGGCATAAAACCCTTGTGGCGGCCACGGCACTGAATACAGCAGGGTCATATTCTGCTCATTCAGCAAGGCGTTCAACGTGGGCCGTGCTGCATCGCGCAGCTTGTCGGATGCCGCGAAAGATGTCGCAAGGAACGGCACGGAATCATAGCCGAACACCGCGTTTTCATTGGCATGGGCCGACAGCAAACGCTCGCCGATTTGGGCCTCGCCCACTTGCACCGCGCGCTTAATCTCATCGCCCTTGAACAGCGATCCGCCGGCATGGATCGTAATATCCAACGCGCCGCTGGTACATTCCTTTACCGCATCCACAAAAATCTGAGCGTTTTCCGTGTGATAGTTATTGGCCGGATAGGCCATCGGCATATCCCAGTTTTCGGCTTGGGCCATCGTTGCCAGGGCCATCGTCGCGACTGTGCCGGTTAAAACGGTTTTCAATAGGGTCATAGTTTATCCTCTCCAATGTTGGCATGCCCGGTTATTGTCCGGGTTCAGGCTATTCGGGTCTTGCCCGATGTGCGGCAGCAAAAGGCCACCACCGCTAGTCCCGCAGACGACCACACCTTCGCCGCCGAAACAAGCTTCGCGTGGCTTTAACCTTTTGAGGGCCAGTTCAATGCGGCCCCATGGGCTGCGGCCAAATCCACCTCTGCTTGGCTTTGCGCGTGGTAAGATACAAATTGGCTGCCTGAACATACAGGCAGGCCCAAAGCCTCAATCAAGGATGCATCATACTGGCCTGATAACAGCAAAATCCCTTCTCGCGCCAAAATATCCCGTGTGCCGCGGCCATTGTCGGACCGAATGCGCCGCATGAAATCATGTTGTTGCGCCACCGCCTCAACCACATCGCGGGTGATCGGCTGGCGCTGCACGGCACGAAACAGATTGACCATGCGCTGGTTGCCCGAGGTGCCGGCAAAGATCGTATCCACCACATCTGCAGCCACGCTGCGCCAAAAATTAGGTGGGTAGGGATGCTCGCGCAGCAGCCACAAAATATGTGCAAACCCTTGGGCTGATATGCTTTTCTTGGCGTCTTTGTTCTGCCCCACCGTCAAATTGTCTGGTCGCGCCACGATCAGCCCCAAGTAGCAAACGGCCCGCGCCTCATCGGCGGCGACCAGAATGCAGGTGTGATCCACCGCCTCTGTCGGGATCATCCAATTGCTGCCCATCGTGTTCTTGATATCGACATCGCGCCCCAGAATAACGGTGTCCAGCTTGCCCTTGGGCAGCCGCAACATGGCGCGCAGCTCTATTTCCACCCGCGTGCCGATATAGGTTTTTTCGGTCTTTTCGAGCTCGTCATACGATCTGCGCCCGGTTTTGGGCGTCATGATCACATCATCCACACAGCGTCGCAGCATAGAGGCAAACCCCTCCGCGAGCAGGCCGCCTGCGCGGTCCAAAATCTCAGCGGCAATGGCGCTTAAACCTTCATAATCAGGGTGCCCCGGCACAACAATGCTGACAGGAACGCCGCGTTTCACCGCCTCAGCCGTTCACGGCCCGCAACACGCGTTTGCGCAGCGCCTTGGCGATTTGTGCCGAAACGGCCTGTGCGACGGGGGGCGGAAAGGCATTGCCAACCTGGCGGTAGGCATTGGTTTTGGCTCCGGTAAAATGCCATTCATCGGGAAAGCCTTGGATCCGCGCGACCATCGGCACGGTCAAGCGGGGCATTCCTTGATGATTTGCATCCGGCGGGTCAATGGCCAAGGTCCGGCCTTCCACGCCCAAGCTTGCCCAGGCTGCCCGCGCCCGCGTTGGCCCCAAATCCGGCCCGCCATGCTTTTTCGACCCACCCACAATTGTCGGTGCAATTTCATCGGCCGATACAGCCCAATCCTCGGCCCCGGCCCAACCGCCTGCCGCCATCAGATCGCGCAGCGTTTCGCCCACGGTTTGTGGATTGTGTGGGTTCGGCTCTGGCCAGTCAAAATAATCGGCCCGCTCTTTTTGTAGCGCCACAATCACGACCCGAGGGCGCAGTTGCGGCACGCCGTAATCGGACGCGTTCAACAGCCGCCAATCCGTCCGGTATCCAAGCTTGTCCAGCTGAGTTTTCAACCTTTCGCGGTAGTCATGAAACACCGCATCCAAAAAGCCGCGCACGTTTTCAATCATTACTGCACGGGGCCGGGCCTCGGCCACAATATCCAGCGCGTCATTGAACAGATTGCGCTCGTCTTGTTCGCCAAGCTGCTTGCCTGCGACGGAAAACGGCGGGCATGGCAGGCCGCCCGCCAAGAGATCCATCCCACGAAACGCAGCCGCGCGGTCCTTGAACAGGCGCACGTCTTCCTCAATCACATTCCAAGCGGGGCGGTTGTGGCGCAGCGTGTTACAGCAATGCTTGTCGATCTCAACCAGTGCAGTATGGGCGAACCCTGCCTTTTCCAGCCCCAACGCTTGGCCGCCCGCGCCTGCGCAAATTTCAACAGATGTCAGCATCCAGCCCAGCTCCAAACTCGTCCTAATGGCCGGTTTGCACAGCATCCAACCCGCAAACCCATGTTCGTTTTTCGTTCCTAGCCGCTTTGGCTGATTCCAGCAAGGCTGCAAGCTGCCCTTGTGGATGTGAGGGGCGGGCAGGGTTCGACCTGCTTTGTTGGGGCTTTGGTTTGATTGTACGCGGCTAATTTATGTGGACGGTCCTAACGATCCCTTGGGTTGGCAAAAGCGGTTGGAGGTATTAGGTCTGAGGATGCAAGTATTTCCGGGGGTTCGCATGCGTTTTGGTCAGATAGTTGGGTCTTTGCTTCTTGGTGCTATTCTGGCGCTGCCGGGGCAAGGGGGGGCGCAGAGTGTCGCGCCTGTTCAAGTCCAGACGGCTGGGGTGGCGGAGCTGGCGGACACGCTGAAAATCGCCGAGGTGATTGAGATCATGCGGCTGGAGGGTGTCGATTACGGCGCCCAGATGGAGGAAGAGTTTTTCGCGGGCAAAGGCGGGGCTGCTTGGAGATCGGTGGTGGGCTTGATTTATGATGGGCCGACAATGCAGGCGAGATTTGAAGAGACTTTTGCCAAGCAATTGGTCGGGCGTGACGCGGATATTCCGGCCATTCAAGCCTTTTTCGGGACCGACCTTGGGCAACGTATTTTGACGCTGGAAATTGAGGCGCGGCGGTCTTTGATGGATGAGGCGGTCGAGGATGCGGCGAAGGCGCTGGTTGAGGATATGATGGCCGAGGCGGCGCCTCGGATGGAGGCGTTGCAGGCGTTTTCGGATACGAATGATTTGATTGAGATGAATGTTTCGGGGGCTTTGAATGCCAATCTTGCGTTTTTTCAAGGGTTGGCTGAGGTGGACGGTGGCGCGCCGGAAATGACTGAAGATGAGATGTTGATGATGGTTTGGGGGCAGGAGCCTGACATTCGGGCTGAGACGGAAGGGTGGATTTTTCCGTATCTTTCGCTGGCTTATGGGCCGCTTTCGGATGCGGAATTGGAGGCTTACACGGCCTTTTCAAAAACCGGGCCGGGGCAGGTTTTGAATACTGCCCTTTTTGGCGCATTTGATGTGGTTTTTTCAGCGATTTCGCGTGATTTGGGGCGGGCGACGGCCAAGCAGATGATGGGTGAAGACATCTGAAATTGGGTGCGGAATCGCGCGCGATTATTTTGTTAAGCATTTGAAATTGATATGTATTGTGTTTTTTCTTCATGAAATATTAACCTGCGTTTGCGGGGGGGTGATCCTGATGTGTCGGTTGCGAGGCATATGGTGGATGCCTCCGGCGGGAGTGTTTTTGCAAAGATGAAATCTGGGCGGTTTGAGGTTGGATGGGGCGATTGTGCGAGGTGGCTGGCTTTAGGGATAGGCCTGAGACATGGTCTACCCAAAGTTTAGAGGTGCTGGTGTGATTGATAAAATTGTTTTGAATTGTGGGCCGGCGGAGACGAGCGCGCCGCTGGCGTTGGCAGGCAGCCCTGGGGTTACGCTGCTGGTTGGGCCGAACAATTGCGGCAAAAGCGCTTTGTTGGAGGCGATTTATAATGGGCTTGCGGTAAATGGGGTTGGTTCAAGATCTTCGGCACTGGCGGAGATTGGCTTCCCTGAATTGACCGACGAGAGTATTGAAACAGATCCACGGTTTCGTGGTCTGGGAGATGACGATCCGATCAAAATATCTCCGTACTCAGCCAAAAAAAGCGAGTGGCGCCAAAACATTCGTTCCGACCCGCTCGGGATTTTTGCAAAGGCCTTTAGAGCAGATTATTGTATTTGGCTAAATGGGAGCGAGCGGCTTGCGATGCTTCGGCAAGAAACAAGCCCAAAGCTTCTGGAGCCGGAAGGGCCGCTTGCTAAACTGTTTGTTGATGATGCGCGTAGGTGTCCCATCCCGGACGTTTGCATTGACGAACGCCGTCTGCCACTCTTCATCGCACGGGCTACGCTGCGCGAGCTGATCGCGGGGCTGGAAGCGCGTGCTTTTGGTGGGGCCACGCGATGATGTTATC
>Ga0209390_10004415_pt1 | contig 21188 bp, 12 predicted proteins | sample BON01_FD_187212 | JGI IMG/M metagenome (GOLD analysis project Ga0209390, IMG submission 187212) | Freshwater microbial communities from Lake Bonney liftoff mats and glacier meltwater in Antarctica - BON-01 (SPAdes) (version 2) | ecosystem: Environmental > Aquatic > Freshwater > Ice > Glacier... | reverse complement strand
CCCCGCTCCCTTGCTTTGTATTTTTGTCGAAGAGGAGCAGGAAAAAGACGCACCCCCGCGTGCGCGCACCGGCGGCGCGCCATTCATTCGTTGCGGTAACAATTTCAATCTATATCAGCACCACACCGATATAAAGAACACGCGGCCGAGGATCGAGATCTCCGTGTCTCAACGCGACGCCGCCGCCGCCGCCGTCGCCGCCGCCGGCACCGCCGCCGGCACCGCCGCCGCCCCGCCCGCCGCCGACGCCGCCTCGCCGGCCGCCGCCGCCTTGCGGGTCGCGCGCATCATCCCGTAGACCATGAGCCCCCGCGCGAACGCCCGGTGCATGCGCTCCAGCGTCACGATCTCCCGCGTCACCTTGTACCACAGCCGCGGGTTCCACTTTGCCACCACGTACCACGGGTCGAGCACCCCGACCAGGTTGGAGTGACGCCACGAGGCCAGCGTGGGCGCGGTCCAGTCCGCCAGTCCGACGGACTCCATCTTGCCCGTGCGCTCGGCCATGGCGCCAAACTCCTCAATGCTGATGAAGTAGGGGTGGGCCCACTCCTCGCAAAGGAAGGTGAGGTTGGCCCGGTCGTCCTGCGTGAGCGGGCGGGCGCCGCGCGCCGCGTCGGCGTCGCGCTGGCACCAGCAGGCGAGCACGAGCGTGCCTCCCGGCTTGAGCACGCGCGTCATCTCGCGCACGTACGCGGTCTTGTCCGGCATGTGCTCGCCCGACTCGCACGCCCACACCAGGTCGAACGTCCCGTCCTCGAACTGCATGTCGAGCGCGTCCATCACGCGCAGCTCGACGTTTCCCAAACCCCGCTGCCGCGCCAGCTCGGTCCCCCGCTCCACCTGCCGCGGCGACAACGTGATGCCCGTCACGCGCGCGTCCGGGTTGGTCGCCGCGAGCCACCGGCTGCTGCCGCCGAACCCGCAACCCACGTCCAGGACCCTAGCGCCCGCCGGCAGGGGCGCCGGGCACCCGGAGAAGCGGAACATCTGCTCCGTGAAGCGGAGCTTGGCGTGCTTGAAGTCGGCGCGCCACCACCCCTTTTTCAGCTCCTCGTCCGTGTAGTAGCCTAGGTGGATGTGCTCGCCCCAATAGTGCTCGAGGATGCCCTCCTGTGTCCAGGCGTCGTACTCCTCGCCGACGTTGCGGTCGTAGGCGCGCGAGGGGGTGTCGTAGACGCGCTTGACGGCGAGCGCGAGCGCGGCGGCGGCGGCGGCGGCGGCGACGGCGGCGGCGGCGCCGGGCGGCACCGACGAGAGGTCGAGCGGCGACGGGGAGGCGGGCGCGACGGCGATCGTGGCCAGGGGCGCCGGCCTCTGCTGCTGCTGCTGCTGCTGCTGCTGCTTGCGGGTGCGGCCGACGCCCAACCTATGCTGCTGCTGCTGCTGCTGCCTGAGAATGTCCGCGGGCGAGCGCGTCGTCGCGACGGCCTCCGAGGGGATGGCGCTGGCGCTCGTGGTCGTGGCGCGCAAAGGCACCATCCCGCGTCCAGCGACCGCGCAGGTGGCGGCGCACCCGCCAATCCTGCTAAAGGGGGCCCCGGGGAGCGATGTCGCGCATCGTCCGGGGCCCCGGGCGGCCGCGCGGCCGGGCATCTGCATGGCTCAAGGGGGCGGACACCTCAAAAACCAAGGGTGGGTGTTTGCGCGTCGTTTGCCTTGGCGTTGGAAATCAGAGAGAGGGTGGGTTGAGAGCCGTGGGTGCGCGTGTGTGTGTCTGTCTTGCAGCTGCGATTGAATTGACTCGTTGGACATCGGAGCGCCGCGTTAAGGCAAAAAGCAGAAAGCGGCGCCGTCGCGGCGCCTGTGGCGGCCGAGAGAGCGCGCTCGCCCAATCACTCAACCCGGCCAGAAAGCCCCCCGCTCCCCCCGCCGCTGCTGGCCCAGAGCCGCCGCCTGCTCCATGAGCCCAGACTCGTCCACGTCGTCCTCGTCGTCCTCAAAGTAGTAGTCGCGGCCGTTGCCGCCGCCGCCGCCGCCGCCACCGCCTCCGAGCAAGCCGCCGCCCTCCTCCTCCTCGTCGTCGTCGTCCTCCTCCTCGCCGCCGTCGCCCGCCCCGCCAAAGCCGCCGCCGCCGCCGCCGGCCGACGCAAACCCGCCCGTGCGCGCCAGGGCGAGCGAGATGGCCCCGGCCAGCTGCGTGGGCGCGGGCCCCCGGACGCGGGCTCCCGGGCGCGAGGGAACCGGCGGGCGCGGGGCGGGCGGGGGCACGAGCGAGCCGCCGCTGGCGCCGCCCGCCGATGCCGTCGCCGCCGACGAGGACTGGGCGGCAGCAGCGCAGCCGCCGCCGCCGCCCTCTGCGCGCGCCTGCAGCTGCTGCGTGCGCTGGTACTTGTGCCACCCCCCGCGCTTGCGCAGGAAAGAGGCGATGTACCGGTCGGCGTGCTCCTGCTGCTGCAGCGCCTCGAGCAGGTCCGTGGCCTCGCGGCTGGCCGGCGCCGACGCCCCTCCGAGCGCGGCGGCGGCGCCCGGGGCCGCGGCAGGGTCTGCTGCTGCTGCTGCGGCGGCGGCGGCTGCTTTGGCCTGCTTGCCGGTGCCGACAGGCGGCGCAGCGGCGGCAACGATGCCCGCGCGCTGCAGCTGCGCCTGCGCCTGCAGGCTGCGCGCCAGCCGCCGCGCCGCCGCCACCGTCGGCCGCCGCCCGCCGCGCAGCGCCGCGGCCGCTGCCTGCGCCGCCGCGCCGGGGGCGGCCGCGCCTGCAAGCAGCTTTCGCCGACGCGCGGCCGGCATGGCGCGCGCAGCCGCGGCCAGCAGCACGGCCCCGTCCGCCGGGGCCGCCGCCGCCGCAGGCGCCTCGCCCTCGCCGGCCCCGCCACCCTCGCCGCCGCCGCAGCCGCCGCCGCCGCCCCCCGCCGCCGCCTGGTCAAACACGCGGCCAAAGCACTCTGAGGCCGAGCGCCCGGGCACGCGCCGCGCGACCTCCTGCCAGAAGTGCAGGTGGGCCGGGTTGACCTCGCAGTAGGCGCGCTGGAGCAGGCGCAGGTCGGCCTCGGGCCAGGCGTTGGGGTCGGCGGGCGTCGGCGCCGGCGCCCCGTCGGCCTCCTCCCGCTCGTCCGCTGGCGCCGTCGCTTGCCGCTGTTGCTCCGGTTGCTGTTCCTGCTGCTGCTGCCGCTGCTCCTGCTGCTGCTGCTGCTGGTGTTTACTGCCGCCCGCCTTGGCGCGCGACTTGATGCGGATGAGCGCAGGGGCCGGGGGCAGTAGCGAGGCGACCGTCGACCGCCCGTCCAGCAGCGACGCGGCCGGGTCACACCCGGCCCCGTTTGCTGCCGCCGCCGCCGCCGCCGCCGCTGCTGCCATTGCCTCTGCCGCCGCCGCCTCTGCCTCTGGGTTGGACGCAATGTAAGCGCGCTGCTGGGCCTGCGCCGCGAGCGTCCAGTCGTCCGCGCCACCGGTCTCGCCGCCCAGGAGGCGCGCCGCCATGGCCGCGGCCGACAGGCCGCCCCCGCCCTCGGGCGGCGCGGGCGGCAGCGCGACGGGCGGCAGACGCTCGGCCCGCGGCCGCGCGCGCTGCCGCCGCCACTTTTGCTGCTGCTGCTGCTGCTGCTGGCCGCCCTCGTAGTCGCCGTCCTCCGCCTCCTTCTCCTCGTCCGAGAGGTTGTAAGGGCTCACCTCCTCCTCGGACGAGGTCTCCTGCTGCCTCGCCTGCCCTCTGTCGCTCCTGCCGCCGCCGCCGCCGCCTCCTGCCGCCCCCACCCGCGCCCGCTTGCTGGCCGGCGGCGCTGCGGCAGCGCCCAGCGACGCCTTGCGCTTCTTTTTCTTCTGCCTCCCGCCAGCGGCCTCTGCCGGCGCGACGAGCGGCGGGAGGGCGGTCATCATGCGGAACATGTCGACGGGCGCGGCGCCGCCCTTGAGGCGGGCGCTGGCCAGGACGGCCGTGCGGCGGCGTGGTCGGGCGGCGGCAGCGGCGGCGGCGCTGGCGGCGGCGGCGGCGGCGGCGGCGGCGGCGACCGAGGAGGAGGGGGGGCGAGTGGCCACCGCTATCGACGGCCCTGCTGCTGCTGCGGCTACTGCAGCAGCTGTTGCTACCGGCACAGCCACTGTCCTCGAGGCGGGATGCACCGGTTGCTGCTGCTGCTGCTGCCTGGTTGCTGCTGCTGCTGCTGCTGCGTGCCGCGCCGCTTCGCGGACGGGCGACGTGTCGGCGGCGGCGGCCGTGTCGACGTCGGCGTCGGCGTCGGCGTCGGGCTCGGCGGCGTGGCAGGGCGGCGACCGGAGCGTCTTTGCGGCGCTGCGGTGCGCAGCCGAGAGACCTTGCTGGTGCGCTGTTGCTTCTGCTGCTGCGAGCGAGGCCGCGGCCCCCTGGGATGGCGGCATTCGGCGTTTGCAAGGAAGCTTTTCAAAAACGGGCTAAACCGTGAAGTTCAGCAAACGCCCGAGCGCGGCGCGCGCGGGCGGCGGACCACGACGTGTGACGCGTCAGCACGTCGCCACCAATGACCGCCGCATCCCTGTCGGCCCCTCGCGTGCGAATGAAGGGCGAGTTTCCGTGTCGCCAAGTGCAGGAGAGAGGAGGGGGGGAAGGAGACTCTGCCTGTGCCTTGAGACGCTGTGTGTGTTGTGCCTCTAGTGATCTCACAGGAGAGTGTAAGCTCTATGGTTGACGATAGAGCTGAGATTGGAGGGTGGGGGTTGACGCGCGCGCGCTCGCGCAAGGACACATGCGGGCGGCAGCGTGGACCGGCCGAGCCGAGCGGAGCGGGGGGCGCCGGCCGACGCACGTCGCCTCGCGTCTGCAACACCTCGCGCCGCGGGTTCAACTCACCTCCGCGTGAGAGACGAGTTTCTCACACTCCGATCCATCGGACTCCCGCTCTCTCCGCGCAGACAGACCGCCTGCTACCATCTTAGCTCGCCAGTAGCCCGTTAGGGGGGTGGGCACTTTTCCTTCAACTCCCTTCCTCCAGTCGATACTGGCTCTCTCAACGCTTCCCAGTGAGAGCGCCTTCCCCGCGCGCGACACGCAACCCTTGATCTGCTGGCACAAGGCGCGCTCATTTGCGCGTGCACGCATCGAGAAAAGAGGGCAGGCGAAGGAGGAGGAGGGAGGAGGGAGGCCATGCACGCGCCACTGAGGATAGGCAGGACCTCGCGTCCAGTGGTCGGAAGGGCCACAGACCCGGGCTCAACGAGCCTGCTGTCGTGCCGGCGGCGGCCACACGCGCGCGCGTGGCGCGCTCCGGCGGCGGCGGCGGTGCCGTCTTCGCCGTCGCCGTCGACGCGGCCGCAGCGGCGAGCGGGCTCGCTGGGCTCCGTCGCCCGCGCGGCGGCAGAGGGAGCAGGAGGACAAGGCCAGGACAACGGCAAGGATGGCGAGCAGCAGCAGCAAGAGCAGCAGCAGCAGCAGCCCGGGGATGCCGCCGCCAGCGCCCGCGCACTCGAGGCGCTGGAGCGGCTGACGCACCCCCCTGCCGCTGCTGCGGCCGCCGCTGCTCCCGCGGACGCGGCCGTCGCCGCCGCCGCAGCCGCCGTCGCCGCAACAGCGGCGACCGGCACCGACCCGCCGCCTCCCCCCTCCGCCTCCCAGCAGCAGCGCCAGCAGCAGCAACAACAAGTGCAGCAGCTGCCTGACGGCGTCGTGGCGTTCCTGGCCGCGGTGGCCGCCGCGCTCGCCAAGGCGCAGGGCGCGGCCGCGCGCCTCGCCGTCGCCCTCGCCGCCCTCGCCGCTTGGTTCCGCGCGCAGCTCGACCGCGTGCCTTCGTGGGCGGCCGCGCGGCGTCTGCAGCAGGTGCGCGAGGCTGCCGACGCCGCGCCGGCCGATCTGGCCGCGCAGGTCGCGCTGCTGAGGGTGCTCAACCAGCGGGCGGCGGAGGAGGCGGCGGGGCGGCGCGGCCGCCCCGTCGCCGCGGCCGCCTCTGCCTCGGCTACTTCGTCCGTCCAGTCCCCCGCGGAGGAGGTGGTGCGGCGCGTCGAGTCGCGCCGGTTCGCGCGCGACGCGCCTGCCGTCGTTGTCGAGTACGTCAAGGCGCTCGTGCTGACGGGCCGGCTCGATCGGTACGCCGCCGCCGAAGAGGCGGCGGAGGCGCTGGCGGCGGCGGCGGCGGCCGGAGGGGGAGCCGCGGGCGCGCCGCTGTCTTCATCCCCGATCGAGGCGGCCGCGCAGCTGCGGCTGCTCGCGGACGCCTTGCCCGGCCCCGGCGAAGACCACAGATCGCTGGCGCAGCTGCTGCGAGAGCTGCAGGTGCAGGCGGCGGGCGGAAGGGGGGCGGCGTCGGCGACGGCGACGGCAACAGCAGACGCTGGGTCGGCGGCGGCAGCGGCGGCGGCCGGCGACGCGGGTGCCCTCGAGCCCGGCTCGAGCCTGCGCCGCCCGCTCCACGTCGTCGTCCAGTCCACCGGCGGCGGGCTCTTCCCGCCCCCCGGCGGCGGGCGCGGCGGCCGGCCGACGTACTACTACGCCCCGAGCACGGCGGCGGCCGCCGCCGCGAGCGCCCCGGCCTCGCTCTGGCAAGCCCTCTGGCGCGTGCTCTCGACGGCGCTGCTGCTGCTGGGCCTCTCCGGCGCGTGGCTCTTGGGCAACCAGGCCATCCGGCGCGCGTCCATCGCGTCCGCGCTGCAGCAGCAGGCGCTCCAGAACCCGTTTGCGTCACTGGGCTTCCCCTCTTCGTCGTCTGCGGCCGCCAACGCCAACGCCAACGCCGCCGCAGCGACCGCCGCCGCCAACGCCGCCAACGCAGCCAACAGCGGCGCCGGCAACGCCAACGGCGCCGGCTCCCCCGCCACCGAGCCCAAGGAGTACCGCCGCGAGGAGCTCCCCGCGGCCTCCGCCAAGACCTTCCGCGACGTCCTCGGGTGCGACGAGGCCAAGGCCGAGCTCGAGGAGGTCGTCGAATTCTTGCGCAGCCCCGAGCGCTTCACGCGCCTCGGCGCGCGCCTGCCCAAGGGCGTGCTGCTGACAGGCCCTCCGGGCACCGGCAAGACCCTGCTCGCCAAGGCGGTCGCGGGAGAGGCCGGCGTCCCCTTCTTCTTCCGCGCGGGGTCCGAGTTCGAGGAGCTCTACGTCGGCGTCGGCTCGCGCCGCATGCGCGCGCTGTTTGCCGCCGCAAAAAAAAAAGCGCCCTGCATCGTCTTTATCGACGAGATCGACGCGATCGGCGGCAACCGCAAGCACTGGGAGAACCACGCGCGCAAGACGCTCAACCAGCTGCTCGTCGAGATGGACGGCTTCGAGGCGAGCGACGGCGTCATCGTCCTGGCCGCGACCAACCTGCCGGACACGCTCGACCCGGCGCTCCGCCGGCCCGGGCGCTTCGACCGGACCGTCGCCGTCCCTCTCCCCGACGTGCGCGGACGCGAGGAGGTGCTCGCCCACTACCTGGCCGGCAAGCCCGTCGCGCCCGGCGTGGACGCCCGCGCCCTGGCGCGCCAGACCCCCGGCTTCAGCGGCGCCGACCTGAACAACCTGGTCAACGAGGCGGCGCTGCTGGCCGCAAAACTCGGGCACGACAAGATCACGGCCGCGGGGCTGGACGCCGCGCACGATAAAGTTCGAATGGGCGTCGAGCGCAAGAGCAGCGCGCGGTCGCGCGAGGCGCTGCGGCGCACCGCCTACCACGAGGCCGGCCACGCCCTGGTGGCCACGCGCACCCCCGGCGCCACGCGCGTCCACAAGGCCACCATCGTGCCGCGCGGGCACGCGCTGGGCATGGTGACGCAGGTCGGGCGGGAGGACGAGTTCTCGATCAGCCGGCAGCAGATGCAGGCGCGCGTTCTGGTGTGCATGGGGGGGACGGTCGCCGAGGAGCTCGCGTTCGGCCTCGAGCACGTGAGCTCGGGCGCCACGGACGACCTGCGGCAGGCGACCGAGTGGGCGCGCCACATGGTGTCACAGTGCGGCATGAGCGAGGCGCTCGGGCCCATGTACATCCCAGAAGGGGGCGGCGGGCCGGGCGGCGGCGGCGGCGGCGGCGGCGTGTCCGAGGCCACGCGGCAGGCGGTCGACGCCGAGGTGCGGCGCGTGCTGGGCGAGGCGCGCGACGCGGTGCGCGCGATGCTGCGGGAGCGCCTGCCGGAGCTGCACGCGGTGGCCGGGGCGCTGCTGGACCGGGAGACGCTCACGGCGGACGACATTGACGCGGTGATGCGGGGCGAGCAGCTGCCGCCGCTGCCGCCCGTGGCCGCGCCGCCGCCGCCGGCGGCTGCTGGCGGGGGCGGCGGCGGCGGAGGCGGCGCCGGCGCGAGCGGCGCCGGCGGCAAAAAGGGACCCGAGATCGCGGCGCCGGCGGCGGCAGATCAGGCCGCAGGATGAGCGGAGGGGCACTAGAACGACGACTGAATCAAAACACACGTGGTTGTGTTGAAATGAAAGGAAAAGAGACAAGCGTTGTTCCATTCATTCCGCGACGCAAAAAAAAGGCCTACTTCGCCGCCGCCGCCGCCGCCGCCGCCGCCGCCCGGTCCGCCCGGTCCGCCGACTCCTGCTGCTGCTGCCTCTGCTGCTTCTGCTGCTGCTCCTGCTGCTTGAGCAGCAGGCCCGGCGCGACGATCATCACCTGGCTCCAGGCCGCCAGCTCCCCGCCCTCGCTGGCCGCCATGCGCGCGATCACCTCCTCGAGCGACCCGACCTCCACCTTCGGCGCCGGCGCCGCCTCGGCCTCGGCCGCCCTGGCGCGCGCGCCCTCGGCCTTGGCCCTGGCCTTGGCGGCGCGGTTCTCGGCCGCGCGCGCCGCGCCGCTGCTCTTCCCCCCGCCCGCCGCCACGGCGGCGGCCTCGGCCGCCCGCGCCGCCAGCTCGTACTCGGCCTGCGCCGCCGCCGCGCGGTCCCGCAGCGCCGCGATCTGCGGCGCGTGCCGCGCGCGGTGCGCCGCGCCGACGGCCGCCTCGAGGTCCTCCCCCGCCAAAAAGAGCGGCACGTACTGCGCGTCCGCCGCCGTCACCGTCAGGCCCTCGGCCTGGAACACGGGCACGCCCACGAACGCGGCTGTCGGCAGCCCCGCCTCGCGGTGCAGCCGCAGGGCGCGCCGCACCTGCCCGGCGTCGGGCATGAAGCGGAAGTGGATACCGGCTAATCCGGTCTGGTCGCGCGGCGTCGTGAAAACATCAAAAACGTTGTCCATCGTGACGCGCAGGACCTTGGAGTCGCGGGCGAGGCGCGGGTTCTCCTCGCGGATCTTCTCGACGATGGCCTCGGCGTCCTCCTTGCGGAAGAAGAAGAAGCCGAGCTGGGTGTTGTTCTGTTGGATTTTTTGTTGGTTTGCAGAGGAGGGCGTCGTGAGGGGGGCGCAAGCGAGGAAGGGCGGGCGGGCGGGCGCGGAGAGCGGGGACGCCTTGACACTGCAACAAGGCAACGATCGTCTCACCTCGCCCGCGACCAGCACAAACTCGTTCTTGGGGTTGGCGACCGTGTAGACCGGGACGGGCGCGAGGCGCGCCTTGACCTCCTCGCGCGCCATGCCGAGCTGGTACAGGGGTTGCGCGCCAAACACCGAGGAGGAGGCCGCCGCCGCCGACGGCCCTGCTGCTGCTCCCGACGCGCCGGCGGCGGCGGCGGCGGCGGCGGCGGCGGCGCCGCCGCCGCCGCCGCGGTTCCACAGGGCCCCGAGCGCCGCGCCCAGCCCGCTGCCGCCCCCACCGCCGCCGAGCATGGACCCGCTGATCGACTGTTGTTGTTGAGGTGTGTGTGATTGCGTGAGAAAGGGAGAGGGAGGTGAGCAAAAAGAGGAAGGGGGGGAGGAAGGGGAGGGAGGGTGAAAGAGGATCGAAGAGGCGGAGGAGGAAGACCTCACCGCGAGCATCGGTGCGGGCGGCACCCAGCACCCGGGCGACAGCACGCGCGAGCGTGGCCTCCTCTGCTGGTCGTGCTGCTGCTGGTCATGCTGCTGCTGCCGGTGGTCGCTGCTGTGGCGGGTGGTCGCCGCGGCCCAAGGGGTCGTGGCGTCGCCCCGGCCCCCGGAAGAGGACGATGGCCCGAACGCGCCCCCGGCGCCCGCCGCGCGCCCGGCCAGATGCCCCAGGTTGTCCGTCAGGTGGCCAAACGTCTGCCCGAGCGCGTCCAGCAGCGGGTTTGGACCGTGCATGGTTGGGTGGCGGTTGTAGGGGAGTGATTGGGGGGAAACGCCGGCCCTCCGTTGTCTCTCCTGTGTTTCGCGGCGACTGTGGTCAGTGTGGTTGTCGCTGTCGTCGTCGTCGTCGTCGTCGTCAAGTTGAATGGCACCCCATCAGCGCGCGGAGAGGAGGAAGAAGGAGCAGACGCGCGCATCGACGCCGGCGGCGGCGACAGGTCGTCGACGAGCCGAAGCGATCGCCGACGCGCGCGCGAGAACGTGTTTTCTTTTTTTTCTCATCTCTTCCCTTCTCCTCCAATCCCCCCCGGTCACTAATCAACGCACGACGTCATGCTGCTAGTACGTCCCCAACGGCTCGCCGTTTCGCTGCTCGCGGACGGCCGCGGGAGGAGAGGAGGAGACCTGGCGACATCACAACGACACCTCCCCCCGCCCTCCAGCAGATCCCGCCAAGTCATCACGACCGCCTCCGCAGCCTCCGCCTCTTACATGGAGCTGCTGCGCGCGCGCCCGCCCGCAGCGGCCGCGGCCCTCACGGGCGTCTACGCACTCATCGCCGGCGCCGCGCTGTGCGCGCTCCCGGCGCCGACGCTCGCGATCCTCGCCCCAGTGGCCGCCGCCGCCATCCCCGCAGGATTCATCCGCGTGGGTGGCTTGATCCTGGCCACGTTCGGCGCGCAGTACGCCCTCGCGTCGTGGCACGACTGCACCGGCAGGGGTAGCGCCGAGGCGTTTTACCGCGCCAGCGTGCCGTCGCGCCTGGCGCTCGCGGTCGGGCTGGCGGCGCTCGTCTATTCGGGGCAGGTCGAGCAGGGCATACTGATCCTGGCCGCGCTCAACGCAACCGGGGCGCTGGCCATGCGGCGGGCGCTGCGGCGGGCAAGGTGAGAGGGGTGGGGGGCGGGGGTGGGGGGTGGAGGGAGTAGGGCGGGCGATGCGCGCGAGGGCGGGCGGTGGCGCGAGAAAGACGCGCAAAAAAAAAGAGCAGAGAGAAACGGGGGGCGGCGCCGCGCCGGCGACAAAAGGCGCGCGCTCCCATCTGCTTGCTTTTGTTCCGCTCAATCGTCGGCCGACGCAACCACAAAGTAGTAGTATGCAAGAGCACTAGCCCGCGTTCGACGCACACCGAGAAACAACGAACGCACAGTGAAACCATCGTCATCACAAGGGCCCAGAACAGATCACGCCCAGGCCCCACCTGCACGGCATCTACGAGGCAGGGGCGGAAGCAGCTGCGCTCGCCGTGAAGCTCCGGCCGCTCAAGTACCACGTGCGCGGCCTCGGGCTCCCGATCGTCTGCCCCGCGGGCGAGCTCGGACGGCTGGCGCAGGAGGAGGAGTTCCTCTCGGGCTTGAAACAAGCGTTGAAGCGCATCGCGCACGGCGCCAGCGGAGGAGGAGTTCCTCTCGGGCTTGAAACAAGCGTTGAAGCGCATCGCGCACGGCGCCAGCGGAGGCGTCGGCGGCATCGAGGTCGCGCCCTTTCTGCTCGGTCTCGACGGCGGCTTGCGCTCCGATTACGCGGCGGGCGCAGGATCGCGCATCGAGCCGGCCTTCTGGCTGACGGTGCAGCTCAAGGCGCTTTGGCAAGACGGGGAGCCGCCCGCGCCTCTTGTGCACGCGGGACGTGCGCCGCGAGGGCCTCTCCTTCGACCTGACCGACGCGCGGCGGGACCGCGCCTTCCAAACGCGGATGATGGTCGCGATAGTGACGCCCCGCGAGCAGCAGTGGCTGCTGCGCAAGCTCAGCGAGGCGCTGTGGCACGTGGTCGGCAGGCGGCGTGCCTGGCGTCCGCCGCAGAGGCCGGGGCCGACTTTGCCCTGGGCAGACGGGTCCGCGTGTCGGGGCGGCGCAGGCTCGGCGGGCGCGCGTGGCTCGCGCGGCAGCTGGAGCAGGCGAGGCGGCGGCGCCCGGGGGACCGGGGCGACGAGGAGGGCCGCAAGCGGCGCGCGGCGCACGAGGCGGCGCTCGACCTCGGGCGGCGCGCCCTGGCGTCGGAAGACCCAAGCGCGGTGGGCGGGGTGTTTGCGTCGCTGGCGCTGTCGCTGCGCGCGCGCGCCGTCGCCGAGGCGGACGAGGAGGAGGACAGCGAGGAGGAGGAGGAGGACGACGAGGACGAGGACGAGGAGGCCGAGGCGGCCGCGGGCGCCGGCGGCCGCGCGTCGGGCGATTGAATAGCGTGGCCGGCGCTCTCTCTCTCTCATCGTCGTCGCACTCAAGAGTTGATTCATTCCTTTTTTTTGCATACGCACGCACTGAACCGAGCTCAGTCGGGGATCACGACCTCCGTCAAACCGGCGGCGGCGGCGCGCCGAGCGAAAGCATCGCCGGCGGCGCCGGCGGCGCCTCCGCCGCCGGTTTCTGCTTCAGCGGGAGCGTCGCGGACCCGTGCTCCTGCGCGTCGAGCTCGATGTGGTCGCGGCGCGGCGCCTTCGCCTGGGTCGGAGCGGGCGCGCCGGGGGCCAGGCGTGCCGCGAGCGACGCGGCCAGCGCCGCCGCCGCCGCCTCGGCGTCCCCGTCGCCGTCCTCGCGGCCCCCGGCCGCCGCCGCTGCCGCCGCCTCGGCCTCCAGCCGCGCCCCTAGGTCCGGGCACCGCCTGCGCAGCTCGAGCCACGCGGCCGGGTGCTGCGCCAGCTCCAGCAACACCGCCAGCGCAGCGGCGCGCAGCTCGGGGTCCGAGAAACAAGAGGCGGAGGAGGCGCCGCCCGACTCCGCGAGCGCGGCCGACAGGCGCTCGGCGACGCCCCCGCCGCCCGCGCCACCGCCGTCGGCCTCGGCCTCGGCCGCCGCCGCCGCCAGCGCCTCGCAGTCGGCCGGCTCGCGCTCGAGCGCGTACCGCAGGAACTCGAGCTCCTTGCGCAGCAGCCGCCGCCTCGCAAGCATCTCTCCCTCGTCCCCGTCGCCGCCGGCCACCGCCAGCCCCTCGAGCCGCGCCAGCTGCGCAAAACCCCCCTTTGCCCGAAACGCCGCGAAGCCGCCGTCGTGGTGGCGCGACACGGCCGACAGCGCGTGCACGGCCTTTGTGCGCGCGCGCACCAGGTCCGCCGCCGAGCTCTGCGGGAACGCGGCGGCCTCGGCGCCCAGGTCGAGCAGCGCCATCAGGGGGGGCACGGCCCCGGCGTCGAGCAGCCACCGCTGCACGGGCGGGTTGTTGGCGGCCGAGGCGGCCAGCGCATCGGCCGCGCGCCAGCGGAGCGAGGCGCGGGGGTCGCGGAGCAGGCGCAGCAGGGTGGGCAGGCCGCCGACCTTGACGAGGTCGCGCGCGTGGTCCACGTCCTCGACGATGTCGTGCAGCTCGTCGAGCAGCTCCTCCATATGCTCGGTGGTTGTGGCTTCTGTCGGCGTCGCTGTTGTTGTTGGTGCGGCGGCAGCGGCAGCGGCGGCGCCGGAGCCCGCCCCCCCGCCGCCGCCGCCGCCCCCTTGCTGCCCTGCCGTCGCCGCCGCCGCCGCCGCCGCCGGCCCCCCCTGCTGCTGCTGCCCTGCCTCCAGCGCCGCCCCGATCTCGCGCATGCGCTGCGCGTGGTCCCGCGTGTACTCGGCCAGGGCCTGCTCGAGGAACGCGCGGCGCTCGGGCGTAAACTCTGCCGCCGCCCTTGCGATGGCCGCCTCGCGAGCGGCGGCAGCGTCGTGCGCAGGCGCCGCCGCGAAGGCGCCATCGCCGCCGCCGTTTGCCGTGGCGCCCGCGCCGCTGCCGTCGCGCTGGTACTTCATCGACCACTCGAACAAGCCTGTTTTTTGTCGTGGGGGGAAGGCAGGGGTGGAGGGGAGAGGAGTGTGAGGGGGTGCATGGACGAAACGCAAAGCGACGGAACTCGCCAGAAGCGCTGTCGTCGCCAGAAGCGTCGTCGGCGGCGGCGTCGTCGGCGGCGGTCGGTCGGTCGGTTTCGTTCTCCTGCGTGCGCGAGGGATGCCCTCGGCGCGCGCGCGCGCACAGAGTAGTAGTTCTGCCCCGTTGCCGACCCGTTCCGACGCACCTTGCAGCTTGCCGAGCGGCGCTCCTGCACCCTCTTGTTGCGCCATCGAAGGAAGGATCCCGATGCGTGTCGATTTGTTGGCGGGCTACGCGTAATGCGTGTATGTGTGTCAAGTCTACCGTCCTGCGACTTGATTTCTGGACCAAAGAAGACTACAGTACCGGCGATTTGTGATTGGCGACGACGCCTGTGTTTCAGTTTTTGGTCCCGGCCTCCTCCCCCTTCATCCTCCTCCTCCTCAAAGTCCAGGCTCTTCCTTTCTTTCCCCCACCCGCGACTCTACTCACAACAACCAACCAAAGCGCTCTCCTTGACCGCGCGCGCGTCGACCGACCGAACGACCGACACACAGGAAAGAGAAAGAGAGAGGGGGAAAGGACGACTTCGCCGGTGACGCTGCACTTTTTGCGACACGATGCTCGCGAACGCCAATGGCCGGCCAGTGGCGGCCCACGGCCGACTAGCGCCAAGCCTCAAGCGCTCCCGGATCGCCGCGTGCTTTCTCCCGGCCTGGCTGGTCGACGGCGGAGGACGGTCCGCGGCGGCGGCGGTGCGCGAGGCGGCGGCGTCGGCGTCGGCGTCGGCGTCGGCGTCGGCGTCCCTGCCTGCCCCACCCACGACCATGCCCGACAGCGACTACGAGGCCGTCCTCGACAAGGGCCGCGCCAGCACCCTCAGCCACCCGCCCGGCCAGCTCCAGGGCCGCGCCGGCCGCCGCTGCGCCCTGGAGGACGGCGAGCGCTACCTCGAGCGCTGCGTCGCCGCGCGGCCGGCCGACCTGCGCGCGCACGTGCTGCTGATGCGAAACTTGATGAGGCAGGCGACGGGCCGCGAGCGGGAGGTGCCCGGCCTGGCCCTGGCGGCCTTGCGTAATGCGGTGGACGCCGAGGGGACGAGCTCGGACGGGGGCGCGGGCCGGCACCAGCCGGCGGCGCCGTCGTCGGCGTGGCCGCGGCGCGGCGGAGAAGGGGAGCAGGGCGGGGGGCGGTACGGCGGCGAGGAGGGCGCGCACGCGGGCGGCGGCGGCGGGCTGGAGGCGTGCTCCTCCGAGCTGCTCGACCCGGCCTGCGTCCCCGCCCTGCAGGCGGTGCTCCTGGCCCTGAAGGCGTTGCACGCACAGCAACCGCCGGCCGACGTGCTCGCTGCGGCCGCGCGCGAGCCAAAGGGCGGCGACGGCAGCGGTTCTCCCGCCGGAACGGGGCCCAGGCCCGCCAGCGCCGTCGCGTCGTGGCGCGCGCGCCGCCTGCTCGCCTTCGTCGAGGCCGCGGGCGACGTCGTCCCGGGCCTGGCGCGCGAGTTCGCCAACGTCGAGCGGCGCCTCGGGAGGCAGCTAGTCGACGGGGGGCCCGGCGGCGGCGACGGCGGCGGCGGCGGCGGCGGCGACAGCGCGCGGCAGCGGGCGCTCGCGTCGCGCGAGTGGCTGTCGGCCGTCGACCTGGCGCCGCCGTGCGGGGTGGTTGGGTGAGACCGGGGCGGGAGCCCGTTCCTTTTCTTTATCTCCGCTTGATTTCATTCAGCTCGGGTTTAGTGGTACCGCACCCAGCGCCTGTTGTTTTTCTGGCTTCTCTCGCTGCCGCTGCCCCTCGCCGCAACACGCGACGCGCGAACAAATGCAACTCCCACCGACTATCAACCTGCCCGCCGACTCACACGACCCCGCCGACCACGCGCCACTCGGCCGCGGCCGGGTCTAACGCCATGGCCGCGAGCATCCACGCCGCGACGCTGTCGGCCTCGCCGCGCCGCTGGTGCGCGAGCACGAGGGTGCGGGCGACCTCCCGCCACAGGCCAAGGGTCGCGCGCTCGTCGTCCTCCTCCCCCCGCCGCTCCTCCGCCTCGTCCTTTCTCCGCTCCGCCCCGTCCTCCCGCCCCCCCCCCGCCCGGCCGCGCGCGCGCCCGCCCCCGGCCGCGAGGGCGGGGTAGCGAGCCTGCGCCTCGGCGCGCGAGAGCAGCTCGCCCTTGCGCGTCACGTCGACAAACCACGCCTCCTCCTCCTCCTGCTCCTCGTCGTCGTCGTCACTGTCGTGATCGTCGTCGCCGTTGTTTCCGCTACTGCCGTTGTTTCCGCTACTGCCGTCATTGTCCTTGATTCCGCCGTCCTTGTTGTTAGGCCCGGCGTTTCCAGCCCCTCCCTCGCCGCTGCCGCCGCCGCCTCGGCCAACGGCGATGTCCAAGCGGACGAGCCACGTGTTGGTCGAGGGCGCGACGGCGACCGTGCGCCCGGCCTGGCGCGCGGCGACGGCAGCGGGCAGCGCCGACAGGCCGGCGGCGGCGCCCGAGCCGCTGCTGCCGCCCCGCTCGGCCTGCCCCGTGGCGAGCATCTCCGCCTCGTGGTCGCGCGCGCACACGGGCTCGTAGCGCGCGACGCCAGGGAGCCCGGCGTCGGCCAGGCAGCGCGCGGCCGCCAGGGCCAGGGCCAGGGGGACGCCCTTTCGCGCGGCGCGCGTCGGCGGGCCGCTGCTGGTGGCGGCGGCGGCGGCGGCGCTCGCCGCGGCCTCGTCCTCCGAGGCCGGCAGCAGGTCGCCCACGAGCAGCGGCTGCGGCAGGGCGGCCTCGATGCCGTCGTACACCCACTCGACGGGCTCGGAGCGCAGGCGCCCGCCGCCGCCGCCGCCACCGTCGCCGCTGCCGCCAGGGCCGTCGCCGTCGATGCCGCCGTCGCCGTCGCCCCCGTACGCAAACAGCGACGCCGCCGCCGCCGCCGCTTGGCGCACGCGGACGGACGGGTACCGCGCTTGGGGGCTGTGAGGCGTGGTCATAGCCAACGCCACCGCCCGTCGCGCGCGGGAGGCGAGGTCGGCCCCGGCCTCGGCCTGCGGCGGCCGCGCGAGCGACAGCACCCGCCGCGCCCGCTCGCGCCGCGCCTCCGCCTCGTCGTCGTCCAGCGCGCGCCCTGCGGCCTGCTCCTCCGCGGCCGCGTACGCAAGGGCGCACGCCTCCTCGCCGGCCGCGAGCACGCGCGTGTCGGGGTAGGGGCGAGGGAGGCGCCGCCGCCGCCGCTGCTGCTGCTGCTGCTGCCCGCCGACGCCTTCAGCGCCTTGGCCTTTGTCCCTGCCCCTCGCTTGCTGCGCCCCTGGCGGCGGCTGCCAGCGCCCGTGCTGCCGCCGCAGCTGCGCCCACCGCGCCTGCAGCTGCGCCAACCGCTTCAGAACGGCGCGCGCGTCCTCGTCGGCGTGGGCCAGCGCGGCGGCCTGATGGGGCAGGGCGCGCAGCACCTGCAGGCCGACGGACAGGGCGGCGTTGTTGGTGTTGTTTCGGGCGCTGCCGCCGTCGCTGTTTGCGCCGCGGGCGTCGTCGTTCCCGCCGCCGCCGCCGCTTGCCTCAAACGCCGCGCGCAGACGCGCCAGCGGGTCGATGCACACGGGCCCCGCGTCCAGGCCCACGACGCCCGTGATCGGGAGCGCGTCGTCCTGGAAGCGTCGCACTTGCCGCCACAGGCCGCGGTAGAGGGCGCGCGCGGGCGGCGACATGATGGCGACGAGTGCGCGTCTGCTTTCGTTTTCTTTGTGTGGTCCCGCCGGGGGCAAAAGGACAAGGGGCTAAAATAGGTACTTGAAACCGGTTGCACACCGGTTGCACGATCAATGGGCTGGTTTGTGGCGGGAGAGGGTGGGAGAGCGCGTCTGGGTCAGACCAACGCGCCGTCGTCGGCGTCGGGTACAAGCGCCCGCCGCCTCACCCCTCCGCCAAGCAAAAACTCAATCCGCCAAGCGCACCATCATGCCTTCCTCCTGCTTCTCGTCGATCACGCGGCTCCGCCATGGCTGCTGCTGCTCCCGGACCAGCGTCAGCAGCGGCAGCGGCACGGCCAGGAGAGGGCCCATCCCACCCGCTGCCTTCACCGTCCGCGTGGAGGGCAGCGGCGAGGCGATCCAGGTCGCCGACGAGGAGTGGACGTGCGGATCGGATAGCACCAAGGCCTCCTTCCAGCTCGGCACCTCGCCCGCGGTCGAGCCCGTCCACGTAAAGCTGACGCAAAAAACCAAGAGGCGAGCGGCGACGGCGACGGCGACGGCAGCAGCAGCAGGATCAGCAGCAGCCCCGGCCCAGGTGTTCCTCACCGCGCTGGCCAACGTGGACGACATGGACATGCTTGCCGACTCGCGCGCCTGGCTCGACGGGACGCCGCTCAGACCCGGCGTCCAGTACGTCCTGGGAAACGGTCAGCGGGTCGAGATCGGCGCCGCGTCCGGGGCGGGGGCAGGGGCGGCGGCCTTCGTCGTCGAGTTTTCGGAGACGAGCGGGCGCGACCCCCTGGTGGAGATGATGATGCAGGGGATGGCCGGCGGGGGGGGCGCGGGGGACAAGCTGCGCGACGCGCTCGAGTGACCTTTTTTTTTCTTGGCGGTTGGATTTGGCGGCGCTGCGCGCGTCAAGAGGGGGACAAGGCGTCCTTCGTCTCGACTTCTTCCGTGTGCGTTTCAACCGGAAAGGACCGCTAACACACAAAGCATGCTGCAACAGGCAAGTCCATGAAATGAGGGGCGAGACAGCCCAGAAAATAAACAAAAACGATCTCTACACGCGCCGCTTGATCGCCCGCCGCTCGGGCACCCGCCGCTTGGCGCCCGCCGCCGCTGACGGCGGCGGCGGCGGCCTGACCCCGTACTCCGCCTGCACCTCCATGATCCGGCCCATCAGGTCGCCCCGCGACGACCCCACGTGCCGCGCCACCTCCTCCCCGCCCCGGTAGAAGATGAACGTCGGCACCTCCACCACCCCCAGCGCGCGCAGCAGCTCGGGCTGGTCGTCCGCCAACAGCCGGCCGAACCGGGCGTAGCCCTTGAACGAGCGCGCCAGGGCGACGACGGCCGGGTAGACGTGGATGCAGGGGCTGGCGCCCGCGGTGCAGACGTCGACGACCGAGAGCACCTGGTCGGGCGGGGCCGAGGCCGGGAGGGCGTCGGGCGCGGCCGGCGGCCCGGCGTCTGCCGCCGCCGCGTCCTTGGCGCCTGCCGCGTCCGCCGCCGCATCCACAGCCGCGTTGGCCACAAACGCCTCGAGCTCGGCGCGCGACCGCAGCTCCGCCACGTGCTCGCGCGCGTCCACCCCGCCGCGCGCCGCCCCGCCAAAGTAGAGCACCCCCTCCCCGAGGTCCTGCTCCAGCGCCAGCACGCCCCGGTGCTCCCAGAGCAACTTTCCGCGCCGCCAAAACTGGAGCGACGGCAGCACCTCCACCCCGAGCTCGGCCGCCAGTGCGGTCGCCTCGTCCGTCTCGACCGACAGGGACAGGAACACGACGTCGGGGCACTCGCGCGCCGTGCGCTGGAGGGTCGGCTTGATGCGGGCGCAAGGCACGAGGGCGGCCTTCTTGTCGAGCTCCCAGTTGACGTCCGCCTCCTCCTCCAGCCCTGTTTGGCACACGCCCTCGGCCTCGACCTCGAGCACGACGAGGCGGTCGCCCGCGTCGCGCAGGGCGGCGCGCCAGGACGCGACGCTGGCGACGTCGTCGACGCGCTCCTCGACGCGCAGGGACTCGCGCGCGCGGCGCTCGGCGGCCTGCTCGGCCGTCTCGCCCGGGCGGAGGCGGGCGCCGCCGCCGCCGGCCTCGGGGGGGGTCGTAGGTTGCTGCTGCTGCTGCTGTTGCTGCGGCTGCGGCTGCGGCTGCTGCTGCTGCTGGGTCGTGGAGCGCGCCACCACGTGGTTGCGGAGGGCGTCGTGGCGGAGAGCGGGAACCGCTGTGTGTTTGTTGTTTTCATGTGGTTGGTTTCCGGGCGATATCGGGCGTTTGTCGACGGCGAGAAAGCGGCGGAGCGTTTGGGTGAGTGCTTCTTGCGAGAGAGAATGCGTGCCCACCCGTGCGTGGCGCTGAGGTGAACGGGCGCGGTCGACCAACGCGCGTCGCCTCGTGAAAGCGCGAGAGCCGCGGGCGCGCGACGCTGGACGCGAGATCCGAAAACAAAAAAAATCCCGGGTCACGAAATCTCTTTTTTTCGTCATGGCCATGGGAAACACGCACCATTCGCCGCCGCCGCCGCCGCCGCCGCGGCGCGGGGGAGGCGAAGAGCCTGCATCGTTTGCTGTTCAGGAGGCAGGACGAGGCGGCCAGAGACGCCAATGAGCGTTGGTTCTTTATGTGGCGTGGGAGAGAGATGTCTCGATGTTTGCGGCGCGCGTTTTTGCGGAGGGCCGCCGAGACGTGGGCGAGGAGAGCGGACGAGAGAGAGAGAGAGAAGAGACAGAGCGTGAAATTGTGTGTGTGTGTGTTTGAGCTCGTCACGCCGCCGCCGCTCTTTGAAGGACGTGCGGCGCGCGGCTTGGCCCGAGCGTCGACGCGCGCTTCTCCGCAAGGGGGCCTTTTGCTTGGGGGCCTTTCTCTATCAGGTTTTCGGGCGTCGGCGTTGTCAGTCGTCGGCGGGCGCCGGCTGCTGCTCCTCCTGTCTCCGCCGCCGCCATCTCCGCCTCGCTCCGCGACCTCGGCCACGTGCGACGCCGGCTCGCTCTCTCTCAAGAGAGTCTCTCTTTCTCTCTCTTTCTCTCTCGCCGCCCGGCGCCGGCGCCCTGACCGAGAGGATGATTCCTGGACAGAGTACAAGATTACTCTTAGACGCGTGAGACCGCGAGTATACTCGGGATAGCGGGAAAGAGGACAGGCTCGGGCGGCTCGTTCAAATGCCCGAGAGACCGGAAGACGATGCGGAAAAGGAGGGGCGCGCCCAAGGACAATGGCGGCGCGCGGTGGCCCGTGCCGCCCGAGTGGCTCGAGCTGATGTACCGCGCGACGCTGCCGTGGCTCTCGCGCGCGCCGTCCTCGTCCCCGGCCGCCGGCGACGACGACGCTGCTGCCGCCGCCGCCGCCGGCGACGACGACGCCGCCGAGGCCGCGGCCGCCCCTTTCTCCCCTTTCTCGTCCTCCTCCTCCTCTTCGTCCCGCGCCTCGCCTGCCCGCCGCCGCCCCCGCGCCCCGCCGGTCCTGGGCGACCGGGAGCTCGCCGCCGTCGCCGCGGGCCTCGCGGGCCTGAGGGGCGCGCCCCGCCGCCCTCCCCAGGTGTGGTCGGCGGCCGCGCGCGGCGCGCTCGTGCGGCGGCGGCGGCACGAAGCGGGCCGAAGGACTTGTGCGCTGATGGCGCGAGCGCTGGCGGACGACGTCCTGCCGAGCTGCCGCGTCTTCGAGGGCCGCGGCCAGGGCGGCGCCCGAGGCGCCGCCGCTGACGAACGCGAAGAGGCGGGACGACGAGGCGCCGCCGCCGACGACGCCGCCGAAGCCGCCGCC
>Ga0209390_10004413_pt1 | contig 21192 bp, 15 predicted proteins | sample BON01_FD_187212 | JGI IMG/M metagenome (GOLD analysis project Ga0209390, IMG submission 187212) | Freshwater microbial communities from Lake Bonney liftoff mats and glacier meltwater in Antarctica - BON-01 (SPAdes) (version 2) | ecosystem: Environmental > Aquatic > Freshwater > Ice > Glacier... | reverse complement strand
CACATGACACTGCGAGGCCCCCACCGCGCCCGGGGGCGTGGTGAAGTCCGCGGCGCACGCCGCGCACGGCTGCAGCGTGTCCTCGCCCGCGTAGATGCGCGCGAAGATACCCGCGATCTCGCTGGCGGCGAGCACGCGGTCGACCGCGAAGAGGCCCGCGACGCGGGCCTGCAGATTGGCAGCGCTCCCCGCCGCAGGCCTTCCCACGAGGGATTGAGTCACGGTGCGGTCGGTGGCATGGCCAACTGCACATGTCGCGGTGGAAAACGACGCGGCGTCGTTTACCTTGAGTGCGAGCACGCGAGTCGAGTGGTCATATTGCACCACGAATGTAGTCCACGCGTCTTGCGCAAAGGTGGTGGTATCGTAAATTTCACAGAGAGCCGCGCCAGTTCGAATCACCACGTACATTGTTTGAGTAGCAGCATTCCTCGAGAGCAAAATATTATTTGCGCTGGCGCCTGAACCACCGTCGCCGAAATTCAAAAAATCTTCCCAGTCCCAGGCTGCTCCCGACACCGTTCCTACAAACATGTACACGCCCACTGCGGTGAAGCCCCCGTTGCTGGCAATGTTGAACCTGCGCGCGCCGGCGTCGAGGAACTGCACGGAAGCCCGCGCAAAGTTGTACGCCGGCCCGCCGCCGGGCCCGCCGCCCGCGAGCACCGTGGGCATGTCCGCGGCACTCGCCGCCCGCGCCTGCAGCCCGCGCGTCCCCAGCGACGCAAAGTGCGGCGGCGCGATGCTCGGGACGACGGCCAGCGCCTTGGCCATTGCCGCCGTGGTCAGCCCGGGGCCAAACTGCCCGGCCGGGCAGCGCCACTCGGCGAGCGTCGCGACGTCGCCGGCGGTGAGCGCGGCGCCGTAGATGCGGAAGTCCGAGAACGCCACTTCCGAGACGGTGCCAAGTGAGGATACGCCGAGAATGCCCGCACCTGGAGCCGTGCTGAACTGCCCGTTCAATGCAACTGAAGCTTTCAATTTCCCATTAAAGTACTCTGCGGCAGTAGTACTGGTGGCAGTGACTGCGTAGTGAAACCACTGATCTGTGGCAAAAAGCCATCCGTTTGTGCCACTGGCACCTGTACCCTCCGGAGTAGAATCATCAACGGAACCGGAAATTGCGTGTTGGAAAATATTAACCGGGGCTGATATTGCCAATATCCGAGCAAACCCAGAGGCGCGCGTGTACATTTTCATAACCGGACTTGCTGAACTTCCCGACCCCGACCCTACACTCCACAAGTCAACACCCGCACCAGCACTTCTCCCCGTAATTTTAATCCACAGCGACACCGTGTAGTCCGCGGCGGCGGGGAGCCGCGCTGGAATACTCAGGCGCGCGCCCGGCGCGAGCGCCCCGCCCACGAACGTCGCCGCGGGCGCGCCGGATATAGTTGTCATGGGCGCGGCCGCGTCCTTGCTGTCGGCGAGGTCGCCCGTGAGCCTGTACCACGCCCGGAGGTCCGCGGCGTCGCGCGCGAGGACGGGCTGCGAGCCCGGCGCCAGCGCCGCCGCGGGCAAGCAGGCCGTTGCCCCCGCGATCGAGGCGTAGACCCCGCCGGGGCACGCGTCGCACGCCTGCGGCCCCGCGGCGGCCTTGAACTTGCCCGCGGCGCACGCCGCGCAGGCGGCCGCGGCCCCGGTGTAGCCCGGGGCGCACGCGCAGCCCCCGCCCCCGGAGACGGGCGCGGCGTTGGCGGGGCAGGCGCACTGCGAGGCACTCGTAGCGCCACTCGGCGCTTCCTCGTCCGTGGGACACGTGCCGCACTCGGAAAACGTCCCGAAGATGTCCCATTCGGCCATATGTATATAATCCTTCCCATTGGAATGAGTGAACACCATAGCGTAGTATTGGTATACCGCATTTGTTGCTGGCATATTAAATTCATAGACGCGCGAAGCAGAGTATGTGGCTGCTGAGGTTTGTGCAAATAGTTGAATCCACGTGGCGCTGCTTGTACTGTCCCAGTCCAGCGCAGTGTTGCTCCCGTAAACTTTGAATCGAGAAACCGTGGCTTGTGTATGAAAGACATTATCAACAGCACGACCTGTCAGCCTCATGCGGTGAGGTGTTATCGAACGTCCCATATCAATGATGCTTGTGGCACCCGCGTCGCCCTTGAATGTCGTCGCTGTATCTAAAAAAGCGAAAGGAGTCGACGCGCTGAATGTGTTTCCCAACGTGTAATAAAAATGTATGAACTCTCCATCAAATAACAAAGCGTTGACCCCAAACCATTGTTCCACGTTTGCCTTGGTTCTGACGGTATAACCGTTGTCAGACCATTCTTCTACGTAATTTGCGGCCTTCGACCCTGTCTTGTAATCATTGTTTGCTTCTCTCGGAACGACAACAGCAGTCATTGGAAAATCTACGATTCCTCCAGTGTCCACGTATTGCCCCGCAGAGCACGCGAGAGACTGCGCAGAGCCCAATGTGCAGAGGGCAGAAAGTCCCAGGCATACTACGGCTGCGAATCTCCACGCCGCGCGCCGCAATCCGCGCGGGAGCCGCGCGCCTGAAGTGAGGGCTGCGGGGATCGCGCGATTCGCAACATGCATTGCGCCAGTCCCCCGATACTCTCAATGTCGTAGAGGACGGGTGCGTCTAGTGTATATATACATACACACACTCATCGATACATATTTTCGCTGGTTCGTGATCAGCACCAAACACGCTCGCGTATACAAATATTCACGCCCACACACACACAGAGACATAGAAACGCCCTGTCACACATGCACAGCACGGACACAGACACAAAACCATGACATGAAGACAAATTATACTTGTTTACTTCAATAAACCTGGTCGAGTCCCCGCCTGCCTGCTCTGTCGGTCCCCCTCCCCGCACGCCCCGCAGGCCTACCGCGGCGTCTCGAGCATGCCGCGGTCGCGCTCGGTGTAGGAGTTCGCGGGGACCACGAAGCCCCACACCGTCTGGTCGTGCTTGGACAGCGGCCCATATCCGCACCTGTCTGTTGTAAAAAAATAACACCCACACAACACAGACGGATCCCAGACCCCAGACTATCCGCAAATCCTCTACCCTGTGTGTATATAATCACCAAACACAAACCACACACCCACACAACACAGACGGATCCCAGACCCCAGACTATCCGCAGATCCTCTACCCTGTGTGTATATAATCACCAAGCACAAACCACACACCCGCACCCCATGTTCAGCATCGCCATGGACGCGAGCGGGCAGACGTGCGGCGGGATAAACGCACGCGCAACTACACGAAGCTGGCGTGGTTTTCGCACCGCGGCGGCAGCGGCGGCGGCGTGACACACCAGCCCCCGAGACTGCGCAGCACTGGCAGGCCAAGCACATCCTCGCGCGGCAGGTCAGATGCTACTACTTCACGCCGGCCAGGTGCACGGGCTGCGCGGAGCACACGCAGATCGAGGACGGCGCAGGGGCCACCGAGCGGGTCACACACCAGCAATAAGCCCGCCTACGGCGGGCGCAGCGTGAGCCGGAGCTGCAGCAGCGCCTGCGCCGCCGACGCGGGGGTCGCGCTGTCCCTGCCCGCAAACGCGACGACCAGGTAGTGCAGCAGCATGAGCTGGCGGTGCGCCGCGTAGCCGCACACCCGGGCGTCGCCGCGCGCGGCGGCCTGCTCCAGCGCCCAGCCGTGCTCGAGCATGGCGCGCAGCTCGCCGATCGCGCCGATCGCGCCGCGCGCGGCGCCCGTGCTCGCGCTCGCAGCGCGGCATAGCCCCACGTCGGGGGGGTGCAGCAGCCCGCGCATGTGCCGCTCGAACTGGCCCCGCGCGCGCCGGGGGAGCCGCAGCAGCGCGTCGCGGGCAACGCCGTCGCCCCCCGGGCGCGACCCCGCGTCGATGACAACAACGTAAATCATTGCCATTCAATAATATAAATTCATTCAATGCCAAAATAGCGAAATACACCCCCATAATCTTGCATGCAATCGACTTGCGCCCGCCTGTTTCCACCAGCCCTCAGTCCCCCCCCGGCGGCGTCAGCCCGCGCAGCCGCGCGAGCCCGCACGCCTCGCGCGCGTCATTGTGCGCGTGCATGCACGCCTCAAACGCCGCAATCTTCGCGCGCGCAGTCTCCCGCGCGGCGCTGGGGCGCGGCGCCGGCGCGCAGTTGAACAGCTGCCGCGTCTCGGTCCACGCGTCCAGCACCGCTTCGAAGCTCGCGGCGGGGAGCTCGACCGCGCCGCCGCCGAGCGCGGCCGCGTTGCGCCTGTCGTGCACGTCCGCGAGCAGCCGCGCGTAGAGCACGCACTGCTCGCCGCGCGCCATCACCTGCGCGCGGTGAGGAGACCGTGTGTGAGAGAGGCATGCAGTCACGCAAAGAACAGCAGGGCGCGCGCGCGTGTGCACCAGCAGCCCGACCAGGCAAAGACATCGTCAGTGTGTGAGCCACGCAACGAGCAGCAGGGCGCGCGCGGGTGTGCACCTGCAGCCCGCCCCCGAGGCTCGACTGGCCGTCCGGGCCCGGCCAGGCAAAGACATAGTCAGCGTACTCGGGCGGGGCGTCGAGCCAGAACTCGACGAGCGCAAACGCGTCGCCGTCCTCCTCGTACAGGCGCAGCAGCAGGTGCTGCGCGCCCGCGTCGCGGCTCGAGGCCCACACGCGCTGCAGCGCGCCGCTGAGCGCCTCGCAGTCGCCGCGCATGAACAGCTCGGCGTGCCGCAGGCACGCCGCCCACGGCGAATCGCCCAGGGCCGCGCGCAGGTGCGTCGCGCCAGTCGCGTCCCCGGGCGCGCGCAGGAAGGAGTGCGGGGCGAGGTCTGCGTCTGCCCCCGGCAGCGCGTCCGCGCCGTCGGGGTCGGGGTCGGAGTACCAGCCGATCGAGTCCATGTGCCTGTGCGGCCTCGCGCTGCAGCGCAGCCTCTTGTGCTCGGGGGCGGGGGGCTGGTGCGGCGGGGTCGCAAGAAAAATGCGCGAACTGCTTTATTTTATCGTCGGAAAAAAAACAGCGGCGGGGTCGCAAGAAAAATGCGCGAACTGCTTTATTTTATCGTCGAAAAAAAAAACAGCGACGGGGGTCGCATCGCATCCGGAAGGCTGGCGGACGGGCAAAGCGCGCCACGCCATGTCCGGGGTGCTCAGCCGCGATGCGGGCTGCGACAGCCCCGCGGAGGTCGAGGAGACCATGCAGGCGTTCCGGCAGCAGGACGACCGCGTGCGGGGGCTCGCTGCGGCGCTGCATGCCTCGCAGGCCGAGTGCCGCGACGTGGCGGCGGAGCTCGACGCGCTGCGCGCGGGGCACGCGGCGGCGCTGGGTGCGCGCGACCTCGTCGAGGCGCAGCTGCGCAAGGAGGCCAACGACGCCACGCACAACTACGACGAGGCCATGGTGCGCACGCGCGCCGCGGCCAAGCTGCTCTCGGGCATGGCGAGCGCGGACATTCCCGAGGAGCGGCTGCTGCTCACGAGCTACGAGCTGTTCCGGCAGTGGGCGCAGCTGCACGAGCACTTTAAGTCCATGCAGTGAGCGCGCGCGCGCGCGCGATTTGTTACAGTAAAAATACCTGGTAGATTGTGTGTGCTTTGGGTCTCCCGTTCGCCCTCCTCTCGGTCTCGCTGCAGTCTCGCTGCAGTCTCGCTGCAGTCTCGCTGCAGTCTCGCTGCAGTCTCGCTGCAGTCTCGCTGCAGTCTCGCTGCAGTCTCGCTGCAGTCTCGCTGCAGTCTCGCTGCAGTCTCCCTGGGCCCTCCCTGGGCCCTCCCTGGGCCCTCCCTGGGCCCTCGCTGGGACCTCGCTGGGGCCCCGCTGGGACCTCGCTGGGGCCTCGCTGGGACCTCGCTGGGGCCCCGCTGGGGCCTCGCTGGGGCCCTGACGCCAGATGCCCACGGCTACGTGCTGGCGTTGTACGCCTCGTACTTGCGGATGCTCGCGGCGTCGACGCTGCCCTTGCAGCGCTGCACGCACGCGGAGAGCATGTCAAACGTCACCGCGCCGACGCGCACGCGCGGCTCGGAGAAGCGCGCCACGACGGCCTCGAGCGAGGTGTCGCGCAGCACGTAGTCGCGCTCGCCCGCGCCGTGCGGCGCGGTGTTGGGGTCCGCGGCCGCGTCGCCCGCGGCCTCGACGCTCTCGGGCTCGCCCGAGGCGGGGTCCACGCGCACGAGGAAGGCGGAGGCGCTGGTGAGCAGGCGCAGGGGCTCGAGCCCGACGTCGTTGACGAGGTGGCAGATGTCGGCGCCGGAGAAGCCGTGCGTCGCGGCGACGACGAGCGCGAGCTCGTCGGCGCTGAGCGCGGCGACGCCCGCGAGCGCGTTGGTGAACATGGCCGCGCGCCCCACGCCGTCGGGGAGCGCGATGTAGATGCGCTTCGGGAAGCGGCGCATCACCGCGACGTCAATCTGCCACGGCAGGTTCGTCGCGGCAATGACAAAGATGGCCTCGCTCGCGTGCTGGCACGCGTCGAGCTCGATGAGCAGCTGGTTGGTGAGGCGCTGGTCCGCGATGGACTTCTGGCCGTCGCGCGCGCCCGCGACGGAGTCGATCTCGTCAAAGAAGATGATGGCCGGGCTGTGCTCGCGCGCGTGCGCAAAGAGCGACTTCATGAGCTTCTCGCTCCCGCCGACCCACTTGGACGTGAGCTCCGCGCAGCACGCGTTGTAGAAGTTGGCCGCGGACTCGCTCGCGGTGGCGCGCGCGATCATCGACTTGCCCGTGCCCGGCGGCCCGTACAGCAGCACCGCGCGCCACGCCTTGGCCTTGGCCTGCCGGAAGATCACCGGGAACTTGACGGGCACGATGAGCGACTCCCAGATCGTCTGCAGCGCCTCGGGCGCCCCGGTGATGTCCCCGAAGCGCACGCCGGTCGCCCCGCTCGCGTGCCACAGCCCGCCGCCGCCGCCGCCGCCGCCGCCCTGGCCCTCGCCCCCGCCGTCGCCCCCGCTGCAACCCGCGCTGCCGCCGTCGGTCGCGTCCGCGTCCGCAGGCGCCGCCGCGGGCTCGTCGGGGCGGCCCGCGGCCTGCAGCTGCTCGCACGCCGCCAGCACCTCGTTGCGCGTGCCCTCGATGCGCGGGTGCGCGTTGTACTTGGCGTCCATGACCTGCCGCACCGCGCGGGGGTTCAGGGGCGCGGCTCTCTCTCGCGTTCTCTATGCTTGCAGCCGCACACCCCCCCCCCCCACCCCCCCCCCCCCCCCCCCCCCCCCCCCCCCCCCGCGCGGCCCCGGCGACATACCTCATACGCAAACACCAGCAGCTTCTTGGACTGCTCGCCGCGCGTGTCCGGACAGGCGCTGCCGCCCACGGCGCGCGCGTACTCGAGCGCGCTGCTCAGCAGCGGCGACGCATGCTGCATGCGCCAAACGCCCGCACGGGGCTGGAGTGCAGTTATATACGTTTATTACTGTGCGCCGCGGGAAGCACGCTGGCGCCGCGGCGCGAACGTGCGCGGGGCTTAAACATGGGGCCGTGGCGGGCTGCTACCGCGCGCGGGGCTTAAACATGCAGAGCAGGCGGCGGGCTGCGAGCACGCGGCGTGGCGGGCTGCTACCGCCCGCAGCTGCGCGGGGAAGGGTATCCGCGCGACTCGCTCTCGTAGGGCGGGCGGGCGTGCGAGCACGCGCCTGGCCCGGGCCCGGGTCCGTGGCCGTATGCCGGCCGGTGTTGGGGCGGCGGAGCGTGGCCGGGCGGGTATGCGTGACCCGCCGGCACCGGCGGGCCCGGGTACGGGGGCTGAGCGTAGGCGCCCGGCGCGTAGGGCGGCTGCGCGTAGCCAGGCGGCGCGTACGGAGACGGCGGGGCTGGCGCGGGGGGGGCGGGGGCGTACGGCTGCGGGTAGCCCGGCGGCGCGCAGGGAGGGTATGCTGCGGACGCGGGGGGGGGGTGGTATGCTGCAGGCGCGTAGCCCGCGTAGGGCGGCGGGGCCGGGGAGTACGGGTGCGGGGGCGGCGCGCCCATGTACGGCCCTGGGGCGTAGCCAAAGTTCGGGGGCGGCCCCGGGAATCCCCTGAACACGATGGGGGTCTGCGCGCCGTTGGGAAGCACTGGCTTCGGGTCGAGCAGTGACATGTGGTTTCCGGAGAGGTATTGCGTGTTTATATAGGGAGCGCGGGGCTCGCGGTGTGTTTCGCACCGCGGGATCCGGCGGCGGCGGGGAGCGTGCCGCGATCCCCGGCCTCGATGCGCGCACACTCGCCAAACACCCGCACGGACACGCGCGCGCGCAAAGCACAGAGGGTCCGGAGATGGGGGGCGAATTTCGAAAAGCAAAAGGGGGGTAATACGCGGCAGGCGACACTCAACCTTGGAGGGGTACGAGTTGAGCTTCCGGATGTCGTACTTGCCCTCGGGCCCCTTGATCTCGACCTCGTCGCGGGCCTGCTTCAGAAACTCCATGGGGGGGATCTTGAGCACGTCGTGGATGATCGACAGGAACTGCACGCAGTTGCGCAGCAGCTTGCAGCTGATGCGCTTGCCTGCCCGCCGCGCGCATCGTCAGCCGCGCGCGCACACGCCCCAGCACGCCCCGCAAGCACGCCCGCGCACGCCCGCCCGCGCACGCCCGCGCAGGGGCGGGGTGGGGGGGGGGGGGGGGGGGGGGGGGGGGGGGGGGGGGGGCGCACAGGTGCTGTAGATTGAGATTTCGATGCGCGGGCAGGCAAAGACCAGCGCCGCGACAAAGAGGCAGACGGAGATGGTTTTGCCGAAGCGGCGCGGGGTCGAGATGAGGATCTCCTGGTGGATGCTGGTCCACGTGTTGAGCTCGAGGATGCGCGGGTACGACTGCGAGAAGAAGCCCGGGGGGTCCGTCTTGAACAGGACGCGCACGACGGCGTTGATGAAGCTCTCGTGGAACACGCGCTGGTGGTACGAGCGCTCCCAGCCGCCGCGGTCGAGCGCGTTGAGCGCCCTGCGCAGGTTCTCGAGGCGGTCGAAGCCGTTGATGCCCGCCTTGGCCTGCGTCGTGTCGGTGTAAAAGTGCGAGACGCTCCCGAAGCGCTTCTCGAGGAAGGCCACGACGCCCGGGGACATGCTGCTGTCCTGCACGGTCCCCCCGCGCGCGAGCTGCATCGACGCGACGCTCGCGGCGTACTCCTCGAACATGGCGTCGTCGTCCTCCAAATCGGCGACTTCCGCGCGCATCGGAGGCGCGCGCTGCGGCGCGTCCGCGGCGCCCGCCTTTATACCGGCGCGCGCGGCGCGCGCCCCAAACCGCGGCGCGCGCGGCGCGGCGCGCCGCTTCGCGCGGTTCCGGGCGACGCAGCGCGCGCGCGCGCGTCTCGCGCGGGTTTCGAGCCCGCGCGGACCGTATATAAGCAGGCGTGTCCGCCCCCGCACACGCGACCCCAGGCCCAGAGCCGTCATGAGAGACCGGACACCCCCCCGCGCGGCGCTCCTGCTCCTCGCGGCCAGCGCGCTGCTCGCCGCCGCGCCCGCGCGCGCCACCGTGGGCGGCGCGGCGGCGATCGCCGCGCCGCTGAGCGCGGCGGCGACCCTGCGCGTGACCGACATCTACGCGCGCACGGGCTGCCTGGTGAAGATGCACCCCGCGCGCAACTGCTCGGCCGCGCCCGTCGTCGCGTGGTTCGCGGAGATCTCGCGGCGCTGCACCGCGCGCGTCGCCGCGGTGGCCGCCGGCGCCGGGCACCACCACGCGGGCTGCGCCGCGGTCGACCCCTTTGTGTGCTACGGCGCCGCGACGTGCGGCAACCGCACGCTCATGGACGCCAACAGCACGCTCGCCTTCGGCTTCGACTACGTCACGTGGCAGGTCGCGCACACCGCGACCCCCGGCGTGCAGTACGCGGATATCGCGGCGCCGAGCGCGGCGCTGCGCGCGCGCGCCGCCTCGGTGCAGGCCAGCAGCGTGGCGGGCGTCTCGCTGGGCGTGTTTGCCGAGGGCCTGCTGCTGAACTACTCGGTCGACGCCTCGCTGGCCGCGCGCACCGCGCCGATGGGCTTCCGCTTCAACCTCACCGACGCGCGCGGCGTGTTGACGACGCGGTTCGTGACGAACCGCCGGGCCACCGAGGCGCTGTGCCTCGCGCGCATGGACGCGGATACGGCGATGGCGAGCGCGCGCATCTTCGCGCAAAACACGCGGCTGTGCGGCTCGTTCGTCAAGCACGCGATCCACGCGGAGCTCAACGCGTTTGACGCCGCGTACGGCATGCACCCCGGCGTGTGCACGGCGACGGAGAAGGAGGCCGCCAAGATGAGCAAGTGCCTGCGCGACGCGGACGTGCCCCTCAAGGACGACCTCCCCGGCAAGGCCGCCGCGCCCGGCGCGGGCTACTGCGACGACAAGGGCGTGCAGGAGCGCGTGCGCTGCCTGCCCAAGTGCGCGTGCAAGGGCGGCGCCTCCAACGCCGCGCACGTCGAGCAGTACCGGCTGCTCGGCAACGTGGTGTTTCCGGGGCGCGCGCCGTGCTTCGACAACACCACGACGTTCGACTCGCTGTGCGGCAAGAACAACAGCGCCAAGGGGCTCAACGGCGGCGCGATCTTTGGCATCGTCTTTGCCGTCGTCGTCGTGCTGGCGCTGCTCGGGGGGGGCGCGTACGTGCTCATCCGGCGGCGCCAGCAGCGCCAGCGCGACGAGGCGGATGGCCTGGACGCGGCCGCGAACGAAGGCCTCGTCACAGAACAGGGCACGAGCGGCATGTACACGCATCACAGGCACTACCACCCCGCGCACTTTGAGGACCCCCACAGCCACAGCGGACACCACGCCAGCCACCACGCCCACCACGGGCACCCCTCGTTCCACACCACGCACCACGCCGCGTAGGCACCCGCGGCCTGCGTGTTGCGCCGATGCACACCCAGCCCGTGCTATGCGCGCGTTTGTGCGCGCAGATGCTGTCTGTGTTGAGCGTGTCAATAAATACCCAGAATTCCCATGCGCGCGTTTGTGCGTGCAGATGCTGTCTGTGCGTGTCAATCAATACCCAGACCGTGCTATGCGCGCGTTTGTGCATGTAAAACGATCAAAAACTTGCGGAGCGTGTCTGTAAACACCCCGACCGTCCTGTGCGCGTTTGTGCGTGCAAAGTGAGACCGTCTTGTGCGCGCGTTTGTGCATGTAAAACGATCAAAAACTTGCGGAGCGTGTCTGTAAACACCCCGACCGTCCTGTGCGCGTTTGTGCGTGCAAAGTGAGACCGTCTTGTGCGCGCGTTTGTGCACGCAAAGGCATGCTGCGTGTGTCTGTACATATCCACAATTCCTGCGCGCAAGTGATCAAACTTGCGGAGCGTGTCGACCCAGGCCTCCCCAAACGCCCTGTGCGCGGGCAGGCGAGACACGGCACGCAGGAAAACGCGGGGGAGAGCGGCGTGTATTACAGCCGCAAAAATTAGGGCCGCTAGGCGGGGGTGCCCGGCACGCTAGTCTGCCACGAGGACAGCATGAAGCGCAGACTCTCCATGACCGAGTTGGCGTCGGGCGTCGCGCCCATCGCAGTGTGCGCCAGCGGGCGCGCGGCGGGCACAAAGGGCGGCGGCGCCAGCGCGAGCACCAGCGGCGGCGCGTTCGGCAGGATCCCCACCGGCGCATCCTGCATAAAGGTCCCGTCGCCCCACGCGTCCATCATGCCCGCCGAGGTCATGCCGTGGTCGTCGAAGCTCGCCAGGGCCGCGCCGCCGTGGTCCGACGCCAGGTTCCAGTCGATGGGCAGCGAGATGGGCGGCGGGAGCGGCGGCGGCGGCGTGGTTCGGGGGGCGCGCGCGCGCCCGTGCGCCAGCGCCGTGACCTCGCGCCAGCACGCGCTGTGCGTGAAGTTGCCGTAGTCAAAGTTGCCGAGGAGCATGATGCTCCCGCGGTCGCGCAGCGCCTTGAGGGCCGGCGCGAGGAAGCGGAAGCTGGTGCCGGCGTGCGTGTTCATGACCTCGACCGTGAGCCGCGCGCCGCCCGCGCCGCCGTCGGGCGGCGCGTACTCGAACTTGGCGAGGATGCCCTCGGTGATGCCGCGGCCCGAGGCCTCCTCGTGCGCCCACTCGGCGAGGCCGTAGAGCTCGCCGGACTTGCCGACGAGCACGTAGTACTTGTACATGGGCGCGCCGGTGTGCGCGCTGGCGCGGCACGTCTCGACGACGCTCGCGAGCATGCGCTTGAGCACCGTGTCGGGGCAGCTGTCGGCCGGCGTGCTCATCATGAGGAAGAGCCCGTGCATCTTGGGCGAAATCTTCCACCGCGCGCGCAGGTCGTCGAGGATGCCCGCGCCCATGCGGCAGAGGTCGAACCCCGCAAACTGCGCGCTCGCGCCGAGCGCAGGGGCGCACGCCAGGGACGCGCTGCCCTGGCCGCCGAAGCCCGACGAGGAGCGCCGGGACCGCTTGCGCGGGCCCGGCACCGGCGCGGACGCGCGCGCGTGGCGGCTGCCGCTGGGCGCGGGCGAGAGCTCGCGCTCGGAGGCCCACGAGACGGGGTGCATGGTGCAGATACGGGCGTGCGCGCGTGTGCTATTCCGCATCCCGAGAACGCGTCGGGCTTATACAGGCGCTGTGCCCGTCGCAAGCCCCAAACCGCGGGCTCTTCGGAAGCCCTTGCGACCCCGCTAAAAAAAATGTTTTTTTTGGGGGCAGAAATGGGTTTCCCGCGCGTGAAAGGATGCAACGAACCACACCGTGCAGTGTGCGTCGTGCAATGCTACACACACTCTGCAGACTCGCCGCGGGCGAGAGCGCATCGGTCCATGCTTGGCAGTTACGTAGGGTTTAGGGTTTAGGGTTTAGGGTATGTTTGTCGGGGTGATAATACAGAGACTGGCGATGCAAGTTCTTGTCGATTTCTCGATCATCATATCATGACTTCTGTGAAGAAAATCCAAGTAGAAAGGAGCGCCGTGCTGTGGTGGTGTCGCTGGCCTGCATGCGCCCCAAGGGGCTCGGTCGCAAACCCACGGCCGCCGAGCTCGCGCGTCTCGACGCGCGGCAGTCTGTGCTCGAGGCTGCGCTCGCAGCACAGCGGGAGAGGTTGGACATCGAGGGTCTGCGCGCGGCGTTTGCGTCGATGCTGCAGCTTGTCGGGGACCTGCAGGGAGTGCGCACGACGCAGACCACCATCGATCTGTCCCCCGCAAAGATCGACGAACTCTGCGGCGTGCAGTCGCTGGTGCAGGTCCCGCGCATCAGCGGGTCGCTGCAGCACTTGAAGCTGGACTGTCGGGCGCTGCAGGTGCTGCCCGCGTGGATGCAGAGGCTCGCCGCGCTCCAGGACCTTCGCGTCTACGGGGGCGACGCGAGCACCATGGCGCACTTCCCTTCCGAGTTCGAGGACTTGCCCCAGCTTCGAAGCCTTGTCCTGCACAACTTCCCCGAAACGCACTGGCTTATCATGTCCGCCGCGCAGCTCTCCATGCTGAAGTCGCTGACCGTCAAGGACTCCTCGACGCTCATCGACCTGCCCGACCTGCGCGACTCGCGGGTCGACGTCCTGCGGCTGCACCACTGCCTGGGGCTCAAGGACCTGCGTGGGCTCTGTGCCATGCAGCTTCTGCGCCAGCTCTCGCTGTCCAGGTGCCGCGTCCTCGTCCGCCTGCCCTCGTTTGCGGGGCTGGTCTCGCTCGAGGAGCTCATTGTGGATAATTGTGGGCTGCTGCGCGCCCTGCCCGGCGACATTGGCGGTGCCCCGCTGCGGATCCTGAGCATCCACCACGCGCGCAGCCTGCAGAACGTTGCGCACGTGCTCTCCCCCCTGCGCGCCCTCGAGGAACTCGTGCTCTGTGACTGCGGCCTCGAGACTGCGCCGACGTGCATCGAACGCTGCGCGCGTCTGGAGCGTCTGAATATCGTCATCTACAAGAGCGACAACACGCCAGCGTTTGGCGCCATGGCCGCTGTGCTGCCGAGGCTGCACAGGCTGCAGGCCCTCATCCTGTCGACCGGGATCCAGCGCAACTGGAATCAGATCCAGCGCGAGTGGAATCAGCCTCTGTGCGACAGGCTGAACTCGAACTACCTCGGGGACGCGGACCTGTGCAGCATTGCCGGCACCCTCCAGTCGTACCCGCCCCCTCACCTCACCACTCTCAAGCTCAGCCTGGCCAAGTACTTTGTGCACGGCTGCGGCGGGCCCGCGTCGTTGGACGACGCCTCGATCATGGAGTTCTGGCGCGTCCAGCAGTGCAAGCTGCTGTGGTTTGTCTTTGGGTGCGTGCAGAACAACTCCGAGCGTGCGAGCATCGCAGGCACGCCGAGCGTCCTTGTCCAGATGATTGGAGACCTCGTGATGAAGCGGACGGGAGCGCCCTGAGCCTGCCACCCCCGCACGCACTCGCTGTTGCGCGCGCACACGCTATTTTTTAGCGTGCCCCGCCTTCCCGGAGGAGGGCTTGTGGGCCTTGGAGGCTTGCTTGTGCACACCGCCCGCCCCCGGCGCGCGCACGCACCGGTTGCACGTCCTGCCGTTGATGGTCTGCGTGCCTGATTTCACCCAGCCGTCCCAACACTTCATAGTTGCCCGAGACGGACTCGACCCACACACAGAGCTTATATACAGAGAGATGCTGACAGAGGGGTTTTGTTTGTGTAATAAAAATCATGCGCTGGCGATCTGAGACCCCATTCACGTCCGCAGACCTCGAGCATTCAGAGCAGCATTCGACAACGCCTTGCATTCACGCACACCGCCAAATCCCAGTACGGGGATTTAGGGTTTTTTCTCGGGTGTGTGTTTGCATTTTTCCTCGGGTGTGTGGTCTCAATAGTGCGCCTGACCTCCGGAGGAGTATGGAATATTTGCTCGCATGCTGTGTGGGGGGAGAAACAGGTAGACCAGGCAACAGAGTTGGGATTAACAGCACGACACGACCCCTTGATCCAGCCCAAGCGGCAGCAGGAGAGAGCAGAGCAGCAGCAGTTGAAAATAGGAGGTGTGCGTGTGGGCGTGTGTGCGTGTGGGCGTGTGGGCGTGTGTGCGTGTGGGCGTGTGTGCGTGTGGGCGTGTGTGTGTGCGTGTGTTTTGATTCAGCAGCACGAGTGCGGAGCAAATTACAAGCACGACACAAAGCCCCGTCCTGCGCGTTCCAAGACAGCGTGTACTGCGCGAATGAGGCGCCTCGCGCGAGGACAGACAAACTCTGCGACATCTCAAGACAATATCGATAGCGCCGTTTTATTACTAAAAATGCGATGCAATACGCGTATCCAACAAACCCGTCGGGGACGCCTAGACCCTTCCTAGATTCGCAACAGTGCGCACCAGGCAGTCCTCGTGCCCTGGATTTATCCCTTGAAGGCCTCAGCGCACTCCACGCCCTTGTCAGGGTGATGGACGGCTTCCTTGATGTCTTTCACGACCAAGTTCAACTCCTCGACAGTCTCAAGGTCCGCAGAGACATACTCGTATTTTTTGCTGCGATTCATGCCGATGTAAAACAACACCACCGGCCCGCATAAAATGTGCAATTCATCGCCAAAGATCTCCTTCAAATACCCATTGGCGACAGTGTTGGTCACACGGCCTTCACCATGTGCGCGGAAGCAAACACAGACTTGGGATTTCGTACCGGTCTTGGTTGTGGGCAGCACCAGGTTGTCCACCTCCGGGACCTGGTCCTTGTTGTCCATGTCCTCGAAAATGTTGGCTTTCACGTAACTCATGAATTTCTTACTGTCATACAAGCAATCAAACGAAAAGATGGGGTTGCCGTCCGCAGGAATGCAGAGCGCGCACATCTTCTTCATGGGTTTGCAGCGTGCTGATGGTGTAATCGTTTTACACTAGACCCTCGGGCGGTAAATTTGCGCCCATCCTTGCGACCCCCTCATACGACCCCCTCATACGACCCCCTCACACGACCCCCCCACGCCAGGTGCAGAATCGGGGCGGGGCGCATTGAACGCGACGGCCCAGAACCCAGGGCCCGGGGCCTTGCGGGGTCTGCCCGTACGGACAGACACGCCCCCGTGTTCGCAGTAGGCGCCAGAGCGTGTGGAGAGCGCGCGGTCCCGAAGTCTTCCCCGACCGGTACGACAGCAAGTCGCCGCCCCCGCGGCCGCCGACGCCGACACGCGCGCGGGCATCATGCGCTCCGGGGTGTATGTGCTGAAATTGCACGGCGGGGTGCTATGTCTTCTCGAGGCCGAAGGCTTTATCGCACACTGTCACTTGCGCGTTGGTTTATGTGTGTAATAAAAATAATGTACTGGCATAAAAATAATGTACTGGCACAGGCCACGCTGGTATGCATGTATCTATAATACTTCATCCACAGCGGGGGCGTCCCCGGCTTGCTCTGTGTGCGGTTTAGGGTTTAGGGTTTAACCCTAAACCCTACCCCCAGACCCGCCAGCATCACAAGAGCGTCGGTGTTTATGGTGACTGGTCGCCAGCCACGCACGAGGGTCACAGCCCCGAGTGCGCCGGGTGCGGGGTCGCGAGCCACGCGAGGCCGCGGAGGCCGAGGAGCGGCGCAGAGAGCACGGCCTGCACCCACAGCATGAGGACCACGCACGAGACCACCGCGAGCACGAGCTTCCAGCACCACAGCAGGCGCGGCGGCGGCACCGCCACCACCGCGACGACGAGGCCGCGCAGCGTGTCGTCGCTGCCGTCGCACGCCGCGGCAAACACGTCGAAGAAGAGCTCGTACTTGCTGCGGCGCTGCAGCGTCTGCTGGTCCGCCCACAGCCACTCGTCAATGTCCTGCAGCAGCACCTGCGTCTCCGACACCTTTTTGATCTTCATGCCGCGCGCGACCAGCCGCGGGAAGGTGTCCTTCACCGTGGCGCTCGTGTAGTGCGCGGGCGACTGGCCGTCGCGGAACATGGACATGGGCGCGCCGCAACGCCGCGCACAGAATCTTATATAGCGCGCCTCGGCCGCCACCGCGAATCCACCGCGCGGCGGTCTGTGTGTGTGTCCGCGCGTGCTGGTCTGCGTGTGTCCACCTGTCTCTGCGTGCAGTGGCTGTGCGTGCGTGCGTGCGTGTGTGTGTGTGTGCGTGCGTGTGTGTGCGTGTGTGTGTGTGCGTGCGTGCGTGTGTGTGTGTGTGCGTGCGTGCGTGTGCGTGTGTGTGTGTGCGTGCGTGCGTGTGTGTGTGTGTGTGTGTGTGTGTGTCTGTGTGTGCGTGCGTGCGTGTGTGCGTGTGTGTCTGTGTGCTTACTATTCTTGCCTTCGCGCCCGCTGCGGTGCAGGCTCGCGCGAAACAGCGTGTTTTCTAGCCGTTGCGCCGCGGCAGCACACGCGGCGTTTAAAACAAGAAACAAGCGCATAGTAAGCACGCTGCGTGTGCCAGCTGTATATAAACGGGCCCGCGCGCGCGCCACCAAGATGTCCGCCACGTCCAGCCCCGCCCCAGTCGCCCCCGACGCCCAGCCCGCGCCTGCCGCGCCGCGCAAGTACAAGCGCAAGCAGGGGACACGCAGCCTGCAAGAGATCCGCAAGTACCAGAAGAGCACCGCGTGCCTGCTGCGGCGCGCGCCCTTCCAGCGCCTTGTGCGCGAGATCACACAGGACTACAACTGCAGCATGTGCTGGAAGAAAAATGCGCTCGAGGCCATGCAGGTCGCCGTCGAAGACTACATGACCGCCAAGTTCAACCAGGGCATGTGCCGCGCCGTCGCCTCCAAGCGCACCACCCTGCTTGTCACGGACCTGCAGGGCTAGAGACCATACTTGAAAAGTAATGTGCGAGAGTTTTTATTCATGTTTGCAATAAAACAGCTCTGCATCGTCCGCGCACGCGTGCCTACGGCCGGCGCAGCCCGCCCCCCATGAGCACCTCCACCGCGTCCGACGTCGGCTGCCAGTGCGCACAGGCCCGCACCAGCGCCTGCATGATTTCGACCGGCAGCTGCAGCAGCACCGAGTCGCGCATGGCGGGCATTGCGGGCGCGGGGTCCCTTGCGCGCCGCGGCGACGAGCGCTTCGGGTTCGCCGCGGCCGACGACCAGTTCCCGAGGCGCGCGTGGGTGCCCATGAGCAGCGCGAGCACGCGCGGCATCGGGAGCTCGTGGTAGTTCCCGCACGGGTACTGGTCGTGCAGGAAGGGGAGGCTGCGCACGCGCTTGGCGCGCGCTGCGCGCGCGCCGAGCGGCTGGATGCCCATCGCGCCGCAGCCCCACACAAAGAGCGAGCCCACCTCGCTGACGGCCACCGAGAGGCTGAAGCCCGCGCTCGCCGAGACAATGAGGTTCGACTGGAAGCGCGCGGGGTGGATCATGGTAAAGGCCTCGGCGGTGTCGGTCGCCGGACCGAGGCCGAGCGCGCCGTGCACCGAGTGTCCGCACGCAAAGAGCAGGCCCCCGCGCGAGACCGCCAGCGCGTGGTGCGCGCCCCCCGAGACGCAGAGCACGCCGGTGCCAAACACGTCCGCGCCGCCGACGCGCGTGGGGACGAGCACGTCGACCCCCGCGCAGTCGGCGAGCCCGAGCACGCGCGACGCGTTGTTCCCGCACGCAAAGAGCACGCCCGCGCGCGTGACCGCCATGCTGGCGTTGTCAAAGGCGCAGACCACGCGCACGGGCTCGTCGCCAAAGACCGCCGGCGGCAGCAGCACCGGGCGCGGCTGGCTGAGCTGGTTGCCGAGTCCGAGGCAGCCGCTGCGGTTGCGGCCCCACGCAAAGACGCGCCCGTCGTGCGAGACCGCCAGAAAGTGCTGCGTGCCGGCCGCGACCATGGCGATGCGCTCGCCGCCAAAGGCCAGGGCGTGCATCGGCTGCAGCGCGTTCTGGTACGTCAGGGAGAGGAAGAGCCCCGGCGGCTCGCTGTCGGCGGGGTTGAAAAAGGGCACGAGCCCCGCCGTGCTCACGCGCCCCGACTGCGCGAGCGCCACGACGCAGTGGCGCCCGCACGCGACCATCGTGATGCCCTGCCCCTGCACCGTCGCGACGCGCTGCGACGCGCCGCGCCCGACGCCGTAGCGGTGGTGGCCCCACGTATAGAGCGTGCCGCCCGAGTCCACCGCCGCAGCGTGCACGAGCCCGCGCGACACCTGCGTGTACACCGCGTCGGTCTGCTCGTCGAGGTCAATCACCTTGCGCATGCCCGTGCCCGCGCGGAGCTCCCACACCGTGCTGCGCAGGCCCTCCTGCAGGATGAGCGACACCGAGTCCCCGCCGCACGCGGCCATGCGTGCTGCCGTGCGATGCGGAAGCCGTGCTGCCGTGCGCTGGAACAGACGTGCTGCCGTGCGAAGCACAAGACGATTCGGAAGTGACGACGCACGGGCCCGGCTGGCGAAGTAGGCGGGAGACAAAGCGCGCGGGGTCGCATGCAAAAAAATGCTGTGCGTAGGGTCGCACCGCAAAAAAAAACGCGCGTTTTCTATATTTTTTTATTTTTGAGGGTTTTTTTTTCGGGGGGGGGTTGGGGGGGGTCGCAAGCGGCGGCACGGGCATTCCCAAACGGCTCTTAAAAACACAAAGCAGCGCACAGGTCGAGCCGAGTGCAAGCAGTCGAGCCTCCTTGTGCCCGCACGCATTGCCCGTATGGCCGAGTGCAAGCAGTCGAGCCTCCTTGTGCCCGCACGCATTGCCCGTATGGCGCGCCTGTGCGAGCACGGCCGCCCACTCAAGCAGTGCTTCGGGTGCAGCCGCTCCAAACACATCTGCCAGCACAACCGGCGCACGCTCATGTGCCGCGACTGCACGCACCGGAGCGCCCCGCTCGCGCGCATCCCCCGCTGCTCAGTGTGCAGGAGCCACGGGCACTACGCCAAGACGTGTGCGCGGGCCCTCGAGGAGTGGACCGCGTGCGACCTTTGCGGGAGCTGGCACCGCCACCTCATGGCGGACGCCGCGCTGCCCTTTCAGTGCGCGGACGTGGGCGCGGCGTGCCCGGCGCCTGGCGGCGTGCCCGCGGCGGCGAGCGCGCCGCTCGTCGACTGGACGCAGTGCGAGGCGTGCGCGAGCTGGATCGTGCACCGGCTGGCGCACGAGGACATGCGCTTTGTGTGTGCGGACGCTGGCCTGGTGTGCCTGCCGCACGCCGGTGCCGAGGGCTCGGTTCCGGGCACGCCCGAGCAGGAGCCCCCCGAGTGCGGCTGGACCGACGACCTGCTGTGCGGCGGGCCCTGCGCGAATCTCGGCTGCGGCGGCGCGGACTTTGAATTTGAGCTCGGCGGCCTCGACGACGACGGGGCCTTGCTGCTGCCCGCGGCGTGAGGGCTGTTGCGATGCGCAACGAATCCCGGCTGCGCCGGCGCAGTACGCTGCTGCCTGCGGCGAGTATTTCAGATTGTATAATAAACCGCATGGTCACACAAAAATCGTAATTTTGGGCAGTGTGTTGGGTAAATAGTGGTCGTGGAGTGCACGGATGCCCTTGTCATTTTCGCTCTTTCTGACGCGAGGCAGAGGAGGCCCGTGCAACAGGTATATGCATACAGCACGTCTGTCTTGCCGTTGAGACAGAGGCACTTTGCGAAACTGGAGCAAGCGGCACAGGCCCACACGCTCACAATCGCACCCCCCCTCCTGGTGTTTTTTTTTGGCGCGGAAATGCGATTTTGCGGCGAATGCCATCCCCAAACCCCGGACTGGGGATGTGCGAGGGGGCACGGGGAGGTCTCTCGATGCGACCCCAGAGTGTGCACGAGCTTCGCGTCTTGGCGGGGGGGGGGAGCGTGCAGTGTGCCGAACAAACCGCGCCCATGTCCAAGTATGTCTCGAGCTACGCTGCGGAAAACAACCGTGCTGAGAAGCCGGCCAGGCGCAAGCGCCTGCGCCAGCAGGACGGCTCCGAGGACGACGAGTCGGCGGGCGAGGACGTAGAGGACGACGACGGCGGCGACGACGAGGAGGAGGACGAGGACGAGGACGAGGAGGACGGCGAGGACAGCGGGGACGGCGAGGAGAGCGAGGACGGCGAGGACAGCGAGGACAGCGAGGACAGCGAGGACAGTGAAGAGGCGAAGGGCGGCGCGCGCAAAGCGCATCAGAGCCACAGCAGCGAGCTGCAGGCGTGCGCAGACAAGGCACGGGAGAAGCGGAAAATAGCCGAGGTCAAGACGACGCTGCTGCGCGAGCAGCGCGACCTCGCGCGCCGGCAGATCGAGAGCCTGCAGCGCAAGAACACACGCGCGCAGGCGCAGATCGAAGCCCTGCAGGCGGACCTCAAGGCTGCGCGCAGGGCTGCCGCCGTGCGCCCAGGGCCGGCGCAGCCCGCAAAGTCTTCGCTGCCGCCGCCCGCCAAGTCTTCTCTGGCGCCGCCCGCAAAGTCTTTGCTGGCGCAGCCCCCCAAGTCTTCTCTGACGCCGCCCGCCAAGCTCGCGCTGGCGCCGCCCGCCAAGTCT
>Ga0209390_10004409_pt1 | contig 21196 bp, 6 predicted proteins | sample BON01_FD_187212 | JGI IMG/M metagenome (GOLD analysis project Ga0209390, IMG submission 187212) | Freshwater microbial communities from Lake Bonney liftoff mats and glacier meltwater in Antarctica - BON-01 (SPAdes) (version 2) | ecosystem: Environmental > Aquatic > Freshwater > Ice > Glacier... | reverse complement strand
GAGAGGGCACGCCAGGTCGCCCCATGGGTCGTGTTTGCGCGGCGGCGCCGGGGCGTCCGGCTGTTCCTGCTGCTGCTGCTCCTGCTGCTGCTGCTGCTGCTGCTGTCGCTGCTGCTGCTGCTGCTGCATCTGCTGCTGCTTCTGCACGCGCGCTCGGCCTCTCCTGCGCACGAGACCCGCTCTGCTTTCGGCGATGCGCCGCTCTGCTCTCGTCGCGTGACGGCGGCGACGTCGCTTCCCAAGACAAGGCTCTTTACCGGCCCTTCGACCTCGCGACCCGACTTCCCCGAGTACGCGCACATTCACACCATCCCACTCGTCCATATCATACAAAGCAACGCGCGATAGGTCCTAGTCGCGCGCCATAGAAGGGACCACTTCTCGCCTCTCTCCCCGCCCACTCTACCGCCATGGCGCGCACACGCCGGGTAGGTCGTGATCTCTACCTGTGATAGACTCGTGAAGACGCGCGCGCGTGTGGGCCAACATCCGACCTAGGCAATCATTGGAACCACCGGCAGCAAGTTTTGCGCCGCCTGTCTCTGTCGCAAGCAAAGCACTCACCCGCTTACCCCCCTACCACGTCCAAATCGCAAACACGCGTCCAAACAACCACAGCGCAAGAAGCGCACGCACGTCGCCCAGGAAGGGCCCGCCGCGGGCGGCGCGCCCGGCGCCAAGCACACGGCCGTCGCCTCGGTCGCGGGCGGCTCGACCGGCGCGGGCGCGGGCGGCGCGTCGGGTGCCGAGCGCGTGCCGCGCTCGTTCGTCTTTCGCCGCGGCCGCCACGCCACCCACCTCGCCGCCCTCGAGCACGACGTGCGCCGCATGATGCTGCCCCACACCGCCCTCCGCCTCCGCGAGTCCCGCCGCAACACCATGCGCGATTTCGTGTCCGTCGCCGCACCCCTCGGCGTCTCCCACTTTCTGGTGCTGACGGCGACCGAGCGGGCGGCCTACCTTCGGCTGGCGCGCACGCCGCGCGGGCCCACGCTGACGTTCCGCGTGCGGTCCTACGCGCTGTGCCGCGACGTGGCCGCGGCGCAGGCGCGGCCGCGGGCGCCGGAGAACGCGTTCAAGACGCCGCCGCTGCTGGTGCTGCAGGGGTTTTCGCCGGCGACGGCGGCGGCGGCGGCGGGCGGCGGCGGGTCGAGCGACGACGGAGGGGACGACGACGACGGCAGCGACGACGGCGGCGACAGCGAAGACGAGGACGGCGGCGAGGGCGACGGACGCCAGCAGACCACCAGGTCCGCCCGCAAAACCCAGCAGCAGCAGCAGCAGCAGCAGCAGCAGCAGAAGAAGAAGAAGAAGAAGAATCCGCCCGACGCCCCCTGCCTGCGCCTGGCGGGCGCCCTGCTCCAGGGCTTGTTCCCGCCGCTGCAGGTCGCCGCGCTCAAGCTGAGCGCCTGCCAGCGCGTCGTGCTCGTCAGCCGCGACGCCCAGGGGCCCGACCCCACGCGCGTGTCTGTGCGCCACTACTCGGTCTCCGTCGCGCCCTCTGGCCTGCGCCGGCCCATCAAGGACTTGCTGACGTCGCGCCGGGGGGGCAGCGCCAACCGCCCCTTGCCGGACCTGGGCGGCATGGCCGACGCGTCCGAGCTGCTGGCCGACGCCGGGTTTGGCTCCGAGTCGGAGGGCGAGGACGCCGACGCGGCGCGCGTGGCGCTGCCCGCGGCCGCGGGCAAGCGGGCGGCGGCAACGGCGGCGGCGGCGGCCTGCAGCGCGGCCGGAAACGGCGGCGCGGGGGCGGCGGCGGCGCCGGCCACGCGCCAGTCGCGTGTCCGGCTGCACGAGATCGGCCCGCGCATGGAGCTCGAGATGACCAAGGCCGAGGCGGGCCTGTGCGAGGGCAGGGTGCTGTGGCACGCGCTGCGCGCGCTGAGCGCCGGCGCGCTGGCGGCGCAGGCGCACGAGTACGACGCCAAGGCGGCGCTGCGCGGGCAGAGGCGGCGGGAGCAGGAGGACAACGTGCGGCGCAAGCAGGTGCAGGCGCGGCAGGTCGAGGAGGCCGAGGCCCGGGCGCGCGAGGGGGCGGCGGGCGCGGGCGTGCGCGCGCAGAAGCGGGCGATGCGCGCGGCGGCCAACCCGTCCGGGGGCGGCGCGGGCGAGGACGAGGACGACGACGCCGCCTACTTCCGCGAGGCCGTCGGGCACGACCCGGACGAGGAGGACATGGTGGGGATGCGGCGCGGCGGGAGCGGCGCGCGCGGCCGGGGGCGCGGGGGAGGGCGCGGGGGAGGGCGCGGCGGCGGCGGCTTTGGCGGGGGCGCCGCCAAGCGCGCTCGGCATTGAAGAGGTTCGTTCAATCGCTCAAGTTTTCGCAACCCGTCTCCCTAGTGCCGTGACCAACAACGTGCCCATCGAGCACACACATCACCACCCCCACCGCCGATTGCAGCCACTCTCTCTATCGCCATCGTCGTCAACGTATTCGGGATTGAGCGCCCAAACGACGCATCAAGCAGCCCCTCCATCACCTCTCTCTCTGGGCGCGCGCAATCGAGTTGGGATCATGCGGCTCTCGATGCGCGCCGTCAAGGGCACGGCCGCTGCATCTCCATCGGTCGTAGGGGCACCGTCGAGCAGGTACGTGGGCGAAAGGCCGAATATAGGGGGGCGTTTGATTGGTCGAGCTCCCGACTCAAATCTCATTCGAAACGCGCCCTCAATCCGCAAACAAAACCCTTGCAACACACGAAACAAACGCAACACACAGGCGCGTCTCCATGCCTGCATCGACCACTCGGCCCCGCCCCGCCGCAACCGTCGTCGCCGCCGCCGGCAGCCACGGCGCCGATGCAAGCCGGAGCGGCGCGCCGTCCCTCTCCGACCTCATCGCGTTCGAGTCAGAGGCACCAGCCCCAGCAGGCGCAGCCGCCGCCGCTGCCGACAGCGGCGGTGTCGCCGGCAGCGACGGCGGCCTGCAGGACGAAGACCCCACCGTCCGCGCTCAGGCCATCATCGGGCGAGCGACCAAGGTGCTCGAGGCGGCGCGCGCGGCGCTCGGGGACGGCGATGGCGGCGGAGGCGGCGGCGCCGCCGCGTCGACGGCGACGGCGTCCCCTCCGTTGTCCTCTTCTCCCCCTCCTTCCTCGGGACCTTTCGGCGGCGGCCCCAGCGGCGGCTCTCCCGTCGGCAGCATCGCCGCAAGCGGCGACCTGACGCGCGCCGTTCTGCACGGGGCTTTGGACCGCGCGGCGGCGGCGGCGCGGGCGGCGCCGTCATCGTCGTCCTCGTCGGGGGCGGCGGCGGCGACGGCCGGCACTGCAGCACCCGCCAGCGGCGCCGGCGCTTCCACGTCGCCGTCCTCAGGCTCGGACGGCATGCCCGCGTGGGCCACGGGCCTGCTCGCGCGCAGCGACGACGACGTGTTCATGAACTCGCCGCCACCGGCGCCCCTGCAAACGCGAGGCGACCCGCCCGCGGGCCGAAGCAGCATCAGCGGAGGCGGGGGCGGCGGCGGCTCGGGCGCGATCAGCACGGGCGGCTGGCCCGCCGCGGCCGCCGCCGACCCTTACTCTGCCGGTCGCAGCTCCGGCAACGATGCCGGTGGCGGCCTCCCGGGCCTGCGCCTGGCGCCCACACTTGCACGCGCGACCGCCCTGCTCTCGTCGGCGCCGCCCGCGCCCACGCCCACCGCCGCCTTTGCCGACGACGACGCGCCTGCGCCCCTTTTCGCCCCGTCTTTGGGTCTCCCCTCTCAGGCCACCGCCGACGCCATGCGCGCGCGCAGCATGACCGAGCTGCCCATCCCCCTGCAGTCGGTCCTCGAGCTCACCTCTGCCTTCCGCCCCCCCGAGCGCGGCGGCGCCGCGCCCCAGCAGCAGCAGCAGCAGCAGCAGGCCGACGCCGCCGCGACCGCCGCCTCTGCCCCGGCGGGCCGCGACCTTCCGGACGGCTCGGGCGTCCTCTCCGACGGCACCCGCTACGAAAAGTCCTCGGGCGTGGAGTACGGCGCCAACGGCTACTGGCGCCGCTGGCGCACGCTCAAGGGCGAGGCGCCCGTCCCTGTAAACGCCGACGGCAGCCCCGTGCTGGTCGGGTCGGTGGCGGCGGCCGCGGCGCGCGCGCGCCAGGGCGGCGACCAGCGCATGGCCCGCGTCGAGTTCGAGGAGACGTGGTGGGAGTCGTCCGACTACGCGGGCCTGCGCGTGATGGGCGCGGAGAAGCGCGGGCGCGACGCCCAGGGCGGGCAGTGGCGCGAGCGGTGGGAGGAGCGCCTGTTCTACGCGTCGGCCGCGCTGGACGGCGTCGTCGAGCGCAGCGCGCACAAGTGGGCGCGCGCGCCGCTCCCCGCGGGCGCCCCGGCGGGCGCCGCCGCCGACGAGTGGGAGGAGCGCTGGGACGAGCACTACCACGCCTCGGGCCGCGCGAGCAAGTCGGCCGACAAGTGGGGCAAGCAGGGCGACAACGTGTGGCACGAGCGCTGGGGCGAGGACTACGACGGAAAGGGGGGCTGCGCCAAGTGGACGGACAAGTGGGCCGAGAGGTTGCTGGGCGAGGGGGCCTCGGCGGGGAGCGAGCAGTGGGGCGACAAGTGGCACGAGGAGTTTGCTGACGGCCGCGGCCGCAAGAACGGCGAGGTGTGGAGCGTCGGCGCGGGCGGCGCGGGCGGCGGCGGAGGGCAGCAGCGCTACCAGCGCTGGTGGGGCGAGGACCACCACGGCGGGGGGGTCGTGCGGCGGCACGGGCACTCGAGCACGGGCGAGTCGTGGGACGACACGGTGCAGATGGACACGTACTACAACCCCGTGCCGCACTTTGGCTACCAGCTGGCGGTCGAGCACTCGCCGCAGCTGATGGCCGTGCCGCTGCGGCCGAGGGGCGCGGGGCCGCCGGCGGAGGGGCGGGAGGGGGGACGAGAGGGCGGCGCAAGAGGGGGAGGAGGAGGGGGCAGCGATGACGACGACCCTTTTGGCCCTGGGTTGGACGCGCTTTGACAATACTGTACATGCTTTTTTGAATCCCTCTCGTCTTTCGTGTGAGTTACATCAAGATGAAAGACCGAATTTCCGCTCAGGCGTCGTTTGGCGTTCTTCTCTTTGGCGACGGGCGGGGAAAACAGCGTGCGGCATCTCGCACACCCGCCGTTCCTCGTCCGGGAACACAAGAGCAAGACCGACCCACACCCTCGCAAGGCAGCAGTGCATGCTACCAGCCATGCCCATAGGCAAAGCTGCGACGCGGCGCGGACGGGGAGACGGGGAGAGACATCAGAGCAATCACCATCACCGCTCCCCCTCCTCGCGCCGTCTCTGACAGCCCTACTGCGGCGGGCGGTCGCCGCCGCCGCCGCGGCCAAAGCCGCCGCCGCCAAAGCGCGGCTCGTACGCGCCGGGCGCGTCGGTCTTGTCGCCGCCGCGGCCGAACCCGCCGCCCTCGCGGCGGTAGCCCTCGCGCCCGCCGCCGTCGCGCCCACCCTCGCGCGGCGCGCCAAAGTCGCGGCGCGGAGGGCGGTCGCCGCCAAAGCGGTCGCCGCCGCCGCGGTCGCCGCGGTCGCCGCGGTCACCGCGGTCGCCGCCCGGCATCGGCGGGCGCGGGCGCTCGCCCACAGGGCGCGCCGACTTCTTCAGCGTCGCGGGCACCACGTCCGCGGGCAGATTCAGGTACTCGCGCAGGTACTCGATGCCCTTGTCCGTGAGGAACCAGTAGTAGTGGCGCCAGGCGAAGCGCTCCGTCACCAGCTCGCGGCTCTTGAACGACTGCATCAGCTTGATGACCTGGAGGTTGGGCACGGCCGCGAGCTCGGGGCTCGGGTGGGCGGGCGCGTTGAAGTCCTTCTCGGCGACGACGACGCCCTCGGCGAAAAGGTACTTGTAGACCGCGAGGCGGTTGGTCTTGGGGACGAGCATGGTGGCTGGCCTTTTTTTGTTTTGTGGGGGGGGGGGGGGGCGGGCGGACGGGATTCGGCGCCTTTTTTGAAGTGTGTGTTTGTACCGCGTCGACTCTAGGTCAACTCGACTCCCACCGGTAGCGCTCGGGGCACTGTGTTTTTTTGATTTACGGTTCGGTGTTGTTGGTTAGAAGGGAGATATGAGCGGGGTCAGTTTGTTGGTGTGAGAGCGGGACGCGCGCGCGATCAGCGGCGAGAGAGCGAGACGCGGCGGCCAGCGACGGCGAGCGACGGCGAGCGACGGCGAGCAACGGCGGCGGCGGGCACGAAAGCGTCTTTTGCGGCGCGCCGACCGGTCGTCCGCCGTCGCACGCTGCACCCCCCCCACGTCGATCGATCGAGCGGTTGTGCGTTGATCACAGCGATCGGCCATGCGCGCGCTGATGAAGGACGGACCCTCGGCGCACAGAGGGAGAGAGAGAGGGAGAGGGAGGGGGCGGAGAAAAAAGAAGAGGGGCGGGCTGCAGCCCTTGCGTTCCTCCCGCCTCCACTCTCTCTTCTTCCGCGACGACCACGCCGCACGTCCCACGCGATGTTGATCGCGGCGGCACGGCTTGCCTTTGTCGCCGAGTGTGGGCTCCACCCGCGCCTCTGCGCGGTGGGAGGGTGCGGCGCGCAGAGGAGCGTCCTCTGTTTTTTTTTCGCCGCCGATCGGATGCGTTTTTCCCCCCGAGCTTCGCTTGCATAGTGATCCAAGCACACCAGTTGCTCACCTCCGTAAGAGTAAATCTGAAAGATGGACGGGGAAATTGGGAGAGTCACGGAGCTTGGGGTCGGCGAGCTTTGAAGCCCCCGCCGCCGCTCCGCCTGGCGCCATCGGCCCGCTGCCGCCCGCCCGTCGCCGCCCGCCCGCCGCCTCGGAAAAGAACAAACAGTGCAACAGTGGTAAAAGCGCGCGCCCCGGAAAGGACGACCTACGCCGCCCTGAGCAAACCAAAGCCCGTCCCCCCCACCACCACAACCAAACCACCCCCCGCCCCCCCCCTTCACCTCTAGCTCATCCTGCTCAGCTCGTTGGCGCGCTGCGTCGCCGCCACCACCGCGTTCATGAAGGCGGCGCGCACAGACCCCTTCTCGAGCTCGTGCACGCCCGCGATGGTGGTCCCGCCCGGGCTGGTGACCATGTCCTTGAGCGCGCCCGGGTGCTTGCCCGTCTCGAGCACCATCTTGGCCGACCCCAGCACCGTCTGCGCCGCCAGCGCAGTGGCCACGTCGCGCGGCAGGCCCGCCCTCACGCCGCCGTCCGCCAGCGCCTCAATGGCCAGAAACACGTAGGCCGGGCCGCTGCCGCTGAGGCCCGTGACGGCCGCGAGCAGCTTCTCGTCCACCTGGTAGATGCGCCCGACGGCCCCGAACAGCGCGCCAACGAGCGCCCCGTCCGCGGCCGTGGCGCCGCCGCCCAGGCACATGGCCGCCGCCGTCTCGCCCACCAGGCACGGCGTGTTTGGCATGACGCGCACGCAGCGCGCCTGGGAACCTGCGGCGTCCAGCAGGCGCTCGAGCGTGATGCCGGCCGCGATCGAGACGATGACGTGGCGCGAGGCGTCCAGCAGCGGCCGCAGCTCGAGCAGCACGGGCGCCGCGTACTGCGGCTTGACGGCCACGACCAGCACGTCGGCGCAGCGCGCGACCTCGGCGGCGGTGGCGTACGACGCGGCGCCGAGGGAGGCGAACAGGTCGCGGCGGGCCTGGACGGGGTCGGTGCAGGCGAGCTGGCCCGGGCGGACGACGCCCTTGGCGATGAGGCCGCGCGCGAGGGCCTCGGCCATCTGGCCCGCGCCGAGGAAGCCGATGCGCTCGCGGATGACGAGGGGCGGCTGGGCCTGGCCGCCGCCCCCCGCGGGGGGCGCGGGCGAGGCCGCCTGCGGGGGCGGCGTCGGCGAGCGGGACGCCATGGCTCTTGTCGTCGAGGGTTCAAGGTTGAGCGGGCGGGGCGGTGCTGCGCCTGCTGCAGTTGCTGCTGCTGCTTGGGGAGGGCGGCTACGCTTGCAAAGGCTCGCGGTGGTCCGCGCGGCGACGACGACGGCGACGGCGCGGCGCGTCGACGAGCGGGCGGCGACGGCGGCGACGGCGGCGGAGCTGGCGGCGCTTGTCAAAGGGACCGGCTGGCTGCGCAGGGCGAGGCGGCAGTGCATCCGCATGCGGCGGCGGCCTGATTGGGCGGACAGGCGCGAGGGATCGCTTGAGTGAGGGTGGCGCTCGACTTTTTGGAGGATGTGGAGGCGACAGGGGGGGGTTGCTGCGATCGTGTGTGACGCGTCCCCGTCGATGACGCTTTGATGGATGTATGTGTGTGCCGTGCAGTGGCTAATGGGAAGAAGCACCCGTGTTTAATGTGGATGTCCCGCGAACTGGGGTGACTTTTGGCTGAACGAGAACAGCAAAGACTCCCCTCTCTCCGACGCAGGTTTGGCAGATCACCGACAGACGACCCATTCGTATCCCAAGCAAACATCAGACGGTGACAACGTCCCTCCTATCTCGAAAAAGGCCCGAAAGCTGGGCGTATCCGATCCCTTCAGGGAAACTCGACACCCGTCCCACCCCTCTTTTCGACGCCTCCCGCAAGGCCTCGTTTCCATTCGGCTACACGTCCCGCAGTGATAGGACCTACGTTCCCCGCGTCCCCCACTTGGACCAACGGTTTCGCACGCGCGCGATCGCGGGGCCTTTCTTCTCTCAGAGTCCCCCCTCTCTCAGAGAGTCACGTTCACGTCTCCCACCTCGTTTCCTCCCCGCGCGCGCGCGCGCACAGGGCGCCCCGTCCAATGCCGAGGCTCGGGTGATCGACCAGCACGGCATCTCGCCCGGGGCCAACGATGATGGGACCGGGAGGACGCGCGAGCAAGCTGTTTGGCGGCGGCGGCGGAGGACCCGTTCCGCCCGTGGTGCCGCCGCACCGCCCGCGCGGCGAGCAGCAGTCGCAGTCTCAACAACAACAACAACAACAACAGCAGCAGCAGCAGCAGCAGCAGCAGCAGCAGCAGCAGCAGCAGCAGCAGCAGCAGTCGCCGAACGACTACTACGGCGGCCAGCAGCAGCAGCAGCAGCAGCATCAGCACCACCAGCACCAGCACCACTCGAGCGACCCGCTGTCTCGCTTGCTGGATGGCGCTGGTGGCGGCGGCGGCGCTGGCGGCGGCATCGGCGGCGGCGACGGCAACGGGGGCCCCCCGCCCCCGCCCTCGGGCCTCATGGGCGGCGCCGAGCTGGGCGACCGCGAGCTCCTCGCCTACTGCGAGGCCGAGGCGCGCGACCTGTCCCCCGAGGCCTTTGCGCGCCTCATGGCCGGCGTCTACGTGCGGATCGGCGGCGCCGTCGCGCGCGGCAGCCCGGCGCACCGGCGGTTGGGCGCCGTCCTGGCCATCGACGAGCTGATCGACATGCGCGTTGAGTAGAGCACTTCGTTCCGTGGTGGTGTTGCATGGGGATGTTTCTGTTTTGCGGGGGGTGGCTGGGCGGCGCGCCAACCGCCTTTGTTGCCTTGTCGTCGTCATTGAGAGCGCGCGCCCCCCCCCTTGCACGTGCCGACCGTCGCTCGCGCACGCCGACCCTTCTTTTCTCACACACACGCCCCACACACAACGCAAATCACACACACACCCACGCAAACCGACGATGCAGGTCGGAGGCGACGACGCCGTGCGCACGCAGCACTTTGCGCGCCTGCTGCACGGCCTCCTGGGCGACGCCGAGGAGCCCGAGCTGCTCGAGGCCGGGGCGGCGGCGCTCGGCCATCTGGTGCGCTGTGGCGGAGCGGTGGCCGCCGACGTCGTCGAGCGCGAGGTGCAGCGCGCGCTGCCCTGGCTGTCGGCGCGAGGCGCGAGCGCCGAGCCCTCCTCCGCGGCCCAGCAGCAGCAGCAGCAGCAGCAATTGCAGCAGCAGCAGCAATTGCAGCAGCAGCAGCAGCAGCAGGCGGCGATGCAGTTTCTGTCGCCGTACCAGCAGCAGCAGCAGCTGCAGGCGCGGCAGGCGGCCGACGCCCAGCGCGCGAGCCGCAGGTACGCGGCCGTGCTCGTGTGCCGCGCCCTCGCCGAGAACGCGCCCGCCGTGTTCAACGTGCACGTGCGCGCCTTCCTTGACGCCGTGTGGGGCGCCGTGTGCGACCGGCGCCTGCGCGTGCGCGAGGCCGCCGTCGACGCGCTGCGCTCGGTGCTCGTGCTGGTCGAGCAGCGCGAGACGCGCTACCGCGTGCAGTGGTACTACGGCCTGTTTCGGGGCGCCACGCGGTGCCTGGCGCGCGACCCGCGCACGGGACTCGCGCCCCCGGCCGCCACCGTGCACGGCGCGCTGCTGGTGCTGGGCGCGCTGCTGTGCCACACGGGCGAGTTCCTGCTGGCGCGGTACCGCGAGGTGGTCGAGACGGCGCTGCGGTTCAAGGACGCGCGGGCGAGCCCGCTGGTGCGGCGGGCGGTGGTGTCCCTGCTGCCGCGCCTGGCCGCGTTCGCGCCCGAGCGCTTCGCGGGCGACTACCTGGGCAAGGCGACGGGACACCTGCTCGCCACGCTCGCCTCGCGCCCGCCCGCCTTTGGGCTCGCTGCGCTGCCGCCGACGACGGCGACAGGGGCGGGGAGCTCGGTTTTGGGCGGGAACGGCAGGTCGGCTGACGCTGCGGCGGCTGCCGCGGTCCTGGCCGCGGCGAGCACGGCCCTCGGGGGCGGCGGTGGCAGCGGCGGCGGGGGCGGCGGCGGCGGCGGTGGCGGCATCGGCGGCGAGGGCGAGGGCGCCGCGCTCGTCCTGCTGTCGGAGCGCGCGGCGGCCTTTGCAGCGCTTGCCGACACGGCGGCGTCGCTGGCGGCCGTGGGCTGCGCCGATGGCCTCGCCCCAGCGCTCCCGGCCATCGCCGCGCAGATCCGCGAGACCGTGCTGGCCGCGGCCGTGCAGGCGGCGGGCAACGCCCTCGCGCAGGCGACGCAGGCCGCGCAGCGGCGCGTCGCCGCAACGCCCGGGCTCGGGTGCAACGGCGGCGGCGGGACCTCCTCCCCCGCCCAGCAGCAGCAGCAGCAGCAGCAGCAGATGGCGCTGCAGGTCATCTACGCCGGGGTGACGCTGGCCCAACTGCAGCAGCAGTACTTGCGCCTGGTCCAGCAGCAGCAGCACGCCGCGCACCAACAGCAGCAGCAGCAGCAGCAGCTGCAGCTGCAGCAGCACCACAGCGGCAGCGGCGGGTCGTCGGCGTTTGATTTGCCGGCGCCACCGCCTCAGCAGCACCAGCAGGTCACCGCAGGCATGCGTTCGCCCCTCCGCGCGTCCAGCATCAACGCTGTCGGCGCCCAGCTCTCGGTCGCGCCCGGGCAGCAGCCGCAGACGGTGCTGGGCCCGGGCGGCGGGCCGGGCGGCGGCGGCGGCGGCGGCGGCGGCGGCGGCGGCATGACGAGCGCGGCGTCCTACGCGTCCCTCAGCGCCGGTCTCGTCCACTCGGCGGTCGCCGCCTCTGCAGGCGGCAGCTACGGGACCCCCTCAAACGCCGGAACCCAGTCCCTCGCGGGCAGCGCGTCTGCGGCCACGGGAGGGCCCGGCTCGCTGTCGGCTGGCGGCAGCGGCGCAGGAGCAGGAGCAGGCGGCGGCGGCGGCGGGGGCATGCCCCAGGCGTTCGCGCCGCCTGCGGCCTTTGCGCAACTGCAGCAGCAGCAGCAGGCAGCCGCAGCAGCCGCCTTGCAACAGCAGCAGCAGCAGCAACAGCAGCAGCAACAGCAGCAACTCCTGTCGACGGCCGGGAGCGACGGCCTCGGCGACGGCCTCAGCGGCGGCGGCGCGTTTGGCCTCGGCGCGGGCGCATCCCCCGCCGCCGCCCTCGCCGCCGCCGCCGCGACCCTCCCGCGCCGCGTCGTCGAGCAGCAGCAGCGCGCCGAGGTCGCCGAGGCCCTCAACTGCGCGGGCGCCCTCGCCACGGCCCTGGGCGCCCGCTGGCTGCCGCACGCCGCCTCCTTACTGGAGCCGATGGTGTTGACGGGGACGAGCGAGCCCCTGGTGGTGGCGCTGGCGGCGGTCGGGTCAGCGCTGCCGCCGCTGCTGCCGGCCGTGCGCGCGCACCTGCTTGACACGGTCAGCCTCGCGCTGGCGGGCCGGCCGTTCGGGGCCGCGGCCGCGGCGGCCGCCGCAGCGTCGTCGTCGTCGTCGGCCGCGGCGTCGTCGGCGTATTCTGCCGGCGGCGGCATGGGCGGCGGCGGCGGCGGCGGCGGCGGCGGCGGCTGGGGGGGCGGCGGCGCCGGCGCCGGCTGCGGCTTTGGCGTCGCGCCCTCGCCGTCGTCTTCGTCATCTGCGTCGGCGACCCCCGCCCCTTCCGCGCGGGTCGTCGCCCTCACCGCCGCCCTGCTCGGCGGGCCCCTGAGCTGCGGTGGCGGAGGCGGCGGGGGCGGGGTGGGCGGCGACGGCGGCCGCCCCCGTCACAACCAGGCCGGCGGCCCTGAGGCCCTGCGCCGCCTCGCGCTCACCGCCTTCGGCGCCTTTGACTTTGGCGCCGTGCCGCTGCTCGAGTTTGCGCGCGACCATGCCCTCCCCTACCTGGACGAGGCCGCGTCTGACAAGGCCGTGCGCCAGGCCGCGGCGCTCGCGTGCTGCCGCGTGCTGGAGCGGCACGCCAGCGCGGTGGGCGCGGCCGAGCGGCGCGCGCGCGTGGCCGAGGCGGCCTCTGTGGCGCTGCAGCTGCAGGTCGGGCTGATCGGCGGCGGCCACGGCGGTGGGTTCGGCGGCGGCCTGGGGCTCGTCATCGGCGGCGCCGGCGGACCAGGCGGCGCCGGCGCGGCCTCGGGGCTCGGGTGGTGGGCGGGCGGCGGCGGCGGCGGCGCGCCTCCCTCCTCTGCCGCTGCTGCCGCCGCCGCCGCTGCGGGCGCGACAGCCGGCGCGCGGGGCGGTGCCTCGCTGTCGGCCGCCGCGGCCCTCTTTTCTGCGCTCGCGCCGGCTGCCGCTTATGGCGACTCGGCGCAGGGTGCCGCGCTGTCGTCGTCGGCCTCGATGTCCGCGGCCAACCAGCACCAGCAGCAGCAGCAGCAGCCGCCGCCCACCTTTGGCGCCGCGTGCCGCGCGCAGCGCGTCGTCGAGCGCGTCGTGGGGCGCCTCGTCGGCGCGGCCGTCGCCGACCCCTCGGAGCGCGTGCGCGTCAGCGTGCTGCGTGCCCTGCTGTCCTCCTCGGCGCTCGACGCCTACCTGGCGCAGGCCGACTGCCTGCGCCCGCTCTTCCTCGCCCTCAGCGACGAAAGCCTCGCCGCACGCGCTACGGCCGTCCGCCTGGTCGGCCGCCTGTCCGCCGCCAACCCGGCCTACGCCGTCCCGGCCCTCCGTCGCCTCCTGCGCCAGCTACTGGGCGACCTCGAGGCCGCGCCCGAGGCGCGACAGCGCGAGGAGGCCGCCGCCCTGCTCGAGGCGCTCATCGGCGCCGCGCCCAGGCTGGTGCTCCCCTACCTGGCGCAGGTGCACGCGGCGCTGGTGGCCAAGCTGCGGGGCGCGGGGCTGGCGGCGGCTGCGGCGGGGGCCGCGGCGGCCGCGGCCGCCGCCGCGGCCGCGGTCGCGGGCGGGGGCGGCGCGGGCGGGGGGGCGATGATGGTGATGCCGTCGGCCGTCGGCACGGCGGCGGGAGGCGGGCGCGCGGGCGTCATGGGCGGAGGCGTCGCGGGCGGCGCGGGCGGCGCCGGCGGCGCAGGCGGCGGCAACGCGTCGATGGGCCAGGCCGGCGGCGGCGTGGGCGGCGGCGCGGCGGCCTCGGCTTCTGGCGCCGTCGGGTCCCACGGCGCCGCCGCCGCCGCCGCCGCCGCCGCGGCCGCGGGCCTCAACACCCACGGCGGCGGCCAGGCGACGTCGTCCGCGGCGGCCGGCGGCGTCGTCGGCAGCGCGGCCGCCGCCGCCGCCGCGGTGGCCAGCGGCGAGGCCGGCGTCGTCCGGTGCGTCCTCGCCACCCTCGGCCGCCTCGCCGTCGTCGCAGGGCCTCGCTACGCCCCCTACGTCCCGGGCGCCCTGCCCCTGGTGATCGACGCCGTGCAGGACGCCTCGTCGCCCGCCAAGCGCCTGGTCGCCGTGCGCACGCTGGGAGAGGTGTGCCAGGCGGCCGGGTGCGTGGTGGCGCCCTACTTCGACTACCCGCGCCTGCTGTCCGTGCTGCTGCGCCTGCTGCACGTGGGCGGGCCCGCGGCGCGCCGCGAGGCCATGCGCGCCCTGGGCGTCATCGGCGCGCTCGACCCGCACGCGCACAAGCTCAACAACGCCGCGCTCAGCGGCGAGGGCAAGCTCGAGCTCGAGGGCGTGCGCCCTCTGCGCGGCGGCATGCTGCTGGGGGCCGGGGGGGGCGGGGGCGGGGGCGGGGGGCGGATGATGGGCGGGGCCGACGGGGGCGCGGCGGGGTCGGCCGCGGCCGCCGCGGCCGCCGCCCTGGACCCGACGGGCGCGGCCGCGGGCGCGCTCGTGGCCCCGCCCGGCGCCGTCGTCGCGGCCGACGAGCTGGGCGGCGGCGGCGGAGCCGGCGGCGCGGGCGGCGTCGGCGCGGCGGCGGGGGACCTGATCCCGCTCGCGGGCCTGGCCACGTCGTCCGAGGACTACTACCCGACCGTCGCCATCAACGCCCTTGCGCGCGCGCTGCGCGACCCCTCCCTGGCCTCGCGCCACGCCGCCGTTGTCGCGGCGCTCATGGCCGTGCTCCAAGGGCTGGGCGGCGGCGGCGGCGCGGGCGGCGGCGGCGGCGGCGGGGGCGGCGGCGCGGCGGCCGTGGTGGCCTACCTGCCGCGCGTGCTGCCCGTCCTGCTGGGCGTGCTGCGGTCCTCCGGGGGCGGCGGGGGCTCCGGCTCCGGCGGGGCCTCTGGCGGCGTCTCGAGCGGGCGCCCGTCGGACAGCGGGCGCGGGTCCGACGCGGGTGGCGGCGGCGACGGCGGAGGGCGCGGCGGCGGAGGTGGGCGCGGCGGCGGCGGCGGCGAGGGCGGCGGCTCCGGGTCGTCGTCGGCGGCGGGAGGCGGAGGTGGCGGCGGCGGCGGCTCCGGCTCCGGCTCCTCCTCGTCCGGCGACGACGCCCTCCGCGAGTACATGCTGCAGCAGCTCACCCTGCTCACCCGCACCGTCCGCCAGCACATGCGCCGCTTCCTCCCGGAGCTGCTGCAGGCCGTTGGCGAGTTTTGGGGCGCCAGCCCGCGCCTGACGCGCGAGTGCCTGTCGCTGCTGGCCGAGCTGGCCGTGTGGCTGCGCGACGACCTGCGGCCGCACGTGCCCGCCCTGCTGCCCCGCTTCGTCGCCCTGCTGAGCGAGGCCGGGCGCGTGTCGGCCGCCGTGGGCGCGGCGGGCGCGGCGGCGTGGCGGAACGGCGGAAGCGGGGGCTCGGCGCAGCAGCAGCAATTGCAGCAGCAGCAGCAGCAGCAGCAGCAGCAAGCGGCAGCGTCGTCGGCCGCAGCCGCCGCGGTGCGCGGCGGCGCTGCCGGCGGCGCCGGCAGCGCCTCGGGCCTCTCGCGCCAGCAGCAGCAGCTCCAGCGCTACGGCTCCGGATGCATGATCCCGGGACTCTCGGGACCCGTCTCCGCCGCTCAGCAGCAGCAGCTCCAGCAGCAGCAGCAGCAGCAGCAATTGCAGCAGCAGCAGCAATTGCAGCAGCAGCAGCAACAGCAGGCGGCGGCCGCCGCGGCCGCCGCCGCCGCCGCCGCAACAGGCTACGAGGCCGTCAGGCCCGTCCTGGCCGCGCTTGAGGCGCTGGGGGACGCGCTCGAGGGGCACCTGCACCTGCTCCTGCCGGCGCTGGTGCGCCTGGTGGTCGCCGGCGGCCCCGCCGCCGCGGGCGGCGGCTACTACTCGTCCGCGCACTACTACCACCAGCAGCACCACCAGCAGCACAACTCGTCGGGCGGCGGCGGCGCGGGGGGCGCGAGCGCCGTCGCCGCGCCGCACGACGTCCGCCGCGCGGCGCTCCGCTGCATGCGCCGCCTGCTGCCGCGCCTGCAGCTGGCGCCCCACGCCGGCGCCGTGCTGCACCCGCTCGTGCGCGTGGTGGCCGAGGGCCCCACCGACGAGATGCGCCGCGACGCCATGGACACCATCTGCGCGCTGGCGCTGGCCGTCGGCGCCGAGGCGCTGGCCGTGTTCGCGCCGACCGTGCGGCGCGCGGCCGCGGCCGCCGCGTCGCGCCTGCCCGCGTCAGCGGTCGAGGCGGCCTCGGCCGCCGCCGCCGCCGCCGCCGCGGCCGCCGCCGCCGCCGCCTCGGCCTTCGCCGCGCCCGCGCTCGACGCCGCCACCTACCAGCAGCAGCCCTACCTGTTTTACCAGCAGCAGCAGCAGGCGGTGCACGCGCGGCAGCAGCAGGCGGCGGGGGCGGCCAGCGCGGCGCAGCGCGCGGCGCTGGCGGCGGGCCTGACGGCGGCGCAGCAGCAGTTTCTGCAGGCCGTCGAGCGCTTTGAGCTGCTCGTGCAGCGCCTGATGATCGGCGACCCGCCCGGCGGGCCCGTGATCGTCGGCGTCGGCGGCGGCGCGTGGCCGCACTCGGGCCTGCTCGGGGGCGCGGCCGGCGGCGGTAGCCACGGCGCGCTCTTTTTTCGCGGCGTGGCGTCGCAGTCGTCGCTGCAGCAGCAGCAGCAGCAGCAACAGCTCCAGCTGCAGTCGCACGGGGCGCATAACATGGGGGGCCACAACGGCGCCATGGCCGCCGCCGCCGCCGCCAGCGTCGTCCCGCCCTGCGCCTCGGACGTCGAGGACTGGGAGGGCGCGTGCGGCTGGGCGGACGAGCTCGACGGCATGGCGGCCGAGGCGGCGGCGACGGGGGCGGGCCTGGCTTCGGCGCCCGCGCCGCCGCCGCCGCCCTCGCCCACGTCGGGCGGGCAGCAGGGCGTCAAGCTCGCCGGCCAGGTCGGGCTGCTCCGCCGCGCGTGGGAGTCGTCCGCGCGCGTCACGCGCGACGACTGGGCCGAGTGGCTGCGCGCCTTGTCGGTCGAGCTGCTGGGCCAGTCGCCCTCGCCCGCGCTGCGCGCGTGCCACGGCCTCGCGGCCGTGCACCCGCCCATGGCGCGCGAGCTGTTCGCCGCCGCCTTCGTCAGCTGCTGGTCCGAGCTCGACCCGCAGTCGCAGGGCGCGCTCGCGCGCAGCCTCGAGGCCGCGCTGGCGGCGCCGACCATCCCGCCCGAGATCGTCACGGCGCTGCTCAACCTGGCCGAGTTCATGGAGCACGACGACAAGCGGCTGCCGCTTGACGCGCGCACGCTCGGCGCGCTCGCCGAAAAGTGCCACGCCTACGCCAAGGCCCTGCACTACAAGGAGCTCGAGTTCGCGCAGTCGCCCGCCGCCGCCGCCGAGGGCCTCATCCACGTCAACAACCAGCTGCGGCAGCCCGAGGCGGCGCTCGGCGTGCTCGTGTACGCGCGCGCGCACCTGGCGCACCTGGAGCTGCGCGAGGGTTGGTACGAGAAGCTGTGCCGGTGGGACGACGCGCTGTCGGCGTACGAGCGGCGCCTGGCGCGCGAGGACCGCGGCACGCCCGAGTACCACGCCGCGCTGCTCGGGCGCATGCGCTGCCTGGCATCACTGGCCGAGTGGGGCGAGCTGTCGAGCGTGGCGCGGCGCGAGTGGCGCACGTCGGAACCGCACGTGCGGCGCGAGATGGCGCTGCTGGCCGCGCACGCCGCGTGGCACACGGGGCGGTGGGGGGAGATGGCGGCGTACGTGGACGCGGTGGACCCGGGGTACGCTGGGGCGGCGGCCGCGGCGGTCGCGGCCCTGATGATGCACGCGTCGGGCGGGGCGGCGGCGGCTGCTGCTGCTGCGGAGGCGGCGGCGGCGGCGGCCAACGGCGGCGGCGGCGGCGGCGCCTCGACGGCGGCGGCGCAGCCGCCGCCCCCTCCTCCCCCGCCGCTCGTGCCCTCCGCGCCCACGCCTTTGGCGCGTCGCCCCCTCCTGCTGTCGGCGCCCTTTGGGAGCATCCCGGACGGGCTGTCGCTCCTGGGGCAGCAGCAGCTGCAGCAGGTGCAGGCGGGCGTCGGCGGGACCCGCCCGACGGCGGCGGCTGCGGCGGCGGCGGCGGCCGCGGGCAGCGGCGTCGGGCTCGGCGGCGCGCTGTCGTCGTCGCTGGGGGGCAACCTTGCGTCGCTCTCCGCGCCCGCGTCCCTCGGCTCTTTCTCGTCGGGCTCGGCGTTCGGCGCCGGCGCGGGCGAGGTCAACGGCATCTCCTCCGTCGTCAAGAGCGTGCTGGACGGCCTGGGCGGCGGGCACGTGCTGCTCGAGGGCAGCGCCGCCGCCGCGCTCGCGGGCACAGCGGGCGCGGCCGACTTCCAGCGCCCCGGGGCCGTGCCCGTTGCGCACCACGCGCCGCAGACGTCGGCGGGCGCCTTTTTGCGCGCGGTCCTGTGCGTGCGCAACGGAGACTACGACGCGGCGCAGGCCCACATCGACCGCTCGAGAGGTGAGCAGAGAGTCTTGTTTTGGGGGGCTTGGCTTCCGCGTGCGCAGGGGGAAGGAGGACGGCGGGCGAAAGCAAAAGGTCGGCCCGACCGCCTCGGTTTTTTCTCCCTCCCGTTCTCTTTCCCCGCCGCGCTCACCCTTTCTCCCCTCCTCCCTTCATGCATCCGTCCACACCCCAATTCAACGCCGACCAAACCACCACCACCACCACAACACATAACAGAGCTCATGTCGACCGACCTCGCCGCCCTCGTCGGCGAGTCGTACGAGCGCGCCTACACCGACATGGTGCGCGTGCAGCAGATGGCCGAGCTCGAGGAGGCGATCGGCGCGCGGCGCGCGGTCGCCGCCGCGTTGTCGGCGGCGGCGGCCGCGGGGATCGCGCTGCCGCCCGGGTCCGGCGGCTCTGGCGAGGGCGCGGGTACGCACGCGGGGTCCCTGCCGAGCGCCACCACGGCCTCGCTCACGCTGCTGACGCAGCTCACGCAGCGCTGCCAGCAGCTGATGCTGATGCAGGGAGGCGGGGGCGCGGCCGTGGGAGGGGGGGGCGGCGGGGGCGGCGGCAGCGGGGGCGGCTTTGGCGGCGGCGGGCACGGGCACCTCGGCGGCGGCGCCCCGCACCACGCGTCCTCCTCGTCGTCCTCGCCCTACCCGGCGCTGCCCTCGGCCGTGCTCGAGGCCACCGCCACGGCCCACCGCAAGGTCGCGTTCGTGCGCGAGCTGTGGCGCCGGCGCCTGGCGGGCGTCCAGCGGCGCGTCGAGGTGTGGCAGCCGCTGTTCAGCGTGCGGTCGCTCGTGGTGCCCATGCACGACGACGTGGACGCGTGGCTGCGCTTCGCGTCCCTGTGCCGCAAGAGCGGCCGGCCGCGCCAGGCGAGCCGCACGCTGCTGGCGCTGCTCGGGTACGACCCCCTGGCGCTGCCGCCGCCGCCGCCCTCGCCGTCGTCATCGTCGTCGGCGAGCGGCTACGGCGCCGGGTCGGGCCGGCCGGGCGTCATGCTCGCGTACCTCAAGCACCTGTGGGCCACGGGCCAGCGCCAGGAGGCGCACGCGCGCCTGGCCGACCTGGTCGCGCGCGAGGTGGCCCCGGGCGTCGCCCGCGCGCCGCCGCCGCCCGGCTTTGCGGCCGTCCACGCGGCGGCGACGGCGGCGGGCCTGGCTAGCGGCCTGGCCACGGGCGGCCTGCCCCCCGTTTACGACGGCACGGCCGCCTGGGAGCTGGGAAACCTCGCCGCCGGTGTGGGCGACCGGGGCGCGTCCAGCGGCGGCGCCGACGGAGGCAGCGGCGGCGGTGGCGGCGCTGCTGGCGGCGGCGGCGCCGGGGCCTACCTGTCGTCGTCGACGGTCGCGGCCGCCGCGGCGCCCCTGCACGGCGTCCTGGGCGGGGGGGGCTGGGGGGGTGGCGGGGACGCCGCGGTCGCGGCGACCGCCGCGGCCGCGGCCGCGGCTGCAGCCGCGGCGGGCGGCAACGCCCAGCAGCAGCGGCAGCAGCACGACTCAGCGGCCGCTACGGCAGCAGCGGCCGCCGCCGCCGCCGCCTCGGCCGCCGCCGCCGCCGCCGCCGCCACGCTCACGGCTTCGCCGGCTCCTCCCCTCGTTTCCGTCCATGTCGGCTCGGGCCTCAACGCCTTCCAGCGCCGAACGTGGGTCCTCTCCGCGTCGGCCGCCGCCCTGGGCCTGCCCGGCGGCGGCTGCGGCCTCGCCGGCCTCGGCGGCCTCGGCGGCGCGGGCATCGGCGTCGGCGCGGGCGCGGCTGGGGGCGGCGGCTATGGCGGCCCGCAGGACGACGCCGCCGCGCTCATGGGCATGTGGCACGACGCCGCCGCCGCCAGCGGCGGTGCCGGCGGCGGCTACGAAGACGGGGGCGGCGGCGGCGGCCCCTATTCCTCCTCCGCCGCGCAGCAGAACAACCCCTGGGCCACGTGCGAGCAGCTCGCGGCGACGACGGCCGCCGCCGCCGCCACGGGCCGCGCGCCGCTCGCCGCCCGCGCCTACCTGCGCCTTGGCCTGTGGCAGTGGGCTCTCGACGACGGGGGGCTCGCGCCCGCCACGCAGGCGTCCGTCCTGGGCCTGCTGCGCGCCGCCACCGAGCAGGGGCCCGGGTGGCCGAAAGCGTGGCACCACTGGGCGCTGTTCAACGTGGCGGCCATGGACGCCGCCGCGCGCAGGGGCGACGGCCGCGCGGCCGCCGCGCACGTCACCCCGGCCGTGCGCGGCTTCTTCCGCTCGGTCGCCCTGGGCCAGGCCGCCGGCGACCGCGCGGGCCACCTCCAGGACGTTCTCCGCCTGCTCACGCTCTGGTTCAACCACGGCGGCTCCGCCCCGGGCGTCGAGGCCGCGCTCATCGAGGGGTTTGGCCTCGTCTCTGTCGACACCTGGCTCGGCGTGGTGCCCCAGGTCATCGCGCGCATCCACACGCGCGTGAGGCCCGTGCGGCGGCTCATCCACGCGCTGCTCGTGCGGCTCGGGCGCGCGCACCCGCAGGCCGTCATGTACCCGCTGCTGGTCGCGGCCAAGTCCCAGTCGCCGGGCCGGCGCGCCGCCGCGCACGCCGTGCTCGAGGCCGTGCGGCACCACCGCCCGGCCCTGGTCGAGCAGGCGCAGCTCGTGTCGCAGGAGCTCATCCGCATCGCCATCCTGTGGCACGAGATGTGGCACGAGGCGCTCGAGGAGGCGAGCCGGCTCTACTTCGGCGAGTCCAACGTGGAGGCCATGCTGGCGACGCTGCTGCCGCTGCACGAGATGATGGAGCGGCAGGGGCCCGCGACGCTCAAGGAGATTGCGTTCGTGCAGGTGCGCTTTTTTTCTCTTTTTTTGGGGGGGGGCGGGGGGGGGTTGTCGTTCGGCGAGCGTCGTGCCGCTCGTCGCCCTCCTTTTCTTTCTTCTCGACGCGCCCCCTCCCCCCCCCCCCCCCCCCCCCCCCCCCCCCCCCCCCCCCCCCCCCCCCCC
>Ga0209390_10004408_pt1 | contig 21197 bp, 18 predicted proteins | sample BON01_FD_187212 | JGI IMG/M metagenome (GOLD analysis project Ga0209390, IMG submission 187212) | Freshwater microbial communities from Lake Bonney liftoff mats and glacier meltwater in Antarctica - BON-01 (SPAdes) (version 2) | ecosystem: Environmental > Aquatic > Freshwater > Ice > Glacier... | reverse complement strand
TGCTGAGTCTTTTAACTCCAAAATAAAGCTCTTTAGGGCTAACCTTAGAGGCGTATCTGATACTGACTTTTTCCTCTTTAGACTAAGTAAGCTTTTTGCCTAGCTCCCCATAAAATACAGCTGACCCAAATTGTATTCTTCTGAGAACATATTTTGCCGAAAAGGCAAAATGACAAATGCACGCATTTTTATAGTTTACAGCATATTTCATTGCATTTTTATACTAATAACAACACTGTTCTTGAAGCTTAATATGTTGAATGTAAGCAATATAAGTTGCTATTTTATCTTTTTTCAGTAGACCCTAAATAGGAGTGTCTATGTTTCATCCCGTCTGTCCGCACCCCAGAGGAGCTTATTGCGGATGGTTTCCATATAGGTAGTGCCTGAGAGTTGAATCATAGTGAAGTTAAACTCCGCTTGCTTGATGCTTAGCTTAGTATTAGCAGGAACTATGAATGAGCGGGAGTCTAGCGTGATGAGTATGGTATCCGCTCGTCCACTTGTTTCTATTTCTAGGGCAGTATTATCTGGGATTACTATAGGTCTCACAGTCAGATTGTGGGCAGCTATAGGTGTGATTACGAACGATTTACTTCCAGGAAAGATAAGTGGTCCACCACAGCTAAGTGAATATCCTGAAGATCCGGTAGGTGTAGCTACGATCAGCCCGTCTGACCAGTAATTATTTAAGAAATGTCCGTTTAAGCTGGCCTTCACGGTAATCATAGCTGAGGTGTCACGTTTCTGAACTACAAAGTCATTCAGAGCGTATGGAAACTCATTTATTTCAGCTATATCGGATTCAATTTTTAGTATGACACGTTTTTCAATAGTGGTGTTTCCTTGCTTCAGAGCTATGAGAGCTTCCTCTACTTCGTCCATTTTAATATTAGCCAAAAAGCCAAGTCTACCAAGATTTACGCCCATCACTGGTAGTCCACTATCTCTTACTAGCAGTAGTGTATCTAGCGCTGTTCCGTCACCACCTAGGCTTATTAGACAAGTGAAATTTTCCGGTGTTAGGCTAGAGTCTGTGCATGAGTCACACGTTATTCCATAGCTATCTTTTAAGAATGCTCCATAGCTTGTACTTACCTCGTAGTGAATATTTTGCTTGGCGAGTATAGACGTAAAATTTTGATAAAAAGCTTTGAAATTTTTAGTTTTGATATGTCTACCGTACAGTGCTACTTTCATATTAAATCGCTTTTTTAAAGTGTACAAAGAAACCACCTTCTTGTAAACTGTTCAAACTATATTCTAATCTGAGTAGTCTATCATTATATATCAGTGCATTTATGCCTAGCCCAGCGGAGTAGAGTACTTCATTAGGGAGTACGTTACTAGCAGGGACGTCATTGAGGTGAGCATACCCACCGTCAGAATAAGCTTCTAAGTATATTTTGAGGGGTAGCTTTTTGTAGTTATTTGAAGGAATGAAAGGGAGTGCGACTACACGTTCTAGAGCAAGATAGCGGATAGCGGCACTGATCTTGAGGCCTAGAGTTCCATCTACTACATAATGCTCATATCCTCTTATTGTGGAGTTGTACCCTAGCATTTTACGATCAGAGTAGGGTGCATCAGGATTATTATTTAGCTCAGTTTGGAGTGCTAATGCAGTACTTATCCTTGTTGAATGCTGATTAAAAAGCTGTGCATTGGCAGTTAAGAAAATATTGGATTCAGTAGTGCTATTTTGCCAAGTATTTGCTCCAGCTCGTATAGAAATATACCTGCCATTGGTAGGGTAAAAAATATTGTCGCGGTTGTCGTTTTCTATCTTGAGATAAGCGGTATAAGTACGCTGATAGCGTAGGTTATTGATAAAGTAATCATTGGTAGGGACACTCGTATCTAGCTGTCCGAAGTCATACGCTATCCCGTAGTATATGCGTGTGTATGGAGTTAATCTTTTAGTTAACTCTAGGTATGCCTTGGTGTTGGATATCAGGTTATTGCTACCGTTCTTATAAAACTGAAGACTATCATTTCTGCTCTCGTACCATACTTCGCTTTGTGCGGAGTACTCTATAGCGGTGTTGATTCCCCACTGTGTTTTTTTGCTTAGAAATGGGATTCTGTATTCTAATGCTAGCGTAGTATTATACCCTGATTTTAATCTCGTCTTGAGTGTATGATTTCTACCAAAGAGATTATAGTTAAACATATATAGTCCGTAGTTCGTTCTACTTGGGTCAAAGGCTAAATTCCCCCATACATTAAAATTCCTATCACTAAATTCTATGAAAGGAATGGGCCAGATGTACCATTTCTCTACCACCTCCACAAGTACGTGGCAATTTGTACTAAGACTGTCGTTTGTCTTTATTGTTATGTTGACTTCGTTAAATAGGTTCAGATTTAGAATGCGTTCTTCAGATTTACGTACTAATTCAAGAAAGTTGCCTGAGTGTTCGTCTGAATATTCTTTTCCTGTCTGAACCAGCATTTCGCGCAATATTACAAAGTCCTTGGTCTGCTTATTACCGGTGAGACGTATTTCAGCTACGAAAAAAGATCCAGAAAAACTCTGTAAACCAAGAAGGAGAAGGACACTTAATATGAAAAGTTTATTGGTCAATATATTTCATTAATGACTGAAAGCGTCGCTCTACATTTTCCGTATAATCGTCATCTCCAAATGCTGCAACAGTCTCGTAGCCATAGCGTTGAAGTCCATTTATGATTCTTTCTGGATTTTGAGTATTGAGCTTAAGGCTGGCTCTTATTCTTCCACTTTCTGCGAGATTAGTAAGCCATAGTCCGAGCAGTTGAGAGCCTTCACCCTCTATGATGCGCGCTATTTCACTGCTGGAGTATTGATGTGAAGCCATTTCTACTATGATTACAGCACCAGATTGTTCTACAGTGAGTGATTTGGCTAGAGCTTCGAGTACTATTGTTTTTGTAATTATACCTACCCATTCTAAGTTCTCACCCAAAACGCAGCATACATTAGCTTTAGATTCATTAAAGATGCGAAGGACATCCAGTAGGTGTGAATTGTTGTAAACGCTGGCGAAACCGGGTTCTACGAGAGTAATGATGGTGTCTTCCTGGCTATGTATACACTCGTCTAGTTGCACAGTACCATAGAGTTTACCAGCTCGCATTACGGGCAGTTCATAGCACAGATTATCAAACATAGCTTGTATGCATTTCTTTCTGCTCGATGTTTCCTCAATGGTGAGAGTTGGTGATATGTGGTCTGCTACTATCATTCAGTTTGTATAACAACTTACACTTTGGCAAGTTTAGTACTTGTGCAAAGTAACGGAAGATAGCCAATTTTCTATAATAGTAAGTCCTTGTGATGTTAAAATAGCTTCCGGATGAAACTGCACTCCCCAAATAGGCAGGCTAGAATGTGCAATGGCCATCAACTCTTTTTTTTGAGTATAGGCTAGTCCCACTAAATCCTCGCCCTCTATCCGAGTGAGTATTAGCGAGTGGTATCTGCACACATTAAGTGGTTTTTTAATGCGGTTAAACATGGGATGTGTTTGAAGGTAAGATATTTCATCTTGTTTTCCGTGCATAGGAAAAGATGCTCGTATAAGTTTTGCTCCAAAATAGGTGCCGATAGCCTGCATGCCTAGGCAAACACCAAAAATGGGCAATTTGTTATGGTACAGGTGTATAATATCCATTAAACTACCAGATTCTTGTGGTGTTCCTGGTCCTGGTGATAATATGATTCCAGTATACTTATCTCCAATGGTATTTACTTCTATTTGGTCATTTCGGACTACTTCCACTTCGGCTCCACATCGCACGAAATAGTCGTAAAGATTGTAGGTAAATGAGTCATAATTATCGAGCAAAAGAAGCATAGTGCAAAAATAGCCTGAGTTATTGCGTTCAGCTATCAATTTTTCCGTTTATTTCGTGAACGTAATATGAATTTTGAAAAGTATAACCAGTATGATGCGGGGGAGCTAGCAAGAATATACACAGCATTAATAAAGCCGCGTATGATCGAGGAAAAAATGCTCAAACTCCTTAGACAGGGTCAGGTGAGTAAGTGGTTTAGTGGTATAGGCCAAGAAGCTATTGCTGTAGGGGCCACTCTAGCGTTGGAAGCGGACGAGTATATAATGCCGCTACATCGTAATCTAGGCGTCTTTACTACTCGAGGTATACCATTTGACAAATTGCTTCATCAGTGGCAAGGGAATATAGGTGGTTTTACCACAGGGAGAGATCGGTCTTTTCATTTTGGCACGAGTGAGTACCACATCGCAGGAATGATATCTCACCTAGGTGCTATGCTAAGTGTGGCAGATGGTGTGGCCTTAGCTAACGTGTTAGACAAGAAAGGTAAAGTAACTCTAGCTTTTAGTGGAGATGGTGGTACGAGCGAAGGTGAGTTTCATGAGGCAGTGAATCTTGCTGCGGTATGGGATTTACCGGTTATTTTCTTGGTAGAAAATAATGGATATGGTCTGAGTACGCCTAGTAGAGAACAGTTTAGATGCGAAAATATAGCGGACAAAGGTGTAGGATATGGAATAGACAGTAAGACTATAGATGGTAATAATATACTTGAGGTATATACAGAAATTAGTGAGATAGCCAGCGACTTGCGTAGAAACCCGAGACCATTTTTGCTAGAATGTAAGACTTTTAGAATGAGAGGTCATGAAGAAGCCAGTGGTACTAAGTATGTGCCAAAGGATCTAATGGATGAGTGGACGAAAAAGGATCCGATTACAAATTTCGAAAGCTACCTTTTAGTTAACAAATTAGTGTCTGCAGCTGAGATAGTGAAGATTAAAGAACGTATCACAGACGAGATAAATGAGGGAGTAAAAATACTCAGTCTTCCAGAAAAGATAGAAGTAAATACAGAGAAGGAGATGGCAGATGTATTTCAGTCATATAGACCAGAGGTTATTGGTGCTGCAGGACCTAAGACGGAGATGCGCTTTATAGACGCTATACAAGATGGAATGCGATTAGCTATGCGTAAGTATGATAATCTAGTACTCATGGGGCAGGATATAGCAGAATACGGAGGAGTCTTTAAGATTACGGATGGTTTTGTGGCTGAGTTTGGGCTGGGAAGAGTCAGAAATACGCCTATTTGTGAAGCGGCACCACTAGGAGCAGCTTTGGGATTATCCATGGGCGGAAAGAAAGCTATGGTAGAAATGCAGTTTGCAGATTTTGTGAGTTGTGGATTTAATCAAATAGTGAATAATTTAGCAAAGACCTATTACCGGTGGGGGCAAAATAGTGATGTGGTGATACGTATGCCTACCGGTGGTGGATCAGCTGCAGGACCGTTTCACAGTCAGAGTAACGAGGCTTGGTTTTTTCATGTAGCAGGACTTAGAATAGTCTATCCGAGCACTCCGTCAGATGCCAAAGGTCTTCTTTTGGCCGCCTTTGAAGATCCTAATCCGGTTCTTTTTTTCGAACACAAAGGACTTTACAGAAGTATAAAAGAAGATGTTCATACTGCAGAGTATACAATAGAGATAGGCAAGGCAAATGTGCTGAGTAAAGGGGATGACATCACGTTTATTACGTATGGATTAGGAGTACAGTGGTGTCAGGAAATAATAGACAATCACGGCGTTAGTGCAACGCTAGTAGATCTACGTACGCTGTTGCCTTGGGATAAGGACACTGTGAGAGAAGCAGTAAAAAGTACTGGAAAAGTAATAGTAGTGCATGAAGATACGCAGGAAGGAGGCATAGGTGGAGAAATAGCAGCTTGGATAGGTGAGCACTGCTTTACAGACCTAGATGCACCTGTGATGCGAGTAGGCAGTCTAGATACGCCTATCCCCTTCAATGCTGATCTAGAAATCAACTTTATGGGTAAGAGTAGGTTGGAGGACAAGGTGAATGAGTTGTTGGAGTGGTAGAACATTGTCACTATCTTTATTTAATCCAAATAAAAATACATCTTTGCGGTAAGCAAGTGAAACTTACCGAATTAGACATAGGGCAAATTGCAAGAATACAGTCAGTAGGTGAATCTCCATTTAAGGAGAAGCTGCAAGAAATGGGCTGTATCCCTGGGTCACTTATCAAGCCAATTCGCAAAGCTCCATTTGGAGATCCTATAGCTTATGAGCTAGAAGAATATACGCTTAGTATGCGTAAAAATGAGGCAGAAACTATTGAAATACGACCTCTTGACCCACTTTTTTCCAGTTAATATATTGGACTATGGCAGATAATAAAGATTTGAAAATAGTACTAGCTGGAAACCCTAACTGTGGGAAGTCTTCGCTATTCAATAGCTTAACAGGCCTGAAGCAAAAGATCACCAATGTGCCAGGAACTACTATAGAAAATAAGGTAGGAAAATTTAGGGTGGATGGTCGAAAAATTGAGTTAATAGATACTCCGGGTACGTATTCGTTTAACCCTAAGAGTTTGGATGAGAAAGAAGCGGTAAAAGTATTCTTTGATAATCCGTTGCCAGATGCCATTCTGTATGTGGCTGATGCGGCTAATCTCAAGAGGAACCTGTTCTATTTCAGTCAATTAGCACAGCATAATATCCCCATGGTGCTAGTTCTCACTATGCTGGATATCGCAGATTTCAAGGGTTTTGAGATTGATGTTGACAGATTAGAAAAAGAGCTTGGCATCCGAGTATTTAAGATAAACGCAAGGGAAGACGAAGGAATAGCAGAGGTGAAAAGAGCATTGGCACAAAATCAGTTTGTACCGCATTATGCTTTTGGCAGTGAAGAAGATCATACACACGAGAGCCACTTTGTCTCTATCAATAAATTGCTGAATAAGACGACAACTTTGAAGTCTAAAAGGGAATTAGTTTCCAATAAAATAGATGCTTGGGCAACTCACCCTATCTTAGGTTACTTCATGTTTTTAGTGGTGCTGTTGGTTATTTTCCAAAGTGTATTTAGTTTGGCTTCTTATCCTATGGACTGGATAGAGAACGGCTTTAGTCTACTCAGTGAATGGCTTACAGCGATACTTCCAGACGGGTGGCTTAAGAAGTTGATAATAAATGGATTAGTTGCTGGTATAGCGGGTGTGGTGATATTTGTGCCGCAGATAGCTATTTTGTTTTTCTTTATGGGACTACTTGAGGATACAGGATATATGGCACGTGTTAGCTTTATTATGGACAAGATGTTGCGTGGTTTAGGCCTGAGTGGAAAATCTGTGGTGCCTCTATTGAGTGGTGCTGCGTGTGCTATTCCCGCTATCATGAGTACTAGAAATATAGAAAATTGGAAAGATAGACTAATTACCATTATGGTGACTCCCCTGATGAGTTGCTCGGCTAGACTTCCAGTGTATACGCTTCTTATCAGTATGGCGATACCGAGTGACAGGTTTGTGGGAATAGTGAGTGTGCAAGCATTACTAATGCTGGGAATGTATGTGCTCGGTACGGCAGCAGCTCTCGTAGCCGCCGTAGTATTTAAATGGATTATAAAACATGATGTGCCGTCCTATTTTATTATGGAACTACCGGTGTACCACGCACCTAGATGGAAAAACATTTGGATAAATATGTGGCAGAAGTCACGTAGCTTCGTGGCAGAGGCAGGTAAGGTGATATTAATAGTGTCAGTAGTGCTTTGGTTTTTAGCTAGTTACGGACCTAGAGTGAATGAATCATTTAGCATACGAGAAGCCCCTCAGTTGGAGGAAAGCTATGCAGGATACTTTGGAAAGGCCATAGAACCTGCAATCAAGCCAATTGGATTTAATTGGAAGATTGGTATAGCACTGATTACCTCATTTGCCGCTAGAGAGGTTTTTGTAGGAACTATGAGTACTATCTATAGTGTGGGTGATGAAGAAAATTTTGATCAGATACGTGATAAAATGAGAAAAGATACCTTGGCCAATGGTACACCTGTCTATTCTATAGGGGTGGTACTTTCTCTTATGGTTTTTTATGCCTTTGCTATGCAGTGTATGGGAACATTAGCCGTTGTATATAAGGAGACTAAGTCTTGGAAATGGCCGGCTATTCAGTTTGTCTATATGACGGTCTTAGCGTACATAGGAAGTTGGGTAACTTTTAATCTATTCGGGCAATAATCGGTACTACTAGTTTTACTTCTGTTCCTTTGCTTCCATCCGTGTAGCTAAGATCAACTAGCTTCACATCATAGTTGCCCTTACCTTCACTAAGCATTTTAAGCCTTTTTTGGGTAAGATTCATACCAGCAGAAGTATGTTTACTACTGCGTTTAGCATTCATTATAGAAGACGCTTCTCTACCTATACCATTATCCGTGATAGTACAGAGTAGGTGTTGCTCCTCGCGTGATATTAGAATATCAAGCTTTCTATTTTCTTTCTTTGGTAACAAACCGTGTATAATACTATTTTCTACAAAAGGTTGTATGAGCATAGTTGGCATATTTGTGCTGTTTAAGTCTTCTATGTTTAGAGTTTTTATGGTGTAGTCTAGGTTATTATCCATTCTCATCTTCTCCATCTCAAGATATAGATCTAGACCTTCTATCTCGTCAGCTACACTTATGTACTTTAATCTACTATTTTGCAGTATCTTACGCATCAGACTAGCGAACTTGCTGAGATAGGTATACGCTTCTCGGGGTTCTTTTTTGAGGATAAAGTATTGGATGCTATTCAGTGAATTAAAGATGAAGTGTGGATTCATCTGACTGCGAAGTGCAGTTAACTCAGAATCTACTAACTGAAGTTTGTATGAGCGTTCTATTTCACGTGTGCGGTATTTGAACAGAGCATATATAAGACCTGATAGTGTGAGGATAAATAGTAGTATAAACCACCATCGTTGCCACAGCGGCGAACTTACTATAATCTCTAAGTTATCAGATGTAGCCTCCCAGTTGCCAAATTCGTCTTCTGCCAGCACTTTGAAATTATAAGTTCCTGGACTGAGTCGTGGATATACAGCGGTGTTTGTCCCATTTGCTGTTATCCAATCATTGTCATATCCTCTAAGTCTGTACTTGTAGTTAATGCCCTGAGGATTTATGTAATACAGTGAAGTAAAGTCTATTTCTAGTCTGCTATTCAAAAAACTAAGTGAATAAGTGCTGTTATCTATACCTGTAAATTCACCTCTGATTCCTGTGTAGAAAATTGAAGAACTAGTAGTGTCATAGTTAATCTGACTTGGTTTGAAGTAATTGAGTCCATTTACACCTCCGAAATAGAAAACGCCACTCTTCGATTTCCAAAATGCACCTTCATTGTACTCTGTACTTTGTAGGTAATGCGCTGGTTTGAAGTTGGTGAATGAATTATTGTAAATGTCGTAATTAACTATTCCGTTATTTGTTGATAGCCAGCATTTCCCATTACCTTCATAGAGAACACCATATACCGTATTGTTAATTAAACCCTCGGTTTCTGAAAATGCCTTGAAGGTATTATTTTTAAGATCAAAGATGCTTAAACCTCCCCCATAAGTCCCGATAAGTAACGTATCATTATTGATCCATTCTAGCGACATTAAGTTATTACTGCTTATGGAAAGTGTGTCGGTTTCGTTGCTTTTGTATACTTTGAATGTCTCAGTTGTTTTATCAAAGATTTGAAGACCTCCTCTAAAACTAGCTAGAATTAGTTTGTTTTCTATAGGGTGTTCAGTTATCTGATAGATAGAGTTATTAGCGTGAGATTTATCTGCAGTATATTTAGTAAACGACTTATTATCAGTAGATTTAAGATATAGGCCTAGTGGAGTTCCTATCCATAGATTTTGTTCTCGGTCTTCGAAAAAGTGTCTAATAGTACCAAAGTCTATATTGCCTTTCTCTCTACTAGCCACGGCCGTAAATTTCTCTGTTGTTCGATCAAAAAGGAAAATTCCGTCTAGGCTTGTACCAATCCAGAAATTACCTTTAGAATCTTCGAATATGCTTCGTACGGAGCTACTTTGATAGAGTCCATCTGCTATGCTTGGATATACTTTATCTATAGTGTTGTCACTCTTAAGTTTGACCAAGCCAGAGGCTAGAGTTCCTAGCCACATAGTACCACGCTTGTCTTCGTATGTACAATACACATTATTGCTATAGCTTTTATTACCTACCTCAAAGTACTGCAGCAGCCCAAACTTCTTTAGCTGAGGAGCATAAGTGCTTACGCCAGCTATAGTACCTATCCATAATATGTTTTCTGTGTCAACATATAAATTCGTTATGTTGTTGTTTAACAAGGAGTAAGGTCGCTCTATGTCTGAGCGATACAGACTGAAAGTACCGTCTTTAAGTTTGAGTAAACCACCACTAGTTCCTATCCATGCCGTATGCCCTTGGACGGTAATAGTATTTATCTTATTCAGGTATCGCTTGCGAGGAGGTGTACGAAGTTTGCTAAGGTTACTGAAGTCTAAGTTTGTTTGGTATAACCCGTTTTCTGTACCTATTAGATAGTGATTTTCATATCTAGTGACATCGGTTATGAGGATGTTTTGATCATTGAATAGTGTCGTAGTGTTATTGAGGTCTGTACTTATTATCTTATGAGCGGTAATGAGCAGAAGTGAGTTACTTTTTACTTTTATCTGTCTAATTTCTTCATTAATAATGGTTTTCACCTTTATCTTCCGAACTTTGTTTATTGCTGGGTCATATTGCCAAAGTCCACCGCCATCTGTGTTTATGATTATCCTGTCTTGGTATACTAAGAGGTGAGAGATGGCGTGGTCAAAGGTGCTATCGTACTTCCTGAGGTCTAAATGTCGTACGGAGTAGTCCGACTCATTTACCATGTCTACTGTGCCTAAGTTGGTTCCTACATAGAGTATCTTGTTAAAAGAAAGTATATCGTGAATGTAACTATCAGATAATGAGTTTTTTATACCGTCAGAATGTTTTAGAATTTTAAAGTATTTCCCATCATACCTATGCAATCCTTCAGCAGTAGCTATCCAAATATACCCATTGTGATCTTTTTCAAAATCTGTGATTGTACCCATAGAGAGACCATCGTCTACGGTAATATTTCGGAAACGAATTAGCCCTTGTGCATTAGCAGATAAACTGCAAAGGGCACTGAGTATGACTAGGATTATATGTATTGATCGGTTATTAAGCACTGGCTAGTGCAGCCAAAAACATGTCTTTTTTACGCTTAGATACACCTACGTTATCTCCGTTAGACATTATAGCGTGACTGCCTTCTCCACGAATGTATGTTTTTATTTCGGCAAGATTTAGCAGGAAAGATTTATGGCTTCTAAAAAAGTTGAAGTCTTTTAATCTGTTTTCGTATTCTTTCAGATTTTTAGATGTCGTAATACGTTCTCCATTTTTTAGAAAAAAGTAAGTATATGCTCCATCTCCTTTACAGTACACGATATCTTCTGTTTTTAGAAACTGGAGACCTTTGTTAGTAGATAATGATATCTGCTTCTTAGCCTCTGGCACATTACTTTCAGCAGCAGTGCGAGTGCGGACTCTTTCTACAGCACCTTGTAGATGCTCTATACACACCGGCTTCAGTAAGTAGTCTACTGCGTCAGACCTGAATGCTTTTACTGCATGCTCTTCATGACCAGTTACAAATATTACGTTTTGATTTTTGTTTTTAAGTGCCTCTAGTACTTGAAAACCATCTCCATTGGCCAAGTGAATATCCAAGAAAACTAAGTCTGGATTATGCTTCTCTATGGTGTCTATACCTGTAAGCACTCCATCAGCCATTCCTACTATTTCTACGTTCTCTACGAATGAGTTTAATAGTAATTCTAGGTTCTCTCTACTTTTTCTTTCGTCATCGATAATTACGGCTCTTAGCATGATTTTCTTTTTACTTTAAATTAAACAAATGGTTATCTCTTGATAAATCTACAGGCCTCTATGTGGTCCGCATATATCAAACTTAGTATGTAAGTGCCACTTGGAAGCTCTGCTACTTCTAAGTTACTTGAGTAGCCCTCATCACGATGAGTCTTACCTGTGATATCTGTGATGCGTATACTCCGTGGTATTATATTCGGTTGTATAGTTATGTAGTCTACTGTAGGGTTAGGGTAGACTTTGAATTCTTTTTGGTATTCTTTGTGAAGGGCGTCAGAAAATGGTGAGCTCTCATTTTCAGCAGTTACTTCACTGTTTATATCAGAGCCAAATACATTTCTTTTTCCGCCTATTTCGTCTAATCCACCGTCTGCTTCACCTACTCCACCGTCATCATCAGAACCCCCTTCTTGTCCATCCCAGTCTTCAAATACTAAAGTATCATCCACGTGGATAGCCGCGTTTATATCTATAACAATTGTCACACTGTCTTTTTTGCTTACAATACTGTTCTTGTCGTTATTCTCAAGTTTGTCTTTATCCTTATCATCACCGCTCGTGGCAAAGGAGGCTCCCTGGCTCATCACTAGTGCGATGATACATATGGCGAGTCTTGTTATTTTTTGCTGCTTGATCATATTGTAAATATAACCACAAATATTCTGAATAGTATATGTACGATTGAGAAACGGGAATGTTGAATTGAAAAGCGGTCAGCACTGACCATTAAATGACATGAGGCACATTAGTTATTAGGGGTTTAGTCAAAATGAAAAAGGAGCCTTGCGACTCCTTTTTCTACTAAAAGCTAAGTTTATGAAAACTTTCTTACCGAATATGTCAGTAGTATTTCCATAAAGGGATGAGCTACCAATTTATCTGAATCTTGATGGGTTGTCTCATACGTACTTTTGCTTTTTCCCCTTGGTGTATTCCAGCTTTCCATTTAGGCATGTTGGCATATATACTCTTTGCTTCTCGCTCTATACCAAAACCAGGTTTATTGCAACTAAGTATTTGTACATCAACTACATCTCCGTTTTCATCTATGACAAATTCTACTACTACGGTGACATCGTCAGCAAAGTCATAGATACGACTAGGAATTTTAAAATTCCGGTCAATGAACGCATTAAGGGCCTCTTCGCCTCCCGGAAATTCTGGCATATTGTCTGCATAAGTGATCGCTTGACTGGGCTGTTCTACTTTTGGAGGTACTATTATCTGTTTCATTAATCCGGGATTGGGAAATTTAGGAAGTGCTATTATCTCATCTTTAATTTCAAAAAGATCATCTGCAATTTTGATAATCGCAGTAGCATCAAAGAAAGAAGCCTTTACTAGCTCTTGTTTGGGGAGCTCAGGTTCATTGATTACTGGTGGTTCAACAAACTGAGTATATTGATATGCCGGGTCGGAGAGTAGACTTTCTGGTGAATCAAAGACACAAATAGGGTCCGTACGGTACTGAATGTTTAGGGCCCAATTAACAAACAGAAGTGATAGGATTAATCCAACTTCGAGAAGGATAATACGATCTGGTTTTTTACGGTTGGTTTTTGATTGCATAACTATTACTTTTTTTAAGTGAATACTATGCAGTAACCCAAAGGTAAACGGATATTATATGAAGACTAAACGAAAAGGGGACTTGGGTTTAGGAACGGAAGCCAAAGGCAAGTTTAAGTCAATTCTTATTCTCAATTGTCAAGTGAAACGACAGAAGTCAACTGGCCTTGCTATTGTTCTTTCACAATCGTAGAGGACTCGATACATTCGCCTTAATGGCAAACACTCAGCTGGATAAACTGGTTTACAATAAATTACCCTTGTTTATCCTTAAAACGCTCTTTGACTATAGTAGGGATAGGAGTAGGTTTTCCTTCTTCATCTATACGCACAAAGGTAGTATTGGTAGTCACTACCACATCTTCCTGTCCAGTATATACACTTACTTTTCGAGCTTCTATTTTGAAAGTAAGAGAGGTATTGCCCATTTTAGCAACTTCAGCATATATACGGATTACAAAACCTTCTTTTACCTTCTTTTTGAAAACAAGCTCATCTACCTTTATGGTCACCATATTGGGCGTGTGGCAGATACTTACAGCCATAGCACTTGCGGCTTCGTCTATCCAGGCCATCATTATACCACCAAAGAGATTACCATGAATCCCTATATCCTTTACCATACAGATGTGTGTTGTGACTAATTGCATTTGTGCAAAGGTAATTCGTCAAGGTCAAATACAAACTCAAGTTACCAGTTCAAAAGTTTTAAGCTAGATTTGAGTGCAGATGTTACTGATGACGGTGTTCTCAGTTCTATTGCTACATCCTTCTGTACAACTCAATGAAAAGGTTTCTAAGCTTAATCAAACGTTCAGTTGTAATTTACATCGTACTTTTGACCTGTGGTTGTCAAAATCAGAAAGGAGCATATTCAAAAAGGAATAGATAAGTATAAGGGAGTCCGCCAAGAGGAGATAGAAAAGCTACTCGCTCAAGGAAACCTGAACGCTAAAGTCTATCGCTTTGAAGATGATCGGATATTAGTGCAATATTTAACCTTTGACAATGCGTTACTTTATCCCAATGAAGAAACCTTGATGGATTCTATCATTTTGGAGTAAAACACTATGCTCTCTATTCTTTTCTACTTAAAGAATACTTCAAGGCTAATCCATAAGTGACAATGTTATTATTTGATGTAAATGATATGGTATTAACAAAAGGGCCAATTTGAACCTTAGAATTTGCTTTTTTTATAAGAGCACCTAAGACTGCAAAGTCAAAGCCCATTGCAAATCTCTCCTCCAAAATTCCACCTTCACCTTCAGTATAGTAAGCCCCTATTCTACTTTTGTATACTCTAGTTTTAAAATCGTACCTTAGGTTTGTTCCTAGACGAACCTCTATAAATTTATATTGGTATCCTAATCTAATAGGAAGATAGACAGACGGTGTATTGTACTCGCTATAAAACACTTCTTTGCCTTGACCATTGTCTATTGGTTGGCTATATGTTTTGAATCCACTATTGATGTAGCCCAAACCTGTGCTTAGGGAAAGATTGTTATTAAGGGTATGGTGATAACCTAGTTCATAACCTATAACCGTCTTGGTTCCTCTCTGAGTATCAAACATATTTTTACCAAAACTATAATCTTTGTTTAAAGAGGGCAAAATGCTAATTGAGTAGCTGTTTTTCACTTGAGCATTGCTATTGAAAAATGCAAAAAATAAGAGTATGTATAAATATGCTTTTTTCATAAAATTTTTGGTTTTTATCACGCACCCCAATTTTCCCGATCCAAACTTCTGTAGTGTATAGCTTCTGCTAGGTGCTCCATTTGTATAGATTCGCTACCGCCTAAGTCTGCTATAGTTCTACTTACTTTGAGGATGCGATCATAAGCACGAGCAGATAGGTTTAGTTTGTTCATTGCATTTTTGAGTAGGAGAGCTCCTTTGCTATCTATCTCACAGTACTTGCGTATCAGGTTGCTTTCCATCTGTGCATTGCTGTAGAGCGGTAGTTCTTCGAAGCGTGTATTTTGCAGTTCACGAGCAGTAATTACCCGCTTGCGTATAGCATCGCTTTGTTCTTCATTGCCCGTACTTTGCTTGTTTAGCTCATCAAATTTTACTGGAGTCACTTCTATGTGTATATCTATGCGATCGAGTAGCGGTCCACTTATTTTACTGAGGTATTTCTGCACTACTCCGGGAGCACATACGCACTCCTTTTCCGGATGATTGAAGTATCCGCAGGGACACGGATTCATACTAGCCACTAGCATCATGGAGCAGGGATAGTCTACGGAGAATTTAGCTCTACTTATGGTTATTCGTCTATCTTCCAGCGGTTGGCGTAGCACCTCAAGCACGGTTCGTTTAAACTCTGGTAGTTCATCTAAGAAAAGTACTCCATTATGAGCCAAGCTTATTTCGCCTGGTTGTGGGTGATTACCGCCACCTACTAGAGCCACGTCGCTTATGGTATGGTGCGGACTTCTAAATGGTCTCTGAGCCATCAGTGTAGCATTGCCGCCTAGTCTACCAGCCACAGAGTGTATCTTGGTGGTCTCCAGAGCCTCGTGCAAGTTCATAGGTGGGAGGATAGTGTTTAGTCGCTTAGCCAGCATAGTTTTGCCTGCTCCAGGAGGTCCTATGAGGATGATGTTATGTCCACCTGCTGCTGCTATTTCCATAGCTCGCTTTATGTTTTCTTGACCTTTTACATCACTGAAGTCGTAGATGAGTTTGTCTATACTGTTAGCAAACTCATCTCGAGGATTTACGATGGTTCGTTCAAATTCTTTGGTACCTTCTAGTAATTCCACTACATCTTTCAGATTATCCATACCATAGACTTCTAGGTCTTTTACTATGGCAGCTTCTCTAGCATTTTCTTTAGGTACTATGAGTCTTTTATAGCCATCTTTTTGTGCCTGTATTGCTATGGGTAAGGCTCCTTTTATGGGCAGTATACTGCCATCCAGACTTAGTTCACCCATAATGACAGAGTCTTCTAGAAGGTCTGCTGCTATGAGTTCACCAGCAGCCATCACTCCTATGGCTATAGTGAGATCATAACTTGAGCCTTCTTTACGGATATCTGCTGGAGCCATATTGATGACTACACCTTTACGTGGGTAGGTATATCCACAGTTTTTCATGGCAGCATTTACACGCGGTTGGCTCTCCTTCACTGCATTATCTGGAAGTCCTATTATTTGTGTTTTTGCACCTTGACCTACATCTACCTCTACGGTGATAAGTTGAGCTGAGATTCCGTATACGGCACTTCCATAGGTTTTTACGAGCATAGAAGGCAAATATAGGAGAAGCGAGGTTTTATTTTCTATGTTATTCCATCTACGATTTTATTTTGTAATAATTTAAAACTATACATGTCGTTCTAATTGGGTATTGAAACTCGTATGAGTCATACAGACACAAGAAACTATCGAGGTCTCTTATAGCGGCCGTAGAAGCAGATTTAAAATACAAAGATATACCATGAAAAAGGACCCTAGAGATTCAATCTCTAGGGTCCTTTTTCATAGGTATGAAGTCACTGTGGACTAGGATCCACAGCTGATGCAGCCTTCTTCCATATCACAGCTTGGTCCATCCAGTTGGGAAGGGACTATAGCGTCTCCATTATCACTACTACTTGCTTCTACTACTGCGGCTACCTTTGGTATCACAGCATCTACTTGTTCTGTAGCTTGCTTCTCTACAGTAAATTGAAATGCTTGAGTAGCTGCCTGAGATCTAAGGTAATACATGCCTGTTTTTAAGCCTTTTTTCCAAGCGTAAAAATGCATAGAAGTCAGTTTAGATGTACTCGGTGTATCTACGAATAGATTTAACGACTGAGACTGGCATATATACGCTCCTCTATCAGCAGACATATCTATAAGGTTTCGTTGCTTTATCTCCCATACTGTTTTGTATAGTTCTCTGATATCAGCAGGTATTTCAGGGATATGTTGGATAGAACCATTGGCGGCTATGATGTTATTCTTCATCGTATTATTCCAAAGTCCTAGACTTACTAAGTCTTTTAGTAAATGCTTATTGACCACGATAAACTCACCACTCAATACTCTTCGTGTGTAAATATTACTAGTATAGGGCTCAAAACATTCGTTGTTTCCAAATATCTGAGAAGTAGAAGCGGTAGGCATAGGAGCCAGCAATAGCGAGTTTCTAACACCGTACTTGGCTACTTCCTCTTTTAGTGCGTCCCAGTTCCATCTATCAGAAGGTGTCACTCCCCACATATCGTATTGGAATATTCCTTTAGATACCGGAGAACCCTCGTATGAAGTGTAACTACCTAGTTCCTTTGCAAGGTCCTTACTCGCAGTCATAGCAGCGAAATAGATAGCTTCAAAGATGTTCTTATTCAGTATCTTAGCTAGGTCACTCTCAAAGGGTAAACGTAGCATGATAAATACATCTGCCAGCCCTTGTACACCTATACCTATTGGTCTATGCTTTACGTTCGAATTTTCAGCTTCTTTTACTGGATAATAATTGTGGTCTATGACTTTATTTAGGTTTTTAGTTACCTGGTAGGTCACTTCATATAACCTATCAAAATCAAATTGACCATCTGTTACAAATCTTGGAAGTGCTAGAGATGCTAAGTTACATACAGCTACCTCATCTGGACTAGTATATTCCATTATCTCTGTGCAGAGATTACTACTTTTTATAGTACCGAGATTTTGCTGATTACTCTTTCTATTTGCCGAATCTTTATACAGCATGTAGGGCGTACCTGTTTCCGTCTGAGACTGAAGTATGGCAAACCAAAGTTCTTGTGCTTTGATTGTTTTCTTAGCTTTCCCTTCCTGTTCATATCTATGGTAAAGAGTTTCGAATTCCTCTCCCCAGCAATCACTAAGTCCAGGACATTCGTGAGGGCAGAACAGACTCCAGTCTCCACCTTCCTCTACTCGCTTCATAAACAAGTCGCAAATCCATAGCGCATAGAACAAATCTCTAGCTCTCATTTCTTCTTTACCGTGGTTTTTACGGAGATCTAGAAAATCAAATACATCTGCATGCCAAGGTTCCAAGTAGATGGCAAAAGCACCTTTTCTTTTTCCTCCGCCTTGGTCCACATATCTAGCGGTGTCATTAAATACCTTGAGCATTGGGACTATCCCGTTACTCGTGCCATTTGTACCACCTATATAGCTGCCTGTAGCTCTTACATTGTGTATAGCAAGGCCTATTCCTCCTGCACTTTGAGATATTTTAGCAGTTTGTTTTAGTGTATCGTAGATACCATCTATGCTATCTTCTTTCATGGTGAGCAAGAAGCAAGAGCTCATCTGTGGCTTCGGCGTGCCGGCATTAAACAGCGTAGGTGTAGCATGAGTCATCCAGCGTTCACTCATTAAGTGATAGGTCTCTATCACGCTATCTATGTCCTCTTTGTGGATGCCTACTGCTACTCGCATATACATCTGCTGAGGTCGTTCTACTATTATCCCATTCACTTTGAGCAGGTAAGACCTTTCTAAGGTTTTAAAACCGAAGTAGTCAAAAGTATAATCCCGAGCATAAATGATAGAACTGTCTAAAAGGTCTGCATTTTTTTCGATAATGTCCATTACATCATCCGCTATAAGAGGCATAACTTTACCGGTAGCGTCATCCACATAGGTATAGAGTGCTTTCATAGTGGCAGAAAAGCTTTTTGCGGTACTTTTATGCAAATTACTCACTGCTATCCTAGAAGCTAAGATGGCATAGTCAGGATGCACTATGGTAAGAGAAGCTGCGGTCTCTGCAGCAAGACTGTCCAGCTCTGTAGTAGGTACTCCGGCATATATACCATCTATAGTTTTCTTTGCCACATCTATGGCGTTTACTAGAGGACTCAGTCCGTAGCTGAGTTTTCTTATACGTGCAGTTACTTTATCGAACTTGACACTCTCTTGTTTACCGTTTCTTTTTATTACGTAACTCATATCTGTGTATCCTTAAAAATCGTCGTCCATAGAAAATGTTTGCGTATCTCCACCATTCATAACACCTGCTTTTTGATAATCGCCCACTCTTTTTTCAAAGAAATTGGTCTTACCCTGAAGTGAAATCATTTCCATAAAATCAAATGGATTTGCAGTATTATAGATCTTAGCATATCCTAGTTCAAAAATCCACGTATCTGCCACGAACTCTATATAGCTTTGCATTAAGTCGGCATTCATACCAATTAAGCCTACAGGTAGAGCTTCTGATACAAATTCTTTTTCTATCTCCACCGCATCGGTGATTATTTTGACTACATCCTCATTGCTTAGCTTAGTTTCTAGCATACTGTACATCAGACACGCAAATTCACAATGAAGACCTTCGTCTCTACTTATCAATTCATTACTAAAAGTAAGTCCTGGCATAAGTCCACGTTTTTTGAGCCAAAAAATAGAGCAAAAACTACCGCTAAAAAATATTCCCTCTACGGCAGCGAAGGCAACTAATCTCTCAGCAAAGGATCCATTATCTATCCAACGCAAAGCCCACTCCGCTTTTTTCTGCACAGCAGGCACAGTTTCTATGGCATGAAATAGGTGATTCTTTTCTTTGGGATCTTTGATATAGGTATCAATGAGTAGAGCATATGTTTCACTATGGATATTTTCCATCATTATCTGGAATCCATAGAAAAATCTAGCTTCAGGTAACTGTACCTCATTCATGAAGTTAATGGCTAAGTTCTCATTTACTATACCATCACTAGCAGCAAAAAAGGCTAAAATATGAGATATAAAATGACGCTCTCCGTCATTTAGATTTGCCCAGTCCTTGAGGTCTGAGCTTAGGTCTATTTCTTCTGCAGTCCAGAAACTAGCTTCATGACGTTTGTAGTGTTCCCAGATAGTAGGATAGTTGATAGGTAGGATAACAAAGCGGTCTTTGTTTTCTTTTAATAAGATTTCTTCTTTTTCTGTACTCATGATTTTGCGTTTTAAATATAAAAGGGGAAAGCAACAAAGCCACTACTCCTAATGAGATGCATTAGGTACAGAATTTTGCGTGATTTACCCTTGATTCGAAGGCTAGGCACTGCATTGTTTTACAAGGCATCTGACTTATCTACGGAGTAGAATTACAGTTGCGGCACAGCTCACGATTCAAACGTGATTCCCTTGGAGTCTTTTGGACTTTCAGTAAAACAATAATGTCTAAGAACTTAATACGAATTTGAGCAAAAACTTGCAAAGTTCTTGTGCCTAGTTATCCTATTGTTCTGTGGATAAAGGCAGTATTGAATGGTAAAATACTGCCAATCAAAGGGTTGCTATGGTAAAAATAATTGATGTTTGTTGAGTTGCCCAATTTGGCATAAACCTTTTTCTTTTTTAATTGTGTGGTATAGAATTTAGGATGCTGTGATGGCTAACTAGATGCGGAATACCCAGACAGTACTAGACTATTTGTGTCAAGGGTGTTCTTCTCTTTCCTGACGACTATACAAACACAAAAAGACCCCCACTTTCGTGAGAGTCTTTTCGTATTTGTGGAGCTGCCGAGAGTCCCTCCTACGTTTCACTTCGGCGGGTCTTACTTCTCCTCTTTCGTAGCTCTTTTACAAACACAAAAAGGCCACCACTTTCGTGATAGCCTTTTTTGTATTTGTGGAGCTGCCGAGAGTCGAACTCGGGTCCGAATTGGAATAGAATTGCGTTTTCTACATGTGTATTGTCCCTTATTTTTCGAGATTAGCCAGGTGGGTCAAAAACCCAACTAAACCTTATCCTACGCAATAAATTTTAACTTGATAGAAATGGGCTAAAATTATCTCAGATTATCGACCGCTTGTGATCCCTCGTATCCGAGACATGACTTGGGCAAGCGGATGGTATTGCTATAGTCTCTAAGACTAGGCAGCCATTGCGAAGTTGTTTTCGC
>Ga0209390_10004406_pt1 | contig 21219 bp, 5 predicted proteins | sample BON01_FD_187212 | JGI IMG/M metagenome (GOLD analysis project Ga0209390, IMG submission 187212) | Freshwater microbial communities from Lake Bonney liftoff mats and glacier meltwater in Antarctica - BON-01 (SPAdes) (version 2) | ecosystem: Environmental > Aquatic > Freshwater > Ice > Glacier... | reverse complement strand
CCCCCCCCCCCCGCCTCTTTCCCTCCGGCCCCAACCCCCTCTCGCAGTGTTGTTTCCTTCTTCCCCGGCGGTCTCCCGTCCAAAAAAGAAAGAATGCGGCGCCCCCTCATGATCTCCCATCCCCCCCCTTCGCCTCCTTTGCCCCCACCCACCCCGCCCCCCCGCGGGCCCCATGTTTCACTGGCGCCGCGCCACATCATAAAGACCAGAGAAGGAGGGCGACGAGCGAGCGCTCCTTCTCGGCGGGGACGGAATGATATATATATCCCAAAAACACACACACACACACACAAGAGCCGCCGCCGCATTTTTTTTCTCAATCCCTCTCGCCTCTTTTGCCTTCGCCCCCTCGTGTCTCTCGCCTCGCCGCCTGGACAACACATTGCCTCCCCCCCCGACATTAAGCAAGTACTGCAACGCGCGCGAAGCGAGCTCCACAAGCCCCCCCCCTCCCCCGCAACACGCAACACGCAAAATACATACAGAAAGGCGCGGACAAGAAAGCCTCGCAATTGGCAGCCGTGCGACTCCCCCCCTTTTCGCGCCCCGCCCCCCGCCCCCCCCCAGAAAAAGCACTAGAGAGAAATTCTTGTTTCTCCGTCGCGGCGCAGGCGCAAAGGCGCCGCGCGCGCGCCGCGCCGCCCCTTTGAGCCTCCACTCTCCCCCGCGCCCCCCCGACGACGACGACAAAAATGGTGCTTGTCGGGGACAAACCCCGCGCGCTCGCTCCAGGCGGCGACGGCGCGCTTTGGCGCTTTTTTTTCCTCGTCCCCCCCGGGTTTTCTTTGAACTGTGGCATATTTTCTTCTTTCTCCTCGTCTTGGCCGCAAGACCAAGACATGGATGTTCAAGTACGATAGAAAAAACAGTGCTCTTGTCAGTGCAAGACCAAACGCCACATCGCGGGGTTTGGTTTGGAGCGCGGCGAGAGAGACGCCGCCCGGGGCGGGGGATGCGCGCGCCGTCGCTCGTTTGCCGTTGATCGCCCACAAACAGGGGGTGGGGGAGCGCGACGCGCGCCGCGCTGGTCACGCCAGTGCATCTCATCGCTCTCGGACGCCGCGTGCATCCAAACCGAACACGTGCGGAATTGAAACGAGGCGGCTTTGCTTTACTTCGCGTTCTCGTCTTCCTTTGGAAAAGCAATTCGATCGATCGACCCCCCCCCCCTTGCGCGCCTCTCCTTTTTGGAATCCGTGAGCAAAAAACACAGAGCCGTGTCGTCCCTGCAGCACCGCTTCCGCCCGCCGCCGCCGCGGGCGCGGCCGGCGCGGCCCTCGACCGCGCCCTTCTCGGCGATTGCGCTCCCGGCAGCGGCGGCGGCGGCGCGGCGAGCTCATCCCCGCGGCAACAGCAGCAGCGGCGCGTCGACCCCCGGCGGCGAGGCCAGTCCGGCGGCGGCGCAGGCGGGCGAGGACGATAGCGGCGCCGCGGCGCTGAGCACCGCGGCGCTCGTGGCCGCCGCGGCGGCCGCCGCCGCCGCCGAGGCGCTAGCCGAGGAGGAAGAGCAGATGCAGCGGCGGCCCAAGGCGCCGGGCGGCGGCGGCGGCGGCAGCGCCTCGCCGTCGGCGGCGGACGCGGCCGCGGCCTCGGGAGAGCCCCCGCGCCCGTCGCGGCTCGGCAAGCTGCTGCAAAACGTCAACGTGGCCGGCACGGCCCTGTTCTTCTACATCCTGCTGGTGGGTTTTGGGGGGGCACCTGTTGTTTGGGTGCTCCTACGCGACGGTTGTTCGAGAGATGAGAGACACACCCAGAGGCGGCGGCGGCGGCAACGAGACCGCGGCGGCCTCCCCCACTCTCGACCGCTCATGCCGCCGCCCACTTTCTCTCCTGCCCCGCCGGCGACCCGAACCGAAAACGAAAACGAAAACGAAAACGAAAACGAAAACACACAAAAAACCCACAACCAAAACAGCGCGAGCCGTCCCTGGCCGTCCCTCACATCTCCGTCCCGGACATCCGCTGGATCGACTGGCGCGCCCTCCGCGCCGCCGGCTTTGAGGCGGTCGTGTTTGACAAGGACAACACGCTCACCGCCCCCTTTGCCGTCGGCGGCGGCGGCGAACAAGGCGGCGGCGGCGGCGACGCGGCGGCGGCGGCGGCGGCGGCGGGCGGCAAGAGCGGCGGCGGCGCGGCCCACCCGCGGGTGCGCGCGGCGCTGGCCGACGCCCGGCGCGTGTTTGGCGACGGCCGCGTCGCCGTGTTCAGCAACTCGGCGGGCCTGGCGCAGTACGACCCGCACGGACGCGAGGCCGAGGCCGTGGAGCGGGGCCTGGGCGTGCGGGTGCTGCGCCACGCGAAGAAGAAGCCGGCGGGCGGACGCGGCGACCTGGAGCGCGCGCTCGCGGGCGCGGTGGCGGGGCCGGGGGCGCCGGCGGGGGCGGGCGCGGGCGCGGCGGCGGCCGACGGCGCCGACGGCGGCGGCGGCGCCGGCGCCGGCGCCGGCGCGGGCGGCGGCGAGGGTCGGCCCGCCCCTCCCCCCTTCGACGCCGCCCGCGCCGTCTTCGTCGGCGACCGCACGCTCACCGACGTCGCCTACGGCAACCGCCACGGGATGCTGACTGTGCGCGTCGCGCCGCTGGTCGAGGGAAAAGGGGTGGAGCCGCCGTCGGTGGCGCTGGCACGCGCGCTCGAGCGGGCCCTCGCGGCCCGGTGGCGGCGGCTCGGGGTGCGGGCGCCCGCGCACGCCCTGCTGGACGCGGCGGCGGGCGGGGCGGCGGGGCTGGTGCGGCGGCCCGCGGCGGGGGAGGGCGAGGAGTGAGCGCGGGGGATGGAGAGAGGCGCGGGCGAGAGGGCGGGGCGGGCGAGAGCGCGGGGCCAACGGATGCCGCAGGCAGAGCTCCTTTTTCTCTCGATCCGTGAGATCCCTTGTTCGCAACTCCCACCCACTCGTGTCACGTCGACACGCACGTGAACAGCAAGAACTCACCCATTTGTCCTCTCGTCCGTTGCGTTCCCAATCAAAGACGAAACATGAGATAATCTGAAAAAACGGAGCGGCGTCGCTATTTTCGGGTCGAGCCGCAACTCAAAAAGCGACGCAAACGCAACGCATGGATCCATCGCGCGCGCGCGGGGCCGTTGCGTCCGCGGGCGATCCTTCGGGCCGTCCGGACCCGCCAGACGGCCGCGGGAGCCGGCCGCCGGGCGCGGCGGAACCTGCCGCGTTCTCCCCCGCAAGGCAAGGCCTCGACCCGTCGTCCGTCTTTATCGCCCGCGGAGGTGCTGCTGATGCTGCGCGTGCCGCTCGTCCGCCGGGCCTCGCCATCCCGCACGAACCGCCTCTTTCGACGGACTGGCTCGTCGCGGTCGCCCCGCCGCCGTCGTCGCCGGGCGGAGGCGGCATCGGAAGCCCGCTAAGCCTGTTTGGGCGGTCGCGGCGGCAGCTGCTCGCCCCGTCGGCGCCCGCTGAAGCCGAGCCCGCCGCCGCCGCCGCCGCCGCCGCCGCCGCCGCCGCCGCCTCCGCCGCCAGCATTGCCGCCGCCGACGCCGCTGCGACTGCAGCAGCGGCCCCCTCCGCGCCGCCCCTGCCCCCGCGCGTCATGATCGCGGTCGGGGCCTACGGTGCCAGCCTCGGCAGCGCCGACAGCCTGAGCGGCGCCGGCTCGGAGACGGGCCTGCTGCCCTCGGTGACGCCGTCGCCGTCGCCGCCGCTGTCGTCTGGCGCGGCCGCGGCCGATGCCGCCGCCGCCGAGCGCGGAAAGCCTTGGCTGGTCCCGTCGTTCCTGTGGTTCGGCGGCCCCCCGGCGGCCGCCTCCGGGGCGCTGCGCGAGTCTCCGAGCGCTAGCAGCACCCTGGACCTGCTCGGAGACGGCGGCAGCGGCGCCCCTGCGGCCGGCCCCGTCCTTGTGTCGCATCGCAGCGGCGGGGCCTTGAGCCGTTTCGCGCGCGGCGGCGGCGGCGGCAGCAGCGGCGGCGGGGGACGAGGGGGGCAGCAACAGCAGCAGCCCGGCGGCGGCTCGGCTCATCCCCTCTCTGCCGCGGCGATCCGCGCGTCCCGGCGGGGGAGCAGCAGTGGAGCCCCCCCCGCCCGCCGCCGCAGCAGCAGCGGCAGCGTCGGCGGCGGAGGCGGCGGAGGCGGCCGCGCCCGCGTGCGCCGCTGCGTGGCCGTCGGCGCCGCCGCGCTCGCGGCCGCGGGCCTGGCGCTGGCGGCCGTGCTGGTGCCCCTGGCGCTGACGGTGGGCCTGGGCCCCGAGGCCCGGCTGGATCGCGGCGTGCGCACCCTGCTGAGCGACGACCGCGCCTTCGACCCGCCCGCGCGCCTGCTCGTGGGCCTTGCGTGGGCCGACGACGGCGGCGGCGGCGGCGGCGGCGGCGGCGGCGGCGGCGGCGGCGGCGGCGGCCTTGAGGACGGCCCTCCTGACTCCTCCCCGCTCCCGTCGGGGCCGCCGCCGCCCGCCCCCTCCGCCTACCGCCTGCTCCGCCGCGACCTGCGGCGCAACGTCACGCGCGCCGTCATGCTCTCTGGCCTCCCGATCGGGCGCGCCTCATCTTTCCGCGCGTCGCCGCCTTCGCCCGTGCAGGTGCTGACTTTTTCCGACGAGGCGTCGCTGGCCGCGGCGCTCGGGGCGCTGCGCGGCGCGGCGCCTGCGGCGGCCGGCGTCCGCGTGCGCTACGCGCTGCGCGACTTTCGCCTGGCGGCCGACCGGCGGCTGGGAGGCGTCCTGACGGCCGACAGGCTCGGAGACGAGGTCATGGGGGCGCCGCGCGAGTGGGTGATGGACGAGGAGGCGCTCGAGGCGCAGGCGCTGGCGGCGGCGGCAGCGGCGGCGCGGGCGCGCTCGGCGGCGTCTGCGTCGGCGTCGGCGGCGGCGTCGGCATCGGTGTCGGCGTCTCCTTCGCCGGCGGCGGCGTCAGCGGCGGCGGCTCAGGCGAGGCAAGCGGCGGCGTCGGCCGCGACGAGCAACGGCAGCGATGCCGCCGCCGCCTCGCCGCCCGACGAGGATCCACTAACCAACGCGTCGCCGTCGCCGCCCTCCCAGGCGCGCAGGAGAGCGACGACGCGGCGGCGGCTGCTGGCGGCCGCCGCGCTGACGAGGACGAGGGCCGTCGCCGCCGCGCTGTCCCTCCGCCGGCGGCCGGCGCCGCCGCCGACCGACGCCCAGCGGAGGACCGCGGCCCCTGCTGCGGCGGCGGCGGCGGCCGAGGCGGGCTGGCGCGCGGGCGCGACAGAGCCGCACCGCCCCCGCCGCGCGCTGCCGGCCACGGCGGCCCGAGGGCGCAATCTTTACCCGACGGCGGCGCCGGCGCCCGCCCCCGGCCGCCGCCCGCGCTCCCTGCTCTCGCGCCGCGGCGACGACGACAAGAGAGGGTGGGGCGGCGACGACGACGACGAGGGCGAGCGCGCCGCCGCCGCCGTCTTCACGGCGCCGGGCGGCGTCGCGGGCGCCTGGCGGGAGCGCCGGCAGGCGGAGACGCCGCCGACGCCGCCGAGGGCCGCGGCCGTCCAACCGGACGACCCCGTCGCCGTGTACGCGGGCGACGAGGCCTCGTACGACAGCGGCGCGGGCGCGGCGGCGGCCGGCGATGCTGCGGAGCCCTCCTCCCCGGTGGACGGCAGCGGCGGCGATGAAGGTGGGGCATCGTCCTCGGCCGATTCCTCGCCGTCGCCCGCCGACGCCAGCGCCGGCGCCGCCGGCGCCCCTGCCCCTGCCTCTGCCTCGACGCCGGACAAGAAGCGGGCCCCGGGCGCCGGCAAAAAGGCAGCAGGGGGTGGCAGCAGCAAGCAGCGCCGCAGCAGCGTGCCCCAGGCCGCGCGCGTCCTCGGCCCGACATACGTCCGCCCGGGGCTCGCGTGGCACCTGCGCGGCGACGCGCCTGGCGCGCTGGGCGCCGAGCGCGCTTGGCACGCCGCCGGCGCCTCGTTCTCCGCGCCGCCCGGGGACGGCGGCGGCGAGGGCGGCGGCGGCGCCGAGGGCGCGGAGGGCGAGGGCGAGGGAAAGGGCTGGCCCCCCGGCGACCCCCGCGTGCTGGTCGCCGTGGTCGACACGGGCGTCGAGCTCGGGCACCCGGACCTGGCGGCCGCGGCGTGGATCAACCCGCGCGAGGTGCCCGGAAACGGTGCCGACGACGACGGCGGCGGCTACGCCGACGACGCGCGAGGCTGGTCGTTTGGCGGCGCCTGCGCAGACGCGGCGTGCTCGTCGTGCCGCCAAGGGAGCGACCCGACCGACGAGAGCGGCTGGGGCACGCACGGCGCCGGAAGCGTGGCGGGCGCGCGCCAGCGCGAGACGGGGGCGTCGGGCGTGGCGCCGGGCGTGCGGGTGATGGCGCTCAAGACGACGGCGTGCCGCCCTTCGCGCGGCGGCCGGGGCTGGGCGGCGGCGGCGGCGGCGGCGGGGACGGCAGCGGCGACGGCAACGGCAAAAACGGCGACGGCGCCCTTTGCAGCGCTGCGCTCGTCCCGGGCGCGCGCCGCGACCGCGCTCCTGGTGGGGGCGGCCGCCGCGCCCGAGATGTGGGCGGCGGACGCCCTCGAGGCCGTCAACTACGCGCACGTCAACGGCGCGCAGATCGTGCTGCTGCCATGGGGCGCGGACGTTTTGGCGTCGGGCGGCGGCGGGTCGAGCGACGGCAGCGGCAGCAGCGACAGCGGCGGCGACATCGTTGGCGGCGTTGGCGGCGACGGCGTCGCCGAGGCAGCCGCGCCCTGCGATGACGGCGCGCCCTGCGTCGAGTCCGTCACGCGCCTCTTTGCCGACGCCCTGCGTCCCCTGCGCGAGGCCGGCGTCCTGGTCGTGGCGGCGCAGGTGGCGGGGGCCTCCGACGACCAAGGCGCCGACGGCGGGGACGGAGCCGCGAGAGGCCGCCGCCGCGTCTCGCTCCCGTGCGCTCTCACGGCGACGCACAGCAACGTGCTCTGCGTGGCGGCGTCGGACGCGCAGGGCAGGCCCCTGAGGCGAGCAAACGGGTCCTCGGCTGCCTCGACCGTCGCCGGCAACACCACCGCCGCCGCCGCCGCCGCCGCCGCCAACAACAACAACAACAGCAACGGCGGCGGCGACGGGGACGGCGACGGCGACGGCGACCACGACGGCGATGGCGACGGCGGCGACGGCGATCCGTCGGTTGACCTGCTCGCGCCCGGCCAAGACGTGTGGGCGGCCTTCGCGGGCGCCTCGCACGCCAACGCCACCGGCGCCTCGGTGGCGGCGTCCGTGGCCGCGGGGGCCGCGGCGCTCGCCCTCGGCGAGCTCTCGCGGCAGTACGGCGGCGAGCCGGGCGGCGGGTGGGCGCCCGCGCTCAAGCGGCTTCTGCTGGACGCCGCCGACGCGCGGCAGCAGGCGGGGGGCGGGGCGAGCGGCGGCAGCAGCGGCGGCGGCGAGACCGGCGCCGCCGCGGGCGCCCCCTCGCGCTCGTCCTCCCGCGCTTCTGCGCGCCCGGAAGAGTCGGGGAGCCGCCGCCGCCGCCGCCGCCAGGCCGGGCGCAACTCGGTCGTCGAGTTTCTGGGCGAGGGCGCGACGCCGGCGCGGGGGCGGGAAGGCGAGGGCGGTCAGGGGCGCCGCGCCCTGCTGTCGTCGTCGCCGTCGCCGTCGCCGTTGCCGTTGCCGTCGCCGTCGTCGTCGTCTCCGGCGCCTGACGCTGGCGGCAGCGACCCCTCGGCCATGGTCGTGCGAAAAGCCGACGGCCGGCGCGCGGGGTGCCTCGACCTGCGCGTAGCTATCGGCGCCGCCTCGGGTGGCGACCGCGCCGCGGCCGCCCTGCTGCTGCCCTCTGCCGCGGCAGTCGACGCCGGGCGGGCGCTGTCCGACGCAATGGGGGCGGCGTCGGCGGCGGCCGCCGCCGCGCTCGGCGGCGGCGGCGGCGGCGGAAGCCAGGGCCCGCGTGGCCTGGCGTTCTTGGACCTGGTGTTTGACGACGTGGCGGACGCGATCGACGACGTGGCGGCAGGGTTTGAGGAGGCCGTCACGGCGGCTTTGGGCGTCGACGGCCCGGACCGGGGCGGGGCAAAAAACGGCACTACCGACGCCGTCGCTGCCCCGCCGCCGCCGCGCTCGCCGCCGTCCTCCTCTTCCTCCTCCTCTCTCCCGTCCGCCGCTCCGCCCGCCGCCGCAGCCCCGCCCCCTCTGCCCGTGGCCGTCACGCGCCCGGGCCTCACGCTCGCGTGGCACTACCAGACCTCGGAGCAGGAGCTCGACACGGGGCGCCTGCCGGTGCTGGCCGAGGGCGTCGTTGGCGACGGCGGCGCGTCGTCGATCGGCGCGGGTGACGGCGACGAGCCCGCCCCGCCGCGCGGCCGCTTTGCGTCGCCGCTCGAGGGCTGGGCGTTCGACGGCGCCGCGGCCGTCGCGCGCGCCTCGGGCCTGCTGTCCGTCCCCTCGTCCGGGCGCGCGTGGATCTCGGTGCTGTCCGCCGACCCCTTTCTGCTGTCGCTGGGCGGGCGGTGGTTGTACATGCGCAAGGGGACGCCCGAGACAGGGGCGACGGGGACGGACGGAGGGGGAGGGACGGACGCCGCGGGCGACGCCGGCGCCCCCTTCCCGTCCCCGTCGGCGCTGGGCCTGGGCGCCTCGCCGGACTGGCCCCGCGGGACGGTCAACTGGACGGCGCCCGTCACGTTCATGGAGCCCGGCAGCTACGCCATATCCCTGGTGGTGTTTAAGCCTAAGGGGCCCGTGGCGCTGGCGTGGCGCCCGCCCGCGCCGGCAAGCGAGCGGCGCGCGTCGCCCGAGGGCCGCGGCGGCAATGGCAGCGGCGGCGGCAGCGGCTTGTGGGTCCCCCTGCGCGACGCCGACGTGTCGGCCGTCGCCGGAGGCGGGCCGGACGCCGGCGCCGGCGTGACCACGGGCTACGAGGCCTCGTCCGCGGGCAGGTCGGTCGCCTCGCTGCTCGCCAGCGCCGCCCTATTTGGCGGCGGGCTCGGCGGCGGCTTTGGCGGCGGCATTGGCGGCGGCGGCTTTGGCGGCGGCGGCGGCGACGGCCTGCTTTTAATCGGCGGCGGCGTCGGCGGCGCGCTGAGCGCGCTGACCGCCGCGGCCGCCGACGCGACCCTCGGCGTCGCGAGCCTCGTGGCCCCGGCCGATCTGGCCGAGGCGGCCGCGGGGCCCAACGCCGTGCGCGCGGCGCTCGACCGCACCGTGCTCGCGGCCGCGGGCGCGGCGGCGGCCGCCGAGCGCCGGCACCTGCGGGCGGCGCTCCTCGCGGCGGGCAACGCGACCGAGCTGGCGACGGCCGCCGCCGCCGCCGCCGCCTCGACCAAGCGGGCCGGGCCGAGGCAGTCGCCGGCCGCCGCCGATCCGGCTGCCGGCGCGGCCTCTGCCGCCGCCGTCGCCAGCGCCGCCGCGCAAGAAGCTGGCGGAGAGGCGGCGGAGGAGGAGGAGGTGGGGCGCGACGAGGAGGCCGAGGAGGAGGAGGACGCTGACGCGGGGGGCGAGGAGGAGGAGGAGGACGCTGACGGGGAGGAGGCGGCCGAGGCGGGGGGCGCGCAGGAGGAGGAGGAGCAGGAGGAGGTGGGCAACGCCTTTTTCCCGAGCGCGGCCGCGGCCGGCGCCGCCGCCGCCGCCGCCTCGCGCCTCGCGCGCCGCGCCTCCGCCGTCGCGCGCCTCCTTCGACAAGGCGGAGGCGGCGGCGACCCTCTTTCGCAGGCGCCGGCCGCACAGTCGGCCGCGGCGGGCTTTGTCTCGCGGCACTCGCGCGGCGACTCGGCCTACAAGGCGGCCTTTGGCGCGCCGGCCGACGGCCCCCAGGACTACACGCACGGCGCCGCCCTGGGCCCCGCCCTGAGCTTCGGGACGGCCGGGGAGCTGCGCGCCGCGCTTTTTGGCCCGGACGACGCGCTCGAGGCGGGGCGGGGCGGCGCGGCCGTGGGCGTGGCGGACGGGCTGCTGGACGCGAGGGCGCTGATTGGCGGCAGCGCGGCGGCGGCGGCGGCCGCGGCGGCGGCGGACGGCGGCGGCGGCGACTCGGGCGGCGGCGTGCAGTTCCGCCTGCGGTGCGACGGGTGCTCGCTGGCGCTGGACGGCGTGCCCGTGGTGAGCTCTTTCCGGAACGCCCCCGCGCGCTCGCCTTGCGTGCGTCTCGGCTGGGCGTCGTCGGCGGCGGCAGAGGGGGCGGGCCGCGCGGTCGTCGCCGTCGCGGCAGCGGCGCAGGCGGCGGCGGCGGCGCCAGCGGCGGTGGCCGGGGCCGGCAACCAGACGGCTGCCGCGCCGCCGGCCTCCGACGGCGAGTTGTTGAGATCTCTGAGCCCTCTGCGCCCACTCGTCGCCTCCATTTGGTTTGCGATGGACGACCTGGACGGCGCGCTGCTGACGGCCCAGTTCCGCCCCTGCAGCCCCGGCGGCGGCGGCGTCGCGGGCGGCGGCGGCGGCGGCGAGGGCGGCGTCGGCGGCGGCGGCAGCAGTCGCAGCGGCGAGGCCAGAGATGCAGAGTGGTGGCGCGGCCTGGAGGAGGCGGCGGCGCCCGGCGGCCTCGTGATGGAGCGGCCTTTCCCCAGGGCCGGCGACGACGACCCCGACGGCCCCCTGGAGGAGGGCCTGCTGTGCGGCGTGCGGCCGGCGAGCTTTGCGTTTCCCGCGGGCGCGCCCGGCGCCGGAGGGAGGGCGGCCCTGCTCGCGGCCGCCCCGCCGGCGTGGGTCCGCCTGCCGCCCAGCCACTGGGGCGCGTCCGGCGCGCGCCCGGACGAAGCCGCGCTCCAGGGCATGCAGGCGGAGCAGCAGCGGGAGCAGCGGCAGCAAGAGGAGGAGGAGGGGCAAAAGGAGGAGGAGGCGGAGCGGGACGAACGGCCGCCGCCGGCGGTGCCGCCTGTCGCGACGCTCGTGCCAGAGGAGGAGGAGCAGAGCGACGAGGCCGGCAGCGGCGGCGGCAGCGGCGACGGCGGCCGCGCCCGCGAGTCCGGCGGCCGGCCGCGGCCCAAGCTCACCGTCTCCGGCACGGCCGCGGGCGCGACCGCGCGGCTGCCCGGGCGCAGGCGACGCGGCCTGAGCTCGTGGTGGGGCGGCTACGACGACGACGACGACGAGGCGGCTTGGCGGCGGCGGCAGGCGGAGCGGGAAGCGGCCTCCGCCGCCGCCTCTGCCGCCGCCGCCGCCGCCGCTCCCGCCCCCCCGCCGCTGGCGGTGGCCGTCTCCTCCGCGCCCCGCGGCGTCGCGCGTAACGGCGGCGCCCTCAACGCGCGCCTGGGCTCGGGCGAGGCCCTCGTGGAGAGCCCCGCGGAGCCCGTGGGCCTGCTCGACGCCCTGCTCGCGGCCGTGACGGGCGGGGACTGGAGCTACTTTACTGGGGGGGCGAATGGGGGCGGGGCGAAGGGGGGAGGTGGACTGGGCGGGGGGTCCGCCGCCGCCTCGGCCTTTGGCCTGCCGTGGCCTCAGCAGCAGCAGCACCCGCAGCATCGGCCGTCCGCGCCCTTTTTCGACGACGGCGGCGCGTCCCAGGCGGAGGCCCCGCCCGTGGCGAGGCCGGCCCTGGGCGACGCGGACGCGTACGCACCCGTGCCGACCGCCCTGGGGCAGAGAGCCGAGCCCGGCGGAGCCGGCACTCGCGCAGCGGCGGCGGCGAGCGCCGCCGCCGACGAGCAGCGGCTCGTGCACGAGCAGCAGCGGCAGAGGCGGCAGGAAGAGCAGCAGCAGGGGCAGCAGCAAGACGCGGGACTGAAGGGGGCAGACCCCTCGGCCCCGCGCGCCGTCCACGTCGCCGGGTTCACGCCCGAGCTGCTCGCGTCCGCCGCAGCGGCCGCCGAGCGGCGCGTCGCCGCCGCGACGGGCGGGCCGGCGGCGGCGGCGGCGGCGGCGGCGCGCTCGGCCCCCCCCTCCTCCTCGTCGTCGGCGCTCGCCGCCCTCTACCCCGGCGCCGCCACGTTCGACGTCACCTGCTGGGCGTGGTGGGCGGGGACGCACGGCCCCAACGCCACGCTGGCCGCCGCCCCCCGCGGCCTGGGCCAGCCAGCCCTGCGCGTGGGCGGCGCGCTCGCCTGGGACGGCCGCTGGCGGTGGTCGCGCTGGGGCACGGCCGTGGCGTCGGGCGCCTCACTGCAGCAGGGGTTTTCCTCGGGCGGCGGCGGCGCAAGCGGCGGCGGCGGCGGCGGCGGCGGCGGCGGCGGCGGCGGCGGCGGCGGCGGCGGCGGCGGCGGCGGCTCTGGCGCCGGACGCCTGCGCCTGGCCGAGTGGTCTTGGCGCGGGGTGCTGCCGCGCTCGCGGCTGAGCGTGTCGGACGCGCGCGGGGCGTGGCTGCTCGAGCCGGGCCAGGCGTGGGTGCCGGCGCTGGCGCGCGCAGGCGCGGCGGGAGAGGTCTGAGGGATCGGCGGCGGAAAGCCGTCTTTGCCCGCTGCTCCCGTCACCGCTCGACCGCCAGCCGACGTCGTCTCCGCTGGAACAGCTCCTCCCCCTTATCCGTATTTATCCTTTCAATGGCGCCCACGGCCATGTACACATTCGCGGTAAACCACCCCTGATTAGAAAACCTGGGACGATGATGCTCCCCCGCCGCGGGTGACAGCAGCAGAGAGGAGTTCGCCTTTCTCCTGTCTGTCTCTCTCTCCGCGACGCGACGAGAGGACGCCTCGACCCGATCCACAAAGCCATCCACGATGAGCCACCCGCGCACCAGCGTCAACCAGTACTCGGTGGAGTTTGCGTGCCGCCTCGTGCGCGAGCGATTCGGCAAGGTCTGCGAGGTGAGACTTCGCCGTCTCTTGAGTGGGGGCCTTCTTCCGCCGCCCGAGACAGTCTCGATGTGTCGATCGACGCGTGTGACCGCCGCGTCTGGCGCGCGCGCGCGCTGGCGCCCTGGGATTGATCAGCGCGGCTGGACGTCGCGGTCGCCGCGCCGCCGTCGCCGCTCGCTCGCTCACCCGCCCTTGCTTGCTCGCTCGCTCGCTCGCTCAAAAACAAAAAACAAAAAAACACCCACACCAAAAGGTGGCCTTTGCCGGCCTGCTCCTGAAGGGGCGCCAGTCGCTCAAGGAGCTCCTGCGCGCCACCAAGCTGCCCCCCGAGCAGCTCCGCCACGCCCTCCTCGCGCTCATCACGCACAACCTCGTCCGCGCCTACCTCGCCCCTCCGGACGCCGACGGCGGCGCCGGCGGAGGGCCGCACGGCGCCAACGCGCTCGGCGCGGGACCCCGGAGCGGGCGCCAGCAGCAGCGCCTCCGCCGAGGAGCGGGCATTCCCCCCCCCACCCCGCCCTTCTTGTACGAGGGCGACCTCGACGCCGCCCTCTGGACGGCCCTGCGCCGTCCGGCCTTCCTCGCGTGGGTGGCGCGGCGCTGGCCCGAGCGGCGGGACAGGCTGCTCGCCGAGGCGGCGCTGGACGTGCTGCTTGCGGAGGGGCGGCTGCGCGTGGACCAAGTGGCCGCGCTGGCGGCGCGGCGGGCGGGGGAGCTGGCGGCGGCGGAGGCCCGGGCGCGGCGGGCGGGGGAAAGCGGCGGCGGGGGGCCGGGCGGCGAGGGCAACGGCAATGGCGTTGTCAATGGCGGCGGCGGCGAGGACGAGGGCGAGGAGGGCGAGGAGGGCGGCGGCGCGGCGCCGCCGCCGACGCCGCCGACGCCCGCCGAGGTCCTGCGCGTGTTCCGCGAGCTCGTCGAGGACGCGCGCCTGGTTGAGCGCGCGCCCCCCTGCGACCTGCGCCCGCCCTTCCCACCCGTGCACAAGCCGCCGCGCAAGGCGGGCGGCGGCGGCGGCTCGGGCGGCGGCGCGGGCGGCGGCGGCGGCGGCGGCGCGGCGGCCAGGCGCCAGCGCGAGCGCGACCTGGAGGAGGAGCTGCAGCGCCGCGACCCGGCGCTCGACGAGTACCTCGACCTGCGGTTCGTGGTCCCGCGGAGCCACGATTACGGGGGCGTCGAGGGCGAGGGAGGCGGCGCGGACTGGGGAGGGCCGCCGGCGCGCGGCCGAGGCAGGGCGGCGGCGGCAGCGGCGGCAGCAGCAGCAGCAGCAGCGCTGGCCGGCTCCCGCAAGCGGCGCGGCGGCGCCGGTGCCGGCAATCTCGACGACGGCGAAGGCGCGGCCGCCACCGCGCCCTCCAAGCGCCTGCGGCGCGCCGTCGTGCAAAGCTCTTCTGGCGCCTCGGACGAGCGCGAGGAGGACGAGGACGAGGAAGACGCGCCGCCGCCGCCGCCGCAAGTAAAACCCGAGCCCGGGACGGCGCCCTCCGCCGCCGCCGCCGCCGCCGCCGCCGCCGCCGCCGCCGCCGCCGCCCTGCCGCTCGTCACCCCCCGCGCCTACCACCGCGCCGTCCTCTGGCGCGCTAACCTCGAGCAGCTCAACCGCGTGCTCCGCCGCGAGGGGATGGTGTCGCACGTGCGCGACCGGCTCGGCGGCGACGCGGCGGCCGTGGCGCGCGCCATGCTCGAGGCGGGCGAGGCGCACGAATACGCCCGGCGGCAGGGGTTCGCGCCGTCGCGCGGTCCCTGGCTGACGGTGGCGGACATCGCACGGCGCGTCCGCGACGCCGGGTGCGGGGGCCTGTCGATGACGCTGGCGGCGGGGGTGGTGACGGCGGGCGCGTATGCCAAGCGCGAGCGCGGCGGGGGCGGCGGCGGCGGCAGCGGCAGCGGCAGCGGCAGCGGCAGCGGCAGCGACGAGGACGACGACGACGACGACGACCGCAGAGGCGGCGGCAGGCGAGGCGGCGGCGGGTCGTCGACGGGCTCGCTGACGGAGGAGGAGGAGGAGCGCGAGCGCGAGCGCCTGCAGCGCCTGCAGCGCGGGGGCGGGGGTCTGAATGGGCTCGGCGGGATCGGCGACGGCGGCGGCGGCGACGACGACGACGACGCGCGCAGGCGGCAAGGAGGGCAAGCGCGGCCGGGCCCCGGCGACCGCCGCGGCCGGCGCGCCGCGCAGGCTTCGTGGGCCCTCGACGGCGGCGCGCGCCTGCGCGCCGAGGTCGGCGAGATCCTCGAGCGCCGGCTCGCGTGCGACCCCGCCGGATTTGTGCTCTGCCCGGCGCACCAGGCGCCGCTGCCGCCGCCGCGCGAGCAGGCGGCGGCCGCCGCCGCCGCCGCCGCCGCCGACGGCCGCCCCTCCCGCGCCGCCGCGCGCCGCGCGGCCCGCACCCGCGACGCCGAGCTGTCCGCGCGCCAGTACCGCCTCGTGCACGTGACCGTCGTCGGGTTTGAGCGCCTGCGCTGGCTCCGGTGCGCGCTGCGCGGGCGGTACGGCGAGCGCGGCCTCCGCGCGTTCAATCTGCTGCTGCAGCGCGGGTTTCTGGAGCAGCGGCAGGTGGCCGAGCAGTGCCTCGCCCCTCTGCGCGAGGCACGCGAGACCCTCTACCGCATGCTGCGCGACGGCGTGCTCGCTCTCCAGGACGTGCCGCGCAGCGCCGACCGCACGGCGCCCTCGCGCTCGGCATACCTCTTCGGCGCGGACCAGCGGCGCGCGGCCGAGCGCCTCGGGCAGGACATCCTGCGCGCCATGGCGCGCGCGCACGCGCGGCGGCGGCACGAGCTCGCGCCCGCGCGGGGTTTGCTGCCCAAGGTGGCGGCGGCGCGGGCGGCGGGGCGGCTGACATTCAACCTGCCGCCGGCCGACCTGGCGCGCCTGCACGGGATGGTGCGCCGCGGCAAGGCGCTCGACGCCCTGCTGCTGCGGCTGGACGCGCAGTCGGCGCTGTTCAACAACTGGTGAGAGGCAGGGCGACGGGACGAGACGACGGCGAGGCTTCGAGGGACGACGGAGATCAGCGGTTTCCGGGGGTGGTGTGATTTTTCGCATGTCCAGAAATCTACGTTCCGTTCCGTACGAAAATGAAATCGGGATGTGCGGGAAGCGTCGCCTCGCCAAACTTCCGTCAAAGAGAGCGGGACAATCCTGGGACAAAAGTACACAGACGTTGCGAGGATCTCAGAAGTCACGCGGGGGCGGGGGCCTGCCGAATGGGAGGCCGCACACGCGCGTTTTACGGACGCGAGATCAGAGGGGGAAAAGAGAAACCCCGAAATGGGGGGCGGGGGGGTGGGAGTGTCCGTATCGCTTTTGCGGCTCAGAAAACAAAATGCGTGCGCATGGAGTGCATGTACGTGTGTGGTGTGAGTGCGGGTTTTTTTTCCGTCGTGGTCCGTGTTTCTTGCTGGATTTGCGGCGGCGCCAAAAAAACAGGCAGCCGGGGCCGAAAAAAAAATTGAGAGCCGGAACGGAGGCGGCGCTTCGACGGGCGGACCCTCTTTTTAGCACTGCGTGGCCGGTGGCGGCTGCCGCAGCAGCGCCGGGAGCGAGGGCGCCGAGGCGACGCGGGCGTGCAGGCCCCCGCCGAGCCTGGGGCGCACGCGCGGCGGCGGCGCGGGCGGCGGGGCCGGCACGGGCGGCGGCGCGGGCGCGTGCGTGCGCGGCGGCGGAGGCGGGCGCGGCCGGCCGTCGACGGCGAGCGCGCGCATCTGGCTGGCGGCGGCGGCGGCGGCGGCGGCCGAGGCGGCGGCGGCGGCGGCGCCCGGGCCCGCGAAGCGCGGCTGATGATGCCGCGCGCCGTCGGCGCCGAGCAGGTAGGCCGGCGGCGGGGCCGGGCTGGCCACGCGCTTGAGCGGCGAGTGCAGGCTGGGAAGAGGGAGCGGCGGCGGGGGCGGGAGCGGCGGCGGCTGCCCCGCGCCGCCCGCGGGCGAGGCCGGCGGCGCGTGCTGCGGCAGGCCGCCCGCGGGCGGCGCCGGCGACGGTGACGGCGCCGCGCCCAGCAGCCACGGCGCCGGGCCCAGCCGCGACGCGGGCAGCGGGCGCGGCGGCGGCTGGCGCGCGATCCCGCCGCCGCCGCCCGCCGCACAGGCGCCCCCGGCCGCGCCGCCGCCGCCGTCGTCGGCGCCGCCGCCCCCGCCCCCCGCCGCAGCGTCGGGCTCGGGCGTGCTGCGCTTGTACGCCGACTGCGGCGAGGGCGCCGCGCCCCACGGGCAGCGCGGGCTGGGGGCCCAGGCGAACCCCCCGCCGCCGCCGCCGCCGCCGCCCGTCGAGGGCGAGAGGAGAGTCAGGCCGCCGCCGCCGGCGCAGGACGAGGAGCCCGGCAGGGGAGGGTGGACGGGCGGCAGGGGCGACGCGCACCACTGCTGCGCCGACGCCGACGCCGACGCCGCGTGCGCGAGCGCGGGCGGGCGGGCGCGCGGCGGCGCCGCGGCGCCGTCGAACGCCGCCCGGGACGTCGGGCTGCCGCCGGACGCGGACACGGCCGCCGTCGCCGCCGCGGTCGGGCTGTCACCGCCGCCGTTGCCGCCGCCGCCGCCGCCGCTGCTGCTGCCGCCGCCGCTGCTGCCGCCGCCGCCCCCTCCTCCGGGCATGCGGCCGGCGCCAAACGCGCGCGCGCCGGGCAGGTGGACGCCAAACGCCTCGCCGTTGGCGCGCCAGTGCGGGTGCTGGCTGCGCGGCTGCTGCTGGTGTCGCTGCATGGCGTCGAGGTGCTGCTGCAGCTGCTGGCCGGCGCCGGCGCCCCCGGCGAAAAGGGCGCGCGCGCCGTCGTTGCGGCCGCCGCCGATGCCGGGCGCGCCGCCGCCGCCGCCGCCGCATCCCCCGCGGCCGACGCCCGCCGTCCCGGGCCCGAGCATAAAGGCCGGTATGTCATTCAGGTTGCGGCTCGTCATGCTGCGCACGACGGCGGTGCGCTTGGCGGTGCGGCGCACGCGCGAGAGGGGCCCGGCCGAGGCCGAGGGGCCGGCGGCGGCGGCGGCGGCAACGGCAGCGGCGCACGCGGCGGCGGCGGCCTCTGTCGCGGCTGCGGGCGCTGCGGGCGCGGCCGGCCACTGCGGCGCCGGCGCCGGCGCCGGCGGCAACGAGGATGCCGGCGGCTCCGTGCGCTCGTGCTGCTGGTGCGCGGCGAGCGCGTCCGTGAGCGTCTGCCCGGGCTGCGGCGCCAGCAGCAGGCGCAGCAGCAGCTGGTTGCTCGCGGTGGCCGCCTGCTGCTGCTGCTGCTGCTGCGCCTGCTGCTGCTGCTGCGCCTGCTGCTGCATCAGCTGCTGCTGCCGGGCCGCGAGGTGCGCCGCCGCCAGCGCCCGCTGCGCCTCCTCCGCCCCGGCCCCCTGCGGCTGCTGCTGCAGCGCGCGCAGGAGGGCCAGCGCGCGCGCGTGCTCGTCCGCGGCCTGCGCGGGCACGACACCCGCCCCGCCCCGCGCCAGCTGCGCCAGCCCCTCGGCGTCGAGGCCGTGCTCGGCCACGAGCGCCTCGGCGGCGCCCGCGGGCAGCACGGGCGCGGGCGGCGCCGCGGCGGCGGCGCTGCAGAGCGCCGAGGCCGCGACGACGGCGGCGTCGCGCTGGGCCAGGCGGCGGGGATCCTCGGCGGCGGCGGCGAGGACAGCGCCGGGGTGGGCAATCGGGGCGCCTCCAGGCGCCAGCGCCGCCGCCGTCGGGAGCAGCGTCGGCAGCGCGGCGCCCGCGCCCGCCGCCGCCTCGGCCGCCTCGGCCGCCGCCCCCGCCGCGTGCCCGAGCACCCAGGGGTGCCGCGCCAGGTCGGCCACGGTGGCGCGCCGCGCCGGGTCCTTCTCCAGCGCGGCCGCCACGAAGGCGCGCAGCCCGGGCGAAGTCCAGTCGGGAAAGGAGGGCGCCGCCGTCCGCGCCGCCGCCATGGTCTCCTCGCGCGTGGCGCGGCCGAACGGCGCCCTGCCCGCGGCCAGCTCGTACGCGAGCACGCCCACGGCCCATGCGTCGACAGCAGGGCCGTACCAGAGGTCCCGCGAGGCCTTGTGGTCGGAAGGGTCGCGCTTGTCCGGGCAGACCAAGACCTCGGGCGCCATATAGTCCAAAGTGCCAAGCCTGGTGACGGCCCGCTCCTCGGACAGGTCGACGGCCAGGCCAAAGTCCGCCAGGCGCAGGCGCCTGCCCGCGGCCAGCAGCGCGTTCTCGGGCTTGATGTCGCGATGCACGATGCCCAGGCTGTGCATGTGCGCCAGGGCCGACAGCAGCGGCAGCAAGACGGCGGCGACCAGCTCGCGCTCGCGCATGCGCCCGGCGGTGCGCCGCAGCTCGTCAAATAGGTCGCCGTCCGCGGCCAGCTCCTGCACCAGGTAGACGCGGTCGCAGTCCTCGAAGGCTGCGTACAGGTCGACCACGTGCGGGTGGTCGGCCAGGCGCGCGTGCACGGCCACCTCGCGCGCGACCTGCCGGCGGTTTAGCGCCGATAGCCTGCGCTTGCTGTAGGCCTTTACGGCGACGGGCAGGCCAGAGTGACGGCAGAAGGCAGACCACACGGCGCTGGCGTTACCCGTGCCGATCTCCTTGACCAGGGCAAAGTCGCGGATGGACCAGCCGCCCCCGCCCACGAAGGACATGGCGGAGGCGCCGCCAAAGCCGGCGGGCAGGGCGCGGCCCGCGCGCATGGCGTCGGGGCAGCGGGAGGTCACGGCAAGGACGCGGGAGGCGCCCTGCGGCAGCGGGGGCGCGCCGTTGCCGTCAATGGACGCGGGGGCCCAGCAGCCGATCGGGTGGAGCAGGAGCGGGACCGGGGGCTGGGGCGGGGGCGGAGCCGGGGCCGCGACGGGCGGGCGGGGGGCGGGCGGGGCCGAGGGCGGGAAGGGCGGCGGCAGGGGCTGCGGGTGCTGGGGCGGCTGCTGCTGCTGGTGCTGCTGGTGCTGGTGCTGCTGCTGCTGGTGCTGCATGCGGTCATAGCGCAGGCCGTCGTCGGCGAGCAGCTGCAGCGCGGACGCGAGCACGGCCGGCGAGGCGGCGGCCTTGGCGGCGGCCTTGGCGGCGGCGGCGGCGGCGGCGGCAGCGGCGGCAGCGGCGGCGGCGACAGGCGGCGAAGCCTGCTGGTGCGGCTGGTGCTGGCTACTGCTCGTGCCTCCCCCTCCGCTGCCCCCGCTGCCGCTGCTGTCGTTGTGGTGGCCCTGGTAGTGCTGCTGCTGCTGATACAGGGCGGCGCTGCCGGCCCAGTCGCCGCCGCTGCTCTGGTGGTGGTGGGCGTGGTCGCCGGCGGCGGCGGCGGCGGCGGCGGCGGCGGCGGCGGCAATGGCCGCGGCAAAGGACGTGTCGGTCGCCGCGCCCCCGCCCGCGCCGCCCGCGCTGCCGCCGCGCGACGGCGCGATGAGCGCGTCGACGGTCATGCTGCTGGTGCCGCTGGCGTGGCCGGCGGTGTGGTGGTGCTGCTGGTGGTAGACCGGGCCCGCAGGCTGCTGCTGCTGGAGGTGCTGCTGGAGCTGATGCTGCTGCTGCTGCTGCTGCTGCTGGGCGGCGGCGGCGGCGGCGGCCATCGACGACGGCGGCATTCGCGGCGGCAGGTCCTGCTGCTGCTGCTCGGCGGCAAAGGCAAAGGCCTGCTGCTGGTAGTGCTGGTGCTGGGGGTGGTGCGCCGCGTCCGGGTCGCTCTGGCTGCTGCCGAATGTCGGCGGCAGGGGCTGCGGGTGCTGCGGCTGGGGCGCCCACATCGTGGCTGGGGCTCCGCGAGATTGCGGGGCCCGGGGGAGCGGCGGGAAAAGAGGAAGGGAGCAGAAACGGGGGCGCCCCGGCGAGCCGTCGCCGTCTTCGGGGGGCGGCGGCGGCGACAAGAGACTGGCGCGCCTCTCGACTGCGTCGGTTCGTCCCTCCGGTCGTTCTCTTCCGAGCCTGTTGATCTGCTTTTTTTGATGGACGACGGGGTTTGGATGGGCGGTTGTGTGACGGTGAGTGACGTTTCAAGGCGGGACGCGCGCTACTGCCGGAAGAGAGAGGAGAGAGAGGACCTGCGCCGTCGTCGCCGTCGTCGCCCGTTCGAGTCGAGAGACGAGTGTGAGCGGGCGCGCCCTCCGCGCGCTGGCGAGAGACGGCGCGGCGTGCCAACCCAATTTTGCGCTGCCGCGCCCCCGGCCGCTCCCGCACCGGTCGGATCGGAAGGACATGGCCGCCGCCAGGCGGGTCGCCGCTCAAACGTGAGGGGCGGCGGGCGTGGGGGCCGCGGCGGGCGCTGATTTGTTGGGCGAGAGAGAGGGAGAAGGGGTGGGCCCACCCCTATGAAAAATGAACCCCTCCTTTACGTGCGCCCGCCGCTTCCAAAGCGGTCCGCGCAGCCAAGAGAGCGCGCGAGGGTCTACGTACCGACAGGACCTGCCTCTTTTGGCGGGTCGTGGGCCTGAAACAGGGCGGTCTTGGTGGGTGGGCGGGGGGAAGGGAGGTTGCGCTCTCACTTTCAATTGCTGGCCGCGGCCATGGTGGTCTCCGGGGGAGGCGCGCGCGCGGACGGAACGCTAATTAATGAGGGCGGGGCAAAGGTCGACAAACGAAATGAGCTACCAGTTGTATCGAGGGGAAGGGTGGCGCAGAGTATTGGTTCAGGTATTGGTTCACCGCCGATTTTCTCGCCGCCGTCGCCGTCGCCGGGGCGAGTCAGTGAGACGACGACGCCACCCCCCCCCCC
>Ga0209390_10004403_pt1 | contig 21229 bp, 15 predicted proteins | sample BON01_FD_187212 | JGI IMG/M metagenome (GOLD analysis project Ga0209390, IMG submission 187212) | Freshwater microbial communities from Lake Bonney liftoff mats and glacier meltwater in Antarctica - BON-01 (SPAdes) (version 2) | ecosystem: Environmental > Aquatic > Freshwater > Ice > Glacier... | reverse complement strand
AAATTCATGACAATGTCATTGGTATGTACATCAACAAACACTATTTCAAAACAGGAACATATGGCGACTCCGTCGCTGCATGATCAACCCTTTATAGACACTACCAAGTAAGGATGTCTAAATGAATTTGCTCTACAATTTGCACAATCGCTATCGATATTAGGGAAAAGCAGTTGTCCTTCATCAATAGCCCTTCGAGCGTTTCCTGCGTAGGCATAAAGATTTATCAGATAAAGTAAAGAGCCGTCAAGATTATTCAATATATCACTCTCAAACTGATTAAGGCTTCTATTCTCGCCTAAACCTTTCATAGTTCGATTGATAAGGTCAAGGCTTCTAAAATCTCTGAATTGACTTACTGCATAATTTATCCAATATTTCACTGCATCAGCCAACCACGGATTATCCCTCAAATGGCTTTGTTCAGAAACAGTAAACGTGTTCCAATAGACCCCGCCTTCGCTCGGCTCTGAGGATTGCAGAATATGGAGTTGCTCTCTGGACTTAGGTTGTATTTACTTTCTATGACTCAAACAGGCACGTAAACACTAAAATAGCGTAAATCCCCCCAAAGTTAAGAAACCTTGGGGGGATTGGAACAAGCAAGAGTTTGGGGGAGAGAACTACGAAGATTTAATCATCCCAAGCAAAACCTTCGGTACTAGCCTAGATAAGGGCGATAGGAAATTCCCCAAGGGATAGTGCTTTAGGGGGAGTGTTACTCATAGAAGTCAAAACCTTTATCCTTAGAGTAGGCTTCAAATACGGCATTTTTCTCCCAAAATCGACGCACATACGCTACGACAAAATAGTTAGCTACTCCTTTTTCCATATGTATAATGTGCAATGAATCATCAGGAACAGGACTTTTTTCAAAGATTCTAATGGAACCCGATTTGTAAAGCAAAATGGACATGTCTTTACTGATAGACATATCCCAGTACCCATCGTACCCTTCGGTGTAAGCTGCTCCAGATCCAACATGTTGCTTGGTGAAATGCCCCTTCCATTGTTCTTCAAGGGCACTTCTGTGTCTTGCGTTTGCTATGGAGTCTATTGGGTAATAAAAATTGATTCCGCGAAAACTTAGGATATCTTTCGACCTAAGGTAATAAGCTGTTACTTTCTTTGCACCCACCGAATCATATTTCTCAGCTATGTACCCATAGTCATGTCCGTCACAGTAGAAAACAGAGTCAAAAGGTATCAATGTGGCTAGGGAGTCTAGCCCAAGTGGAGCCTGAAATGTCAAACCAGCCTGAGTAATGGTGATAGGCTCTGGCTTGTTTCGACATGCATTTAAAACGAATATTGTGAGGAAGACTAGGGTGCTTTTGATGTATGTCATCGGTTAGTAGGAGTTAAGGTATTATCCTTTACATAATTCAATTTCCCGGTTTCAAGGTAGTCACTGACCGACATGGTGAATGCCGGGATGGCGATGAACCAAGATGAGTTTGTTATAAGTGTGGAGGTATTGTTAAAAATATCAATTCCTTTTGCGTTGTTAAATCTATCCATTATAATTTCGATATTAGTAATGTCTATTATACCGCTTGTGGGGTCTCTTTCATGGTCCTCGCCAAGTTTCCCAGCGGTAGTGGTGCCAAAAGTTTGACAATGAAGAGTCATTAGAAAAGCATGTCTGAATGAATTGGCTGGACAAGCAGAACATTCGTAATTATTATCACCACTCCATGGGAATAAGGCCGCTGTTGTCGCGAACGTTTTTAAAACATTACCGGCAAAGGCTATGAGGTTTACACCATAGAAAAATGAACTGTTATGATTTGACAAGGTATTAACTTCATACTGATTGAGCGATCTATTAAAAGGTGTGTATTCTGCGATCACCTGATTGATAAATGCCTCATCTCTTGCTCGGCTTCCAGCATAGTTAATCCAATTTTTTACGGCATCTACAATCCGAGGTTCTTCAATGAGGTAGTTCCATTCTGAATTAGTAAAGAGAGAACGATGGTTACCTAAAACATCATAGGTATAATTTCCTAGGTAGATATTATCCACTGCTCCGGCGTCGATGCCGCCAGCTCCGCCACCGCTACCCGCCGGTAAAGTACCCTCAAAATACCCACCGCTTCCACCAGAAGTGCAGTAGGCATCCATTCCGGTTTGTACGAAGGTACAACCTGTGGTAGCATCTACCCGCATCGTGTGATCCCCAACTCTGGTAGGCCCATCATTGCAGTCATAGTAGCCATAGGTAACAACATAACAAGTAGAGGCTATTCGTCCATTTTTCTTGGTTTGGGCCGCGCTATCGCCAAGGGTCTCGACAATTTCTCCGTTTTCTAGTCGCCATCCTTCCAGTAGTACTTCTTCGTCATACTCTTTGAAGAGGAGTAATCCTGTAAAGTTCTCGCCCTTGACCTCCTTGGGATTTGCTTTCTTATAGGCTTGGGTAGGCACCACATACATGACGACGGCCTGATTTTTGGATTTTTTATCCTTAAAAACCAACAGTTTTCGGATTAAGCTATGCCCACGTTCCCAATCATCGGGTATACCGGGTTGATCGTTGCCCTCAAACACTGAATTGATAGGGTACTCGTTGTCATAGTCGAGCGGAACTACCACGAGTGGTTGGCCTTTTTTGAATTTACTTTCTTTGGCAAAGTCCCAAAGGGCTTTTTTGGTAGAAGCCTTACCCGTCCGGGCGTTAGCGGCTTGGGTGGTTCCAAAGGTAGTTTCAAACCAATCTTTTGCTTCTTCAATACTGATGGAAGTATCAATCGGTGCTTCGGGTAGTGGATCATCGTTTTGCTTACAGCTAAACGGCAGAACGATGAATAGAAGCAAGAGAAGCGCTTTTGTTGTAGTACCTACATGGTTACTTGTGGGGGGGGGTAAATGATTTCATAGATTGAATTAATACTTTTTATGAACAGATTGTATGTGAACAGATTGTATTTGGACAATAAACTTACGGAAATTACCCAAAAATCAACAAATTGGTGTGGGGTTTTTAGTAAACGGTCAAGCATGCCGTGGCTCGGGTTCGTCGAGCAACCACTATAATGTAGCCCCCGGTCGGCCTAACTAAGCACCATGCAGAAACCGGCCAGAATCTTTACAGATCGTATTCCTCAGTAAAGCCGGGCGAAAGTATAGCTACACTTGCATGATCACAGGCTTTGTTGTACTATTTTCAACAATTGCACTGATTATGCGTTTTATAAGTGTTTCAAAAACTACTAATATTGCAACGACAACAGTTAATGCATCAACATTTATTTACAAAATGAGTAGTACTAAGAAAGTAATTGCGCTCCTGCTCGGTGGTATCGGATGCTTCCAGTACGCTGGAATAGCCCAAACCACCGCCAAAGTAGGACTAACCCCCGACAAGTTTATTGATCCGGTGAATATGGATCTATCCGTAAAGCCCGGCGACGATTTTAATACCTACGCCAGCGGTTCCTGGATCAAGAATAATCCCGTGCCGGCCAAAGAAACCCGTTGGGGTAGTTTCAATGTCCTGCGCGACTTCAACATCAGTGCCGTAAGAGGTTTGCTTGACGACGCCGCTGCCAACACCAAAGCTCCCGCCGGATCGGTCGAAAAGCGCGTGGGTGATTTTTACCGCGCCGCCATGGACAGCGCCCGTATTGAGAAGCTGGGTTTTACGCCCATCAAGGCTGATTTGCAGAAAGTAGCTGGCTTAAAAACAAAACAGGCAGTCATTGAGCAGATTGCCAAGGCCCGTACAGTGGGCGCCGGAAGTCCATTCTTTGGATTTTATGTAGGCCAGGATCGTAAGAACGTAGAAGTCATGATTCCGCAGTTTTCACAAGGAGGTACCACGCTCCCCGACCGTGACTACTACTTGAAAAGCGATGCCCGTACCGAGAAAATTAAGGCAGCGTACAAAGAGTACATTGTAAAGCTATTTACGTTGACGGGCACTCCCGAAGCGCAGGCCACGGTCAATGCTGACGCCATTTTTGCACTAGAAACGCAGCTAGCCGAGGCTCAGATGAGCCGCGTAGAAATGCGTGATCCGTACAAAACGTATAACAAATTTGCCGTGGCTGACTTTGCAAAAAGTACTCCCGGTCTGGATTGGAAAAAGCTGATGCCTATGATGATGGTAAGTGGCGAGGATACGGTCTTGGTGAGCAATCCGGCATTTTTTGTTAAAGTTGATGGTTTGCTCAATACCACCTCCCTAGCCGACCTGAAAGCATACCTGACTTGGAACGTCCTGAAATCATCGGCTACGTACCTGAGCTCAGATTTCGTAAACGCTGGCTTTGCATTTTCGCAGGTACTGTCGGGTCAGAAGGTACAGACGCCCCGCTGGCAGCGCATGTCGCAGATGACGGATGGCACCATCGGTGATTTGCTGGGGCAACTTTACGTTGCCAAGTACTTTACGCCCGTGGCCAAGCAGCGTATGGATGAGCTGATCAAGAACCTCGTAAAGGCGTATGAGATCCGGATCAGTGGTCTGGAATGGATGAGCCCCGTGACGAAGGTAAAAGCACTTGCTAAACTGAATGCTTTTACCCCAAAAATCGGGTATACCGAGAAGTGGGAGACCTATGATGGGTATGTGATTACCCCAACCACCTTTTTTGCTAACGTTAAGAATGGCAGCGCTTGGGGATACCGCGAAATGGTCAGCCGTTTGGGCAAGCCCGTGGATCGTACCCGTTGGGGCATGACGCCCCCAACCGTAAATGCCTATTACAGCCCAGTATTGAACGAGATTGTATTCCCAGCCGGTATTTTACAGTTTCCGTTCTTTGACCCCAACGCCGACGATGCCGTTAATTACGGTGGTATCGGTGCCGTGATTGGTCACGAAATCTCACACGGATTTGACGACAGTGGTAGTCAGTACGATAAAGACGGTACCCTCCGTAACTGGTGGACCGAAGAGGATCGTACTAAGTTTATGGAGCGCGCGAACAAAATCGTGGATCAGTACAATGGATATACCGTTTTGGATACGATCCACGTAAACGGCAAGCTTACCTTAGGGGAGAATATCGGTGATCTGGGCGGACTAAATGCGGCTTACACCGCCTTTAAAATGACAAAACAGGGTCAATCTAACGAGAAGATCGAGGGTTTTATGCCCGATCAGCGTTTCTTCCTAGCGTGGGCGCAAGTGTGGCGGACTAACATCCTGCCAGAAGCAGCAGCCCAGCAGATTCTGGTAGATTCTCACTCGCCCGGTCAGTGGCGTACCATTGGTCCGTTGGTCAATATGGATGCCTGGTATGAGGCATTCGGCATAAAGCCCGGGGATAAGCTATACATCGCACCCGAAAACCGGATTCGTCTCTGGTAATACGTTGTAAGTAGCTAATAGGCTAATAGCTATTATTTTGTAGCTGTTAGCTTTTTTTAAGTATTTGATATATAGAATATTAGCTATGGATTTAGTCAAATTAATAGTATAAACTAATTCTGCGTTAGAACTTATCTTGCAGGAATTATAAAAGTAAAAGCGCGGGGCTGAGGCTCCGCGCTTTTACTTTTATGTAATAATTGGTAGAGATCAGAATAGTATAGAAACGTCTACGACCTTGTTTGCCGAGCCAATGCGCCTGATGACTTTCTTACCGGTACCTTTGGCAAATTTGACGTAGAAATTCGCAATAGTCTCAGCAGCCTTGGCACTTGGTATACTGCCGCAAAATTTCATACTCAGATTGACTTGCCAGCAAGGGGGTTTGAAAAAACGTATCTGGTACTGATCCCATACAACAAGCGCTCCGGCCTCATTGGTCGGAGCGCTTGCTTTATGATGCAGATTTTTTGAAAATTATCTCGGTCCGCGGCTTCGTTCTGTGCTGGATCGTTGGGTGCTACTACCCGTGTTGGCTGGTCGGCTTTCGCTGCCAGGACTGCTTCGTACCGCCGGGGTTGAAGTACGTCCTCGCTCAGACGACTGCGTGTTGCTCCGGCTCGGAGCCGGGCTTGCTGCCGGACTCGATGAACGTGAGCGGTTGTTATACTCCGGGGTACTTTGCGGCCGTGCGGTTGGGCGCTCAATACTTGGGCTGGTGCGGGGTGCCGAAGGTACGCTACGACTTTCGTAAGTGCTACCTGAACGGCTCGACGGAGAGGGCGCTTCGTACGTCCGTCTACTCCGGGGACTTTCAGCGGGTACTTCATACGTGCGTCCACTGGGCGAATTTTTAGCGGGTGCTTCGCTTCCTCGACTACGGTTCGATGGAGTTTCGTAAGTAGGTCGAGCGGAGGGCGCCTCATTCGTCCGGCTGCTGCGGGAGTTTTCGGTGGTTCGGCTACCTTCGTAGTTACTACGGCTGGACGAACCGGCTTCGTACGTACGGTTCGAAGGACTAGTGCTGCCCGACTCTATCTGCCGCGAGCTACGTGGCGTGGTGCTGCTCGCGTTACGATCCTGACGGTAGAGACCGCTTTCGCTGTTGCCGTTGGCCCGGTAGGTAACATCGGCGTTTTGACGGTCGGATGTATAGCGACTACCTCGTACTTCATCCGATTTATAGACTGGTACATTCGATCGCGTTACGCGCTCCACTTCACTATGACGGGGACCGTAGGCGTACACCCGATTGTCATTCTGGTAGTAGTTATTTATGATTGTTGTCTGATTGTAGATCCGGCCGATACGGTTGCGGGGTAAGCAATACCCGAAAATTCCCGATCGGTTGATATACCGCTGTGGTACAAATACCCAGTAATTGAAGGGTATATTAAACGACACACCGATCCGAATTCCCGGCCAAAGTGGTGCCCATCCGTAGTAGCCACCACCCGTGCGCCAGTCAACCCATGCAGGTCCCCATTCGTAGTCGGGTACCCAGGCCCAGCCTACAAAATCATCGAAGAACCAGCGGCCGTAGTGAAATGGAGCCCAGCCCCAGTCATAATCCGACACCCAGGTATTACCGAATTCGGTCATAACCCATTGTCCGTTGGTACCATAAGGCTGGAAGTCCCGGTCGACATTCGGCGACCATATCGACCCGTACTGGGAGTGGTTGATCCACCGGCCGTAGGGTGATAGTTCGTTGTAGAAAGTCTGGAACGAAACGCCTCCCCGCAGTTGTGCGTTGGCGTTGTTTTCGTACAGAAGGCCCATCGTTAGAAGGGCGATAAGGTAAAGGATTTTTGATTTTTTCATGGCTGTATTGAATTCGGTAATAAGAAATGTACTTCTGTTCGTTAGACAGATAGACCCGATAAAGGTTTAAAATACCTTGACTTTTTCCTGAGTAGTTTCATTGTATTAACGCCAGCATGGCCTAAAAGATATACAGGCAAAGAATGGGTGTCATTACTCAGTTTGTCGAGGTACTCCTTTCTTACATAAGACAACTTAAAAGTTCTCTACCCCTATGAGTATCAGAATAAAAGAAAGGTTGCACGGTGGTTAAAAAAAGTCAACTTCTGGAACGTTATTTGTTTTCCTAGAAATGTGTCAATAACTTAGTAGTGTTTCTTATCTGCCTCACGTACGCAGGCTCGTATCACCTATACGACGACGCGTTATTTTTATTTTAAACCCTTGAAAACTATACTTGTTGCTTCATCCTTGCTCATGATTTTTTCGTGCAATCGCACCATACCAAGTACAATGCCCGTCGAGGAGGGGGTATCCCAGGAGCTCGCTATTTACCGGAAGGAGCTCATCAATAACTTGACGTATCAGCTCAAATTTGATATTCCGGTACAAAAAGACAGTGCTATCTCGGCAACTGAAACGATTAATTTTGAATGGAAGCGGTCTCCCGGAGGTCTTCCCATTGATTTCAAAGAAACCCCTGATCATATTCAGAAAGTAGCATTAAACGGGAAAGAGATTGCGGTAGTTTTTGAAAAAGAACACATCCTGATCGGGTCGGAGTACTTAAAGGAAGGGAAGAATACAATCAGCATTGATTTTACGGCGGGAGATTTATCCCTTAATCGAAACGAAGATTACCTGTATACCCTGTTGGTGCCCGATCGGGCCAGGACTGTTTTTCCCTGTTTTGATCAACCTGATCTGAAAGCAAAGTTTGAATTAACCCTGACCGTACCCTCGCAGTGGCAGGCAGTATCAAATGGTTTATTGGGTGATACTAAACTGATCAACAACCGAAAAACCTTCCAATTCTTGCCGTCTGATATACTACCTACCTATTTGTTTTCTTTTGTGGCGGGTAATTTTGAGCGGATCACCCGGGTAATGGCGGGACGGGAGATGTCGTTTTTTTATCGTGAAACGGATGCTTCTAAAATTCGTCTTAGCCTTGACCCTATCTTCGATAACCACGCGACCGCGATGAAGTTCCTGGAAGATTATACTTTGATTAAGTTCCCTTTCCAAAAATTTGACTTTGTTGCTATACCTGATTTTCAATACGGCGGCATGGAGCATGCCGGGGCCATTCAGTACAAGGCTTCTAGTTTGTTTCTGGACGAAGGGGCTACCAGTAATCAAAAGTTATCACGCACCCGCTTACTGGCGCACGAAACCGCCCACATGTGGTTTGGTAATCTGGTGACAATGAGGTGGTTCAACGATGTGTGGATGAAAGAAGTGTTTGCCAATTTCATGGCAGATAAAGTGGCGCAGGTGACCGATACCAGCAGCAGCTACGACCTGGAATTTCTGGTGTCGCACTTCCCGGCCGCCTACGGGGTAGATCGCACCGAAGGTCTTAATCCCATCGGGCAACGATTAGAAAACCTGAATATGGCTGGTACCATGTACGGCCCGATTATCTACCACAAAGCCCCCATTATGATGCGTCAGTTAGAACGCCTGATGGGCAAAAAGGAGCTAAGGGATGGGTTGCGAGAGTACCTCAGTACCTACAAATACAGCAACGCTACTTGGGCTGACCTGATCGGAATTCTGAACGCCCGAACCCCAACCGACCTATTTGCCTGGAATCACGTGTGGGTGAACGAAACCGGACGGCCCCGTTTTGATTACCGATTGGGTACTCGTGAAGGTAAGATCACTAGTTTAACGGTCACGCAGCGGGGAGAAGACGGGTCGCGCCGTTTGTGGCCCCAATTCTTTGAAGTTGCGCTGGTCTATCCCAACCGGGTGGAGGAAGTTACCATACAAATGAACGCCACTTCGGTGGCAGTTCAGGAGGCTATTGGTAAAGAAAAACCGTCGTATGTACTGTTTAACTCCACGGGACAAGGTTACGGCTTATTTCCCATAGATAAGGCCATGCTACCGAAGCTGGCATTACTCACTAGTCCCTTAATGCGGGCATCGGCGTATATTACGCTTTTCGAAAATATGCTTAGTGGCCGGGAGGTAGCCCCTAAGGAGTTAATGGGTCTTTACCAGATGCTGTTGGATAAAGAATCCGAAGAGTTGAATCTTCGTCTCTTAACCGGACAAATGTCGGATATCTTCTGGCAGTTTACCCGAGCTACCGAACGGGAGGCGTTGGCCACTGTGTTGGAAAAGAGAATCTTGAAGGCGATGGAAGCGGATACCAATGCTAACCGAAAGAAAATTCTTTTTAAGCACTATCAATCAATCGCTCTCACCAAAGAGGCCCAGGATCGGCTATTCGGAATATGGAAAGACCAGAAAGCGCCAACCGGCGTTACCTTAACGGAGGATGATTATACGGATATGGCCCTTGCCCTGGCCGTACGCGATTATCCGGCAAAAGGGGTGTTAGCTACGCAGCTAACCCGAATCAAAAACCCTGATCGTCAAAAACGACTTTGGTTTATGATGCCCGCACTATCGTCGATGGAGGAGGAAAGAGATACCTTTTTTGCTTCCCTGCTGAACGAGAAAAACCGAGAGCGAGAGTCGTGGGTTACGGGGGCATTAGGCTATTTGCACCACCCTCTGCGGGCGGCTACTTCGATGAAGTACCTGAGGCCAGGTTTTGATGAATTGGAGGAAATTCAGAAAACTGGCGATATATTTTTCCCGGAATCTTGGTTGCGGGCTACACTGGACACCTACCAATCACGGGATGCCGTAAGGATAGTTCGTCAGTTTCTGGCGGAGCACCCTGACTATAATCCCCGCCTAAAAGCAAAACTCTTGCAATCAGCCGACGGACTGTTTCGCGCGGATCGATTACTGTATCGAGAGGAGTAGATAATGATATAAAACAGGTAGAAGTAGTAAAGCCCTACGAGTAAATTACCTTCACCCGTCCCACTTCGCCGGTTTCGAGCCGGACTTTGATACCGTGGGGGTGGAAAGGAGCTTTGGTGAGCAAATCTTTCACGACTCCTTCGGTGAGATTACCAGATCGTTGATCCTGCTTCAATACGATGGATACTTTCAGTCCGGGCTGTACGTTCTTGCGGTCAGTTCCTGCTAATTGTGACACTCTATGGGTTGATTAGGTACCTATTATTGTTCGTGAAATTTGATTACATCTTCGACTTCTTTTTTGGTCAGATTGAAACGCTCGGCTAAAGCGGATACTGAATTACCTTTCAGGAAAGCGTCGAAAACCGTTTTTGAAAGGGTATTACTCTCACCCACCACCGGTCGGCCCGATTGCCGGTTAGGGTCAATCAGAATAGAGGACTCCCGACCCATGGGGTAGAGCCAAATGGGTAGTGAGTCGTCACCAAATTCGATTCGCTTGCAGAAGGGCTCTACCACTTGCTGGATAAATAGCTGCAAGGTCTGATCGGCTTTGATGAGTTGTCCCACCTCGGCATTAAAGAATACATTGCGACCGTCGGTCAGGATGTTGGCGGTGGCAAAAGGGTGGGGTGTATGCAGCATATCTGACAACACACCCCTGGCCTTATTGATTTTACCCGGCATCACACCCAAGGCGCGCAGCTGGTAAAAAGTATAAAATTCGATCAGGGTATAAAAATCTGTAACGAGGTCGGGGCTGTGGTCATTTTCGGCTTCATACACGCCCAATTTCCCTAGTTTATACTCCTTTAACCAACGTTTTACCTGAGGTTGAGGTAGGTGGAGAATGGCTGCTATATCTTCTACGGAGTAGATGCTGCTTTCTTTTCGCCCTGATGTCGTTCTTTTTTTCTCTTCCAAGAGGCAGGTATCTTAAATGGTAGTAGGATGTAAAGATAGAAAGTTGGGAGGAAAATTACGAAAGATCAGCGCCTGAATTTGCCGCTCCTAAGTGAGGTTTATCTCATTTTGGTCCCATCCGAATCGAGCCGTCGAGCCGGATTACTTCTCCGTTGAGCATGGTATTTTCCAGAATCGAGCGTACTAGCGCGGCGTACTCATGGGGGCGACCCAACCGGGAAGGGAAAGGTACTTGCTGGCCTAAGGAAATACGTGCTTCTTCGGGTAGTGCCGCCAATAGGGGCGTTTCAAACAAACCGGGAGCAATCGTCATGACGCGGATACCGGAGCGGGATAAGTCGCGGGCAATCGGTAGGGTCATACCCACGATTCCACCTTTACTAGCCGAATATGCGGCCTGTCCGATTTGTCCATCATACGCAGCCACGGAAGCCGTGTTAATAATCACGCCACGCTCTCCTTCTTCGTTTGGCGTATTTTTTTCCATGGCGAAAGCCGCTAACCGAATCACGTTGAATGTACCGATGAGGTTTACCCGGATGGTTTTCTCAAAAGCGGCCAGCGAATGGGGACCGTACTCTCCGTCGACTTTTCCTACGGTCTTGCGGGCTTCCGCAATTCCGGCGCAATTGACGGCAATATGTAGTCCACCGTAGTTGGTGAGTGCCGTATCTATGGCTTTTTGAACATCGGCATCTTCGGCTACATTGGTTTTCACAAAGGTCACTTGTCCGGTTAGTTCTTGTTCCAGGGCCGTACCACGTTCTTCGTTTAGATCGATTACCACTACTTTGGCTCCCTGACCCGCGAGCATACGTACCGTTGCTTCTCCCAAACCTGACGCACCTCCCGTGACAAGCGCTACACTATTTTGACAATTCATAGGATTGAGTTTTGAGGTTGATGAAGAAATATAAATTTGACTGCTGAATTAAATACCAATTAAATCGCTCGTTTAGAAGGCTTTTGTTTTGGTATCGGCGATACCTGCACATATAGGCTACATTCACCGCCGCCAACATAATTCCCTCTCTCACGGTTTATCATAAAGTTTTCAAAAATAATCTCATTGGCTGCCTTTATCTTTGCGGCGTAGTTGATGGATTCTGAGGTTAGCTATGCATCCCAAATTCACATAGTTTCTATTTTTCTTCTAATTTCTTGGTAAACAATCCCTATAACGATCCTTACGCCGCTTTGCGGTATCCCGAGTTCCGGTTTTTTATCGCCAACAGTTTTTTGTTCACAGTCGGGTTTCTGATGCAGGAAGTGATCGTGGGCTACGAATTATACAAGCTAACTCATGATCCTCTTTCCCTGGGGCTGATCGGACTCGCCGAAGTAGTCCCTTTTGTGTTAGTATCTCTTTTTGGGGGTTACGTTGCTGATCGCTATGATAAACGCACGATTCTGCGTATCAGTCTTTCCGTCATTATTCTTGCTTCACTCATTCTTTACTTTATATTCCGACCCGGTTTTTTTGATCATTATACACTCAACCAGCGGTTGCTGGTGATCTATTCGGTATTCTTTCTTATCGGAGCAGCCAAAGGATTCTATTCACCGTCTTCGTCCTCGTTGAAGCCCTTTCTGGTGCCGAGGGCTATTTACCATAATTCTTCTACATGGAGTAGTTCGTTTTGGCAGGCAGGATCAGTAATGGGACCGGGTATTGCGGGTTTTCTGTACGTATTCATTGGGCTGTCCAATACGCTGTTAGTGGGTGTGGGTTGTTTTGCGGTATGTTTGGTTTTGATTTCCATGATAAGTAAAAAGCCGGTGCCGGTAGCCACTAACCCGGGCACTATCTGGCAGAATTTACGCGAAGGACTCCGTTTTGTTTTTAAAACCCGTATCGTTTTCTACGCTATCTCACTGGATTTATTCTCGGTACTCTTTGGGGGGGTAGTAGCTATATTACCCGTTTTTGCCGAGGATATACTACACGTGGGGCCGGAGGGCCTTGGCTTACTCCGGGCGGCTCCCTCGGTGGGTGCTTTGCTTACCATGTTTTTCATGGCGTATTATCCTCCTACGCACACCGCTTGGCGGAATATGCTCGTGGCGGTGGCCGGTTTTGGGGTGTTCACCATCATTTTTGCGTTTTCCCAATCTTTTTGGTTATCCTGCTTGGCGCTATTCATGACGGGGTCGTGTGATAGCGTCAGTGTGATTATCCGGCAAACAATTTTACAGATATATCCACCCGACGAAATGCGGGGACGGGTAGCGTCCGTGAACGGAATCTTCGTTAGTTCTTCTAATGAACTGGGTGCCTTTGAGTCGGGCGTAGCAGCCCGTTTGGTGGGGACGGTTCCGTCGGTACTCATCGGGGGAGTTATAACTATCGTGGTAGTCTCCTGGATTTATATGCGATCCAAGGATTTGTTTGGGGTGCGGTTGACGTGATAAAATTGTCTTTACCTTTGATTCGTGTGATTGATCAGATCTTTATTAGTCAAGGTTTTATGGACGTTTCTTCTTGTTTATGAGCCGTTTGAATTCTAGACTTTTACCTCCGAAATTTATGAGTAAACTAACCTCGATATTATACGCTTCAAGATAGTTAATAGCTTGTGCCAAAGGCGTATCATCGGTTTTTGAGACTGCTTTCATTTCAAGGGAGATCTCCCCTTCAATTAAAAAAATCTACCCTTCTCGTTCCAATATGTGCTCCTTTATAGAATATGGGCACTACCTTTTCTCTTTCGAAAGTGATATTGTTCTCGGAAAGTTCTAGAGCAAGGGCTCTTTGGTAAATAATTTCCTGAAATCCATTGCCTAAAATTCTATGGACGGTCATGGCACAGCCTATAATCTTATCAGTTAACTCTGAATGTTTGTATTTTGGTTGGATTATATTTTTTTGTGGCTCAGACGATTTAGATTGATCGTGTTCCATCGCTTGGTTTCAGATAAGTACTCAGTTCAGGAAAGCCATTTCTTGAACGGTTAGGGCCACTCCAAGATAAATGAGAAACGATCAAACCAAAATCATAGTCTATCATATAAATCAACGAAAATCAGAGGTCCAGACTATTTTTACACCGCAACGGTCTCCACCGCTTCCTTCGATATCCGGCGGATTTTGATGCCAAACCACGCAAAAATTAGGGTCATTAGTGGGCTGATCAGGTTGAAGAAAGCGTAGGGGAGGTAGTCGAGGGTAGCTACGCCAAGTACACCACTCTGGTAGGCACCACAGGTATTCCAGGGTACTAATACGGAAGTAACGGTACCTGAATCTTCGAGTGTACGACTCAGGTTTTCGGGGGCTAAGCCTTTTTCTTTATAGGCCTTGGCAAACATTTTACCGGGTACCACGATGGCGAGGTACTGATCTGAAGCAGTAAGGTTGAAGAGAATACAGGTAGAAACCGTACTGGTAAACAGCCCGGTGGAAGACTTTGTAATATGTAAAATACTATTGGTGATTTTCTCTAGTGCACCGTTAGCCTCCATGGCTCCTCCAAAAGCCATTGCACAAAGGATCAACCATATAGTATTAAGCATTCCGGCCATACCGCCCGACGAAAAGAGGTCGTTCAGCGAGGGGTCAGTAGTTTCTATTGAAACACTGGAAGTAAGCGCCGTCATAATGGCTTTGTAGGCAACGGTAGCATTCAATGAATCCGCCCCCGTGATGGTTTGCAGGAGTTGAGGTTGAAAAATAAGTGCAAACACGCCGCCCAATAGTGCCCCGATTAGTAAGGCGGTCACGGGAGGGGTCTGGCGTAATATAAGCCCAATAACGATCAGTGGTACTAAAAATAACCAGGGCGTTATAACGAATTTAGAGTCGATCACTGCCAGAATTTCCGTCGTACTTTTAATACTGGCCGTTTCAAGACTAAACGTGATAATCACGAAAATAACGAGTGTAATCAGAATGGATGGCACCGTTGTAAAAGCCATGTACCGAATGTGCGTGTACAGGTCCGTGCCCGCCATGGCCGGGGCCAGGTTGGTCGTATCAGAAAGGGGCGACATTTTATCCCCGAAGTAGGCACCCGAAAGTATGGCGCCTGCCACGATGCCTTCCGAGATTCCAAGGGCATTACCAATCCCCATCAGGGCAATACCGATGGTAGCACTGGTAGTCCAAGAGCTTCCGGTAGCTACTGATACGATGGCGCAAATTAGGACGCAGGCCGGAAGGAAAAACGAAGGGTGTAGTATCTGTATACCATAGTATATCATGGCTGGAACCACCCCGCTAATGAGCCAAGTACCCGCCAACGAACCTACCAAAAGTAGAATAACGATGGCTTCCGCGGTACTTTCAATGTTACTGGCAATTTGTTTGAAGACGGTTTTGTACGAAATCCCCTTGGTCGCTCCTATAATGGTGGCCACGGCTGCCGCGAGTAGTAAAGAAAATTGATTTGGTCCCCCCAGCGCATCATCAAAAGTAAATACGTTGATTGCCAAAAGGGAAATAAGAAAGACAATGGGGATGAGAGATTCGGCTAATGAGATTTTTTTACTACTCATGGGATCGAAGGTTCTGGGAAATGGTTTAGGTTAATTTTATTAATTGATTCAGGGAGAATCATTCAGTTGAAGCGGCTAACGTTCATTAGGTTTTTCAAGTATAATCAAAAAAACGCTAAAAAAGAGGCAGTCTATTAGTAAACTTGTTTAATCATAATCCAAAAAACAATAAACTATCCCTATATTTCGGGATCATTTTGATCTTATTTCATTGGGAAAAAACTCGTCTCTCTTTCGTAAAAAAACAGTTGCTCAAATCATGAGTGATGCCCATCGCAATGACCTCGAATCGGGTGGGTTGATCAAGACACTCGGTGTACGGGATCTGGTATCATTAGGCATCGCCGCGATCATCGGGGCCGGTATTTTTAGTACCATTGGACTGGCTAGCTTCAACGGCGGGCCTGCCGTATCGCTACTTTTTGTATTTACCGCCATTGCCTGTGTGTTTACAGCTTTATCCTACGCTCAATTTGCGAGTACCGTACCGGTTTCGGGTAGCGCGTATACCTACGCTTACGTGGCCTTTGGGGAATTATTCGCCTGGATTATTGGCTGGGCGTTGATCTTGGAATACGCCGTATCGAACATGGTAGTCGCCATTTCCTGGTCGGAGTACTTTGTGAGTATGCTGGCTGGTTTTGGTGTTGTTTTTCCGGCCTACTTGTCCATGGATCCCGGCTCGGCGGTTGAAGGTTTTGCGAAATTACAGGAAGTAGGCATGGCTGCGCTCACGATTTCGGAGCAAAAAGCGGCATTAGCCTACCAGACTGCCCCGCAGATTGGGGGCTTGCATATTATTTTTGACCTTCCGGCGGGTATCATTACACTGCTGGTTACTGCCTTGGTGTATATAGGTATTCGTGAGTCTCGGACTGCCAGTAATATCATGGTAATACTGAAAATAGGAGTAGTACTGTTGGTTATTGGGGTGGGAGCTTTTTACGTGCAGCCTGTAAACTGGACACCCTTTGCACCGAATGGTATCAAAGGCGTAATGAGCGGCGTTGCGGCGGTATTTTTTGCCTTTATCGGCTTTGATTCTATTTCTACCACGGCGGAAGAATGTAAAGACCCGCAACGTGATATGCCGAAGGCTATGCTCTATACTTTATTGATTTGTACCGTTTTTTACGTACTTATCACGCTTGTGTTAACGGGTATGGTCAACTATAAGGAATTGAACGTGAACGATCCGCTGGCATTCGTATTTCAGCGCATCAATATGAACTTCATGGCTGGTATTATATCGGTAAGCTCAGTGATTGCTATTACGAGTGCTTTGCTAGTATATCAGCTAGGGCAACCAAGAATCTGGATGACCATGAGCCGTGATGGGTTGCTGTGGAAGCGCTTCTCAACGATTCACCCAAAATACAAGACGCCTTCGTTTGCGACGGTTGTTACGGGTTTTGTGGTGGGCATTCCGGCGTTGTTTTTCAAGATGGACTTCTTCGTTGACCTCACCAGCGTAGGTACTTTCTTTGCGTTTATTCTGGTGTGCGGTGGGGTACTTTACCTTGATTATTCCGGCATATCAAAGCAATCGAAGTTTCGGGTACCTTACTTAAACGGGAAGTACCTGGTAGGATTAGGTTTGATTGTTACCATCGTACTATTGTTGGTGTACGGGGAAGACAAACTGACGGAGTGGAGTGAGCTGACTTTTATGGAGGTAATCGAACACAAAGTACTTACGATCATTTTTTGGATCGCATGGATCGCTTTGTCTGGGATGAGCTATAAATATAATTTCTCGATCCTTCCGGTGATGGGGATACTTACTAACCTGTATCTTATGACAGAGTTGGGGTCTTCAAACTGGTTAATTTTTGTGATTTGGTTAGCCATCGGGCTAGTAATCTATTTCACTTATGGGTACAAGAAAAGTAAGCTGGCCCAAGAGAATTAGTCGTAAAATATCCAACTCAGAAGCGTTATAACGCTTCTTCAATTTTTACCTTTATCGAATAAGCTTCTTTTCCGGAGATCGGTTTATTGACCGACGGGTAGGGATTTACTTCCTCTAATGTGAACTTGTACCTTATTCCTGCCAGCGTAACTTCCTTAGTGTCTGTTTCTTTGAAACCCGCCTGGGGATACAGTGTGTTGCAGTCGCCCAAGCACATCTTTACCCGTTGGGTTTCGGATGCAGTCGCCTTGGGTGATTTTAGTTCAAGATCAACGGTGGCATTTCCGGCCCAGATACACTGCGCTCCTTCGGGACAGCGGCTATCTTCTATCCCGGTAAAAGTAATCGTACCTTCCGAAGCCGCGGTCAGATTATCCGATTTATTATACTGGATCGTTCGTTCGACGGTTTGGGTGGAGACTGAGGCGGTACCACAAGATAGTAGTCCAATACCGATTCCTATTAACAACAGGGTATGTTTCATTTGTGTTAGCTTTTATTTCTAAGACCCTTTGGATCGTGAATTCGTTGTAATTCTCCATGTAAGTTACAAAAAAAGCGGAGAAAAACTATTATACCACGAGCGAGAAGGTCGTACCTGTTCCTACGGTAGATTGCACCAGAAGTTGGCCATTATGCTGTTGAAGAATCTGACGGGACAGGCTTAGCCCAATACCCGATCCGGTTTTTTTGGTGGTATAAAATGGAATAAAGATCTGTTCCATAGCTTCGGGTTCAATACCAAAGCCATTGTCCGCTACGTGGATGATTGTTTTTAGATTATCCGGTGAGTAAGCCCTGATTTCTATAAGAGGCTTTGGGCTGTCATGAAAAGCTTCCAGGGCATTCTTGATAAGGTTGATCAATACCTGTTGTAATTGATCCATATCGGCCCGGATGGTCAGGTCCTCGGGTTCGATATCCACATTCCACTCAATGCCCCGAGTCTGCATTTCGGGTTGAAGTAGTTGCACTACTTCCTGCACTAATTCCTTGACGGGAATTATACGCAGGGTTGGTTTGGGTAAGGTTGTGAAATTGCGGTAGGCGTTCACAAACTGCATCATGCCTTTACTACGTTTTTCTAGCGTGCTCAGGGCTTCTTTCAAGTCGACTACCGCTTCGTGGTCGGTAGTGGTAGGCTCAATGTCTTCATTGACGATCAGGCGCATGGTGCCAACTAGCGAGATAATGGGCGTCATAGAATTCATGATTTCATGACGCAATACCCGCGACAGGTTCTGCCAGGCTTCAACCTCCTTTTGTTGTAGTTCGTTTCCGATATTTTGCAAGGCAACCACCCGTACCCAGGTTCCCCGCATTTGAATAGCCGTACCCTGAACGGCCAAGGGCTGGTCGTTTGGGGCATTATAGAGTACTCTCACGCCCGTTTCTAGGTTCACAAGCAGTTCAAATAAGCGGGGATGTGTTTCTTGAAGTTCGCTAAGTTGTCGTAAACGATATATATCGAGCATCCTGAGGGCAGCATTATTGATCAGGTTAACTTTCCCGTCGGCATCGAAAGTGATCAGCCCCGTGCCGATGTGCTGCACGATGGTGTTGAGGTATTGAAGATTGGCCTCTTTTTCGGCCCTCGCTTGCCGGAAAGCCGTTAGTACTTCATTAAACTGTTGGTTTAATTCCTCAAAGGTGTCACCCATGGTATTATCAGCCCTGAATTTAATCGTAAAATCGGAGTATCGAACTGATTCGAGAAAGCGAACAAATTTCCGATTGAAGGTAGTGACGTAATGGTAGAGATTCTGAGCAATAAAAAATACGATCACCAGCATGATCATCACCAACATCGAGTTTATCGGAGGTCGGGATATCAGATAGCCTAAGCCCAGACCCGCTGTGACCAGCAGAATAACCCGCCAAAGAATACCAATGGAAAAGTGACGCATATTGTCAATGAGTGAGTTTTGATTGAGTGAATGATGGAATGAATTCCTGTGTAGAGAGTTACGGACGTTGTCCTCGAAGTCTCTTGTGAATATTGAGATGTCAAACTCCTCAGAACAAGAAAGCCGGCCGTGCGGGAAGAAAGGGAGGATTAGGAGATGGGAAGAAAGGATTTTGTTTTTGCAAAAAAATGTCCTGTAAGGTATCCACTCCTTTTTTCCTTTCCTCCATACTCCTTCCCCCTTTAAAGTCCATATTTTTCCAATCGCCGATACAGGGCCGCGCGGCTTAGGCCGAGTTCGCGTGCGGCGTCGGTGATGTTGCCGTTATACCTTTTTAGTGCCTTCATAATCATATTTTTCTCCATTTCTTCCAGATCAAAGGCCGTGGCGGAGGTGGGCTCCGCTCCGGTATTTTTAAGAAAAAGGTCTTCGGGTTGAAGTACCTTCTCCTGCGAAAGTATGACGGCTCTTTCGATGGCGTGTTGTAGTTCGCGGATGTTACCCGGCCAGTTGTACTGTTGCATCTTTTTGATCAGCGCCGCGCTGATAGACGATACCGGTCGGCTATACTTTTTCCGATTCTGCTTCAGATAGAACTCCGCGAGCGGAGCGATATCGTCCGTCCGCTCGCGCAAGGGCGGAAGTTCAACCTCAATGGTGTTGATGCGGTACAGTAAATCCTGGCGGAAACTCTGATTGGCTACCAGTTCGTCAATATTCCTATTAGTAGCACAAATCAGCCGGATATCAATGGCAATGGGCTTGTTGGATCCTACCCGGGTTACGCGTCTTTCCTGGATCACCGTGAGTAGTTTGGCTTGTAGTGGTACCGGTAAGTTCCCGATTTCATCCAGGAAAATAGTACCTCCCTTCGCTTCTTCAAACCGCCCGGCGCGATTTTCCCGGGCGTCGGTAAAGGCTCCCTTTACGTGCCCGAACAGCTCACTTTCAAACAATGTTTCACTTAATGCTCCCAAATCTACCACCACAAAGGGCTTTTGGGCGCGGTTAGATAATTCATGAATACGGCGCGCCAACTGGGTTTTACCCGTACCGTTCTCGCCCAATACCAATACATTAGCATCCGTAGGGGCCACCCGGTCGACGGTATCAAAAATCTGCTGCATGGATGCACTTTGGGCAATGAGGTCACTGGCGGGCCGGGGTGGGGTGGAGGACTGTTTTTCCTCATTGTCTCCCTTTTTACTTTCCAGAGCCTGTGCCAACGTGGCTAAAAGCTTATCGTTTTCCCAGGGTTTTAGCACAAAGTCGGCGGCTCCGGCCTTCATGGCGCGGACGGCCATTTCTACATCACCGTAAGCCGTTACCATTACTACGATCATCTTGGGGATAATATCCAGAATCCGGTCGAGCCATTGAAAACCCTCCCGTCCGCTGCTTACGTCGCGGGTAAAATTCATATCCAATAGTATGATATCATACTGCCCGTTAGTTACCAGGAAAGGAATCTTCTCAGGATTTTTCTCAATATCAACCTGTTTTACGTGGCGTTTCAGGAGTAATTTGGCCGCGCTTAAAACGTCAACGTCATCATCAACAATGAGTAACCTGGCTTGGGAGAGTTGCATTTATAGAAAATTTGGTGCTTAGTAGTTAGGCTGTTATGTCTTTGGTACTGTATCTAGGTAATTGGTTGTGCGCAGGTATTGAAAAAGCGATTTAAACGCCTTTCGTGAGGCTAAGTAGTCGGCCGTATTTAAACATACATTTATTTAATTGAGAAATGGATGGAAAACTCTCGTCTCCCGTACTTTTCAAGAATATGATTTATCCTCATGTGAAGCGCCTCCTTGTTTTCAAAATCCTGCGGGCGCAACCACTCATGTTTTATCTTCCTCCACAAGGTCTCAATCAGGTTCATGAGTGGGCAGTAGGGCG
>Ga0209390_10004399_pt1 | contig 21243 bp, 15 predicted proteins | sample BON01_FD_187212 | JGI IMG/M metagenome (GOLD analysis project Ga0209390, IMG submission 187212) | Freshwater microbial communities from Lake Bonney liftoff mats and glacier meltwater in Antarctica - BON-01 (SPAdes) (version 2) | ecosystem: Environmental > Aquatic > Freshwater > Ice > Glacier... | reverse complement strand
GTTATGGCCCTATTAATGCAATGCGATTGCATTAGCCTCCTGCTGAAATTTTCCGTAAACCGTTGATTTTTAAGGTTTTACGGAGCACGCCCTACTGGACTCGAACCAGTGACCTACGGATTAGAAATTTATCACTTGCCTGTCCTTTCCTGTCTAGTAGTGTCCTCTTGTGGACCAGTAGAAGCCAAGTATTACAAGGGTTCCAGCCGATTTAAGACCCAAACAAGAGGACAAAGGCATGACAAACAGGGACGAAAAAAGTGGCAAAGGAATGGCAAAGCCAAAATCGGCGGGCCGGAGCAAGGCCGATGCGCGATACTGGACAGACCGCACCTTCTTCCCGGTCTACACAAACGACGGTGAGAAGCGAACCGCGAGGCACTACGCCGCGAGAATCGGCTACCTCAAGCGCCGACACACTTTTGCCCTAGGGACGGGGAACAAGGAGACTGCCTCGAAAACGGCCGCGACCATTTTCGGGAGCCTGCAACGGCAGGGATGGGATGAGACATTGGCGAAATACGCCCCGACCCATGCCGCTAAGAAACCCGCCACCGTCGGCGAATTGATCCGTGAGGCTCATGCATGTTCCTCCGTTGCGCCCGACACACTCGCCGACTATGCGCGTTCGCTGCGGTCGATTGTCGCGGATGTGGAAGGCATCAAGTCCGTTGTCGCGATCACGCGAGGCAAGCGCGTTCTCGATCCGAAATCGGGAAAACATCGCGTCGTGAAGATTGCGACCTCGAAAGACGTTCGCTTCGATCCCTCAACCGAGGCGGGCGAGGCGTGGCGCAAGCGTGTTGATGCCGTGTCGCTCTCGCGAATCACCCCGGAGAAAATCCAAAAGTGGAAGCTCACCTACCTCCGGGCCAATAGCGGGGACGACTACGAACAGGAGCGGCGGACGAAAAACACCGCGAATTCCAAGCTACGACAAGCCAAGTCCCTGTTCTCGAAAAACGTCCTCCCCTATGTCCAGCGCTCGCTTGTCCTTCCTGATCCGCTCCCCTTCGCCGGTATCACCTTCTTTCCGCGCCAGTCCATGCGCTACGTTTCGCGAATTGACGGCCCGTCCCTTATTCGCAACGCGGTTGAGACCCTCGCCGAGAGTGATCCCGAGGCTTTCAAAATCTTCCTTCTCGGAATCATGGCCGGACTCCGTGCCGGGGAAATCGACATGCTCCTTTGGCGGCAAGTGGATTTTGACGAGGCGACCATCACGATTGAGGCGACTGCCCATTTCAAACCGAAAGCCGAAACCTCCGCAGGTGGCGTTCGAATCGAGGAGGAGACCGCCGAGCTGCTGAGAGGCTATCGCGCACGGGCCACCGGAGAATTCGTGATCGAGAGTGACCGACCGGCGAGGACAAGGGGACGATACCGGGACCGCCGTGCCAAGGACGCTTTTGCCGCGCTGAATTTGTGGCTTAAATCACAAGGAGTATCCGCAGCGAAACCGCTTCATGAATTGCGGAAAGAATTCGGCTCACTCATTTGCGCGCGGGCGGGCATTTACGCCGCCTCTCGCGCTCTCAGGCATGCCGACGTTGCCATTACCGCCGCTCACTACCTCGACGAAAAGGAACACGTCACTGTTGGGCTAGGAGAATTTCTCAGACCTTCCGTGAAGTCGTCGGTCGAAACGATTGTGGATATCAAGGACGGGAGGAAGGCAGGATGAGTGAGGGGCCGACACAGGCAGAGCTTGAAATGTTGGCAGCGCGTTACGCCGACATTGTGATGGCCCTTGCCCAAATACCGGAACACATGGCGCATTCCGAAGAGCTTCTCGAAAGCGCGCAAGCCACCGGTAACGCCGATATGATTCGAATTTTTGAAACGGCGAACCTGCTCGCAAAACACCGCTACGGGAAAATCGGGGGAATCGAAAGACAAGTCAGGCTTGCCGAGAAAGTTCGCCAGAGCAACAAAGGGAATGCGCTTCAATCATCCCAGCTGGCAAACCGGATTAGCCAAGCCTTACTTGCCGGTGATGCCGCCTTTATTTCCGACATGAGTAAAGGCCTTACCATGATCGAGGCGCAACCGTCCGCCACGAATGACGCGAGGTTTTTCGCCCTGATTATCGCCCGTGACTTCCGCAATGCCGATATCGAACCAACGAAAGCCGACGTTCGCGAGGAGGTGACTGCCTTAATGAAAAATCACAACCGGGCAAAGGGGACTGTTCGCTGGCAACGCGATGTATGGCCAAGCCACCCGGAGCTTGCTTCACTTCGAGGAGGACGGCGGGGCGAGGATCGGAAACGGCTTCCCGAAAGATAGGTGGACACGAAAGGCGGCGCTGTCCATTTATCCGCCCTCTCATGTTGGGTATTATCCCTTCATGTCCCTAACTCCACACCCAAAAGAAGACCGCCAACTGTCCCGCAAGGAACTGTCTGAGCGGTGGAACCTCTCGACCAAAACCCTCAAGCGCCGCGAGAAGGAGGGCATACTCCGCCCCTTGTCATTCGGAGCGCGGACGGTGCGCTATCGTCTCTCGGAAATCCTGGCCATCGAGGAGGACGCCGCCGCCCGATAAACAAAACAGGGCCACCCCGGAGAGGCGACCCTGTTCAGCTTGAAATCTGTTCAGAACATTACCTCTCTTCGGGACGGCTCGCAACCTGCGAAACGTCATGAATAATTTATCACTCGACGAGGCCATTCAGCGCCTGCCATTAAATACCCTCGCTCGCCGCCTTGGAATAGGTGGCGAGATTCCAGACAGGGACGGAAAGACCGTTTCCTGTTGGTTTCCTGAGAATCACCCGAATGGAGATAGAAACCCGTCCTTCAACCTTCATTCAGGCCTGACCCGGTTTAAATGCTTTTCGTGCGGGATCGAGGGACGTGGGCCGGATCTGATCGCGCTCGCTTTGCACCTTCCGCAAGATGAAGCGGTGAACCTATTCTTTGTGATGGCGGGGGGCGTCTCTCCCGATGCCGTGGCGTCCCGCCCGAAGGAAGTAAAACGTAAGACGCTCGCCTTGCCAGCGGACGCTCACAAGGGCACTGCGGCCGAAATAGAGGCAGTAGCCGCGTTACGTGGCTTCTCCCCTCATGCCGTGGCGCTGGCTCAAGGAATGGGCGTTTTAGGCTTCGGGACCGTTCACGGCTTTCCTTGTTGGATCGTCTCCGATACGTCGCGAAAGAACGCGGAAGCGCGCCGAATGGACGGGCACCTATTCCCACCTATAGGAGACCTGAAAGAGCGGAAGGTTCACACAATCAAGGGAAGCTCGAAAGCCTGGCCGGTCGGAATTCAGCCGGTTCACTCCAAGCCGGTCCTTTTTACAAAGATCGTCCTTGTTGAAGGTTCAGCCGATTTTATCGCCGCCTATCACTTCCTGATTAATCATGAGATATGGGACACGTTGCCGGTTGCTATGCTGGGCTGTAAGAACCGAATTGATACATCTGCGTTGAAGCACGTTCGAGGGCGGGCGGTGAAGATTATCGCGCACGATGACGAAGCAGGCCGGGACGCGGTTACCGGGTGGAATTCCCAAATCGTCGCAGCCGGAGCTGAAAGAGTGACTGTCTTCAACCTCGCTGGGCTTCTCATGAAAGACGGTTCACCGGTGAAGGACTTGAACGATTGCGTTCACCTTCGGGCCGAAGATCAATCCGAACTGGAAGGGCTTTTCTCATGAATAGAAACATTACCCTTTTCGAAGCGCCGCAGATGGAGGCTATCGAGATGGAGGGGCACGTCCTTAGCGGGCCGCCTGCTTTAGATCGCGCCGCGCTCCCTGGTCTGACTGGCAACATTATCGGGAAGATATTACCTCACACGGAAGCAGGGGAGGCCGCGCTTTTGTTCAACCTGCTAATCGCGGTTGGAAGCATAGCAGGCCGGACCCGCTACACACTCGCCGGGAATTCTCGCCATTATCCGAACCTTTTCGGTGTCCTTGTGGGAACTTCTGGCAAGGGCCGTAAGGGAACGAGCTGGAACGCATTCAAGCCGATCCTTTCCGAAATAGACGATGCGTGGTGTAACGATTGCCGGGGATCCGGTTTGAATTCCGGTGAAGGCCTGATTTACCACGTTCGCGATTCAACCCGAGACAAGAAAGGAGAGATGATCGAGGGCGTAACGGATAAGCGTTTATTTGTGATCGAGGAGGAATTCGCTTCGGTGCTTAAACGGATGAAGGGCCAAAACAATTCCCTCGCCGCCGTGATGCGTGACGCGTGGGACGGTAACGACCTACGGAGCATGGTTAGAAATTCACCGGACCGCTCAACCGCTCCTCACGTTTCCATTCAGGCACACACAACAAAGCAGGAGCTTATCGACCTCATCACCGGGACCGATTGCCAGAATGGATTCGCGAACCGTTTCCTTTGGATTTACACGGAGCGCTCTAAATACCTCCCTGACGGCGGGGCAATTCCGATGCGTGAATTGCTCTCGGAAATTTCAGCTTTACAGGCCGCGCTTGAAAAGGCAGAGCAAGGCGACGAGATGGAGATTCCCCTTTCGCCGGATGCGAAAGAATTATGGCGGGCCGTTTACCGTGATCTTTCCGAAGGAAGGCCGGGGCTGATCGGTTCAGTGATCGGAAGGGCTGAGGCACAAGTTCGAAGGCTCGCTCTTTGTTATTCGCTGATCGCAGGCGAAGGCGATACAAGCGTTGAAAGTCTGCAAGCCGCGCTCGCCTTCTGGAAATATTGCGAAGATTCCGCCGGTTGGCTTTTCGGAACGCCGTTTAATCACCCGAATGCTGATCGGATTTACGATTATCTTCGGAAGACGCCGGATGGAGCGACGAGGACCGAGATCAACCGGGAATTCTCGAATCATCTCAGTCGGGCGCAAATGGAAGATGCTCTTTCCATTCTTCAAAAAGCAGGGGCCGCCTATCCAAAAAGAGAGAAAACCGGAGGGGCAGACTCTGAGCGCTGGTTTATCGCGGGGGCCGCGAAATAAGCGAAATAAGCGAAATAAGGAGGGGTTAATTCGCTTAATTCGCTCTTTTCGCAGGCCACACCGGAGAAATGCCGACTGAATCACAATTCCCCAAAGCGCCACCGCTACGGTTTGAACTGACCGAGGAGCAAGCCGCCCTCGTGGACGCCGCCAAGCCTGCCGGAGATGTTGCGCTTGTTGTCGGATACGCACACCGTCACCCATGGCCGGACCCGGAGAAGTTCACCCTTTGCGCCTGGTTCGTGACAATGCCAAAAGCTGAGGCCGCGTTGATGGCGGGCGGGATCATGGCGACGGGTAGGCCGAAGAGCAAGCAGGCGGGCGGATCAAAGGCGAAATGAGGAAATCGGTAGCGTCATCTTTCGCCCTTTCTTGTCGGCGATTGTAACATTTACGCCATCATTCAAAACGACCGTTCCAAAGCGGCCTTTGTGCGTGCCAGATGTGACCTTAGCGCGACTTCCATATTCCGGGCCACTCTCGTTAAATTGCGAAATCGCCGCCCGTTTTTCGGCTTTCCGTTCGCTTGATCGCTCGCGCTTGTATTTGCGTTTCGCTTTTCGGTAGGCAACAAAAGGGGTGAGGCCGCAATTTGAGCAACGAGCTGAGCCCTTAAAGACGGCGACAAACACCCATACAAAACCCCAAAGGCCGCATGAAAAAAATGAAATGAGGAAATGAAGGATATGATTTGTCGTCGGGATGTTGAAGGGCTGAACGCCGCACAACGAGCAGTTATGATATTCAACTTGGTTTGCCATTGCTTAAAAGTGCCTTGGCTCTCACGGAGGGCAACCGAAACATTGCCGTGACCTGCTGTTGCGTTTAATGCAAGTCGCTTGCAACTAGCGGCCGTGGTCGCCACGTCCCTGATTAAAAGAGGGCTTCGCGAAAGAACCTAATAACCCCCCCCCCCGTTAGCGTAACGCCGTCACATTACCGTAATCCTCTCAGAATCGCGCCTAAGCGCCGGTAACGCTCTGGGCAGTGTCATCATAGCCGACGGGATGCTGATCAGGCTCACGAACTGCCCGTCATCGTGGACGGCGCCACCGTAGTTTCCCCTATCGTCGGCATTGTTGCCGGTAATCCGCCCGCATTTGAGGCCATTCCCGATGCAATCGAGGGCATTAATTGCCTTTCTAGGAGTATTTCCAACCGCCGGATTCGCTTTCAACCCAAATAATCCCAAGAACCGCCAGAATGGCAAAGGAGTGGCAAAGGAAATAAATCCCTCGACCTGAAAGGTTTATAACCCGTTGAAAATCAATACACGCCCTACTGGACTCGAACCAGTGACCTACGGATTAGAAATCCGTTGCTCTATCCAGCTGAGCTAAGGGCGCTTGTTTTTCCGGGAGGGAAGTATCGTTGATTTGGCGCGATGCGCAACCGCAGGGCTGTCCCGATTTCGACCACCACGATCAGAACTAAGAACTAAGAACTAAGAACTAAGAACTAAGAACTAAGAACTACTATCTCAAACCTTCTGCAACTGCCGCTTGAGGCTGGCGCGGAGGGAGAAGAAGGCGACGACGACGAACATGATCATCGCGAAGAGATTTAGGTGGAGGGTCTTCACGGTGAAGGAAATCAGGGGCGTCTCGCTGCTGCGAGGGAAGCGGAACTGGCGCTCTGCTCCGAAGAAGATGTTCGGCGGATTGGCTTTTTTCCGGTAATCCTCGCGCTCGACCTCGGCCCGGATGAAGAGATCCTGGACCTTGCTGTTGAGATAGAGGTCACCGACGGAGTAGGTCTTTTCTGTCGTCTCAGAGACTTCGTAGTAGGGCTCGGGGTCGAAGGTGCCGTTCTCGAGGGCGGCACGTATGGACTTGAGCTGCCGGCTGACGTGCCCGGGCGAGACGTCTTTGATCCCGTGGATCACGGCTAGGGCCTGCTTGAACTGGTAGAGGCGTTCGTGCTGGGCCTCGGTGAGCTCCTGCTCGAGAGGGATGCGGCTGAATTTCTGGATCTCGTCCTCGATGTAGTTCGTGAGGGTGCTCGCGGGATTGTTCTCTGCGTGGGAGATGATGACGGACTCGTAGCTCCATCGCAGGGGCATGAGGTGGCAGATCCCGGGCACCTTGAGACGGCTCGCTTCCTCTTTTTCATCATCGGGCACGAACCACTGGCGGATGTTCTGGATGATGTCGAAGCTGCGGTTCATCTCATCGTATTTGATGAGCGCTCCGCCGAGGATGATGTTCGGGATGAGGATGAGCGGGATGATGTTGATCGCGGTCTTGGGACTGCTCACGATGCTGGAGATGAAGAGCCCGGCGGCGATGCCGACGAAGGAGGTGAGGAACATCCAGAGGAGGTTCTGGAGGAACATGTCCCGTATCCCGAGGATGGCGTTGCCGATGAGCAGGTAGATGACGCACTGGATGAGCGCGAAGAAGCCGAGGGAGAGATATTTCCCGATGATGTAGCCGCTGATGCGGAAGCCGTGGTGGCGCTCGCGCTGGAGGAGGTTGCGGTCGCGGATGACCTCCTCGGCGGAGTTGGTCATGCCGAGGAAGAGGGCGGTGACAAGTCCGAGGAAGAGGTAGGTGGGGATGTGGAAGGCGTTCGCGAAGTTGTAGGAGCCGTCTTCGGAGTAGCGCATCACCATGGCGATGAGGATGGCGAGAGCGGGTGCCTCGAGCAGGGTCGTGGCGAGGTTAGCCCGGTTCCGCAGCTTGCTGAGGAAGGCCCGTTTGAACTGGTTGGAAAAGCGCACCCAGTCGTGGCGCAGTTTTCGCGGCGGAGCCTGTGGTGTCTTCTGGAGGGAGGAGGTCTGCGAGGTGTCAGAGTCGAGCTCGCGCAGGTTCACCTCTTCGAGGAGTCGGTAGGTCTGGAAGCGGTCGGACCAGAAGGCGGAGTTGAAGCGCCGCGCCGGGATGAGATTTCCCCGGACATCGCGTTCGAAGATGACGTCCCCACCGAGGTCGCGCAGGGGGGTCTCGAGGACATCGAAGATGAAGTCGGGAGTGAGGTTGATGCTGCTGGTGTCCCCGTCACAGCGCGGTGCGGCGCTGGTGTAGATGCCCTCCTGCTTCCGGGCTTCGTGGAAGTATTCGAGGATCTGCGCGGGTGTCCCGAAAAACGCCATTTTCCCTCCGTTGTCGAGCAGGAGCGCCTTGTCGAACATGTGGAAAAGGCGGCTGCTGGGCTGGTGGATGGAGACGAGGGTGATCTTGTTGTGGGTGAGCCCGCGGATCATCTCGAGGACGTGCTCGGAGTCCTTGGACGACAGACCCGAGGTCGGTTCGTCGAAGAGGTAGATGTCGGCGATGCCGATCATGTCCATGCCGGCGTTGAGTCGGCGACGCTGGCCGCCGGAGAGGCTCTTGGTCTCCTGATCGCCGGCGAGGCGGTGGCGGATCTCATTTAACCCGAGCTCGATGAGCTTCGAATCGACGCGGCGACGGCGTTCGTGGACAGGGAAATGCGGGGCCCGGATCGCGGCGGCGGTGTCGAGATTTTCCTCCACCGTGAGGAGCGGGTCAAAGGTCTCATCCTGCGGGATGATGGCGATGTAGGACTTCAGATTTTCGTGTTCGGCGTAGAGATCGACGCCGTTGAGATCGATGCGTCCGCTGCGCGGCTTGAGCTGGCCGCCGAGGGCTTTGAGCAGGGTGCTCTTGCCGCATCCGCTCGGGCCCATGATGCAGACCATCTCCCCGCGTTGGATGGAGAAGGTGACGCCGTCGAGAGCGGGGATCTTGCGATCGTAGGAATGACTGACGTCGCGCACTTTGAGGGTGCTGATGACGTTGCGCTCCTCTTCGATGATGCCTTCGGAAAAATGGCAGCGCAGGTACTGATCGCTCCCCAGTGAGATGACGCTGCCGTCTTTGAGCGGGGCCTGGCCGCGTACCAGTTGACCCTCGACTGTCACGGGGCGCTCAGACTCGAGGACTTCGACGAGGCCGGTCTTGGTGCTGTTGTCGCAGCGAATGCGGAGGAGGATCTTCCCCGAGGTGCCGGGGGAGAGGAGAATGTCGCCGGGGGAGAGCTGGCCGGGATCGTTCGAGACGAGATAGACGGTGCGGTTCGGCGGCAGGCTGAAACGTCCGCCCAGCTCGCGGGCTTTGCGGCGCAGATCGTCGAAGGAGACCTCGGTGTGGTCGGGGAAATCGAGACGATCGCGCGAGGTCACTTCGAACTGTTCCCCCTTGTGAAGGGCGCGTTTTGCGATGACGGCCTCGGTCGGGTTGAGGACTTCGACCTGGATCTTGAGACCGAAAGAGATGCGCAGGTAGCTCTGCTTTGTCCGCACTTTTTCGATGAAGTGATTGCGATTGCTGTCCTGGGCGAGGTAGAGCTGGACGGAGGAGAGATTCTTCTTGGTGTTGAAATAGAAGACGAGATCCTCGAAGGCGAGGACTTCCTCCCCGATGATGAGGCGCTGGCCTTCGTAGACCCGGCAGAACTCGCCCGCATTGACCTGGCGACCGCGCGCGAGGATGGGGCCGGGTCCGAGGTTTTTGATGAGGAGAAGACTCTGAAAGCGGAAGGCCACGACCGAGTGATCGTCATCCGACGTCGCGATCGTGATGTCGGCCGGTTCGCCGGTGGAGAGGATGAGGGACTCGAGACGATGACTGTCCCCGCCCGCATTGCGTCCCTCGCTGGTGAGGGACTCGGCCTTGCTGAGTTGCGAGAGCTCGCTGGTGTTGAGCTGGTAGACGATATTGATCGCCTCGGATGCGACCCCGAGGGTCGTCATGAACTGATAGAAGGTGATGAGGTTCTCCTTCGGCAGACCGGCCCGGCTGATGAGGACGTAGAGCTGCACGCCGAGGAGCACCTTGTCCTCCAGCGGGAGACGTCCGGACAGATCCGAGGCGATCGCTTCGAGATCCTGGCGGCGGCGGAGGGAGCGGATGAAGAGCTGCTTCAACTCCGCGTAGACGGTCTCGGGGAAGTCGTAGCGCAGGAAGCCGAGGATGGAGTCGATCTCCGCTTCGATGACACGGCCATCGAGCTTGGTGAAGCCGGCGAAGACCTCGATGAGCATGGGCAGCATCGTCTCCTCGGTGCGCGGCATCTCACTCTTGAAAAAAGTGCGCGAAAATCGATCCCAGAGCCGGCTGCGGTTGCGCGGGAGGCCGGACTCGGTACGAGATTTTTTCCCGGTTGAACCCGCTTCAGTGACCGGGTCCCGCAGGGTGGAAGAGGGTTTCGACATATTGGCCTGAGAAAATGCTCTGCAACTTATACCACCTCTGTGGCGCTTGAAAACCGGTGATCGAGTCCGATTGCCGCCTCCGCCGACCGGGACGGGCTGAAAAGAAATGGTGGAACCTTAATTATTTGCTATTATTTATAATTATTACGGTTATTATAAATTGAAAAAGCAAATCAATGAAGCATTTCCTCCAACCAGACGTCCCGGCCTCGGCCAAAGTGCTCAGTCTCGTCCGCCATCATCACGGGCTGCCGATGGGTCTGGCTGACGAGATCCCGGTGAGTGCCGCGATGCGCGGCAATCGTCTCGCGCGGATCTGGAGGACGGGTGCCCGGCTGAATCATCTCAATGCCCGCCGCCGCCGCATCGAGCTCGACGACATCCCGGCGAGTGCGTTCCCGGTCGTGCTGGAGCTGGGGCAGGGGAGCCAGTTCCTCATTCTCCGGGAAAAGCTCAGTGATCACGGGACCGAGTCCTACATTGTGCAATTTCCCGACGCGAGAGAGTCGCTCGTCCGGGCGGAACGCATCCGCGAAATCTATGACGGCTCCTGTGTCTTTTTGCGCCCCCGCGGCGCCGCCCATGATGAAAGTCCTCGCGGCGGGATTCGCAGCGGATGGCTCGCCCGTCTTCGCTCTCGCATTGCCGCTTTCCCGATGAAACGCGGGATCATTGCCGCGATCATCTGCCATGTCCTGACCCTCGCCGGCGTGCTCGGCGTGGTCGTCTCGCATCGTCTCGCCTTTCCGGCGGCGGCGGCGGATTCGCTCCTCGTCCCGGTGGTGGGCGTTTTCATGGCGGCGGCGGTGGTGCTGGGGATCCTGCGGCTGCGCCGCGAGGTCATCACCGAGCGATTTTCCGCCGCGCTGATCGATGGGATCTGCCTCCCGCTCTACGGGCTCGCGATGGTCTTTCTCGCGGGATGGGTCGCGACGCCGTTCTTCTGGGTCGCCGGGTCCATCATCGCCGTGCTGCTGCTCTCGGCACGACTCGGTCAGATGCCGTCGCGTCTGCGCGGGGTGCGTGGCTATGTCGTCGGCGGCACCTTTTTCGCCGGGGCCGTGGCCTGCTGGACGGTCGCCTCGTTCGGACTTTTTAATCCCGCCCTCATGGCCGGTGTCCTCGTGCTCGGCACCTGCCTCGTTAACCTCCTCATCGAGAGCGATGTGCTCTGGCAGGAAGTCCGGCTCGCGATGATCACGGGGTGAATTAACCCTCAGATGCGGAGGCTGAAGACTGTTTTTACTGGCAGGGTCTCAGTCGTGCCGCTAGGATGCTCCCAATGGATCTGATCACAATCCGCGAACTGAAGCAGCAGGCCGGTCCGGTGCCGCTGATGGTACGCTTCCTTGCCCAGCTCGAGAAGTCGCTCGAGCGCACCACGAAGACGGGCAATCCGTTTTACGAACTCACCTTTGCGGACGCCGAGGAGACGCTCGTGCTGCGCGTCTGGAACAACGCGGCGATGTTCGCGACCTGCGGGCAGATGCGCGGCGGAACCTTTTTCGAAATCTCGGGCGAGTTCGGGCTCGGCAATGACGGTCGCTCCATTGACGGGAAAAGCTGGACTGCCCGCGCGCTGAACGAAGAGGAAACTGCCGGCGTCCTCGGTGGTTCGCCCGAGCTGCGCTGCAAGCAGGAGGCCGACTACGCCTTCATCGAATCGGCCGTCGCAAATCTCGCCGACCCGCGTCTCCACCATCTCTGCCGCACCTTTCTGGCTCGCTTCGGGAAACGGCTGCGACGCACCGGCGCGGCCCGCGACTACCACCATGCCCGCCGCGGCGGTCTCGTCGAGCATGTCGCGCAGATGATGCGGTCGGCGATTCAGATTTGTGAAGCCTATCCGATGCTGAACCGCGACCTCCTCGTCGCCGGGGTGCTCTTTCACGATGTCGGCAAGCTCTGGGAAAACGCCTACGCGGAGAACGGTTTTTCCATGCCCTACACCGAGCTGAGCGAGCTGCTCGGCCACATCCCGCTGGGGATGGAGATCGTGAACAAGATGTGGCGCGAGATCCACGAGGACGAGGCGCTCTGCGCGGGCTGGAAGGATCTCGATCCCGAGAGCGACCGCGTCCGCCTGCACCTGCTCCACCTCATCGTCTCGCACCATGGTGAGCTCGAGTTCGGGTCGCCCGTCGTGCCGAAGACGCCCGAGGCCCAGGCCCTACACTACATCGACAATCTCGATGCGAAGATGGAAATGTTCGAGCGCGGTTACCAGGTCGCGACCGAGCTGGGGCGTCACGTTTTTGACCGTGTCAGGCCGCTCCCGGGCCGGCTCGTTGCTCCCCTCGCGGCTTTTGTGCCGATGCCGGCGGTTTCTGAAAGTGTTCCCGAAGGCGCGGCGGAAGGCTGGATCACCGACGAGCCTGAGCCGGAGTCCGAGTCCGAGTCCGACCCGGCAGGTGCAGTCGAGCCCGATCAAGCGCCCGGACCGGGCGAGCCGTTTTAATCCTATTTTATCAGGTTGGGTTTTGACCACGAATGGGCAGGCATGTAGTCATTCAACCGAAAGAATTTCCACGAATGAAGAAAGAGATCTAACTTCAAGCCGGATCACTTTTCACCTCGACCATGAGATCGGGCGCGATCGCCTCGATCTCGTCGCGAAGCGTGTCGCTGTCGAGCCCGGCAGGGACGATGAGCTTGGCGTTGGTTTTAAAAAGCCGTTCGCCCGACCACGGGGCCTCGCTGCAATCGGTCGCGAGCTCGATGACGTTGATCCCGAGTCGGGCGAGCGTGCCCGAGATCGCGCTGACGATGCCCTGGCGATCCTGTCCGACGACTTCGAGCGCCAGCGCACGGCCCGACTCTGCGGTCGTGTCTTCGTCAGTCGCTCGGTGGACGCGGGTCTGCAATCCGGCGCTCTCGAGCACGGCGAGGGCTTCGTGAAAAGCAGGGACCGCCTCCTCGGCAATGACGACCTGGACCATGCCCGAGAACTGCCCCGCGAGCCGTATCATGCGGCTGCCCTCCCAGTTCCCCGACGCGGCCGCGATGACCGAGGCGAGCTGTTCGATGAGCCCGGTACGATCGGGTCCGATGACACTGACGATGAGGGTGGTCTGCATGGGAGGGGAGTGTATCCGGAATCGGCATCGAGGTCCAGTTTGGGTGTTGAGGGTGGGAAACAACATTTGTAGCGCAATCGATGGTCGATGGGAGGGACGCACCGCCGGGGCCTCCGCGTTGGGTAGGGGATATTCGGCAGGTGCTTGAGCGAGCCGCAGGTTCTGCAAAGTAGCGAAACTCGTGAGAGTTTCGTCCGATCGGGGCAACCGCCCGAAGGTCTCACGACCTCCGCTACGCTCTCCATCGGACGCAGAAGAAGTGGCTGAACTCGCGAGAGACTCCTGCAAGACCTGTAGAAAATTGAAATTGCGGTCTCTTCCCCGGTTCCCGGACATCCTCTAATCTGTGCCAATCTGCGGGAGCAAGGCGGATCTGTGATCATCTGTATCAGACCGACCCTGCGCCCGATGACGCGTGAGACACTGTGATACAAGCGTAAGCAGTGGCCGGTAATCATGCGTAACGCATGATGGAAGTAGCACGCGGATCTAGGATGATCGGTCTTTTTACTATTTGCCTGTCCCTCAATTTACCATCGGACGCAGAAGAAGTGGCTGAACTCGCGAGAGACTCCTGCAAGACCTGTAGAAAATTGAAATTGCGGTCTCTTCCCCGGTTCCCGGACATCCTCTAATCTGTGCCAATCTGCGGGAGCAAGGCGGATCTGTGATCATCTGTATCAGACCGACCCTGCGCCCGATGACGCGTGAGACACTGTGATACAAGCGTAAGCAGTGGCCGGTAATCATGCGTAACGCATGATGGAAGTAGCACGCGGATCTAGGATGATCGGTCTTTTTACTATTTGCCTGTCCCTCAATTTATGGCGGCAATACTTCGATCCCAGTTTTTCGTGTGAAGACCTCCATGCCGGAGTACACAAGGAGGCCCGCCATCCTCATCCGTTTCGAGCTTCCATTAGCTTTGCCGCAGCGGAACGCGTAATCTGAACGACTCCCATCAATCATGCCTCGCGCCGCCAAAGAATTGACCCTCGCCCGTCAGTGGGAACTGATGCGCCTGATCCCCTCGCGCTCGCCGGGGAAGACGGTGCGTCAACTCCGGGAAGCCCTCGAGACCGCCGGCTACGAGGTGACAAAACGGACCGTGGAGCGCGACCTCGCCGACTTGACCGGGGGCTTCCCCCTGCAATGCAATACGATCTCAAAACCCTACGGCTGGTATTGGGAGGCGGGAGCGCAATTGGAGATTCGCGGCATGGACTTGAACGAGGCGCTCAGCCTCGGTCTGCTCGAGGAGATCCTGCGACCGCTCGTGCCTTCATCCTTTGTGAGGGGGCTGGAGGGTCGTTTTGCACTCGCCCGGCAGAAGCTGGCGAGCCTCGAGGGGAACGAACGAGCGCAATGGAGCGAGCGGGTCCGCTACGTGCCGCCGGGCCAGACGTTCCTGCCGCCGTCGGTGCTGCCTTCCATTCTGCATGAGGTGCAGGAGGCTTTACTGCATTCCCGGAAGCTACGGGTGAGCTACCGGTCGGCCGGAACGGACTCGGACAAAGAACTGGAACTGCATCCGCTGGCACTGATCCAGCAGGGAGTGCGCACCTATCTGGTCGCGACGGCCTTCGACTACGAGAAGCCCTTGCTTTACGCGCTGCATCGTTTCGTATCGGCCGAGGTGATGGACGCGCCCGCGACCCGGCCTGACGGATTCACCCTCGACCGCTTCCTCGAACGCGGTGGCAGCCAGTTCGGTGGCGGGAAGGTGATCACCCTGAAGGCCTGCATCACAGAGAACCTCGCCCACTTGCTCGAGGAGACGCCCCTCTCGAAGGATCAGAAGATCAAGGTGGGCAAGGACGGGCACATCCTCACCGCGACGGTCTTTGATTCCTGGCAGCTGAGCTTCTGGATTCTCTCGCAGGGAGCCGGGATCGTGGTGCGGCAGCCGGTGGCGCTGCGGAAAGAGATCGTGGAGAAGATTGAGGAAATGAGGGCGGCGTATGGGGGCATGCTGGAAAATGAATTCTGAGATATAGATTTAGCGAATATGACAACAATCGAACTTCGTTCTGAACTGAAACGTCTCGCCGAGGCCTACGCTGCTCAAAAGAATCTTCAGGTCGACCACTCTCATTTATCGGCGGCGATCTTCAAAACAGTCGAAGACAATTTCTTTCCCGAATCTTTCAAAGCGATCCAGAAGGTCTCGGATTGGTCAAAGCGTCTTGAGAAATCGCACCAGAAAGTATCTGGGGCAATGGAGATGCAATCGTCCAACAGCAGTGACGCTCTCCTGACGAATATCTTTTGCCATCCGAAAATCGGGAATTGGAAGGGAGTGAGAGATTTACTCGGAGTGGCCTCCATCGATCCGGTTTTCGGATTCAAGCCTAAGGTGAGAAAGGACGGCTCGGAGGGGGATCGAACAGAGGTGGATCTGGCTCTCAATGGAATCTTTGTCGAAGCGAAACTCACCGAGTCGGGATTCATCGAAAAGGAGGTTGTCAAAGTGGAGCAATACACAGGCTTAAGGGCCGTCTTTCACATCGAGTCCTTGCGACGGAAGGGAGACAAATTCATGAACTATCAGGTCATCCGCAATCTCCTTGCAGCGGTTCAGCTTGAAAAGCGGCATCTCCTCCTCTGCGATGAGAGACGACCGGACCTCGCCCGTTCTTATTTCGAGACCGTCGTCTGCCTTCGTAAGGAAACGGACAGGAAGAACTGCGGGGTCATTTTTTGGCAGGAACTTGCACGAGTCTGCGGGAAGGACCTCAAAGAATACCTGGCGCAACGCTATGGCATCCTTTGAAGGCGATGCGGAGTTCATGCGGAGTTCCGACCTGGGAGTTCCACCCTCGACTTCCATCAGACGTTTTGCGAAACCCGCTCCACCACCGCCCTCTGCCACGCCGCCTCGGGCCAGCCCGGTTTCCCACGACGTTTGTGGATTCCATCCAGAAAGGCCACGATCTCGTCCGCCGGGTGGCCCAGCTCACGCAGCACGCAGCCGAGCACGGTTCCGGTTCGTCCGCGTCCGCCGGCGCAGTGAATGATAACGCCTTCTCCTTGTTGAAGGCATCCGACAATGGCGCGGGCGATGAGGCGGATGGCCCGCTCCTCCGTCACAGGATCTTCGGGCAAGGGCTGCTCTACCAGGTCGCAGAGTTCCACGGTGACGAGCCGATTCAGCGGAGAAGGATCGTAGAGGGGGTGATCACTGCAAAGGCAGGCGACATGGCGGAAGCCGATCTCGTGAAGGCTAGCCCACGGCGTTTCACGCGGCGGCAAAGTCATCCCGGCCAGCGGGGCAGGGGTGGTCGCCACCGAATAGAACTGGTCGGGCACCGCGAGTCCGGGCAAATCGAAGAGAGGGTCAACGCGGGGATCGAGTGGTTCAGGAAGTGGGTGATCGGATGTCATGCTCTCTCTTATACGTAAACGCCGCGACCTCGCCGGAATTTTCTTGAAGAAGCGGCCCGGGGATGTCCCACCCCCCCAAGATAAACTGACGCCAAAATTGATCGCGACCTATTCTGTCGCAGGAATGTGTATGTTGTTAGAATCACGAAAACGCATCCCGACCCAATGTCCCCAACATCCCAACCTCATCATCTCTCCCTCGAGGAAATCGCCTCCTGGCAGTTCCCCGAACTCCAGATCAATCCGCTCGACGGGTCGCCGCGTCTGATCGCCGCGCTTCCCTCCTTGCAGCGCGGAGCGGTTTGGAAGCCGGGGCAGATCGAAATGCTGTGGGATTCCATCCTGCGGGGGTTTCCCGTCGGATCACTGGTCGTCTGCGAGAAAGTTGAGGGTCAGGCTGTCCGCAGCGGTCGTCACGGCGAGGGTTGGAACGAGGCGGAAGTGACCCATTTTCTGCTCGACGGGCAGCAGCGATGCAATGCCATCGCCCTCGCTTTTCAGAATGCCCTCATGCCACGTTCGAACGGGGAGGAGCCAGTGGCGACGCTCTGGATCGATTTGCATCCGGACCCGCCAAAGACCTCATCAACCCGTCGTTTTGTCCTCCGTGTCCTGACCATCGCCCACCCCTGGGGATACGGGCTGGACGATCAAGCCTCGTTCATCGGGGTGGCGGCGATTCGCGAGGCCGTCGAATCTCATGAGGGGAAGAAAAGACCACTCGTCTCGGAGTCGTGGCCCCATCGAAGCATCGCCCCGGTGCCCTTCTCCTGGCTGATCGAGGCCGTGCCGGGCGAGGCGGATGAGGGCTCTCTCTGGTTGGCGATTTTACGTCAATGCGAGGAGGCGGCGGTCAGCACCCGTCCCTGGGCCCTCAAGGCGGCCGCCCTGCTCAAGGACCATTTGGACGGAGTCGCGGTCTCTCCCTGCCTCGACGAGATTGAGACGGCGATGCGCAAGCTGGGGAGCTACGCACTCCTCGCGCTCCAAGTGCCACAGGAGATCCTCACCACGGACGGAGCCTCTGCCGGGGAACCCATCGACGGCTCGGGAAATCTGGATCGCATCCATCAGATCGAGCACCTCTACCAGCGTCTCGGCAGCGCCGGAACCGAACTTCGCGGGGAGGAGCTTCTCTTTTCGATGATCAAAGCCTACTGGCCCGACATCGAGAACTCCTTTGCGGAAATTACCGACCGGGAAGGGCGCGCCTGGTTGCCGATGCCCGGCTCGCGCCTCGCCACCCTGGGGATCAGGGCCGCCTTGATGGGAGCAATGGATGAACCCGCCTTGCCGGGGGTGCCCTCCATCCCGCAGATCCGCGCCATGGCGGTGGCCCGCGATGATGTCAGTTTGGCCAAACGCACCCTCGTGCATCGCTATCTCGGCATCTCGGTGCCGCCGAGAGAAAGCGATCTCCACGCGAATCTTCGTCTGGTAGATGACTGGCTGCTTTTCCGGCCCGACACCCGGGGCGACATCGGCTTGCCTCCCCTGCTGCGATCCCACCTCGCGCAGGCGGCTCCGGAGGTTTATCTGCTACTGCTCCATCTCGCGCAGCGGGCAAGGAATCTCGGCCTGGACGAGGCCGCGTTGGAGATCCTGCGGAAGCCGGTCCTGGCCCTCGCGACGACCTTGCATTGGTTCGGCCTTCACCAGGACAAGGCGGTGCGCCACTTGATTCCGGTTCTTCACGCCGCGCCACTGATTCCCGAGTCCTTTCACGGATTGCTTGCCCCCTTGATCGATCCCAACGACGCGAGGAGCGTGCTCACCCTGATGGACCCGGGAGCGCTGGCGGATGCGGTGTCGCCCGTGGAACCGACCGACGGCAACCTGTCAGGTTGGACGCGCTGGCAATCCGTGGTGGAGGCATTCGAAACCGAGACGCCGGAACGGAGCGCAAGAGAATGCGTCGTCTGGCCGTTGCTGGAACGTGTCCTCTCCAGCAAACCGCTTCTCCTCTTTGCACAGCGGGACTACCTGGCACGGGCCTTCGACGGCTACGATCCCTCCTGCATCGATGTCTGCAACGGTCACGACCGCCCGTGGGACTACGACCACATCTTGCCGGGGGCCGTGCTGCATTCCAACCAGGGAGTGTTTCGAGAGGCTTGCCGCCAGTGGAGCGAATCTATCGGAAACCTTCGCGCCTGGCCTCTCGAGGAAAATCGAGCTCGGCGTGACGAACCTGCCGACGGCATCTCTGAGAACGACCTCGGTGATTCCCGGATCGACGGACTGGAGGAACGAAGCGACTTCTCGATGCGATGGGAAGAAGTGGGCGACCCGGAGAAGGCCGCCCGCTTCATGAACGCCGCCCGCATCCGCTCTCTCCGGATCTACCGGGAATGGTTCGAATCTCTCGATATCGCCCGCCTTCTTCGCTAACCGCTGCCCCTCCCCATACGACCATACCACCCCATGCGCCACCTCTCCAAATCCAAGCTCATCGCCTACCGTCAGTGCCCCAAGCGGCTCTGGCTGGAACTTCATCAGCCTGAACTGCGCGACGACTCCGGCTCCGAGGGCGTCTTCCGCATCGGGCACGAAGTCGGCGACGCTGCCCGGAAGGTCTACGATCCGGAGGAAACCGGCACCGTCATCGACATCGGCGAACTCGGCTACGACGAGGCCTTCCGGCGCAGTGCCGTCATGCTTGCGAAGGGGGAGGGTCCGATCTTTGAAGCCGGGTTCCACACCGATGGAGCGCTCGCCTTTGCCGATGTGATGCTGCCGGCGCAATCCCATGGTGCCCCGGGCTGGCGCATGCTCGAGGTGAAGTCCAGCACCACGGTGGCGGACTACCACCGCGATGATCTGGCGATCCAGGTCTTTCTCGCGTCCCGGATGGGCGTGCCGCTCGTCTCGGCGGGAATCGCCCACATTGACAACACCTTCGTCTACGGCGGCGATGGGGACTATCGCGGGCTCTTTTGCGAAGTCGATCTGACGGCGGAGGCCGGGAGCCGTGGCTACGAAGTCGAAGAATGGATCCGGGAGGCACAGGAAGTGGCCGCGCTGACTGACGAACCGGAAATCCCGATGGGACCGCAATGCTCCGATCCTTTTCACTGTCCCTTTGCCGCTTACTGCTCCCGCGATGAGCCGGTGCCCGAATACCCGCTCTCCTCGCTCCCCAGCCTGCACGCCGGACGCCGGGAGGCGATTGAGGCCCTCGGGATCATTGACCTGCGCGAGGTGCCCGAGTTGCTCCTGACCGATGCACAAGCGTGGGTGCGGGCGGTAACGATCTCGGGCGAGACCTCCTTCGATGCGGCGGGAGCGGCGGCGGCGCTGGCACCCCATGGTTTTCCGGCGTGGTTCCTCGACTTTGAAACGGTCATGATGCCTGTGCCGATCTGGAAGGGGACACGGCCCTATCAACAGATCCCTTTCCAATTCAGCCTGCACCGGATCGATGAGGATGGAACCCTGCACCACGAGGCCTTTCTCGATCTCGGCGGTGAGGATCCCTCCGAGCGCCTCGCCCGGGAGTTGGTCGGGAAAGTTGGAGCGCCCGGCCCCGTCTACGCCTACCACGCCAGTTTTGAACGCACGGTGATTCACGCGCTCGCCCGGCGTTTCCCCGACCTCGCGGGTCCGCTCCTCGCCCTCGCCGAGCGGCTCGTCGACCTCAAGCCCGTCGCCAAAGACCATTTCTACCACCCGAGCCAGCACGGAAGCTGGAGCCTAAAAGCCGTCCTCCCCGCCGCCTGCCCCGACCTATCCTACGACGCCCTCGATGGAGTCGCCGACGGCGGCATGGCCATGGATGCCTATCGCGAGGCAATTGCGGCGGAAACGACAGCGGAACGCAAGGCGGCGATTGAGAGGGAGTTGCTAGACTATTGCCATCTCGATACCCTGGCGATGGTGCGCTTGTGGGAGGTGTTTCGGGGTTGCGCCCTGACCAAGACGGGGGCACCGGGCCGTTTCTCCCAAGCGACCTCAAGTTGACCGACCTTCTCCTTTTGCCGAATCCGGAGAAATTCAAACTTCACCTCGCCACGGAGAGCGACGGCGAAGATCCGCTGAATGCTTTTGTTCGGGATCGCTCGGCCTGGATCGGGTGGAACGAATGGAAAAACCCGAACAGGAACGACTGGACGCGTCCTGACCCCCAGATCGGTTCCGGAGATGAGGTTGAACCACGAATGAAACGAATGGGACGAATCCCAATCTCCGCCGGACGCGGGGGTAGGGCGAGGCGTCCCCGCCGAGCCGCGATCGGTGCTCGAGGCAGGTCGGCCCAATCGGCTCACCGGGACGGTTCGCCCTACCAGCTTTTCCAATACGAAGGGGGCAATGGTCGGGACGGTTGATAAAGGAACCTCCTGACGTACAAGTGTCCCTCTTTGTCCTCATGAAAACAATCCTCCTCCTCCTCCTCGCCGCCGCCTCTCCGCTGCTCGCTCAAGACAAGAACATCGGCATAGGTGCCGAGCCCATCGCGAACGCTGAAGTCATCATCGACGGAACGCGCGAGATGCTGGACTCCAAGTGGACCTACTGGCAGGGGCCTCGTTTTGGTTCGTCGCTGCCGATCAAGTGGAAGATCGTCGAGGATCCCGCGGATGGCGGCACCTGTCTCATGACCGATGATCGTGCTGCCGACGGCGGCAAGTATGGCGCGGCAGACATCGTGACGAACAAGGCCT
>Ga0209390_10004395_pt1 | contig 21255 bp, 22 predicted proteins | sample BON01_FD_187212 | JGI IMG/M metagenome (GOLD analysis project Ga0209390, IMG submission 187212) | Freshwater microbial communities from Lake Bonney liftoff mats and glacier meltwater in Antarctica - BON-01 (SPAdes) (version 2) | ecosystem: Environmental > Aquatic > Freshwater > Ice > Glacier... | reverse complement strand
TGATGAACATCGAAATAAGTTTGATTCGAGCTTTATTAAAGTGCGAACCGAAATGATTACTTAAAACTGAAAATAAGGTTGTATCTTCGTTACTAACCTTGGAAATTGGGCTTAAATGACTGCTTGATAACATCATCTAAGATACTGATTTTCAAGGTTTTAAACAAGAAATTTAAGACTTAATTTATTGATAATCAATTGTTTATAATTTTTGTCATGTAGTTAGCACAAATCAACAGGAGAATTATTCTGCCAAAAATAGGAAAACTACTCGATACACTATAAGTGACGCACACAACACTTTTAAAATTCTGATAATAAACAAATTAAATCTTATTTAATTAAGAAAATATAATTTTAGGAGTACAAGAATTATCCAAAATCGCAAAAGTTCTAGTTGTTAAATAATCTTACTTTTGAAATTCGGCAAGGTATTTGGATTCCATATCGGCAATTCAAACAAATCAAAAAGTATTATGAAAAAAATTATATTATCTTCTATTTTATTGTTCGCTGGACTAACTGTTCAAGCTCAAGATGATTCACATTCTTCTGAAACGGGTAAAAAGTTACCATCTGTGAAACTTGTAGATATGGAGGGTAATGCTGTGAATACGGCAGAACTGGGATTTAACGGGCCTGTGGTTATAAGCTTCTGGGCAACGTGGTGTTCGCCTTGCAAAAGAGAGCTGAATACAATAAACGATTTATATACAGATTGGCAAGATGAAACAGGCGTAAACCTTGTAGCTGTTTCGATTGATGATGAAAAAACAAAAAATTCTGTACCGGTTTATGTGAATGGAAAAGGATGGGATTATTTGGTTTTGATGGATCCGAATGGAGATTTTAAGAGAGCAATGGGTGTAAACAATGTTCCACATACGTTTTTGGTAAATACAAACGGAGAAATCGTTTATTCACATAACAATTATGCCCCAGGTGATGAGGATAAATTGTATCAAGAGATTTTAAAATTGACTGGAAAATAAATTCCAGAATATAGTTTCGTTTTTTTATGACAAATAAGTTACTCGCTTTGTCGCTTGTGTTCTCACCTTTTTTGTGGTCACAAGAGAATAATGCAAATGCTCCCTCCGTAACCGGAAATATGGAGTCCACTTTTCAGTATTTAAACGAAGACACTTTAATTGGTGCGAATCGTCCTGCCTCGGTAGGACTTTTAAATTCGTACATGAATGTTTTTTATCGTCAAGGAGGCTTCAAGGCAGGTTTGAGAATGGAGTCTTATCTTCCTCGTATTCAAGGGTATCCAAATAATTTTGACGGCACGGGCTTAGGGATGCGCTACATTGGTTACGAAAATGATTTTGTAGATATTACCTTGGGGAATTTCTATGAACAATTTGGAACAGGTTTGTCTCTTCGTGCTTACGAAGATCGCGCGCTTGGGTACGATACAGCTTTAGACGGAGCTAGAATTATCATTAGACCAGCGAAAGGGTTGAAGTTTAAAGGTGTTTATGGCAGAAACCGATATCAATTTGTGGAAGGTCGAGTAAAAGGATCGGACGGAATTGTGCGAGGATTTGACGGCGAATTGCACTTCAACGAGGCGTTTAGTGAGATGAGTAGTTTCCCTTTAGATATTTCTATTGGGGGCTCACTTGTTTCTAAGTATCAAGTGGATAATAACGAAGAATACGTATTGCCAGAAAATGTTGCTTCCTACGGAGGAAGAATGAAATTGCGCTATAAAAGATTCACATTAGAAGGAGAGTACATGCACAAAGATAATGATCCATCTATAGACAACGGTTATATATACAATTCTGGGCATGCAGCAGTTTTCAATTTCGGATACTCGCAAAAAGGTTTGGGAATTTTAATTTCTGGAAAGTCAGTTGACAATTTTAGCTTCCGTTCCGATAGAACGCAACAACTTCAAAACTTATTGATAAATTATTTGCCGGCGATGAATAAAACCCACACCTATAATTTGGTGGCCAGTTTATACCCATACGCAACGCAGCCGGTGGGGGAAATTGCTTATCAAGCGGAAGTTTTGTACACGATTAAAAAAGGGAGTAAACTAGGAGGTAAATATGGAACGTCTGTGAACGCTAATTACTCCGTTGCGCTCCGACCTATGCAGCACAAGAGTGGCTTTGATCCTATGGATTCATCCCGGGTTATGTACAAAGGAAAACTGTTTGACTCTAGCGATAGTCTATATTGGCAGGATATTAATGTGAGTATTTCACGAAAATTCAACCCTAAGTTTAATCTCATATTGAGTTATTACAATATTAGTTTAAACAATGATGTCGCTAAAATAACGACGGATGCACACGGAATCATCCGTTCAAATATAGGGGTGCTAGAAATGGGCTATAAAATCGATAAAAAGCATTCTATTCGTGCAGAAGTACAGGGCTTACTTACGCGAAAGGACAAAGGTGATTGGGCAACCGCTGTTATTGAATATACTATTGCGCCTGGCTTGTTTTTTAGTGTAATGGATCAATATAATTTTGGCAACCCAAATCCGGATTTGAAATTACATTATCTTATTGGAACATTTGGTTATGTGCGTGATGCTACAAGACTTACCCTGTCATACGGTCGACAAAGAGCAGGTTTGTTCTGTGTTGGTGGCGTTTGTCGATTTGTCCCAGCTTCAAATGGTTTGACTTTAAATTTCACTCAAAGTTTCTAATATGAAAAAAGCACTTATATTTTCAGCACTATTTTCCCTTCTACTCGTTGCTTGCGATAAGGTGAAAAACGCCTATCCACCAGTTTTAACGACCTTGGATACAAGTTTATTCCCTGGAGACTGGTCAACATATGTTTTCCCGGTTTTTACCGCAAATACAAACACGAATCGAAATGTTCTGATAGAAGATTTTACGGGGCATAAATGTACATTTTGCCCGGGAGCCGCAGTAATTGCTCATGGTCTAGAAGAAAATAATCCCGGACGCGTATTTGTTTCTACTATTCATAGCGGGCCAAGTGGTATAAAAGGTGGTTTCCAAGCAACTCCGGCTGGCGGCGATTTTACGTATGATTTCACGAACCCAATTGGTTTAGCTATAGGCGGTTATTTTGGATCAATTCCTGGAGCTAATTTTTTCGCCAATCCATGTGGAAATATTAGTCGATCGCTCTATAATGGACATATTTCTAACGCGGCGAGTGAATGGGCGGCGGCTACAAATGGACTTTTATCAGCGAATACGCTTAAAGTGAATTTACAAGCAACAGTTAATTATTATAGCCAAACCAAAGGCGCATTCGTTCATATTGAAATAGATGTAATTGACCCTTCATTAACGGATCTTGGCTTGGTTGTCGCATTTTATCAAGATTCAATAGTTAAACCCCAAGTAGATGGTCCAAATACAATTTTAGATTATGTTCACCGCGATTTGCTTAAAGAGCATATCAACGGAGATATATTTGGCGAAACATTGAAGAACGATAAAAAAGATGCAAATGGGAAATACTATTATGATTATTCGTATCGTGTTCCCGATGAATACCCCGCTGAAAATGCTCATTTTTTGATTTATGTTTTAGATAAAACGACATTGGAAATTTATCAAGTGATCAAAAAAGATATTCTTTAGCCTCAATCAAGAACATTTTGAAACCCTGATATCCTATCGCTTTGGTGGCTTTTGTTTAAGTTATCAACCAGTTTATGAATACTTAAAAAAAGGGACGGTGGAAAACTTTAACGCTTGTTATAAGTTAGACTTCATTTCTTTTCGTTCCTTTGGTCTGACGATAAAAAAAAGAAATTATGTTAGAGATGACGAAAAAGATTTTGGTAAGTGTAAGCTTTGATAGAATCTTGTTTCAGAAGGAGCTGAATAAATCTTTAAAATGGATTTCGGATTCAGAAGAACTAAAAATATTCAAACTCTGGTGTATAGTTGAGTTTGGGGCGAAATATCCGAAAATTATTAGTCGCGCTTTTTCCGCAGTTTCCTTTTAATTATTCAAATTCAATTAAAACTATTCCTTTGTCTACTACCTGTTGCTCTTGAACTAGAATTGCTTTTACAGTTCCTATTCCTTCTGCTTTCAAGACATTTTCCATTTTCATTGCCTCTAATGATAATATTGGGTCACCTAGTTCAAGTATTTGTCCAACTTTAACCGATAAAGTCACAATTCGCCCAGGCATAGGCGCTTTTAATTCGCTTAATTTTCTGACTTTCGGTTGATCCATACCAAGCGACGCGATTAGATCATCTAATTCTCCTTTTTTGCGAATTGTAAAAATACGGTGGTTAATCTTAACCTCAAGAAAATTATCTTCAGTTTTTTCCTTTAATATTTCTCCATTGAATACTTTGCCGTTGAATTCAATTGTGAAGAAACGTTCATCCTCCCAGAAAATGGCAGAGCCACTCGTTCCAATTATTTCTTTACCATCAATTATCCAGTTTTTGCTCGGCATTTTAGTTTGTTTTTATGCAAAATTAGAAGAATTGAACAATCTTAAAGCTAATTCATTGCCGTTCCTGTTTTTTTTCGTGAGTTTTGTATTTAAAATTTAATATTAATGAAGCATATATTTTTCTATTTGTTTTTTATTTCTATCGTCTTAAATGGTTGCGGAAGTCAAAAAAACAGCACAGTAACAGATCAAGCCATTGACGATACAGAGATTGACGTTGTTGATGATTCTCTTCTGAAGACTAGCGACGAAGTTGAAGAGAATAAAGTTTATTGGGCTACAGAAACAGTTTATACGGATTTGATTCATACAAAATTGGAGGTTAATTTCGATTGGATGAAATCACGAATGAACGGAAAAGCATTCATAACAGCAAAACCACATTTTTACCCCTCTGATTCATTAACACTAGATGCAAAGGGAATGGATATTTTGGCGGTTAAAAGGGATGGAATAGATTTAACCTACATTTATTCTAATGATTTTTTGAGAATAAAATTGGGAAAGGAATTTCAACGATATGAAAAATATACGATTGAGATAAATTATGTAGCAAAACCCGAAGAAAGAACAACAGGGGGGAGTGCCGCAATTGTTTCGGATAAAGGATTGTTTTTTATTAACCCCAAAGGCGATGAAAAAGGAAAAATGCCGCAAATTTGGACACAAGGCGAGACCGAAGCAAGTTCAGTTTGGTTTCCAACAATTGATGCGCCAAACATAAAAACAACAGAAGAAATATTTATGACCGTTGACAATAAATATGTCACCCTGTCGAATGGAAAAATGATTTCATCTAAAAAGAATGTAGACGGTACAAGAACGGATCATTGGAAACAAGATTTGCCGCATGCACCATATTTGTTTATGATGGCTGTTGGCGAATTTAAAATAGTAAAAGACAGCTACACAAAACTAGATGGCACAAAAATGCCCGTAAATTATTATGTGGAGAAAGAGTGGGAAGGCTCGGCAAAAGAGATTTTTGGCGAAACACCCGCAATGATAGGCTTCTTCTCTAAACTATTGAAAGTAGAATATCCGTGGGACAAATATGACCAAATAGTAGTTCGCGATTACGTTTCTGGAGCTATGGAAAATACGGGAGCAGTTGTTTTTGGAGATTACGTTTACAAAACGAACAGAGAATTACTTGACAATAACGATAATTCGACAATTGCTCATGAATTATTTCACCATTGGTTTGGAGACTTGGTTACTGCGGAATCTTGGTCGAACTTAACACTGAATGAATCCTTTGCAAATTATTCTCAATATCTGTGGGATGAACATCGCTACGGGCTAAATGAAGCAGATTATCAAGCAAGTAATGAAGAATATGGCTATTATCAATCTGCTCAAATGGGTGGATATCACGATTTGGTTTGGTACAATTATGAGGACAAAGAGGAAATGTTTGACGGGCATTCTTACAACAAAGGAGGCCGCATCTTACATATGCTTCGTAGCTATTTAGGAGATGATGCTTTCTTTGAAGGTTTATCGAATTATTTGAAAGCCAATGCATATAAAGCTGCAGAATTTCACCAACTCCGACTGGCGTTTGAAGAGGTTTCAGGGCAAGATTTGAATTGGTTCTTTAATCAATGGTATCTATCTAGCGGTCATCCAACTTTGGAGGTTAAACAGATTAATGAAACCGAAGATCAAATGGTTACATTGAGTGTGCAGCAAATTCAAAATACAAATGACTTTCCCTTGTTCCGTCTTCCTGTTGATATAGCAGTTTTCGATTCTAATGGAAAAAAGGTGCACCGTGTTTGGGTTGAAGGGGAGTCGAACGAGTTTACTTTCTCATACAGCGGAACGTTGAAAGCGGTAATTTTTGATGAACATAAGGTGCTTCTAGCAAAATTAGTTGAAGAAAAACCTGCCAGTCAGTACATTTATCAATATTATAATTCAGATAGATATAAGGTTCGTAACCAATCCATAACGGAGGGATTCAAACAAGGAGAAGCGTCCTCCGAACAAATGGTGTTGGATGCGCTGAACGACGAATTTTGGAAGATTAGAACCCTTGCTATCGAAAAGGCTAGTTTGTTGGAGGCCACAAACAAAGATGTTGCTTTAAGAATAATAAAAAACTTAGCGATTAACGATGGCACATCTGCCGTTCGCAATGCGGCGGTAAATTATCTGGCGGCAAATATGAACAATGCAGATTTGACTGCCGTTTTATCCATGATTATGGATAACGACCAAAGCTATTTAGTGGTCGGTGGCGCTTTGAAAAACTTGAGTAAGATTGACCCGAAAACCGCTATGATAAAAGCACAACAACTTGAAAAAGAACAATCCAATAAAATGCTGACGACTATAGCGCAGATTTATGGAGCTTACGGCGAAGAAAATAAAAGCACTTTTTTCAACGATATCATGACGAGTGGTAAATTAGCTGGATTTGACGAGCTGAGCACATTGAATTCTTTTACCATGTTCAATAGTAGAATGAGTGAGGAACAACTCGAAAACGCTTTGTCGGTTTACATTGATCTGAACAAAAATGGAGGTTACTACACAAAAATGTTCATGCGCCAAAATGTGGAGTATTTGCGTCAATCGTTGCTTGAACGAAAAACAACTTTAACAGAAGAAATTGTTGAATTTGAAAAAAATAATGACGCCGTTTTGGCGGATAAAAGCCGTCGACGAATTGAAAAAATCAATCAATTAATGCTGAGCCTTGAGGACTTGTTGAATAAAGACTAATTAGGGCCAAAGAAATTTATCCATTAGTTAAGAAAAAAAAGTTATAGATTTTTACGAAAGTTTACATACCTTTGCGCAAAATTTGACGGTTAATATTTCTAAAATGGCTCGGAACAAAGGTTTAAAAACATTCATATTATCATTGCTTGCTTTTGTTTTCACTTTTACAGTGTGGGCAGGTGCAAAGTCAGAAGGACATCAAGGCGAAGAAAAACCTTTTAATGTCAACGAAATGATCATGCATCACGTTAAAGATGCTCACGAATGGCATTTGTGGGGGCCTGAGCATGGAGGAACGTCTATTTATTTACCCATTATATTAATGGACAATGGTCTGAAGAGCTTCTCTTCAATCAATTTTTATCATGGAACACCAGCTTACGCAACAACAGGTCCAGAAGCAGAACAAGTAACATACATGTTGGGGAAAGGCCCGGCGGAAGGATATGCATTATTTCACGAGAAAATTTATAAGCTGCATAGCGGTGAATTACAATTTGAAGATGGACATCCCCACAATGCAAAACCTCTGAGTTTCTCGATTACTAAAAATGTTGTTTTCTTGTTCATGACTTTTTTGGTCGTTATCGCATTGATGTTTAGTACAGCGAATTACTTTAAAAAGAATGGGGCAGTTGCACCGAAAGGCATAGCGAAATTCATAGAGCCACTTATCCTTTTTGTTCGCGATGATATTGCCAAAGAAAATATCGGCGAGAAAAAATACAGGAAGTATGTTCCGCTATTGTTAACCATGTTCTTCTTTATTTTGGTTGCCAACTTAATGGGGTCAATTCCTTTGATTGGAGCCAATTTGACGGGAAATATATCTGTCACCTTATTTCTAGCAGTTGTCACGTTTTTTGTCACGTTATTTTCTGGAAACAAAAACTATTGGGGTCACATTTTCTGGATGCCAGGTGTTCCTGTTGTTATGAAGTTTGTCATGGCACCAATCGAATTGGTGGGTATACTTACTAAACCATTTGCTTTGATGATTCGTTTATTTGCGAATATTACGGCAGGACATATCATCGTTTTAGCATTGATTTCAATTATCTTCATAAATAAAAGTACATCTTGGGCAGCTCTATCTGTGCCGATGACTTTGTTTATTTCGGTATTGGAATTATTGGTTGCTTTCTTGCAAGCGTACTTGTTTGCAATGTTATCAGCCTTATTTATAGGAGCGGCGGTTGAAGATCATCACCACGATGAGAACGATCACCACGAAGAAGTAGTAATTATTTAAATCAATATATATGTACGGAAGTATAGCAGCAATTGGAGCAGGTTTGGCAGTATTAGGTGCCGGAATAGGTATCGGTAGAATCGGAGGTTCAGCAATGGACGCGATCGCTCGCCAACCAGAAGCTTACGGAAAAATTCAAACAGCGATGATTATCTCGGCTGCATTGATTGAGGGCGTTGCTCTTTTCGGTGTCGTAGTTGGTCTATTGGGAGCTGCAAAGTAATTTCCATTTACATTTCTACCGCAACGGTTGGTTGCGGTAGAAATTATTTAAAAAATTGATTAAATTTAAAAATACATAGAAAGATGGATTTAGTAATACCTGATTTTGGCTTGTTATTTTGGACAGCATTAGTCTTTGCTCTGTTGATGATTCTACTGGCAAAATTTGCTTGGAAACCAATCTTAGGAATGGTCAACGAACGCGAACAAAAAATTACCGATGCATTGGAGTTGGCTGAAAAAACCAAAATAGAAATGCAAGCGATGCAAGCACAAAACGAAAGTTTAATTCAAGAAGCAAGAGCGGAAAGAGATGCAATCGTACGTGACGCGAAAGAAACAGCTAGTAAAATGGTTAATGATGCGAAAACGGGTGCTAAGATTGAAGCTGAAAAAGTAATGTCGAACGCACGTGAAATGATTAACTCTGAAAAAACAGCAGCTATATTTGAATTGAAAAATCAAGTGGCTATTTTTTCTTTAGAGATTGCCGAAAAAATCATTCGTGGCGAAATGTCATCTGATGAAAAACAAAAAGCATTGGCCGAGAAAATGGCCGAAGATGTGAACTTGAACTAATAAAAGGTCATGAAACAAACTAAAGCAGCAATCCGCTATGCAACATCTTTGCTAGAGCTATCTCTTGAAAAAGGAAATCTCGACCAAGTTGCCGCAAATATGAAATATTTCTCTGATACCGTTGCTGAGAATCGTGATTTGGCTTTGATGTTAACAAATCCGATTATCGATGGAGCTAAGAAGACAGAAATTTTCAAATTAATTTTTGGTCAATTTGAAGCGCTAACAGTGTCATTTTTCGATTTGGTTACAAAAAACGGCAGAGAGGGTATTTTGCCTGAAATCGCAGCAGCTTTTGAAGCGAAGGTAAAAGAGCACAAAGGAATCGTTACTGTAGAGTTGATAACAGCAGTGGCTTTAGATGAAGCGACTAAAACGAAAATCCTGGCCAAAGTGGATGCTTCCTTGAAAGGGACTTTGGAAGTAACGGAAACAATTGATCCATCCATTATTGGAGGATTTATTATAAAAATGGGCGACAAACAAATTGACGGTTCCATTTCAAATCAATTGAATAATTTAAAACAACGTTTAACGCACTAATCTCCGATTAGTAGAATATATCATATTATGGCAGATGTAAAACCAGCAGAAGTTTCTGCAATTTTAAAAGAACAGTTATCAGGATTTAAATCTGAAGCTGAATTGCAAGAAGTAGGTACAGTTCTTCAAATTGGAGATGGTATCGCTCGTATTTATGGACTTACTGGCGCGCAGGCGGGTGAGTTGATTGAATTTGACGGAGGTCTTCAAGGTATTGTAATGAACTTGGAAGAAGATAACGTTGGAGCAGTATTGTTAGGTCGTTCTACTTTGGTTAAAGAAGGCGACACAGTAAAAAGAACTGGACGTATTGCTTCTGTAAAAGTTGGTCATGGTATGATCGGTCGTGTGGTAAACACTTTGGGTGAACCAATCGACGGTAAAGGACCAATCGTAGGTGATACTTACGAAATGCCAATCGAAAGAAAAGCGCCAGGTGTTATCTTCCGTGAGCCAGTTACTGAGCCAATGCAAACAGGTATCAAAGCGATTGACGCAATGATTCCAGTTGGTCGTGGACAACGTGAATTAGTTATTGGTGATCGGCAGACTGGAAAAACTACCGTTTGTATCGATACAATCATTAACCAAAAAGAATTTCACGATAGAGGAGAAACAGTTTTCTGTATCTATGTTGCAATTGGACAAAAAGGGTCAACTGTTGCAGGTATCGTTAAGAAATTTGAAGATGCTGGAGCAATGGCTTATACAGTTGTTGTTGCATCAAATGCTGCAGATCCAGCTCCAATGCAATTTTACGCGCCAATGACAGGTGCTGCAATTGGTGAGTATTTCCGTGATTTAGGAAATCCTGCATTAATCGTTTATGATGATTTATCAAAACAAGCTGTAGCTTACCGTGAGGTTTCTTTGTTGTTGCGTCGTCCACCAGGCCGTGAGGCTTATCCAGGTGATGTATTCTACTTGCACTCCCGTTTATTGGAAAGAGCAGCGAAAATTATCAACGATGATACAATAGCAGCCCAAATGAATGACCTTCCTCCTTCTATGAAAGGAATGGTAAAAGGTGGTGGTTCATTGACTGCTTTGCCAATTATTGAAACACAAGCAGGTGATGTTTCTGCTTATATACCAACAAACGTAATTTCAATTACAGATGGTCAGATATTCTTGGAAACAGATTTATTTAATGCGGGTATTCGTCCAGCAATTAACGTTGGTATCTCTGTATCAAGAGTTGGTGGTAACGCACAGATTAAATCAATGAAAAAAGTAGCAGGTACTTTGAAATTGGATCAAGCACAATACCGTGAATTGGAGGCGTTTTCGAAATTCGGTTCAGATTTGGATGCTGCTACAAAATCTGTTTTGGATAAAGGTTCCCGCAACGTGGAAATCTTGAAGCAAAAAGAAGGAGATCCTTACCCAGTAGAAAACCAAATTGCAATGATTTATGTGGGTACTAAAGGGTTGATTCAAAATGTTCCAATTGATAAAGTGAAAGCTTTTGAAACAGAATATTTGGATTACTTACAAGCTAAACATGCTGACGTATTACTTGCTTTGAAGGCAGGTAAATATACAGACGAGTTGACGGATGTCCTTGGAAAAGTAGCAAAAGAATTAGCAGCAAAATACTAAAAAGAATTACGGATTACGAATTTCGAATTTAAACGTTCGTAATTTGTAATTCAAAAATTCGTAATTGAAAAGAATGGCGAATCTAAAAGAAATACGAAATAGAATTGTCTCCGTTGGTTCAACGATGCAGATTACGTCAGCTATGAAAATGGTGTCGGCTGCAAAATTGAAGCGAGCGCAAGATGCAATTACGCAAATGAAGCCTTACGCAAATAAATTGCAAGAGATTTTGGGTAACTTGAGTGCAACATTGGACCTTTCTGAAAATGCTTACACGGAAACGAGGGAGGTGAAAAACATTTTGATTATCGCCGTTTCTTCTAACCGTGGATTGTGTGGTGGTTTCAATAATAATATCATTAAAAAAGTAAATGCGCTGGTTGCTGGGGAATACAAAAACCAAAACCCGAAAATACTTTGTCTTGGGAAGAAAGTTAGAGATGTTTTTAAACGTTCTGACTTTTATTACATAAACGAAGAGTTGGCGAAAGCAGAAGATATTTTTTATGATTTGACCTTTGAGCACAATGCTCAAATCGCGGAAGAGTTGATGAAACGTTTTCTGAATAAAGAATTTGATAGAGTCGTCGTAGTTTACAATTCATTTATAAATGCGGCTTCTCAAGACGTAAAAACAGAACAGTTTCTACCAATCGTTGCTAACGCACAAGAAGGAAATACAGCAGGAGATTATATCTTCGAACCTTCGCAAGAGGAAATTGTTGAAGATTTGATTCCTAAATCATTGAAAATCCAATTGTTTAAGAATTTGTTGGATTCAAATGCATCGGAGCACGGAGCGCGTATGACTGCAATGCATAAAGCAACGGACAATGCCAGTGAAATGCAAAAAGAATTGAAATTATCTTATAACAAAGCTCGTCAAGCTGCCATTACAAACGAAATCTTAGAGATTGTTGGTGGAGCTGAAGCTTTGAAAAACTAATAAAAAGTACAGACAACAGAGAGCCGAGAATCGAGAGATTTTCGGCTTTTCTGATTGTTATTTTCGCTGTTCACGTCTAGAACTGCGCCGTTCACAAAGAAAACACCTAACTTTACTAAAAAACCAAAAAATGCTCGGCCTCAAATTAACAACGGACCCACGTTGGGTGAACATCGTAGAATCAAACATCGAAGAAATTCTAACGGATCACGCGTGGTGCGAGCAAAAAGCAGCGACGAATGCGATATCAATCATTGTAAATAATTCTGAAAAACCTGAATTGGTTTCCGACATGATCAAGTTGGCGCAAGAGGAAATGGAGCATTTTGAGCAAGTTCATGAATTAATAAAGTCTCGAGGACTCGAATTGGGTCGTGAACGAAAAGATTCTTACGTGAACGAATTGGCTCGTTTCATGAAAAAAGACGGAAGCCGCGATCAAGCTTTGGTTGATAGATTGTTATTCTCAGCCATGATAGAAGCCAGAAGTTGCGAACGCTTTAGAACTCTATCTCTAAATATTAAAGACGAAACCTTAGCCAAATTCTACCACGACCTTATGGTCTCCGAAGCCGGACATTACACACTTTTCTTGAAATACGCCAAAAGCTACGGCAATAAAATAGATACAGAAAAACGCTGGCAAGAATGGATTGAATTTGAATCAGAAGTTATTCAACGATACGGCAAAGAAGAAACAATCCATGGGTAATTAACCGCAGAGTGCGGAGAGAGTTTCGCGAAGAAAACTGAGATGTATTGGAAAAAGATCCGTGTCATCCGCGTACCAAATTCTCACTCCAGCTAATCCGCCGACCGATCCGCCCATTCCTTCGCGACCAAGGTCATTTCATCAAAGAAATCTTTGCCGTATGCTCTAGTAATTGGTTCTTTCAAGAATTTGTATACCGGAACATCCAATTTATCACCACAAGCACAAGCTGGTTCGCATATGTCCCATTCATGGTAATCCAAAGCTGTCATTGTGTCAAACTTCTTTTCGCGAATGGGATACAAATGACAAGAAATTGGTTTTTTGAAATCGGTTTTGCCCTCCAAATAAGCCTTCTCCACAGAACATTTTGCCGTTCCGTCACCATCAAAATAGACAAAAGCACATTCGCCTCCGTTGATTAAAGCTGTTACAGGTTCATTGTCTTGGTCGATATAGAAAACTCCGTTTCGTTCTACTTCGGCAATTCCTTCAGGGCGCATGTAGGGTAAATAATGCTCCAAGTCATTTTCCAAAATATCTACTTCTTCAAAATTCAAAGGAGCACCCGAATCGCCTTGGACACAGCAAGCACCTTTGCAGGCACTAAGGTCACAAATAAATTTTCTGTCAAATAACTGAGTGGAAACAACTTTGTCTTGGATATTTACTAACATGCCGCAAAGGTCGACAAACATTTTGAATAAATTTTCAAAGAAACAATCCAATAAATATGTTAACAAAAGTTAAATATGTGCATTTGACAATAAAAGTTAACACTGAACAAGCAATTATAGACTTCAGTGAAACCATTGAGATAAATCCTAAAAGTGTAGACTTCTATTTTGGGAGAGCAGGAATTAAACATTCAAACGGGGACAGAGAAGGCGAATATGCAGAATTGAAAAAAGCTGCGTACCTTGGTTTTGAGCGAGCAAAAATATTTATGCCAAAAATTGTAAATAATAATTACTGGTAGCAGGTGTTTGTCAAGAAAGCGGATACAACTCTCGTATGAAACTGAACTAGTATATCAAATATTTCTCCCGAATGATTTTAAATTCAACCAAATTAATTTGCCATGTGGCGCGTATTTCCTTTTGTGTCATGCCTGCATCGAGCTGGGCAACCAACTGGTTATTGCCAACTAATAAATTCAAGAAGCTTGCATTGGTGACAAATTCCTGATCTTTCAGCAGGCTGTGCGCATTAATGAAATAAGATAAATTCAATTTCGTCGGTTTTCTATTGGCATTCTCCAGTAAATTATATCCATTACACACTTGCTTCTCCCATAAAGGATGACTTGCTCCTTCCCGTGCGCTTGGCGTGAAGGAAAATCCTGTTTCCGGGAAATTTGGATGACCGTAAACTTCGAAAGGCTTCTCTGTTCCTCTTCCCACACTTACACTGGTTCCCTCAAAGAAACACAAACTAGGATAGAGATAAATTGCCGCATTTGTTCTTAGATTTGGCGAGGGCGGAATCGGTAATATATAGCTCATTTTACGGTTGTAATTTTTCAAAGGAATGACTGTCAACTCGCATTCTACTCCATTACTGAGCCATTTTTCGCCATTTATCATTTGTCCATATTCGCCTATTGTCATACCATAAACAATAGGAACTGGATGCATCCCAATGAATGAACTATACGCCATATCTAGAACAGGACCGTCCACATAATGTCCATTCGGGTTTGGCCGATCTAAAACGACCAAAGGAATTTTTGCTTCTGCACAAGCTTCCATAACATAGTGCAGCGTAGAAATATAGGTGTAGAATCGAATTCCGACATCTTGAATATCAAAAATCATAATCTCCACTCCTTCCATCATTTCTAAACCTGGCTTTTTTGTTTCTCCATAAAGCGACATAATTGGGAGACCTGTTTTCACATCATTAGAAGAAGAAATATGTTCTCCAGCGCTTGCTTTTCCCCTAAATCCATGTTCAGGAGCGAATACTTTGATAACGTTTATTCCAGAAGCGATTAAGGTGTCAACCAAATGCGTATTTCCTATCATTCCCGTGTGATTCGAGACGACACCTACTCTTTTATTGCGGAGTGCATCTAAATATACATCCGTCTGCTCTATGCCTAATTTCAACTTTTTATTGGCTTCCTTTGTTGCCTCTTCGATTGTTCCAGAAGTTGCGTTCTCATTGCTTTCTATTGTTTCTTTATTGCCATATATTTTTCTCCCCTTTGCCAATGCAATGGAGCAGCTAAAGAGCAAAAGAAACAAAAGACTTTCAATGAAGAAAAGCTTTGTGTACTTTCGTAGCGTTAAAAACTGGTAATTGTCGCACGAGTATTTCATAGCTAAAAAAATTTTTCTAAAAGAAAACGAAGGTAAAAAAGTTTCGCGACCGATTGTGCGCATCAGTATGATTAGTATTGCACTTGCAATTGTTGTAAACCTACTAACAATCGCTGTTGTTATCGGATTCCAAAAAGAAGTGCGAGAGAAAGTTTCCGGATTTACCTCCCATGCTTTCATTTTGAACGCTGGTGAGGGGAGTACATATGAAAGTGAGCCTATTCGCAAAAACCAAGCCTTTTTTTTAAAATTAAAAGAGAACTCAGCAATTTCTCAGATTCATCCCGTTGCATTTAAACCCATTTTATTGCAATCAGAAAAATCAGAAAACACGATTAAACTAGCCAATGGAAGGGACTCACTTGTGTCACAACAAAACATTCAAGGAGCGATATTAAAGGGTGTCGACGAAAATTTCGATTGGAGTTTCTTCAAAGAGCATTTAGTAGAAGGTAAAATTCCACACTTCAAAAAGAATCAAATTTCAGATGAAATTGTGCTTTCCAAACGAATTGCGATTGATTTAAACTTTAAAGTTGGTGATTCTGTACGCGCTTATTTCGTAAAAAATCAACCTATAAAACGCTTTTTTCGCCTTGCAGGTATTTACCATACTGGTTTAGAAGAATTCGATAAAAAAATTATTATTGGCGACTTGCGTCAAGTACAATTATTAAATGACTGGGGGATTCAAGCTAGCATAGATGTTGTAGATACACTTGCTGATGGATATCTCGTAATTAAAGCAAATGTACAAGGCGGAAATGGTTACTATGAATACAATTGGGGAAAAGGATTCGGTCAAACGATTGGAATAAAAATATGCCCAAGCAAGGATACCGTTTTTCGATTAATCGCAAGGGATTACGATGTGAAAATTGGGAATGAGCATATGGCCTTGTCATTAGCTGATACAACTTATTTAAAAATTAAAGTTAGCGGCTCTGGCAGAACACCTTGCAGTTTCAAGCTCGACAATGAAGGCCTCATTAAACGCAATTATTTAGATAATACGGGATTAAAATTCACTATTCAAACACCAAAAAAAACGGTTTCAATAGAAAAAGTTGAAGGAAAGGGAAGTGCTAAAAATTACGTTGGTGGATATGAAGTTAATTTCAAAGTTTGGGAAACGCTCGACCAAGAAGTAAAAAAACTAAAAGAACAGCTAACTTTTATACCAAACGAACATGGAGAATTATTGCAGGTTTCCGGAATAAAAGATAATCAACAAGAAATTTTTCTCTGGCTCGACTTTTTGGATTTGAATGTTTACATCATTTTGGTACTGATGGTATTGATAGGCATTATAAATGTTGGTGCAGCTTTGTTGGTTTTGATATTAGTGAAAACGCATTTCATTGGAATAATGAAAGCTATGGGAAGTTTAAATTGGCAATTGCGAAAAATATTTTTGCTTCAAGCCTTTTTTATTATTGGAAAAGGCATGCTTTGGGGCAACGCAATTGGACTTGCAATTTGCTTCGTTCAATTCAAATTTGGAATTATAAGTCTGAATCCAGAAGTTTATTATCTCGATAAAGTTCCTGTTTCAATCGGTATTTGGGAAATACTGATCCTAAACGCAGTAACATTGACGGTTTGTTTGATTGCAATGGTTGTACCAAGTGCATTGATTAGCCGAGTGCTTCCCACAAAAGCGATTAGATTTCAGTAGTGAGGTATCGGGATTGGCTAATTTCAGGACTAGAGAACGCTTCATAAAAAAGCTAAACTCCAAAAAGTAACGCTTTTTTATAACTCTATTAAAAACTGCTTTTACAAAGTTTAGAAATCAACTCATTAACAGTTAAAGTTGGTCATACACGGAATTGGCAATTTTAGTATCGAGCTTTACACGCAATGATTTATCTAGGTTACTTTATTAAATAACCTAGAAGAGCTCCACCAATTATCACCCAAATCACACTAACTTTTTTCATTTTAAAGACAACAATTACGGCTAAAATTGCGATTAATATTGAATTCCAATCGACAAGAGTTACTTTACTCATAGTAAGCAGAACGGCGACAATTACAGCTACTGCTGCAACATTTACTGCATCCAAAAAGTATCCAAAAACTACTGATTTACGCATTTTTGGAATAATAGGGTTGAGCAATAAGACAAATAAAAATGATGGCAGAAAAATACCTGTAGTTGCGGCAATAGCACCTCCTAATCCAGTCAACTGATAACCTACAAAAGTGGCGGTAGATAAAACAGGACCTGGCGTAAATTGACCAACTGCTACAGCATCAATTAACTGTTGTTGCGTCAACCAACCTTTTGCGACTAATTCAGCATCTAAATAGGCAAATAAAACCATTCCACTTCCATAAAGTAAAGCACCAACTTTAAGAAAAGTAAAGAAAACATTTATTGAAGTTAATTTTAATACAATTGATGGAGCTCCAAAAAGTAGAAGTCCAAAGAAAGAAGATTTGGTATCGTTTTTACTCTTATTCAATACTAATTTATAGAGCATTCCTAAAATACCGACACCGATCATAGCTAAGACTTCACTAACACCGAGCAAACATATAACAATAACGGCAATTGCAAGAACAATATGTTCTGTAGATTTAATTGCTTTTTTTCCTAATTTGATAACTGCGGCCAAAATTATGGCTAAAACTGCTGGTTTAATTCCCTCTAAAAAAGGAGCTACAACGGGTAAGTCTCCGTAAGTTGAATAGAACCAAGCCAATACTCCAGTAATAATAATAGCGGGAAATATAAATGCAATTCCTGCAATAAATAATCCAGCTTTGCCGGCACGTTCGTGTCCACAATGCATGGTCATTTCAGTTGAATTTGGTCCAGGAATTAAATTCGTTGCGCCTACCAAATCTAAAAAATGGTCGTGTGTTATCCATTTTCTTTTTCTCACAATTTCAGCTTCCATCAAAGAAATATGAACCGCAGGCCCACCGAAAGCAAAACAACCCATTTTAAAAAAAACGCTAGCTACTTCTTTAAGTTTATTATCTTTCATCATATTTTGCAATTCTCAATTGTTCAATTTTATTTTATTCCACTATAATAGGAATTAATAATTAGAAAGATTGTTCTTCTTATGTGTTTCCGAACGAAAAACCTGTTTTAATTTTAAGATTAAATAGCTGTAACAATTGGTTAACATTTGAGGTCTTTTTATTAACCTAAACGTAAAGAGAAATATTATATTTTGGGCTAAACTTAACTTAATTTTGTTCCAAAACGATATTATGTCTACCGCAATTAACAAAACCATACTTCTAGTCGATGATGAACAAGATATTCTTGATTTATTAAAATACAATCTCGAAAAAGAAGGCTATCTAGTGCATACTGCCAATGACGGACAAGAAGGCCTTGAAAAAGCAAAGGCTATTCAACCTGCACTTATTTTATTGGATTTAATGATGCCAAAAATGGATGGAATCGAATCTTGCGGATTAATTCGTAAAGAGGCTAGTTTAAATGAAACCATCGTCGTTTTCCTCACTTCTCGTTCCGAAGATTACAGCCAAGTCGCTTGTCTAGAAGCAGGTGCAGACGATTTCATCACAAAACCAATTCGCCCAAGAGTCCTGATAGCAAAAATAAGTGCCTTACTTAGAAGAACCATTAGAATCGAAAATGGCAATACATTACAAAGTTCCTCCATCGTTATCAACCGCGACAAATTTATCGTGGAAGTTAAGGGCAAAGGCATATTTCTTCCCAAAAAAGAATTTGAATTACTCGAATTATTAGTTTCTCGTCCTGGAAAGGTTTTCACTAGAGATCAAATAATGTCGAGTGTTTGGGGAGATGATACTGTTGTTGGTGAGCGAACGATAGATGTTCACATTCGTAAATTACGCGAAAAGCTAGGAGATGAGTATATTCGTACAATGAAAGGCGTCGGATATACATTTAGCGAGAATTGAAAACTTTAAAACCATTACATTTATTATTAATTGGCAGCTCACTAGTAAGTGCATTAATTCTTATTGCCTTGTTTGTAGCAGACTTGCTGAAAGGGGAATTAACTATAGGTATTGTTTTGATTATCTGGTTGTGTTCTTTTGCTTCAAGTTTTTTAATATTTTATTACTTGATAAAAAGGTTCATTTCAGATCGCTTAAAAATCATGTATAGAATTTTAAGAAAAGGAAAGTTTAAAGATTCCGAAAATTTAAACTTCGATCTAAAAAAAGATGTTATTTCTGAAGCAGAAGAGAACGTTAACGTTTGGACAGATGAACGATTTTCTGAAATTTCTAAATTAAAAGTACAAGAAGAGTTTCGGAGAGAATTCTTAGGGAACCTAGCTCATGAATTAAAAACTCCTATCTTTTCAATTCAAGGATATATTCTAACATTATTAGATGGCGGTCTCGAAGACGAAAAAGTAAATCGAAAATTTCTTGAAAGTGCTTCGAAAGCTACGGACCGAATGGTTAGCATTATCGAGGATTTGGATCAGATTACCAAACTTGAGGTTGACAAACTAAAACTAGACATTACATCTTTCGAAATTATTGAGTTGATTCAAGATGTATTTGATACTTTAGAATTGGCAGCTAAGGAGAAAAATATCTCATTTAAATTAACAAAATCTTATGAGCCTACTTTTGTTAGAGGCGACAAAGGTAAAATCGCTCAAGTTTTAACTAATTTAATAAATAACAGTATTAGCTACGGTCGCGAAGATGGCAATATCATTATCCGTCTATATACTCTAGATGACGTAATTACGGTTGAAGTTTCAGATGATGGTATTGGGATTGAAGAATCGCAATTTCCTAGATTGTTTGAGCGATTTTACAGAGTTGAGAAAAGCAGAAATCGCCATGAGGGCGGCTCTGGCTTAGGTCTTGCTATCGTAAAACATATTCTAGAATCCCATGGACAGTCCATAAATGTTCGGAGTACGATTGATGTTGGAAGCACTTTTGCATTCACTTTAAATAGCGCAAAACTATAGTTTAAAATAACTATATCCTTTATAAAATTAAAGAGAAGCAGGTGAATACATTTTCAATTTTATCGACCCAGTCCAACAAATTTATTCTTTGCCTTCCATAGCTTGCCAGATATATAAATAAAATGATTATACATAAACTCATGTTAAAATCATTCAATCTTGCATGTAAGTTTGACGATTTTATTTACTAGACCGAAATACATATTGAATTCAACTTTTAAAAAAAATTAATTCAATTGTACACTTAGGTCGTCAACTTATATAACTTACGTTGTGCAGTCTTAATTTTAATCAAAAAAAGGATTATGGCTAAGAAAAAATTTCCCTTATTTGATTTTATGGATAGATTTCCAGACGAACAGAGCTGCGTAACTTATTTATCATCTCAAAAATGGTCTGGTGGCTTTACATGTTCTACTTGTGGATTTGGAAAAAGCAAACAAGGCAAAAAGAAGTGCAATCACCGCTGTTTGCATGTGGGTATGAAGAATCACCAACAGCAAACACGTTGTTTCATAAATTAAAATTCCCCTTACTAAAAGCTTTTCATATGTGTTATCAATTGAGCGTAAACAAGAAAGGGATGTCAACTTTAGAGCTCAGTAGGCAGTTTAGTTTGACCCAAAAAACGTGTTGGTTTTTTAAACGAAAGGTCCAAAAAGCCATGCAAAGCAGCGATTTATATCCTCTTGACGGATTTTTAGAAATAGATGAATTTTCAATTGGAGGACATGAGAAAGGGAAGCCAGGACGTTCGGATGGTAAAAAGAAAAAGTGATTTTAGGTGTTCAAATTGTTCTGAATAAGATGGAAAATCCATTTAATCCGCCAAACGCTCTGTTTCCACAATGGTTCTACATGGTAGATCAGCGCTTTATATTTATGCTTAACGCATACCTTATGGTATTGCTTCTATTTTGTTATAACTTTAGTTTTTAAAAAAGTATTG
>Ga0209390_10004391_pt1 | contig 21266 bp, 20 predicted proteins | sample BON01_FD_187212 | JGI IMG/M metagenome (GOLD analysis project Ga0209390, IMG submission 187212) | Freshwater microbial communities from Lake Bonney liftoff mats and glacier meltwater in Antarctica - BON-01 (SPAdes) (version 2) | ecosystem: Environmental > Aquatic > Freshwater > Ice > Glacier... | reverse complement strand
GAACTGTGCGTGAAGTGAAGAAACATGCGAATGAGCGTACCAAGCTCATTATTTTCAACAGAAACTATGGACAGACCACTGCGCTGGCCGCTGGGATAGACATGGCTACAGGTACCTATATTGCTACAATGGACGGAGATCTACAAAACGATCCTACAGACCTGCCAATGATGCTTCATAAGGCTATGAATGAAGATTGGGATGTCGTTGCCGGCCGACGCGCAAATCGTAAAGATGGATTTGTCCTGAGAAAAATTCCCAGCAAAATCGCAAACTGGGTGATTCGAAATACTACAAAAGTTTACCTGAACGATTACGGCTGTACACTCCGGGTGTACAAAGCTGAAATAGCACAGGGAATGGGACTGTATGGTGAATTGCACCGATTCATTCCCGTACTGGCTAAGCAGCAAGGAGCTCGAATGACAGAAGTTGATGTCAAGCATCATCCACGAATCCATGGCGAGTCGAAATATGGTCTAAGCCGGACCTTTAAAGTAATGGCTGACTTGATTTTGATGCTCTTTTTTCAAAAGTATTTTCAGCGGCCTATTCACCTTTTTGGAGGGATCGGTCTGATGGCCTTTCTAATTGGCATGCTGATCAACTTTTACCTTTTGATTCTGAAATTCATGGGTGAGGATATTTGGGGAAGACCAATCATGATCTTGGGATTTATTTTGCTTATCGGGGGAATACAGTTTATCACTACAGGTATCATTGCTGAGATCATTGTCCGAACTTACTTCGAATCACAGAATAAAAAGACCTATACCGTGAAGTCGGTATTTGTAGGAGAGCAGTCGGCAGTCGGCAGTGGGTACATTTCAGTCAATAGTCAACAGGGGATGGAAGAGGAGAATTCGAAGTGAGCCAATCTTCAAAGGGTTTGGTGAAGAAATTCAAGACACTTTTAAAGCTAGGATTGACAGGAATTGCACTTTACCTGGTTTTTCGGAAGATTGATACGAAACAGTTATTGGAAATAGCCAAAACCATCCAATGGTTTTGGTTACTTCCTGCAGTTTTGCTTTTTATAGTCAGTAAAGTATTTACCGCTTTTCGGCTGAATCAATATTTTAAAAATATCAGCCTTTACATCTCCGAAAGGCTGAATCTTAAACTTTACCTCATCGGGATGTTTTACAATCTTTTCCTTCCAGGCGGAATCGGCGGGGACGGCTATAAAGTATATCTTTTGAATAAGCATTTTAAAACTCCGATCAAAAAGCTGGTCCAATCAGTGCTTTTGGACCGCCTTGGAGGTTTAGTAGCTATTGTTTTTCTACTTTTTGGCTTGTTTTTACTGGTAAATATTCAGATTGATTTTCTGGAAACTGAAGTCTGGAATAGCTTGATGATCGCAGGATTGATCTTGACGATCCCGGGCTTTTGGTTGTTGCAAAAGTATTTTTTTAATGACTTTCTTCCTTCCTTTTGGTCGGCAAATGCATGGTCTATGGCAGGGCAGCTTGCGCAATTAATCTGTGCTTGGTTTATTTTGCGGAGCCTTGGAATTACAGAAAATATCCTGGCCTATCAATTGGTCTTTCTGCTTTCCTCTATCGTGGCAGTTTTGCCCCTGACCATTGGTGGAGTAGGAGCGCGGGAATTGGTTTTTGTCTATGCGCATACGTATGCAGGGATCGAGGAAACTGCTGCAGTAGCTTTCAGCTTGATTTTTTTCTTAATCTCTGCCGGAGTTTCGCTGTCTGGCGCTTTGGCGAAGGTTGATTTTGAAAAAAAATAGCTAATTAGCTGAAATTCAATAGTAAATAAATGAATCATCCTTGCAGATTTAAAATAGAATTTTAAATCTGCAAGGATGATTCAACGCTTACTCTATTCCAAACTAGAAGAGCTGATGCCGGACTTTCCGGCAATAGGCATCTTGGGCTCCAGGCAGGTCGGAAAGACTACGCTTGCACAAAGCTTAGCAGATCACTTTAGTGGAGTATCGATTTACCTGGATTTGGAGAGTCCTTCTGACCGAGCGAAATTGGTGGAAGCAGAGCAATATTTCGATTTGAATGCTGGAAAGCTGATTATTTTAGATGAAATCCAGCGGATGCCCGATCTTTTCCCTTTACTCCGGGGACTGATTGATCGGAGGAGGAAGCAAGGCTTGCGATCTTGTCAATTTTTGATTCTAGGTTCGGCTTCTTTGGAGCTCATTCGGCAATCCTCAGAATCACTTGCTGGTAGAATCGCTTACGAAGAGCTTTCTGGATTTACGATTTTGGAGGTTGGAGATCAAAAAAATAGTCTTGAGAAGCTTTGGCTGCGTGGGGGATATTCCTCAGATTGCTCAGTTTGTCTCATCAAATCGCCTGCGAAGGCTTTGGACCATGCTGGCACATGAGCAAGGACAATTGATTAATTTCTCCAAGTTTGGAGCAAGCTTGGATTTAAGTTCTCCAACGGTGAAATCCTATGTGGAAATATTGGAAGATTTATTGTTGATCAGATCCATTCGACCTTGGATGAGTAATGTAGGGAAGCGACTGGTGAAAAGTCCGAAAGTATATATCCGAGATTCTGGTTTGATCCATACATTGCTACAAATTACTACCCTAGATAATCTGCTCGCACATCCTGTAGCAGGCTTCAGTTGGGAAGGAATGGTGATCGAACAGCTGTTGTCGGTTTTACCAAAAAACGCAGATTTCGGTTTTTACCGGACTTCGGCAGGAGCAGAGCTAGACTTGGTTCTTCAGTTGGGAAGTCAGTTGTGGGCAGTTGAGATTAGACGAACGCTTAATCCAAAACTCTCCAAGGGTTTTTTGATTGCTGCGAAGGACGTGAAAGCCACCCATCGGTTTTTTGTCTATGCAGGAAAAGAGCAATTTCCAATGGGTGAAAATACCCTTGCAATAGGAGTGAGCGAATTAATGATAAAACTTCGGGAAGGCTTTTGAGGCCTTCCTCAGCTTTGATCGCTAGATGAGTCAATAATTCTATTTCATTGCCTATTTTTGTCCTGAACCAATTTCCGCCGATGACCCGAGCCGAGCTTTTCTCCCAAATCCAGCAAAAATCTTCCTTTCTCTGCGTTGGATTAGATCCTGATTTGGATAAGATTCCAGCTCATTTGCTTTCTGAGCCTGATCCTATTTTTAGCTTTTGTAAGGCAATTGTAGAGGCGACCTCAGATTTTACAGTAGCCTACAAGCCAAATATTGCTTTCTTTGAAGCGTTAGGCCCGAAGGGTTGGGAGAGCTTGCAGAAGGTTCTGGAGATCATTCCAAAAGATATTTTCACCATTGCTGATGCCAAGCGAGGAGATATCGGGAATACCTCCAAGCTGTATGCTAAGGCCTTTTTTGAAAGGATGAATTTTGATTCGATCACCGTAGCACCATACATGGGAGCAGATTCGGTATCGCCCTTTTTGGAGTTTGATGACAAATGGGTGATTCTCCTAGCTTTGACTTCAAATGTGGGATCAGCTGATTTTCAATTAATCTCCGACGCCACTGGCAAGCCACTCTACCAAGCTGTTTTGGAGAAAAGTCAACAATGGGGTTCTCCAGAAAACCTGATGTATGTGGTCGGTGCTACCCAAGGCGAATTGATTGGCGAAGTTCGGAAAATCGCTCCTGAACATTTCTTTTTGGTGCCGGGTGTAGGAGCACAAGGTGGAAGTCTTTCTGAAGTCGCGAAATACGGAATGAACTCGACCTGTGGGCTCTTGGTCAATTCGAGTCGGGGGATCATCTATGCTTCAAGTGGAAATGACTTTGCACTAGCTGCTCGAATAGAAGCTCAAAAGCTGCAGGAGGAGATGAAGGGCTTGCTGGAAAAGTACATTAAAAACAAAAACAAAACTTTAATTAATTGACAATCAATTTAATATAAATTTTTTTATAAAAATCTAGAATTAAATTTTGGACTTATACATATATACATGTATGTGTATATACATATATTAAAGCTACAATAAGTAGCCTATACAGGATGCTTTTTGACAAACTAAAATTTCATATTAAATAATCAGAACATAAAAAAAAATTGCTTACTTGGGTCCGTTTTAATGCTTTTCGGCTCTTCGGTTTTTTTAAACCAGAGTTTTGCTGAAGTACGTCATGGTTATGAAAGAGTTGAAGAAGAATGTTCTTTAGGCGGCTTTCAGATTAGATGTCGATGGAATGATGCTGCAAGCTGTAATATTTCAGAGCAGACTACTTGTGGTGATGAGGTTGAAGGAATTGGTTAATATTCGTTTACTCTAAGAAGGAATGCCTCAATTTGTCATTCCTTCTTTTGTTTAAAAAAAGGTTAGTTATGAAAAATTTTTATTGTTTTCTTTTTTTACTTGCTTGTTCATGTACTGAAAAAAGTAGTGAGAAAAATGATTTTTTAAGGGTAGCTCTGAATCTCGATGATTCGATTGAAAGAAATCTCTCAGAAAAATTTGAAGATATCAGATACGTGCTGCTTGATTACAGTGATTCGTCACCTTTGGTCAATCCATACATTATCAGATTTACAGCTGATAAAATTTTTGTGAGTGATCGTGTTTTAGAAAACATCTTGATTTTTGATAGTGAGGGAAATTACCTTGATGGATTATTCTCTACAGGTGAGGGCCCTGGAGAATTTATACAAATAGAAGATTTTCAACTCAGTGAGGATTTCATTTTCGTTCAGGATAACCGCCTAAGAAAGATCTTGAAATTTACATTAGAGGGCGAATTTATTGAGGAAAGAAAAAATTTAATTCCCTCATCCAATACTTTTTTGACTGATGAATTTGAGCTCCATTTTATGAATAATTTTTTACACAATAAGGGTTTTAATTTTATCAGAAAGGATAAGCAATCTCAAGATGAAGTTGAGTATTATGAAATTCCTAAAGAATTAGCGGGATTAAAAACAGCTTTAAAGAATGGATTTTTAAGAAACCCACAGAAGGATGAGATTTTATTGGGAATCCCCGATTCAAATAAAATCGCATTTTTCAATTCCAATGGCTTTTTATCAAGAGAATTAGAAATTGATTTAGGATCTGCGGGAATAGATAATGCGTTGAGATCAAAGCTCCTGAACGGAGATGTGAAGTATTCTTTTCTTAATGAGGCCAATTTGAGTCGTGGTTCTTCTGCATTTTATCCGTTTAGAAATGATTACTTCGCGTTTTTTCAAAGAGGAGGAAAAGAGTTTCATTATGTTTTTTTTGATGAAAACTTTAAAACTACTTTTCAAGCGAAGAAATTGAAAAATGATTTAGACGGAATGATTATTAACAATGTCCCATGGAGCCTTAAGGAAGATGAGCTGGTTTTTATGATTGATTCAAATAACTTTTTGAAAAATTATTTTTCAAAAGAGGATCAGTTAAAAAGTGATTTTCCTTCAAAAATGATTCATGAATTTGTGAGCGGGAATTCAGATAAATTAAAGACTGAAAAAACTGTTCTGGTTTTCTTGAAAGTCAGGTAATGGGTTATCGGGCCTTGAAAATTCATTAAAAAAAATTTCGTTAGAAATAGTTTTCTTTGTGGTAAATGGTTTAAACCAAAATCCTAAAAGCCGATTAAGGTCTTCCATTTCGATTTTAGCAACTTTTCTGGCTCCTAATTCTTTAATTCCCTCAATTATTTTGTCAATTATAAGAGAGTCACTAAAAAACCTATCGTTTACAAATAGTAAAGTTTTATAATCTCCTTTTCTATTTGAAACAAAAAGATTTTGATCATAAGTTAGATTTTGCGGGGGCTTATGATTTTTTGCAAAAAATTATTATTTTCCATAAACTTTTAGCCTATAACTGCTTATGGTGTTTAGAGAAGATTTTTTACAACTCGTCTGGAAGTATCAATACTTCGACAAAAAGGACCTTCTAGGTACAAATGGGGAGACCATTCAGATCATTCAGGTGGGATTTCATAATCTCAGTGAAGGTCCTGATTTCAGAGATTCGGCAGTCGAAATCGATGGAATCACCTTTCATGGCCATTTGGAGGTGCATCGATTGGCTTCTGACTGGAATCAGCATGCACATGTAGGTGATCCTGCTTACAATTCAGTAGTGCTGCATGTGGTGTGGGAAAACGATCAGGTGGTCTATCGAAATGATGGTACGCCAATGCCTACGTTAGAATTAAAGGGAAAGATTTACCTTGAAATTTGGAGGAATTATGAACAAATGTTGGATTATAAAGCTGAATTACCCTGTGCTCATGGGGTGAAAGATGTCCCGGAAATTATTCGGTTTTCTACCTTGGAAAAAGCCCTGGTTGAGCGATTGCAGGAAAAATCAGAATTGATTCTTCAGATCTTGGACCAGACAAAAGGGGATTGGGAAGAAACCGCCTACCGCTGGCTTTTTAGTGCGTTTGGTTTTAAGACTAATTCCCAACCCATGCTAGAACTTGCAGAGCGGATTCCCTACAAAATACTTCTCAAGCATCGCAATCAACCCACAGTTTTAGAAGCGATTCTGTTTGGACAGGCTGGTCTATTGCCGGAACAGTCAGATGAACCCTATGTCCAACTTTTGATTCGGGAATATGAGTTTTACCGGAAAAAGTACAACTGGAAAGATTCGATGAAGCGGCAACATTGGACATTTATGGGCGTACGACCGACTAACTTTCCAAGTCTGAGAATTGCCCAACTCGTAGGTATCCTAGCTCAGGCGCCAAGTTTGTTACAAGCAGTGATGGAAGAGTCGAGAGATTTTGCAGCTTTTAGGAAATTGCTTCAAATTAATCCTGGAGATTATTGGAAGTACCATTATAGCTTTGGTAAGTCAAGTGAGAGAACTTCTTCAAAGGGAGTTTCCAAAACAGTGGTGCAGCTTTTGATTATCAATTTTGTGATCCCACTCTGGTTTGCCTATGGGCGATTTTTTCAACAGCCAGACTGGCAGGAGCATTGTTTTGATTTACTGCAGGAGCTCTCTCCAGAGTCAAATTTTATCATCCGAAAGTTTGAGACCACTGGTTGGAAAGCCGAAAATGGTTTTGACTCTCAAGGGATGATCGGGCAGTTTAAAAATTACTGTCAACCCAAAAAATGTCTACAATGTAAAATTGCTCAAAATCTTATCAAGTCTAATTCCAAGAGTACTATTGGCTAAGCCCGTTAAAAGCCGTATTCTTGCGCTTTGAATCAAATAAAACTATGGAAAAACCAATAATTATATTCGGAGCTAAAGGAATTGCATACCCTGCATTAGAGATCTTTAACAGCAATAATGTAGTTGTATTTGGGTTTTTGGAGGAAGATGAGAAACTTCATGGGACTGAGATCAACACAGTTACGGTATTGGGAAATACAGAGGATGAGGGTTTCCTTAAGTTGATTGGGCAGAAAGCGGAGGCATTTGTGGCAGTAGATGATACCAAATATCGTAAATTCTTGGTGGAAATGCTGCAGGAGAACCGTAAGGTGCAGCCTGTAAATGCGATACACCAAACTGCCTATATTTCTACTGATGCTACCATTGGCCATGGCAATTTCATTAATGCAAAAGTGAATATAGGAACAGCCGCAACGATTGGAAGCCATTGTATCTTACACTCTGGTGCCATCATTGACCATAATGCCAAGCTTGGAGATTTTGTTCAGGTGGGTGCAGGGTCTATAATTAATGCTGAGGTAACTATCGAAGACGGGGCTTTTATTGGGAGTGGAGTCACTATTATCTCAGGGGTGACGATTGGCAAAAATTCTCGAGTAGGGGCTGGATCCGTGGTGATCTCTACAGTGAGTAATGGTGAAACGGTATTTGGAAACCCCGCCGCTAAAGTAAAATAAAAATCAAGAATAAGGATTTTCGATAGACAGAATTATGTGTGGGGCCAGATTTTTCAAAGTATAAACTTCACATTCAATAGCATATATCTTAAATTCCAATAAAACCCTGCCGAAGTAGGGCTTAGGCTATGCAAAAAAAAGACTATCAAATCCTACTCTACTATTGCTATGCTACGATCAATAATCCGGAGGCATATCGTCGCGAACATCATCTTTTTTGTGTCCAGAATAATGTCAGAGGAAGGGTTATCGTTTCAGATGAAGGTCTTAATGGTACGGTATCTGGTCTAGTGGATGACTGTCAAAAGTATATGGATTATATCCACTCGGATAATCGATTTACAAATACAGATTTCAAAACTGAAGCTTTTAACGCTCATGCGTTTACCAAAATTTATGTGCGGTATAAGCCAGAGATAGTTCATTCAGCTCTTCGTCATCTGAATCCAAATGTGAAAACAGGAAAGTATTTGCAACCTGAGGAATTCAAGAAATTGAAAGATCGTGAAGATGTTGTTATTCTGGACGTCCGATCCAATCATGAGCATGAGCTCGGACATTTCAAAAATGCGATCACACTCGATATCAATAACTTCAGAGACTTTCCTGCAAAAGTAAAAGCGCTCGAGTATCTCAAAAACAAGAAAGTACTGACCTATTGCACAGGTGGAGTCAAATGTGAAAAAGCCTCTGCATTTCTATTGGAGCAGGGTTTTGAAGATGTATACCAATTACATGGTGGAATTATCAAGTACGGTATGGAGGTAGGAGGGGAAGATTTTGAAGGTAAATGTTACGTATTTGATAACCGGATCGCAATAGAGGTAAATACCGTAAATCCAACTATGATTTCCACTTGTCATGTATGTGGAACGTATTCAGATCGTATGGTGAACTGCGCCGATGCAACTTGTAATGCTCACTTGGCGATGTGTGATGAATGTGGATGGAAAATGGAAGGAGCTTGCTCAGAAGTCTGTAAGGAGAATCCCAAAAAGCGTGCTTATGATGGTTCTGGATACTACAAGAAGAAATCCAACAGATATATTCATTACAATTCGTCTGATTGTGAAAATAATAAAGCAGAAATTTTAAACTACTAGGTTGTGCATAAAATTATACCTGAAACAGAACTAATCCTTAATTCGGACGGATCGGTTTATCATTTGCAGTTACTGCCAGAACATCTGGCTTCGACTGTTTTCACAGTAGGTGACCCGGATCGTGTGCCATTAGTTTCACGGTTATTTGATTCTGTTGAATTTAGAACTGCCAAGAGAGAATTTATTACGCATACTGGATTTATTGGTAAAAAGAGAGTTACTGTAATGAGTACTGGCATGGGTACTGATAATATAGAAATTCTGATGACTGAGCTAGATGCTTTGGTGAACATAGATTTGTCAACGCGTCAAGTGAAAGAAGTGAAAAAATGTCTCCAAGTGATTCGGTTAGGTACTTCAGGAGCTTTACAGGCTGACATTCCGGTAGGTTCACTACTAGCTTCGAAAAAAGCGATTGGGCTTGATAGTCTTTTTCAATTTTATCCAGATCTACTGGGTGATCAGGCTTTTGCTAGTGAAGTACAAGCTGTCTTAGGTCTAGCTCTAAGGCCTTATGAGGCAAATGCCTCTAGCGATTTATTAGATCAGTTGCCTGAATCATTCCTGCATGGTGTCACACTAACTGCACCGGGATTTTATGCTCCGCAGGGAAGAGAAGTCCGATTAAAGCCACGGATTGCTGGAATGATGGATAAGCTGGCAAGTCTGAATTTTTCAGGGGAAAGACTCACAAATTTTGAGATGGAAACTTCAGGATATTATGGATTGGGGGAACTTCTCGGTCATAAAATGCTAAGCTTGAATGCTATAATAGCAAATCGAGTGACTCAGGAGTTTGATAAAAAGGCTGAAAAAACCATGGAAAGACTTATCCACACAGCTCTTGAAATTTACTGTTGAAAAAATCATCCTTCTTTTAATGCAGGCAGATTATGTGAATTCCTGACTGCGAAATCTATTGTAAAATCTTTCAAATCTTTAGAACCCATAGTTTGAATAAGTTCAGACATAAGTTCTGCACATTCTTGCTTGCAGACATAGATTCCAAACGATGATTCTTTTTGGTTGACTAAAAACAAACGAGTACTTCCGAAATATTTAACGATATCTGACCAAAATCCCAAAACGAGTAATTCGTCTTGGTTTATCTTCGTTTGGATAATTTTAAAATTTCCTTTTGAACATCTGATCTTCATGCCTTTTATAAAAACTTAAGACCAAATTTATTTGATCGGTCAGTGTAGATTAATACATAGAAATACGTATTTTTTAAAAAATTTGTAATTTTTAGTTCTATTCGATACTGAATTTGTTCTGTTGGGCCCAAATCACCAGTGAATTATGTTTTTGTCCAACTGTAATTTGGCGATCATATTGCTTCGGTGTTTTTCAATCGTTTGCTCTGAGATAAAGAGTATAGCTACAATTTATTTGGTAGATAATCCCTGGGATACCAATCGTAGAATTTTGATTTCCGATGGTGTAAGAGTGTAATCAGCTGCTTCCGACTGATTGATATTCATATCCTTGAATAGCTGTTCACTAAAAAATTGTTCATCGGATAGCACCGTGGTAATTGCTTTAGATAAAATATCCAATGCAAAATCTTTAAGAATATATCCGGAGAGGTTTAGGTCTTTCGCCTGCTGATAGCGGTAGATTTTTTTGTGCAGTGTCAGTAAAATTATTTTGGTAGCGCTGCCTTCAGATTTACAGCGCGCGGCGACCTTTATTCCGGTTAATTTTGGAATTTCTAAATCTAAGATTGCTAGATCAGGTTCTACTTGGAGGATTTGCTTCAAGTCATCCTTTCTGTTACTCGCCTGTAGAATGGTTTGGAATCCAAGATCTTTCAGAAAATCATATAATCCTTTCATTATAATGTGTTTATCATCAGCTATTAGGATCTTCAGATTATTGGTTGGCATTAACGATAAAGCTGAGGGTTGCCCCTTTTCGACTTGATCATCCAGCTCTGCTTTAACTGCTGCACTTTTGTAATGCGCTGGGTGATTGAAAAATAGGATTGAGTACTTAGCCAGTGAATCATATTGATCTTCTGCTAGGCTAAGCCTTGGCACTAGCCCGATGCTACTGTTTTTTTATCAAGTTGGTAATAAGTGGAGGAAAGTAGTCTGCGATCAGTTTCAACAGTCTCTGCAAACCCATGATGTATTAATAAGATCCCAAACAGAAGGGTCAGTACTACTTTTTTTAAGGTGAGTGAGTTTTTCAAATTGCCATTTTTATCTTTTTACCTGCCAAAACCTAAAATATTTCTAAGTACCGTCCGCTTAACTTCATACCTATTTTTCTATCCTAAAATTGTACCGACTGGCAAAAAATCGCTGATTTAATAAACATAAAGAATGCTTAAAACGTTAGTAATGCACTGGGCTTATGCGTTTTACCGGGTTGCCACGGTTCAGCCTGTCATTTTATAGCACCCGGAAAAAATCCAAGTTTTATATGTTTAAGTATTCTTTACTCTTTTTTTTAATCCTCATTTGTTTCCAATCAGTTGCCCAAGAAGTCAAAATCAAAGGTAAAGTCAAGGGCGGGAGCGATGCTCCCCTAGAATTCACCAACATCGCATTATTGAACGTTCAGGATTCTTCCTTGGCAACGGGAGTGATTAGTGATATGGATGGGAATTTTGAGTTTTCTTCAGAACCAGGAGACTACATCCTCCGCGTGGGGTTTATCGGATACTTGGAATTTTTTGAAAACATCAAATTAGGACAGCGGGCAGTGGTTAACTTAGGTACAATCATTCTGGAAAAAGATGCTCAAAACCTTCAGGAAGTAGTTGTAGAAGGGGTCGCTTCCATGTTTGAATCAGGAATAGACAAGCGAATCTATAATGTGGAAAACAGTATTGTTGCAGAAGGGGCAACGGCCTCAGAACTGCTCAGTACTTTGCCGTCGATACAGGTAGACGATGAGGGAGGTATCACAATGCGCGGCAGTGGAAGTATTCTTATCTATATCAACGGGCGACCATCAAATCTCTCCGGAGACGATGCTGAAAGTATATTATCTCAGTTTCCTGCAAACAGCATCAAGACTGTCGAGCTGATCACTAATCCATCCTCAAGATATGATGCTTCTGGAGTAGGGGGAATTATTAACATTGTCCTGAAGAAAAATAAGAAAACGGGATTCAATGGTCAAGTAAATGCATCTATAGGAACCAGAGATAAATATCAAGCTGGTATCAACCTGAACTACGGAACTGAGAAGGCGAATTATTATGCTTCATACAATTGGCAGGATCGTCGCCAAATCGAAAAAGGGGAAGGAATTCGAACTACAAATATTCCTGGTTTTTCACCGACTTTAGATCAAGACCAGAATGGCGAAGAGATTGAAACGACACATTTGATCAGAGCAGGAGTAGATTACAATGTTACTGATAAGGCAATTTTAGGCGTTTATTTCCAGGGAAATTTTGATGATGAGTTTGAGTTTGAGGATGTAAATCAACGGAACATCAGCGCTGGTGAAACTTTGGACTCTTCTTTTGTGAGAAGAAATGAGGAATTCAGTAAAAGTGCAAACTATGAGTCTGGGATCAATTATACTTGGCAAATAGATAGTTTGGGCCAGAGGCTTTATGGATCCTTGTCTTATTCATACGATAATCGAAATCAGACGGAATTTTACAACCAAAATTTTTTCTTCTCAGACGGTACTTCTGCTCCCAACAAGCGATTGATCCAAATCAATGATCGCCCGCGTAGCAGTAATTTTTATATTGGGCAGTTAGATTACGAACGTCCAGTACTGAATGGAGCAAAAATCGAAACTGGACTAAAGGCAACTATTGGCACCTGGGAACGGGGACAGTCATTTTCGCAAGGAGATCAATTCACAGACTTTGAGCCAGTACCCATTGATACCTTATCAGATGTATTCAATTTTAGTGAAGAAGTCTATGCCGGATATTTCAGCTTTACTCAGAAAAAAGATGCTTTTGGCTATCAGTTTGGCCTTCGTGCTGAATATACGGAGACACTGGGTGAGACCGAACGAGACCAAGATCAAATTCCAAATAACTACTTCAACCTATTTCCAAGTGCATTTTTAAGCTATACTTTAGGTACAGAAAATGAATTAACGCTTAACTACAGTAGAAGAATCAGCAGACCGAGTATTTGGGATTTAGCTCCCATATACCGAGTTCGAGATCAATATAATCTCAGCATTGGAAATCCTTACCTTCAGCCTGAATTTACCGATAGCTATGAACTTGGCTACATGAAAGGTTGGGAAAAATACCTGTTGAATGCTACTGTATATCACCGCTACAGTACTGATGTAGAAACTCGAATTACTACCATTACAGCTGATAACGTTGCAATTCAAAAGCGTCAAAATGCAGATACACGTACCAGTACAGGTTTTGAATTAATCAATCAAGTCCAAGCTTCAAACAATGTTGACCTTACCTTGACTGGGAATTTTTTTTACTCTAAGGTAAATGGAGAAAATATTGAATCAGGATTTACAAATGAGAATTTCAGCTGGACGGTGAGTTTGTTGAGCAATATTATTATTCCGGATTGGTTTAGTGTTCAGCTTCAGGGAAATTACAGAGGTCCAATCGTATTGCCACAAGGTCAGATCGAACCACAGTCGAGTTTGAATATTGGTTTACGGCGAGATATTTTAGATGACAAGGCCACAGTAAGTTTCAATGTGAGTGACATATTCAATACTCGGAATTTCAGAATCACGACAGAAGATGCAAGATTCACCCAAACCAGAAAATTTCAACGAGAAACCCGAATTGCAACTTTATCATTCACTTACAGATTTGGAATTTTTAAAGATAAGGGACAAGATCAGAGTCGCCGTGAAGGCAACTCGGGTGGGGATGATTTCTGATACTAAGAGGCTGATCAATTGATCAGCCTTCTTTATTTTAGGCATAAGTGAACTCACTGAATATTGCCAAACTGCCTTGCCCTGTACCATTGAAGAATTTGATGTATATCTCAGCCAAAAAATACTGTGGGAAGAAGATTTTTAAAGTTTGCAATCACTTCAAATGGTTAACAAACTGAATGAATAGCTACCTTGGAAACTGTATGCTAAAAGCAAAAAATTCTATGAAAATAATCAGCAATCTTGGCTTTCTATTGCTTTTCCTGACTTCTCCACTCATCGCTCAGGATATGGAAGAGAAGAAAAGCTTTGAAGTAAGAGAACCCCAACGATTTGAAAGTACTCACTTGGGGACCTTTGGCGGACAAAAAATCACATATAAGGCTATTTTATCCGAGACCTTTTTGAAAAACTCCAGTGCTCAGGTCACGGCTGCGCTTTGGTCAACTGCTTATGTGAAAGAAGGAGCGAATATTTCTAATCGACCTGTCCTGTTTGTATTCAATGGTGGGCCGGGTTCGGCATCGATCTGGCTGCATGTTGGTTTTTTTGGACCTAAAGTGGTAAAGGTAGATTCCCAAGGGAAGGTCGATGATGGCGCAGCTCCTTATCAGTTTGTGGAAAATAATCAGGCGCTTCTTGACTTGACTGATCTGGTTTTTGTAGATCCGATTGGAACAGGGTTTAGCCAAGTTTTAGGAAAAGGCGAAAATAAGGATTACTGGGGATTAACTGAAGATGCCAATTCGATTGCTCAGTTTATGAAACTTTGGGTGACTGAAAATGGAAGATGGCAAGCACCGAAATTTATAGCAGGAGAAAGTTATGGCACTACTCGAGCTGCAAAAGTCGCTGAGGTACTCGAAGGCGGTGGGAATCCTATGGCTTTGAATGGGATTATCCTGATTTCTCAGGCCTTGGACTACGCAGGCTCATCTTCATCGCCTGATAACTTAACCTCATTCTTTACCTATTTGCCTTCGCAAGCAGCTACCGCTTGGTACCATGACAAAGCTGGCAAAGGAAAAACTTTGGAGGATTTCACCCAAGAAGCTCGGGACTTCGCATATGGAGAATATTTGGAAGCCTTGTTTCAGGGTGAAAAACAAAGTCAGACCGAAAAAGAAGCCATAGCCACAAAATTGGCCTATTTCACTGGCTTGGATGAATCTTACATTCTTAGATCTAACAATCAAATCCTGATGTATCGCTTCAAAAAGGAATTACTTCGAGCGGAAGGAAAAGCTATTGGAACCTTAGATGGGAGATTTTTGGCTAAGGAAACTGATCTGGTAGCTGAAGGTCCGGTACTTGGGGATGCCAGTAGCTACATGACTGAGACTGCTTATACTGCAGTATTCAATAACTATCTCTATACTGATCTGAAAGTAAAAATGGATCGCCCCTACTTAGGTTCAGCAGTGGGAATGGGCGGCTCTTGGAATTGGAAGCCAGTGCCTGATGGGGCATATTGGGAACCTAGCTATGTCAGTACTGCTAGATCACTGAGTGAGGTGATGCATCGCAATACAGCTTTGAAAGTCATGGTTGCCAATGGCTATTATGATTTGATTACGCCATTTTTCGATTCTGAATTTACGTTTGCAAGACATGACTTTCCCCAAGAGCGAATTCAGATGAATTATTATGAGGCCGGTCACATGATGTATAACAGGCAAGAAGACTTTGACGCCTTGGCAAAAGACATTCGGACGTTTCTGGAAAAACTTGTCAGATAATGTAGATTTACTTCCAAAAGTTATTACTTTGTAATTACAAACTGTTATTAATTATGGAAGCCTCAATCATTAAAATCGGAAATTCTAAAGGGCTCATACTATCAAAGATGATCATTGAAAAATATGATTTAGGGGAAAAGGTGGAAGTGATTCTCGAAGAGGATCAAATCGTGCTTAGACCTATTCAGAATGTGAGGGATGGCTGGGGAGCGGCTTTTGCAAAAATGAGAGCCGCTGGCGATGATAAGCTTTTGATGGATGGTTTCACAGATGAAGATCATCTTGAAGAATGGAAATAAGTCATTATCGGATTGTCTTGGTCAATCTTGACCTGACCATTGGGAGCGAAATAAAGAAAACAAGACTCTGCGTGATTATTTCTCCTGATGAGATGAATCAACAGTTGAATACGATTATAATGGCTCCAGTGACTACTAACCTTTCGAAGTATCCTTCAAGAGTCGCAGTTTTTCATAATGGTAAAAAAGGAATGATCGCCATTGATCAAATCAGAACGATTGAGAAAGTTCGGATTGTAAAAATTTTTGAGACGCTCAGTAAGTCTGAAATTCAAAAATGTAAATCTGTCATCAAGGAAACTTTTGTGGATTGATTTACCTTTATTTTTCAGTCCCATATTTATTATTAAATCAAACTATGCAAAGACCCGATTTCAATGTCGAAGAAGTGACTAAAATTATCCGTGGACGCCGCTCCATGTTTGTTTCCCAATTCAAAGAGAATGATCCTATTGATGATTCTATCATTGAGGAAATGCTTGAAAATGCGCGCTGGGCACCGACTCATAAGCTGACTCAGCCTTGGCAATTTATTGTCTATACGGGCGATGGCTTGAAGACTTTTGGCCAATATCAGGCTGATATGTATAAGATGCGTGCTGAGAAAAATGGTACACCTTTTTCGGAGGTCACCTTTCAGAAATTTATTGATAGCCCTCAGAAAGCATCACATGTGATTGCGATCTTGATGAAAAGATCACAAGGAATTCCTTTGATGGAGGAGATTTCAGCCACTGCGATGGCCGTTCAAAATATGTATCTGACTGCTTCAGCTCATGGTCTCGCAGCCTATTGGGGAACTGGGGGACCAACGTTTTGGCCTGAAGCCAGAGAAGATTTTGGGCTTGAGGGGGAGGATATTCTGATGGGATTCTTCTATATCGCCAAACCTGCTTCAGATAATTGGCCGGAAGGGAAAAGAGAATCCATGGATGAAAAAATAGCGTGGATCAGAGAGTAATCACATAAAAAAAGCGACAATTGATTGTCGCTTTTTTTATGTGATTTACTTTGGAAGGTCACACATGCAGGGTTTTCCACTCCATGTGCTCTCAGGTAAGCTAAAGCACTTGCCCACGATGGTGTTGTAATCGATCAAATATGCCATAGCTTCATTTAAAGAGGCTTAATTTTCAAATTCATCTTGAATTTCTTTGTCTTGTGCTGCATTTGAGTGAAGCCATTATCTTGACACACTAATTATAGAATTTTGCCACGTAATCTGCTAATTGGGCGTTAGTGGAAATTTTAATATCAACGCTAAATGCAGCTTCTCTGCCAATCCAGTAGCTTTGAGAAATTAATGTGATTGCAGAACTGATGTGATGAATCTACTCTTTAAATGATCTTGCGGCTGGATTGATCTTACAGTCCATGTATGAATCTGGTATTTTATATGAAACATTACACGTTAACTACTCGTTTTCCGACTAGTTACTCATGAATTATTCTCTAGAAGTTTCAGGTATTACTTGGGTACTTGCTATGAAGTAAATTCACGGTGAAATGCTAAAGGAAAAAAACTTGACTAAATTTTTCACCTTGTTTTGGGCTTGGTTCACTAGTAAAAATTTATCGTTGTCTGATGAAATCAAACCGATTATCTAATTTTTAAGTTATGAGAAAAGCTATTTATTTGGTCTTGTCCCTTCCATTGTTTGCTTCATGTGAACAGAATTTCTTACCAAAACCACAAGGGTATAATCGAATTGATCTGCCAACACATTCATTTTTGAAGTTAGCGGAAGGGTATCCATACACACTTGATTATTCTGAATCCGCTCAAGTGGAAAAGGACTCATTTAATCTTATAGAGGATACTTGGATTAATTTAAACTATACTGATTTTGGAGCCAAAGTTCATTTGACTTATAAAAACATCGATGGAGAAAACATCGACTTCAAATCACTTTCTGAAGATGCTTTTAAGCTTACTGCCAAGCATCAAAAAATGGCTTATGGAATCGAAGAAGGTATTTTGGTCACACCGGAAGGTTATGTTGCAGTGGTGGCAGAATTAGAGGGAGAGGTGCCGACCCAGTTCCAGTTTTTTGTTACGGACTCTACGCAACATTTTTTGAGGGGGGCACTCTATTTCAATACTGCAATGAAAAATGATTCCCTTGCTCCAGTAATTGAATACATCAAGGTGGACATGGCCCACCTGATGAATTCAGTTAAATTTTTAGATTAATTCAGATTTTTCCAAGAACGGATAATCACCACGCCTCCTGCAAGTGCTATAACTCCTGCGATTGACCCACCAAGCATATTTCCATAAATGAAAAATCCCGCAGAGAAGAGCGCTGCATAAACCATTGCTGAGCCGATCATCATCAGCCCAATTTCCTTTGGAAGTTGACCAATAACTTGTCTTTCATTGGGATAGCGATCAAGAACTTTTTTCCATCCAAATGCTGCTGGAGTTACTTTACGATAGAAGCTTAAAAGCACTTCATCCTTCTCCGGTTGAGTTAAAAATGTCACCAAAAGCCATCCTACGGTTGTTATAGAGACACTGTAAATAAGCTTGAGATATGTCTGGTTTTCGGGAATCATAATCCAATTTACTTTTGGATTAATAAGCTCAAAGAAAATCGCAACTACGAATGAAATGGCCATTGCAGAGATCTCAGTGTATGCATTGATTCGCCACCAAAACCATCTCAAGATAAAGATCAAGCCCGTTCCTGCTCCGATTTGAAGCAAAATATTAAATGCATCTAAAGCACTTGAAAGTGCTAAAGCCAGCACAGCCGATAGTGTCATCAAGCCTACAGTTGAGATTCTTCCCACAGCCACCAGTTGTTTGTCTGTAGCTTCTGGCTTCAAAAATCTCAGATAAAAGTCATTTACAATATAGGAAGATCCCCAATTCAAATGAGTAGAAAGCGTGGACATCACCGCTGCGATCAAGGAAGCCAAAACGATTCCGATCAAGCCAGTTGGCAAGAAAGTCAGCATTGCTGAATAGGCTAAGTCATCGCCTAGCTTATCAGCTGGGATCTCCGGAAATGCAGCTGAGATGTCAGAAACATTTGGAAAGATAATCAAGGATGCCAAAGCAATTAAAATCCATGGCCAAGGTCGTACTGCATAATGCACTATATTAAAAAAGAGGGTTGCACCGATGGCATTCTTTTCATCTTTGGCCGCAAGCATACGCTGTGCAATGTAACCTCCGCCTCCTGGCTCAGCACCTGGATACCATGTAGCCCACCACTGAATAGCGATCGGCATCAGGAATAAGGGGATATACGCATTTGGGTCTGAAAAGTCAGGAAGGAAGTCAAGTTTTCCTGCTACGTTATCGTGGGTCAACAAATTTTCCAAGGAACCAATTTGAGGTAGATCCAGGATGTAATACGCTGCGGCAAAAGCACCAAACATTGCAATGAAAAATTGAAAAAAGTCAGTTAACAGCACTCCTTTCAAACCTCCCAAGGAGCTGTAAATCACAGTGACAACCGAAGTAATGAGCAACGTCTCATAGGGCATTAGACCTAGCATCACTCCGCCTATTTTGATGGCTGCCAGCGATACTGTGGCCATGATTACCACATTAAAGAAGACTCCTAAATAAATCGCACGGAATGCCCTAAGAAAGGCGGCTCCCTTTCCTGAGTATCGAAGTTCATAAAACTCCAAATCCGTAGTTACTTCAGATCTACGCCAAAGTTTTGCATAAACAAAGACAGTCAACATTCCAGTCAAGAGGAAAGCCCACCAAGCCCAGTTGCCTGCTACACCATTCTTTCGTACGATATCAGTAACCAAATTAGGGGTGTCTGCAGAGAAAGTGGTCGCTACCATCGAAACTCCCAATAGCCACCAAGGCATATTTCGGCCTGATAGGAAAAACTCTTTTGCAGAGGTTCCTGCTTTCTTAGAAGTAAATACACCGATCAGCAAAGAAATGATAAAGAATGCAACAATGATTGCCCAATCAATTCCAGTAATATTCATAGGGGGTGGTTTTATTTTATTCGGGCCAAATAACAAAAAAATTGCTAATTGTACCTTAGCTTAGTTAATAAATTTTAAAAACATGACTTAAAATTGATCGTATAAAATCATACTTATAAAAGATAGTAAGAGCTTGGTATTTGTCTTATGAATTAAAAATCTGAGTAGTTTTGGAAATGGATCGAACTGACATCCTTGAGTTGATCAAACAGTTTCATGTAGGGGGAACAGAAGAAGTTAGATTTGAGAAGTTTGGGGCTGGGTTAATCCATCAGACATTCTTGATCGAGTTTGGTAAGCGCAAATTTATACTTCAAGGCTTCAACTCAAACGTTTTTAAATATCCGGAACGGATCAACGGTAATCTTACGCTTATTAGCCGACTAGGTGATTTGACACAACTGCCATTTCAGCTTCCGCTTCCTGTCCTTAGCCGACAGGGGTCTGGAATAGTAGTGTTTCAAGAAAGGTTATACAGACTATTCGACTTTGTGGAAGGTAAAACGCTGCAACAGATTAACGATCCAAATCAAGCGATCTTAGCAGCAGCGGCCTATGCGCTTTTTTCCAGATGGGCAGATAGTTTTCCCTTAGACCAGTTTGCCCAAACTATTCCTAATTTCCATCGACTAGATATCCGGTTTGATCGACTGGAAGAAGTGGCAAAATTGGCCCAAAATTTAAGTGCTGCCGAAACCCAAATTTTGGACTTTTACCTTGCGCAGAAGCAACTCGTGGAAACTTATCTAACTATCATACATGAGATTCCGCAACGGATCACGCACAATGATACCAAAATAAACAACCTGATTTTTTCTCACGATCTCTTAAAAGTAGTTGCAGTAATCGACTTGGATACCATTATGCCAGGTTATTTGCTTTACGACTTTGGAGATTTAGTACGAACTGTAGCCAGTGCAGCTGAAGAGATGAGCCAGGATTGGACCAGTCAAAAATTACTGGTCTCAACTTTTGAGAAATTGCTCACTGGATACTGGGCAGGAGCGGGCGACTGGGTGGGTCAAAAAGAAGCTAAATCTCTGCTGATTGGTGGTGAGGTGATGACTTGCTTGATGGGGATTCGGTTCTTCACTGATCACTTGGAGGGCAACGTATATTATCAAGTTGCCTATCCCGAGCAAAACTTCCATCGCGCAAAAAATCAAATGATTTTGCTCCAAAGCTTGCAGTCCCACCGAACTGATTTGGGACTTATATTTTCTAATATTACAGGGATTTCGATTGAATCTTGACAATTCAAGACATTTCTATTGTCTATTGAGAAGACTCGGGCTAATTTGCTTCATAACTAAAAATCAGATTACTTGGCAGGCTTTTTCGACACTAAAATTGAATTTCTCAAAAACGTAGGACCGCAGAAAGCGGCGATGTTGAATAAGGAGTTGAATATATTCACTTACGGTGAATTACTCCAACATTATCCATTTCGGTATGAAGACCGGACGAAATTTTTCAAAATAAGAGAACTTTCTCCAGAGTTGGAAAATGTGCAAATCATTGCTAAAATCCAGAAGGTTGAGCTG
>Ga0209390_10004386_pt1 | contig 21278 bp, 14 predicted proteins | sample BON01_FD_187212 | JGI IMG/M metagenome (GOLD analysis project Ga0209390, IMG submission 187212) | Freshwater microbial communities from Lake Bonney liftoff mats and glacier meltwater in Antarctica - BON-01 (SPAdes) (version 2) | ecosystem: Environmental > Aquatic > Freshwater > Ice > Glacier... | reverse complement strand
AATGCTGTGAACCTCCGCATCTATTACAAATGACTCCTTCTTTGTCTCGTTGCTCTTTAAAATGTAATTTACAACTCTGCTCGTTTGTAAAATGTACTGCAAATGAAAAAATATCCATATCCTTTTTCTATAATTTATTCAAATATAGGAATAATTCCATAAAATTGGAATAATTACGGATATGCAAAATAATTATTAGTTATGAAGAATAAAATATAGATGAATAACCGGCATAATTTCCTGGTAAATATTTCACATAATATTTAAATTCAAATTCAGTTGTAATTAAACAACTATTTTTTAATATAATCTTTCTTTTCCTTTCTAATTCAGACGGAATAAAATGTTTTAGAAAAAGTTGTTTGTCAATGACCGTACTTTAAATTAAAAATTAAACATGAATAATAAAAAATTACTAATATTATCAAAAAAACTTAAATACTAAATCAATCCAATAAAAAAATAATATTTTTTTCACCCCCAAAACTAAGATGACTTACAAGCTGTGATGAGCCTTTAAAGCTTTCGCTAAACTATCTTTCCAATGAGGAATTTCTATAGATAATGCTTTTTTTAATTTAGTTTTATCCATAACGCTGTATTTTGGGCGTTTGGCGGGTAGAGGATAGGTTTCTGTTGTAATTGGACTGAGATTTATGCTGTTATTATTTATTTCAAATATCGTTTGAGCGAATTCGAACCAAGTGGCGGTGCCTTCGTTGCTGAGGTGGTAAATGCCGTAAGGTATAGGCTTTCGTGTAATTATGTTGATCAAAATCTCCGCTAAATCTTTGGCGTAGGTTGGTGTTCCCGTTTGATCATCGACAATACTAAGTTGCGCTCTTTCGTTCCCTAAGCGGATCATGGTTTTCATAAAATTATGGCCGTATTCGGAATATAACCATGAGGTTCTAATAATATAATACTGTGAAATATTTTGAATAATTTCCTTTTCGCCTTGTTGTTTTGTAGCACCATAAACGCCAAGAGCTGAAGTGGTATCGGTTTCCGTATAGGGGCTGTTTTTTGAACCATCAAACACAAAATCTGTAGAAATATGTAATAAAGTAGTATTTGTTTGCCTACAGGCCATAGCTAAATTTTTAGCACCTAAGGTATTTACATCTGCCGCATTCTCAACATCGGTTTCCGCTTTGTCCACATTGGTGTATGCAGCACAATTAATACAGAAATCGAAATCACCTATGATAAATTCAGTGATAACCTGCTTGTATTGTGTAATGTTAAGATCAGCTGACGATTTAAAAATATAGGTATTATTGCTATCTATTTTTGAGGAAAGTTCTTTGATACACTGTCCTAGTTGTCCGTTTGCTCCTGTTACTAAAATTCTACTCATTTTCTGAAAAATATATACATATTTATTTTTTATAGGACAATCCTTTAAAAGATGTTTAAGACCAGAACTTTAAAAAATATTATCCCCCAAAATTAAGGCAACTTTATTGTTTCCAATAAAATCTGCACTAATAATAAATGCCTCGGCTAAACCATTCGGTTCATTTTGAACCGCGTATTCAAATTTACAACCATATTTTTTGCCATCATCTAAAAGTTTTTCAAACAAAGACAATATTGATGCCTATATTTTTTTTGAATCTGGTTGTTTGAAATCGACGAGTGGAAGGTTTCTATAGATGTATTTTATTATTAAAATTCTTTTGCGCTATGAAAACGAAAAAAAAATACGCTAGCCTTGGTCACAAAAATCTTTATTTTTGAACCATATCGTAAAAAATCATTACTTTGCCCTTCTAAAAAAAAACAACTTGAACCCCTTAGCCGTATTAGGAATAATCATTATTTATTTTGTTTTGTTAATGGTCATATCCTATTTTACCTCAAAGGGTCGAAGTGATGAGTCCTATTTTACAGGAGACAGACAATCGCCTTGGTTTTTAGTTGCTTTTGGAATGGTTGGCGCGGCACTTTCGGGAGTTACTTTCGTTTCATTGCCAGGAATGGTTGGTAACAATTACTTTTACTTTTATCAATTTATTTTAGGGAATATTGTAGGATATTTTTTTATCACCTTTGTTTTAATTCCGCTTTATTTTAAACTCAGGTTAGTATCTATTTATGGCTATCTTAAAGAGCGTTTTGGGGTAAAATCTTATAAAACAGGTTCTTTGTTTTTTTTAGTTTCCCAATCTTTTGGAGCCGCTTTGCGCTTACTTTTAGCGACTAAAATTTTACAATTTGCCTTATTTGATCAATTAAACATTCCTTTTTTTATTACTGTTATCATTATTTTAATTTTGGTATGGCTTTATACTCATAAATCAGGAATTAAAACTATTGTTTGGACAGATACTTTACAAACTACCTTTTTAATTTTAGGTGCTGTTATCACAATTATTTCCATCATAAATTCTCTAAATATATCTTTTACGGAGTCGGTTACAGAAATTATAAACCATAAATATTTTGATATTTTTGATTGGGATAAGGATTCAGGAAATAATTTTTACAAACAATTTATTGCAGGAATTTTAGTCTCTATTGCTATGATTGGTTTGGATCAGAATATGATGCAAAAAACCCTTACTTGTAAAAATCAATGGGATGCACAAAAAAACACCTTAACCTATAGTCTTATTTTGGCATTGACACAATTTCTTTTCTTAGGTCTTGGAGTGCTATTATATATTTATGCAGAAGAGAAAGGTATTAATTTACCAATTGATGCGGCAGGAAATTTAATTAATACTGATACCTTATTTCCAAATTTGGCTTTAAATTATTTAGGATCCTTTGCTGGAGTTTGTTTTTTACTAGGAATTATAGCAGCATCCTTTTCTAGCGTTGACTCTTCGCTAACTGCCTTAACCACATCATTTACCTATGATTTTTTAGATATTTCACACAAGACGAGCCAAGAACGAAAAAAGTTGAAAAATTGGGTCTTACTCGGTTTTTCTATCGTGATATTTATAATTGTTATGATGTTTTCTAATAGTAAAGGCGACGTTATTTCTTTAATTTTCAAAGTAGCGGGCTATACTTATGGGCCCTTATTAGGTTTATATATGTTCGGAATGTTTACCAAAGTTAGCGTCATTGATAAATGGATTCCTATAATTTGTTTGGCATCACCTGTGTTAACTTATGTATTGAGCGATTTTTTACTTACTACCTATAAATTCGATTTTGGTTTTGTAAATATAGCCGTGAATGCAATAATAACTATTTTAGGCTTGCTTTTGGTCAGAACTAAAAGCGATATTAAAGCGGCTTAAAAATTATGTATCCTTGTCGTTAAGTATAAAAAGTCTTCATAAAATAGATTGAATTTCATCGAATTTGTAGCGTAACACTTTCATAATTAGATTTTTGTATTTCTTTTGCTGAGTAGTTAAAATTTCCTTTACATTTAATTGCTAATTATTTATTGAAAACAGTATATTTGCACCCTCAAAAGAAATTATTTCTTTGTCGGGTGGCATAGCTCAGCTGGATAGAGCACCTGCCTTCTAAGCAGGCGGTCGAAGGTTCGAATCCTTCTGCCATCACTCCAAAAACCTCTAAGATTTACTAGGGGTTTTGTTGTTTTATAGAAATAATGAAAACACATATATTCTTGTTTTGTGTATAGTTTATGCATGTTTTAGTTTTTAACAGAACTTTAATAAGTTTTGGTCTCGATTAGTTTCATTTCGTAAATAAGGCATAGGCAATTGGTATAAGTCTATAATCCTAAGGTTAATATTCCTTTCTTTAAAAAAAATATGTTAAAATTATTGATTGTTGATCGTTGCGTATTTTATTATTTTACTTCTTAGAGATTATCATAACATCATATGATTTTATGATATTACAAAAATGTAAATTTATTATTTGATATTAAATTCATTTTAGTAATTTTAATTTTATAAATTTTGTATTTGGTGGATTCAAGTTATAAGTTATACCTGCCAAATAATTATTGTTATTCCTATTGATAATTTCTCAAATTCTATATTCTTTAATTCAAATAAGGAAAAAGAAGGATTAATTAAGAAGCTGAAAGAGTTTTTTAAATTGGTTCTAATATGCCAACTATTATCGATGAAGGCAATTATATGATAGTTGAAATAGACTCCGAGAGGATAGCAATTGAATGTAATAAATATTATGAGCTATTAAGACTTTTTGAATCTGAAAACTTTGATAAGCACTTAATCTAGGTGAAGAATCAGTATTCGAATGCCTTACAATATTAGAATATCATAGGTTATTAAGGGTTAAATATATTCAGAGTCAAACGAACAAGAAAAGACGATAAATGGTTTAATTGATGCATTAAGATAGAATCCTAAAAATCAGTGGGCTTTATTAACGATGTGAAACATTTTTGTAAAACACAAAAACAATCTAGATACCGCTTTAATTTATTATAATCAGATCTTAGAACATGCTCCAGACAATCATCTTTCGTCAAATAAAATAGGCATGATTCTTTTTAAAATTGAGAGAGATGAGGTGGTTTTAAGCTATTTTTAAAAGGAATTAAAGGTGAATCCAAATTACTCAAATACCTATTTTCAAGAAGTTTTTTTACTATTAGACTCAAATCTCTAACTAACTATGGAAAAGCCAGAAACGAAGCTTGTAGTTCGCCTATCTTTTTGTAGCCTAATACATTCATATGAATAGGATCACGATAATATAAATCCTTATTGTATATGTTAAAACCTCCTAAAAGGAACTGATCAAGAACTTGTATTCCATGTAGCTCACAAATCATTTTTTGCATTTCAACGTATTGAATTATTCCTTTTGGATCATATGGATCATAAGCCCCTCTATTATTAAAAGCCTTGCTTGATGTAAAGAAGTATATGGTAGCTTCAGGATTTATCTCATAAATCTTATTAATACAATAGTTAATTCCTCCTGCCTGGGTTGTTATTTTTTTCTTATCATAGTCATCAAATTCTGTATAATCAGTATAAAATCCAACTTCTCTGTTATTATTATAATCATTTGTTGATGCCCAAAGAATATAAATATCAAACACGCCAGCTTCATCGACTTGTTGCTGCATTGATTTTCCTTGTAAAGAAGAAAATCCTGCGCCTGCTACTCCATAATTAGTAATGGTCATTCCTAGGTATTTTTTCCAGAATATTTTTGCGCTGTCGCTTTCTGGTATAACAGAAACAGAACCGCCAAAAACGGCTACAGACTTACCATAATTGAAAGAATTTTTTAGTTTTAGGGTGTCTAACTCAGTTTGAGAAAAAGCACTCGAGAATAAAAAAAATAGGATAACGAAATAATTATAACTTCCTTTCATAAAATGTATATTTTAAATTAAAATAATCTAGATACTTATTACTTTCTCATACGTAACTGTTGAGAATTATATAGCCTTCTTTCAGGATAGGTCAATATTACGTAAAACGATGTAAAATAGATACATACAGCAGAAATTTTGTTGCATAGAATACAATAGGCCATATAATTTTGTGCAATAGAATAGTTCAAGATAAGCACCGCTACTTTCCTCGTAAAATAAGCAAAGCTGTTAGAAATCTCCACGGAGGAAGCTATTGAGGCCATATTCAAAATAACACCACCGTCTTACTTCAATCCAACAATTACCACTCGTACAAAATTATAGACTCTTTTTAAATTTACGTTATTTATCTTATCCATGTCTAATTCCAAGGTATTTTCAATATTTCCAAAATGCACAATTCCTGCGTTGTTTAATAAAATATCCATGCTTCCAGATTTTAAAATATCTTCAACTACATTATTTACGGCGTCTCGATTTGCTACATTACATTCGTAGGTTTCTGTGGAGCCACTTGATAAAACAAAAAATACTAATCCTTGTTTTTCTTTCTCACTATTTGAGTTATTTCTAATAAAAACTGCAAACTTGTATTTTTAAAAAGTTTGCTGAAGTGCTAAGTTTTCATTTATCTCTCGTTTTGGGGAACTGATCACAATCGCCGTTATATCATCTCGCACTAAAACCTTTATCAATTTATCCATCTGGCTATTACTTTCAGGATGATAGTCCCTAAAACATTAATCGCTTTTTGTCCACATTACTGGTATGCCTTTACTTTTTGCTTAGAACTTCCCAAGCCTTCTATTCCTAGTTCTACAATATCGCCCGGTTTTAGATATTTAGGAGGATTAAATCCTAACCCAACTCCGAAAGGAGTGCCTGTGGAAATGATATCCCCTGGTAGCAATGTCATAAATTGACTAATATAGCTCACTACTTCCTGAATATTAAATATAAAATCCGACGTGTTACTATTCTGAACCGTTTCCCCGTTTAATTTCAACCAAAGGTTTAGATTATTGGGGTTCTCTATTTCATCTTTCGTGGCGATAAAAGGGCCAAGAGGGGCAAAGGTATCGCATCCTTTTCCTTTACACCATTGTCCTTCCTTTTCCAATTGAAAGGCACGCTCACTATAATCATTGTGTAGGACATATCCGGCTATGTGATCAAATACATCTGTTTCCGAAACATAAGTAGCTTTCTTGCCTATTACAATGCTTAGTTCTACCTCCCAGTCGGTTTTTTCGCCTCCTTTTGGAATTATTAAATCATCGTTAGGGCCCACAATAGCAGAGGTAGCCTTGAAAAATAATACTGGTTCTTTGGGAACTGCCATGCCACTTTCAGCTGCATGTTGTGCATAGTTTAATCCTACGCAAACAATTTTTGAAGGCCTTACTAAAGGTGGACCAAGCCGTGTTTCCATATTTATTTTAGGGCAATTTTCTTGATTTGTTCTTAACCAAGCTGCTAACCTATCAAGTCCTCCATTTCCGAAAAATCCCTCATTATAGTCTTCCCCAAAAGCTGATATATCTATCCAACTGTTATCGGCTAATTGAATCCCTGGTTTCTCGTTTCCATCTGTACCAAATCGTATTAATTTCATAGCTTATTTTTTATCCATTAAGTTTAATAAACCCACCATCTATTGGGAAATCGGTTCCGGTAATAAAGGAAGCCTCATCCGAGCATAGATAAAGGGCAAGGTTAGCTACTTCGTCTGGTTTGCCCATACGTCCTATTGGTTGTGTTTTGGAAAGGTTTTTGAACATCTCCTTTTCATTTCCTGGGTAATTCGCCCTTATAAATCCATCAACAAAAGGTGTGTGGATACGCGCAGGAGAAATACTGTTGCATCGAATACCATAGGTTATATAATCTTTTGCAATGGAATAGGTCATGGTAAGCACCGCTCCTTTACTCATAGAATAGGCAAAACGATCCGAAATCCCAACGGAGCCTGCAATTGAAGCCATATTTAAAATAACACCCCCACCTTTCTTCATTCCAGGAATTACAGCTCGTACACAATTATAGACTCCTTTAATATTCACGTTATATATTTTATCCATGTCTAATTCCAAGGTATTTTCAATATTCCCGACATGCGCAATTCCGGCGTTGTTTACTAAAATATCTATGCTCCCAGATTTTAAAATACCTTCCACTACATTATTTACGGCGCTTTGATTTGCCACATTACATTCGTAGGTTTCTGCTAAACCACCAGTTTTTTTAATATCTGTTAGGGTGTCCGTTGCATTATCGATATTCAATTCTAAAATGTGAACATGGGCTCCTTGCTCTGCAAAAATTTTAGAAATGGACCTTCCAATACCGCTTCCGCCCCCTGTGATCAAAACATTTTTATTCTTTAAACTAAATTTCATATTTTGTATTTATTGATTTTAAAAGTAAATTCTACTTTCAAACAGACTCGTTTCTAAAGACTTTTATTTTATAATAATAGGTTCTGTTGAATCTGTTATATTTACGATTATTAATAGTTATTTGTAGCTAAATTTTAAATTGTAAATTTCTGAATACCATCACATAATCTCTTATTTGCATTAAATATATCTCAAATATTGACATATGAAGCTAGTACAAACGTCTTTTCCAATCATATAACGGAAGGCTATCAGGTTTACTAGAATTATTTTTTTATCAAATGTTTATGCAAATCTTCTACTCGTTCACAGCACAACTGGTCCATGACCTGCTTAAACTGTGTTTTTAACATGGATATGGTATGGTCGCCTCCTTGATTACCCAGAGCACCACATCCAAAGAGAAAAGATCGCCCCAAGAATGTGAATTTAGCTCCTGTAGCTATAGTTCTCGCAATATCTGGACCTGAACGAAGCCCACTGTCCATCATGATTTCTATTTGATTACCGTAATTGATTGCAATTTCCGAAAGCGAATTAATGCTAGACTGCGCCGCATCTAACTGTCTTCCTCCATGATTGGAAACTATAATTCCATCAAACCCCAATCTAATAGCGTCCTGAGTATCCTGCTCAGAAGCTACTCCTTTTAGAACTAGCTTTCCTTTCCATTTATCGCGTATTGGCTTTATCCGTTCCTCGTTCAAACGGCCAGAAAAAGTCTTGTCCATAAACTGGCCCAACTGACTTAAATTCAGTCCTTTGGGTGTGTATGGTTTTAAGGTCTCAAACGTGGGCTGCCCATATTTAAGGGTGTTATACGCCCAGCTAGGTTTGCCCAAAATCTGTAAAATATTGGTAAGGGACATCTTAGGCGGCAATGCCAGTCCGTTGCGTATGTCCCTTGGGCGATATCCAAACGTAGGCACGTCACAAAGTAATACAAGCACTGGACATTGGGCTGCTGACGCCCTATTAATGATATCGTCACGAAGATAATCATCCGCAGGATTATACAATTGAAACCACGCATTACCTTCTGTAAGTTCACTGGCACGCTCAATATTCATGGTGGTGACTGTGCTCAGTATAAAAGGTATATTGTTTTTATAGGCCGATTTTGCCAATATCTCTGGAGAATTGGGCCACATAAGACCTTGAAGTCCTACAGGTGCAATACCAAAAGGGGCATCGAACTCCATGCCCATTACTGTGGTCTTAGTAGAACTGATGCCCTCATTTCTCAAATATCTTGGCTGTAACTGCACCTCCCTGATTTCCGATGTGTTTCTGGATATGCTCACATCCTCATTGCAACCGCCGTCCAAATATTCAAAGGCAAATTTTGGGATACGGCTCATGGCTTTACTTCTTAAGTCGTCCATAGACGGGTAATCGGGGTTAAATTCGTTAGTCATATAACTTTACTATTTTAGTGTAAAATAAATGTATTTTTTGATGCTTGTTGTTTTAACATGTTAAGTAAACAATATCTGGGAAAATTGAGTAGGCATCCACTACAATAATTAAGGTCAAGGAAACATTTTTCTTTTCATAGTTAATGAATACAATCCCATTACTAATAAGTTTTCTAAAGGTTTCATTTTGAATTTTTTGATTCTAAATAGATTTTATTCAGGTGAACTAATACATCTGATGGATTTCCTCCATTTTTTAAATAAGTTTGAATTACGGCCCCCGCATTGTCTTGAAAGTGCATATAGCCATTATATCGTGGTCTCAAAAAAGCGTTATCCAATGTTTTTAGGGTTGATTTAAAAAAGTTAGCGCATTGTTCGTTTATACGTGTATCTTCCCACGCTCCTCTATGTCCTGGCTGCCCTCCATTATCAAAATACAATGTACTCTGTGAGCTTGGTTTCGCTACATACATAGCATATTCTACCGCTATTTCTATCTGCTTACAATTTGTTGAAATAGCCAACCCTGTCCCCCCCAATGTGCTGCGGTAAGGGTTGTCTCTATTATCCTTGATTAAGTCGTGATATTCCAAAATTTTTGAAGCGTATCCTTTTTTGGAATAATTAGAGTATCCATAGGCCCATGGACAATAAACCAAATCCTCCCTTGTGGTCATTGCTTCATATACTCGTATGGGATTCCAATTAAAAAATTCCGGATTTAATCTATCTGCCAAATTTTTCAGCATTTCAAGGGCTTTAATTCCGTTAGTTTCACCTACAATAGATTCTTCTCCTTGAAATGGGTCTTCACCTAGCGCACCGCACATCATATAATAATTCATGAGGGTATCAATAGGAATTCCTGGCATAGTCACAAGACCTTTATCTGCCAATGCCAATACTTGATCAAACGTTTTAGGAACCGCTACATTTAATTTTTTCATTAAATCGGGCCTGCTTGACGCCACAGGAGTAGCCGCATCGATAGCCAGTGCAAACTGGTTGCCATGAAAATTATAACTTTCATATGATTTTCCAACAGAATGCGCCTCTTGATCTTCTAAAAACAAAGCTGGTAAATACTTGTTAAGAGGAATAATGATCCCCGTATCTGAAGCATAACCTGCCCATGGATGATCTATAACTAGTAAATCATATTTCGCAGCTAATTTGTCGATATGCTCATCGGCAAAATCTTGAAGAGATCTTTTGGTCCATTCAATTTTTATTTGTGGATGTATTTCTGAAAAACGCTGAGCGGTCGCCACCATAGGACAATAACCTCTACTATGATCCCATGTTATTCCTTTTAATGTAATTATTTTAGACATTTATAACATGATTTACTGTTCTCAAAAATTTTTAAAATTATAGACTTTAGAATATTTCACCAAAGATTTTAAAGTCTTTTATTAGGACTAATTACATTAAAAAAAAAGTTTTTTAATTCTAACAATATAAAGTTAAGTATAAATTCTACCAACATCTTTTTTTTCCGAAAAAGTAATAGAGTTCATCGATTTTGTTATATGCACTAGTTTTAATGCATGTTAAATTGCAGCAATATTTATTCATCACTGTTTTCAATTTATAAAAACTGAATAAAAAATCATAAATACGAGTCGGTAATAAACAATTAATCGATAAATACCAATAAGGTTTTGGGCTAAAATTTGTAAAATCGAAAAACAATTAAGGGTATTCAAATTCAAGTTTTTGTAAAAAAGGGGCATACGGGTTCTTCCTCGTTTCTTAAATTCTAAGAAAAAAAGTTAATTTATAAGAACCCACGCAAATTAAAAATAATAAAATGAGACGTTTTCTATTAGTAATTAGTATTTCTGTTGTAATGCTATCTTTTAAGCAACAGCCTGCTAGCGCTGTGATTTTTGCCTCTGGAGATGGAGAAATTATAAATTTCGCAAAAGCTGAATTAACGAAATTTTCAGAACAGGCAGGAGCCTTTAGTTTTTCAGAGAATGAAAATGCTAAATGGCAGTTTTCTCTCAAGGTTGATAAAACCATGGAACCTTATTCTTTTAGTTATAAAAGTGAAACCAAAGATGGCAAAAACTATGTTACCTTAAAAGGAGCAGAACCTGCTTCCTTGCTGCATTCGGTGTATTCTTTCCTAGAGCAGGGAGGTTACCTTTTTGAAATTACCGGAGCAGTCTTGCCAAAAGGATTTTCAATCAAAAACTTGAAAAATACCGAAGAGGAGATAAAGCCAGTGGTAAAAAAACGCGGCATCAGGCAACATATCAATTTTCCCATGGATATTTCGTCATACACTTTGGAAGATGCTAAAGCTTATGTCCAAAACCTAGCACGAATGCGGTTTAATTTTATTGTTTTTCATAGTTATCCAGGTTTGTGGCATGAGGAGCCTGGCTCAGAGCTCTTTGAATATGCAGGTAATTATTTCTATGGGCATAGGCACGATATTCCTGAAAATCAATATGTAAAAGATAATATCACAAGTAATACAAAGACATTCTGTATTCCCGAAATTGAAGCTGACTTTGATAATAAAGCTACGCGTAGTAAAAAATCTATCGAATGGTTAGGTGCACTAATGAACGAAGCCAAAAGATGTGGCCTCACAGTTCAACTTTCATTTGAACCTCGTCGATCTGGTACGGATATAGAACTAACAAAAAAGATGGCTTACTCCATTGCTGAGCAATATCCAATGATTGATTTTTTAGAGATTATTACTGAGGAAATTGGTGGTTGGGGACCTGGTACTACCAGCGAACAAACCCGTGAAACTTTAGCAAGTCATTTTGGTACAGAGGTGCTGAAAGATACTGTTGTAACAGCTCCTATACGTGATCAGCAGAGTGATCTGGCTAAAATTTTTGGTCAGTTGGGGCACAATATTAAAGTAGTTAAAGCTCTGGAAAACGATAAAAACAGAAGTTTCCCTCCCTTAAAGATTGGGATCTATTGCTCAGTCTCTGAATACAATAGTTCTTTGTATCATCTGGCCAGAACATACGCTCCTGATAATGAAATTACGGTTTTGCCTGGACATCACAGCCAGCGGGTTTATGAATACACCCCTCAATTTATCCGCAATTCGGAAGATTGGGATCACACAATGCTCTACTCGTGGATTGAATTTGACGGAATGATGTACACCCAACAAAACGGTATTGATGGGATACGGGGGATTGTGGATTATGCTGCTGAAAATGCACCTAATAACAGGGTGAACGCTATCTTGTTTAATCATTGGCGAACCGCAGAGAATCATATTACTGCAAGGTATGCTGCAGAGGCTACGCTTTATGGGGCAATTCCAGATACAAAGTTTTATAAAAATTATGCTGACAAACTGGGAATTGGGGCACCTGAGGTGTTTGCCAATGTTATGCAGCTTATTGATAAAAAAGACTGGGAAATTACAATTCAATATCCAAATATGGGCTTCTGTTGGGTAGGTGCATGGCGAGATGGAGGTCCATTAGGGAAATATGACACTTTAAGTTTAAAGGAAGACATAAATGAATTTGAAACGATTAGGCAGCAATTGGTAATCTCTTTAAAGGATTCCAAAACAGAAGAAGCAAATACAGTAATTCGTTTCCTTGATAATCGTTTGCGCTGTTCTATTCTCTATTTCAGGGCCTTTTTAAAGACCTCAGAGTTGCAACAATTTGATTCGGATTTAAAAAGTGGCTTAAATGAAGAGCAGAAAAAGCAATACGCAGATGTTTGCAATCAGGCACTTTCGATATTCGACCAATATATGGCTCTTCATGCTGAGATGATGCCAGACAGGGGATCTGAAGGTACTCTGATAAGTATTTACCATACTCCTATAAAAGGATTAAAAATATTGAGAGAACGCAACGGTGGTGTAAAGATGGGAGAGGAATTTAGCACTGACAGTCCGGTGGATGCCCCACCACTGCCAATTTTAGAATAGAATCTTTGTTTCCTAATAAAAGAGCCGAATGGATTGGTAATCCTGAAAAAATGAATAGAATGACTAAAATATTAATATTAATATTAATAGAATGACTAAGCGATAGGGAAGAGTTACGTTCTCTTAGATGAGGAATCTAAAAAGCAGGGATAATAGGGTAAGAGCATACCAAGTAAATACGATCAAGTTATACTAATTTGCCCGGAATCCTGTTCGACAACTGGCGGATGAGTAGTACCTGCACTATGACTAAAATAAATTCGTTGCAATTTTTTTAAATTGGAAATTCAAGTATTCGGCATCTAAATGGCCTACTTGTTGTTAAATTGTAAAGCTTCACTACGTTGTTAATGAATTTAATTAAAATAAAATAAAACGAAAAATATGAATCGTGAAAATTTTTTAAAAACAGTTGGTACAGTTAGCGCTACTGCTCTTGTAGCTCCATCCTTTTTAGCAATGGGGAGCAATGTATCAGAATTTAAACGATTTAACCTTAAGGTGGACGTGCCCGCCATGAGCGGAGAGGCGCAGATCGAGCATTTTCGAGAATCGCGCGAGTCCGTGTCTGACGATCCGTTCCGTCCGCTCTATCACTTTTCTCCACCAGGCTATGGCCTTCACGACGTAGCGGGATTGACCTCGTGGCAGGGTAAATACCACTTGTTTTACCTGTTTTCGGTTCCTACATTGACATGGGGAAGAGGACATGCCGTTAGTGACGACCTCGTGCATTGGCGTGATCTACCCATGCTGCCCAAAGAGATTGCGGGTGGCACGGGCCAGGCGTGGGCAGACAAAGACCGGATGATCCTCACGACGGACGGCAGTGTGAACATAGCATCCGACCCGATGTTGTTGAACTGGACGCAGCATCATCGAGGCGGTTTTGGTGACAACTGTGTTTGGCACGAGGGAGATTACTATTACATGACAAAGAATGGGGGCAAAAATACCTCATTGGAGATTCAACGATCCAAAGATCTGGCAGAGTGGGAATCCATGGGCATGTACATTGAAGACAGTCATTTTACCGATCCCGATACAGATTGCTCTTGCAACAATGTCGTGCCCATAGGTAATAATAAACACCTATTACTGTTCTTCAGTCACAATCAGGGTCCAAAATATTACATTGGTGCCTCAGATGTGAATCAGGGGCGGTTTACCATCGAGGAGCATGGTCGGATGATTTACGGCGCGCCGATGCGTGGCAGTCTGCATGCGCCGTCAGCGTTTGTAGATCCCAAGGGGCGCTGCATCGGCATGTGGAATATATTTGAATGTCTGATTAAGGATGAACTATGGGGGAAAGAGAAAGAGGTTGTCTCTTTGCCACGCCAACTCTCCCTAAATGATATGCCGCTTAACCCGCTTCGTATCGAGCCCATTGAAGAGCTAAAGACATTGCGTTTCAATCCTGTGAAGGTCGAAAACGTGCTTATTCCGGCAAATGGGGAGAAGATTCTGTCCGGCGTACAGGGTCGGGCAATGGAACTGGAAGTTGTAATCGATCCACAGCAGGCCCGTGAAGTGGGGTTGCGCGTTCTGCGCAGTCCCAATGGTGAGGAGCAAACGACCATCAGTTTATCAATGTACGCATGGGCCTATCCAAGGAAATCTAACAAGCGCGAACTGATGATTGACGTCTCACAAGCCTCGCTCAGTCCTGAGGTCGCTTCCCGCACACCGGAGATTGGCCCTTTGTTCCTGAAAGATGGTGAGCCGCTTCGTCTACGCATATTCATCGACCGCAGCATTATCGAAGTATTCGCTAATGACCGCCAATGTTTGACCCTGCGGGCTTATCCCACGCGTCAAGACAGCTATGGAGTCTCCGTATTCGCCCGCGGCAGCGATGCGAAACTCGTCTCGCTCAATGCCTATCAGATGCGCAGTATCTGGCCCGAGCTTAAAGATAAGGAAGGCAAATAATTGGCCTACAACATATTCCAGGACAGATAATGAAACGTTGGTATTGCGCACTTTGATTTTATGGATATAATTAACAGGAAATTGGAAAAGAGCAACCACGTAGGGCATTTGTTCTCAATGTTTTTGATGACGGAACTTTTTTAAAGTCAAATGAAGAATTACTGGTCGGCATACCACGGATAAAAAGTGGAAATAAAATGGAAGGTAAATTCTTTCCTTTGTTATATCCTGTAAAACATAGTAAATTTTAAGAACATAAAATTAATTACGGTTCAAAAAATAGTTCATATTAAAGTAAAATATAAAATTATGCGAAGTAAAACAAAAAAATTTATGACTCTTTTTGGTCTGATATTTTTATTTAGTTGTCAGCCTCAAAAAAACTTTTCTCTCAATGAGGTTACAATCATTCCAAGGCCTGAAATACTTGAACTAAAAAAGGGATCCTTTTTGTTTGATAAAAACACTAGATTCATCGTTGAAAACGAAGAACAGGGAGCAATTGCCCGAGAACTGACCGATATATTTGAAAAAGCTGCCGGATTTAAACCGCAAATAATTATTGGTAAAGAAGCAGAGAAAAACAGTGTTTTTTTTCTAACCAGAGCCGAAACTGACAATGAAGGGTATATTTTGGATGTAATAGATGGGCGAATTGAAATTACCGCGTCCAAGCCAGCCGGATTCTTTTATGGCATTCAAACACTTCGCCAATTGTTGCCTGTTGAAATTGAAAGTAAAAAACAGGTAAAGGATATTGATTGGTTGATACCAAATATCAAGGTTTATGATAATCCAAGGTTTAAATGGAGAGGATTTATGCTTGATGTGTCGCGACATTTCTTTCCGAAGGAATATATCAAAGACCTGATTGATTACTTGTCATTGCATAAAATAAATACCTTTCACTGGCACCTTGTAGATGACCAAGGTTGGAGGATTGAAATTAAAAAATATCCAAAACTTACTGAAGTAGGAGCATGGCGCGTAGATCACGAAGATAAACATTGGGATGCCCGTCCAAAGCAAAAAGATGGAGAAGAAGCGACCTATGGAGGATTCTACTCACAGGAAGATATAAAGGAAATTGTAGCTTTTGCCAAAAGTAGACAAGTTACAATTGTACCAGAAATTGAAATGCCCGCACATGTAACTTCTGCCCTAGCTGCCTATCCTGAATTTTCATGTACGGGCGGTCCATTTACTGTGCCTTCGGGAGGATTGTGGCCAATCACCGATATTTATTGCGCTGGAAACGAGGGTACCTTTACCTTTCTGGAAGATGTACTTACTGAAGTAATGGAGCTATTCCCATCTGAATACATCCACATTGGTGGAGATGAAGCAACAAAAACGGAATGGGAAAAATGCCCCAAGTGTCGCAAAAGAATAAGCAGCGAAGGACTTAAAAATGTTGAAGAGCTGCAGAGTTATTTTATTAAACGGATTGAGAAGTTTATCAGTTCTAAGGGTCGGAGGTTAATTGGCTGGGACGAAATACTGGAGGGTGGTCTGGCTCCTGGAGCAAGCGTAATGAGCTGGAGAGGTTTTAAAGGTGGAATAGAAGCGGCTGAAAAGGGACACGACGTGGTTATGACACCTATAGACTTGACTTACTTTAATATGTACCAAGGGCCTGCCGATCAGGAGCCCATTGCCTGGGGAGGTTATACCCCACTTAGAATGGTATATGCTTTTGATCCAGTTCATGAGTCTATGAGCGAAAAAGCAGCTCTGCATGTAATTGGTGGACAGGCAAACCTTTGGGGTGAGTTTATTACAGAAAAAGAGCTTTCTATGTACATGACCTTCCCAAGACTCGCTGCTTTGGCAGAAAAATTGTGGACTCCCAAAGAATTAGCTGATTGGTCTGATTTTTCCAGAAGAGTTAAAACTCTTTTTAAGAGATATGATTATCTGGATATTAACTATGCTAAAAGTGCTTATTTGATATCATTAAATGCAAAAATATTATTAGATGATAAAACGGTTTCAATAGTATTGAATAATGAATTTCCGGATTCAGATATTCGTTATGTTTTAGGAAATGAAGATCTAGGTAGTAATGCAAACAAATATTCAGATCCTATTAAAATTTCAGAAACAACTGTTATAAAAGCAGCTCTATTTGAAAATGATAAAGTAATTGGAAAAACCTTTATCGATACAATAAAGTTTCATAGGGCTGTTGGAAAAACAGTGAAATATGCGGAGCCTTATAGTGAGAGCTATAAGGGTCAGGGAGAATTTAATTTGACCAATACGATTAGAGGAACAAAGAATTTCCATGATGGGCAGTGGCAAGGATGGATTGGTAAAGACATGGAAGTTGTCATCGATTTAGAAAGTGAGCAATTAGTACAAAGGGTTATAGTGGGAACTTTAGAGAATCAAGGTTCTGAAATTTATTTCCCAATAGCGGTAGAAGTGTCAACCTCAATTGATGGAAAATCTTATAACAATCAAGGTGATATAAAAAGAGCCTATAGCCAAAATGGGGACTCTAGTTTAAAAGATTTTATAGTTAATTTTAAATCAACATCAGCCAAATTTATTAAGGTAAAAGTGACAAATTTAGGGACTCCTATTAATGGAGGTGGTTCATGGTTATTTATAGATGAAATCGCTGTAGAGTAAACATTTTGATAATTTAAATTTTAAATATCAAAATAATTAATGTACCAGCAAACTTAAAATCCAGTAGTAAATCAATTTGATAAATGTAAGTTTAAAACCATCGTCAAATGAAAAAAGTAGTAAAATGTAAAGATATCATAATCATTATGTCCTCTCTAGTATTTTCGTATTTTAATATCTTAAAATTAAATAGTTAAGTATGGTAATTTAAGATTTTTCCAGCAATTTCCTGATGGGATGAGCTGTAAAGTTCATTTTAAAGCAGAAAGGGATACATTAGGCGTCAAATGCAGTTAATTTAGACATCAGGAGCACTATTGGCTTTCTGTCAGGGAACAATATCAGTGGAGGGGCATCAAACATAAAACACCTTTGAGAAGTGATATACTCTTGCACAGAACTCAGCTTTTTTACTATTATTGGTACTTTTCCATAATGATGCTCACCAGTAGAAAAAAGAGCTATTGCGCTTTAGAGATACAACGACAAATAGGTCATCGCCACTATGAGCATTTATGATATATACTATATAAAATATGCTCTGCGATGGTTAAGAGAGATGGCAATTCACTTTTTTAATTGAACTTGATGAGAGCTTTTTTTAAATAGTGCCCAATAAGGACTATCGTGAAAAAATTGCTATTGAACTTTAAGAGAGCAGCGGTAAATATAAACGGGAAAGGGAAGCCAAAAATAGATGCCGGTATTATAATGGCGGATTCGAAGACTGTCGAGCATCGGAAAAGAATAGATACAGGCCAAATAAAAAGATAGGACAAATAAAAATGTAATTATTGGAAGATCTTTATAAAGAAACAACTGATAAGCAAAGTTGGTAAATCAATTGATGAACAATCATCCACTACAACAGATGGAGCGAATAACTATTACAATCTCAAGTAAAACTTAGCCAACCATGATGCGGTGTTAGTGGAGATAAAAAGTGAAAGCTGGTAAAGTTTTGTCTTGTGCGCATATAGCAATTAGAAATGGCAAGAGATTTTATCAAATATTCATCATTCTATTTGAGGCGATTAACTCCAGAGCTATTTCGATGAATTTTGTTATAAATTCAAAAGAAGATATTTCGATTCGATCTTTGAAAGACTTATCACAGAAACCGTTTCTTGTAAATGGGAAAATAAGCTGTAGAGAATCTGGCAGTCATATAATATTATCGCTTTAAGTACAGGTGATGATGTAAATGGTTATGGCCTTTCAAGACAAAACACTGCCGTAAACGGATACGCGATGGATAGATTCCGTCGTGTAAAAATGCTCCAATAAGTATCTGAAACTTTGACCCGAATCTGAATATAGGTTTTTTATAAATACTATTAAAATTTGTTAAAATAACCCTATTTAACTTTTTTATAGCACTATTTTATCACACATGCCCCTTTGCTGATTTTTTTCGAGAAATTAAGCTATTTTTAAAATAATAATATATGAAAGATAAAAACCATAGTTTGAAAAATGAACCTTTTCTAAGCAATTTTTATAAATAGGTTAAAAGGGATCTTTAGAATATAAAATATGGATTTTCAAATAGTTATTTGTGTATTTACATAAAAAAATTATTGGAAATCGGAAATACGTTGGAAAAGGTAGTCAAAGTGATCGATTTCGAGATGTTCAGGTTCATGTTGAAAGGTAAGCTATATAGTATAAGGTAAGACGTTTTTTTTGAAAGGGTAAGAGGGGCTCACCAGTGATAAGATTCTTATGAAGTTGGTTTACCTCAATATGAGGAAAATCGAGAAGAAGTGGACGTCAACTTTGAGGGACTGGGCCGCAATCGCTCAAAAAATATTAATTAACTCTGAGCTCTATGCAGCTCGATTTAGCTATCTCCCCTGAGGTCGATGATGAGGTAGGAGTCAAAATCACAATCTGGCTCAATTGCCAAAAATGGCAATCCCGCTTAAGAATGAACCAGAAACTTGTTAACTTTTTAGTTAGTTTATTCAAAAAAGAATAATTTTTACCGAATAAACCATTAAGGCCTTACAAAATATTCTACGTAAAATTTAAAATGCAGTAAAATAGTGTTTAATGAAAGAAATTAATTTAATATAAATAAATGTTTATGGATTTTTCTGAATTGTCAAAGAGATTATATAGTGCCGTTATTTGCGATGCATTGGATAGCCTTGGTTATAAAAATCAGTCACCAAGGACTCAATTTGTTGTAAATACTGGGGTTGAACGGCTTATGGGTAGGAGTAAAACCACACTTTGGGTGGATATGTATCATGAGGATTCTAGCCCTTACGAGCTAGAACTAAAGGCTGTGGACGCCTGCAAGAAAGATGATGTTCTAATTGCTGCCGCAGGCGGATCCATTAGATCTGGTATCTGGGGAGAGCTATTGTCAACGGCAGCATTCAATTCTGGGTGTGTTGGAGCTATCATACATGGTGCGATAAGGGATGTTTCCCAAATGAAAGAAATGCGGTTTCCCGTATTTGCGACATCCAAATGCTTGTTTGATAGTAAAGACAGACAAAGAATTGTCGATATTGACGTGCCTATTGAAATTGACGGAGTTTTCGTAACCCCTGGTGATATCGTTTTTGCGGATGAAGACGGTATTGTTTTTATACCTCAGGAAATAGAAGACGAGGTAATAAAAAAGGCATTGTCTAAAGTTGATGCAGAAAATGTTACGCGAGATGCAATCAAAAATGGTATGAAGGCCACGGCAGCCTACGAAAAGTACGGTGTGTTGTAATTATTACAAATATCATAGAATATGAAAAGAAAAGTTATTAACGTACCGGTAAAGATGTTCCTTTTAGTTCACTCTCATTTTTAAAGGTGGCGAGTTTGTGTTCATGCCAGGACAAGCTTCTATAGACCAACGAGTCAATGTCATTAAAGATTCTTTGAAAATCTCACAAAGATACTCGACGGCTCTGGTCTCACTTTGGGGGATTTGTTTCTGGCGTGGAATTTTCTAGGTAAAAAAAATAAATAATGCAGGACTTGAATTAGAGGCAATAGAAAACTTTGATCCTGCAGACTGGTATGATATTCTATTAGATGGGCCTAATAAAAAGCATCAAATTGAGCTCATCAAACAACTTATTCGTAATGTAGGGCAAGCGGGTATTCCTGTAATTGGATATAATTTTAGCTTGGCGGGGGTTTGCAGCAGAACTACTGGTCCTTTTGCGAGAGGAGGAGCTCTATCTGTTGGAATGGATCAGGTGAGCGACCGACCTATTCCCAATGGGATGGTTTGGAACATGACCTATGATATCCAACCAACAAATGGTGTAATAAAAAATGTTTCCCATGAAATATTATGGGAACGGCTTGAATACTTTCTTAATGAAATAATTCCAGTGGCAGAAGAAGCAGGGGTTACAATGGCGGCTCATCCTGATGATCCTCCGGTGCCATTTTTAAGAAATACGACAAGGCTAATTTATCAACTAAATATGTATAGTAAATTGTTGAATTTAAACAAAAGCAAGCGTAATGGCCTGGAATTCTGCTTAGGGTCGTTGGCTGAAATGACAGAAGGGGATGTATATAATGCTACAGAACAATATGCAAACAATATAGCTTACGTGCACTTTAGAAATATTAAAGGCAAGGTACCCAACTATAAAAAAGTTTTTTTGGACGAAGGAGATATT
>Ga0209390_10004385_pt1 | contig 21293 bp, 15 predicted proteins | sample BON01_FD_187212 | JGI IMG/M metagenome (GOLD analysis project Ga0209390, IMG submission 187212) | Freshwater microbial communities from Lake Bonney liftoff mats and glacier meltwater in Antarctica - BON-01 (SPAdes) (version 2) | ecosystem: Environmental > Aquatic > Freshwater > Ice > Glacier... | reverse complement strand
GTTTGGCGCGGTTAAGCATATCAAAGGTAAAGGCGACGGCCTGAGCGACTCGATTAATACTAGCATTGACGGTAAACAGCCCGCCCGTGTTGCTGATGGGGAGGCGTATATCGACCCTAAGACCGTTGCTATTATCGGCAAGGGCGACCCTAAGAAAGGCGCTCAAAAGTTATACGCTATGATGGATAAAATCCGCGGTCAAGCGCATGGTAAAACCACTCAGCAACGTAAAGTAGACCCCCGTAAAGTCGTGTAATGCAAGTTCAACGCGTAGACATCTCGCACGTAAACCAAGTTTGGCCCATGGTCGAGCAGTTTGTTGCGAACGCACTTGAGCACTCCTGCGGGGACTATACGATCGAACAAGCCAAAACGCTTGTGATTATGGGGCACTGGACTCTAATAGTCGCGGTCGATGATGCTGGCGTTCAGGGCGCAGCTACGGTATCATTCAGTAATCGCCCAAATGACAGGGTAGCGTTTATCACGACTATTGGCGGCAAACTAATATCTAGCGCAGATACTTTTGCCCAGCTTAAACAAGTTCTTGCATCTACTGGTGCTACATATATTGAAGGTGCGGCGCGTGAATCCATTGCCCGCTTATGGTCTCGGTATGGTTTTGCCGAGAAGTACCGAATCGTTGGAGTAAAAATATGAGTATGTCCCGTCGTGATCTATATGCCATGGGTGAGCCTTTTGGCGATTCTGCTACGCAGCACAAAGTTGGGGGCGGTCGTATTTATGGCGGTGGCGGCTCTGGCGGTGGCGGCTCTGGGGGTGGCAGTAGCTCGGGTACGTCTACGCAAATACAGGATGTACCCGATTGGGCCAAGCCCTACGCCAAAGAAGGTCTCGGTAAAGCCGCCGCGCTAACGGACACCAGCCAAAACCCGTACCAAACGTACGATCAGTCTCGGCAAGCGGACTTTACTGGCCTACAGAATCACGCCTTTACTGGTGCGCAAAACATGGGCCCCTCTGCGGCTATGGGCACTGCTGCGAATATGGCTGGTACTGCGGGACTAGCTGCTTTAAACGCTGGGGCAAACTTTAACCCTTATCAAGCGCAGAACCAGTTTAGCTCGCCTCCGTCGTATCAGACAGGGCAGTTTAACCCTAACCAAGTGCAAGGCGGTGGCTACAACGCTCCCTCTATGGATACTGCGCAGACCGGGTTTAATCCCCAGTTGCAGAATTATCAGATGGGCCCAGCGCAGCAGGTTAGCACGCAGAGCTTTAATCAGTCCGGGACCGCGCAAGATTACATGAATCCCTACATGCAGAATGTGGTGGATATTCAAAAGCGAGAAGCTCAACGGACTGCAGATATTGCGGGCACACAGCGCGGTGCGCAAGCGGTTAAAGCTGGTGCTTTTGGTGGTTCTCGCCAAGCCGTTATAGATGCTGAGGCAAACCGTAACCTGTCGCAACAGTTGGGGGACATCCAAGCTACAGGTTCACAAGCTGCGTTTCAAAATGCTCAGCAGCAGTTTAATGCCGAACAAGCCGCAGGCCTACAAGCACAGCAGTCTAACCAGCAGGCCGGTATTACTACGGGCGGGCAGAATCTCTCTGCAAATATGGCTACGCAACAGTTGGGCACGCAAACAGGACTACAAAGTTCGCTGGCTAACCTCAGTGCGGAGCAGCAAGCTAATGTGCAAAACCAAGCGTCTCAATTGCAGACTCAGGGCCTTAATGCTCAGCAGGCAATGCAGGCAGCTTTATCTAATCAGCAGTATGGTTTAGAGTCCCAGAAGCTGGGAGAGCAGTCACGTCAGTTTGGGTCTGGGCAGAATATGACCGCCGCTCAATTACAAGCGCAGTACGGGTTGTCTGGGCAGCAACTTGCTGAACAGTCTCGTCAGTATGGTGCAGGGTTAGGTATGCAGGGCTTTCAGACGGCGCTTACCGGCGCGGGGCAACTATCTAATATAGGCCAGCAAACCTTTGGCCAGCAAATGGACGCTAACAAACTACAAAACCAGTACGGTACGCAGCAGCAGGCGTTTAATCAGCAGGGTAAGGACAACAACTATCAGGACTTCCTGAACCAGCAACGCTACCCATATCAACAGCTAGAGTTTATGAACTCCATGCTGCGCGGCACCCCAATGGGCACTGTGCAGTCTATGTATGCGCCACCTCCAAGTCAGTTATCTCAAATCGCTGGTCTCGGTACTGCGGCGTACGGTATAAGTAGAATGGCTGAGGGCGGGGACGTTAAAGGTTACGCAGTTGGCGGCGGTATTACTGGCCTGCTAAACGACTCACAGTTGCAGCAGCGTACTCAGATGCCGACCGTATCTACGCTGGGTAGGATGGCCGCACAAGACGAGATGCAAGACCGTGCACAGATGCGGTCTGGCTCTGCACAACAAGCCCCCCAAGATGGGCAACCCTCGGTAGCTGACGAATACCTGATGTCTCGCGGTGTCGCAAGCTTGCCCGTTGGAGAGATGGATTTCGCTGGCGGCGGTATCTTGGCATTTGCAGAAGGCGGTTCACCCCGCAATGCAACAGATGGTCGCGGTAAACCCTTAGATGCTAAGGCGCAGGCGCTGCTACAACAGGCTGAAGGTGACCGCGAAGGAATTATGGAGGTAGTAAAAAAACTTGGCGCTGCGGGGTACGACATTGCTACGTTACTCCCACGTGGGGCCGCCGGGGCTATAGATTCCACATTGATTCGTGGAGCACGTGCGGTAACGGGTTTGGATATTCCCTATCTCGGGTCTGTAATTGACACTGATTCGAGGACCCCAATGATGGATGAGGTCCGTCGTGGGCAAAATGAACCTAATGAAGACCAACAACGCCGAGCTGGATTGGGCGCGCAAGGTGTTGCCGAAGAGCAAGCTAACCCATACAACGACAGCCAGAGATTTGCAAACCAAGCCGTTGGCAATGTGGCGGGCGTAACGAACCGGAGTCTTACGGGCGGCCAAGACGCGCCCCCTGCGGATACTGGAGGGAAAACAAGTCAAGGCGGAGCTGGTATAGGCGCTCCTCGTGCGATGGGGCTGGAGGAACTCAAAGCGATGTACGCAACCGACCCCGCCGCCGCACAGAAGTACATAGACCAGATGGACTTGGCTAATGCCGCAAATGAAGATGCTGCAAAACAAGGCATCGCAAACATTAAGCGCGATCAAACTGAAATGGGTGATTATGGTACGGAACGTGAATCTAAACTTAAAGATCAAGAAGCTGGTTTGGCAGGGCTGGAAAAGCGTAACCAGAGTATGGCATTCATTGATGCTGGACTGGCGATAATGTCTGGCAACTCCGCTAATGCCTTTGAAAATATCGGTAAAGGCGCACTGGTTGGCACCAAGGCTTACAAAGAAGGCATGGACAAGATCGACACCAAGCGTACTAAGCTGGACGAGGCGTTTATGAACCTGTACGACATACGTCGCGGGGAGAAGGTTGCCAATAAGAAGGACCTCCGCGCTGCTGAAAACGCATTTGAGATGGCCAAAGCGCAGAGCGAGAAGACAATGGCGGACGTTACCGGTAAGCTGTATGACGGTAGCCAAGCCGCTGCAAGGGCCGCCACAGACGCATACCTTAAAGCCACAGAAAACAAATTAGGCCGCGACGCAACTCTAGAGGCTGCGCGTATCGCTGCCGCGGCTAAAGGGGAAACTAAAGAGATGACTCCGGCGCAGATAGTCTCGGCCAAACAAACGGCTATAGCGCAAGTAGATAAAACAATTGCCGCTAATGTGAGTCTGCAGCAACAGGTACAGAAAGACCCAACTATCCGAACCCGCATGTTGCAGCAAGCGCTCAGAGAGGCTGGTGTGCCTACCGATGGACAAGGAGTGCCTACTGGCGCTACAATACGTAGGATAGACCCCGCGACTGGTAAATTAGCGACGAACTAACGGCGCTTCCGGAGGGGGCACCACCGCGAAAGTGAGACCCCCATGGCGATTTATGTAGAGCTTCTTGACGGCAGCTATGCCGAGTTTGCGGAGGGTACGTCTGACGACCAAATAAACGCCGCCGTGCAAGAGTTCTCGGGTAGGCCGCCCGCGCAGCCCGCGATACCGCAGGAAGACCGTGAAGGTTTCGGTGCTGCCGCTGCAGCATCCATGGCGCGTATGGAGGGGGAACGGGCTCTTGCTAAAGGCAAGGCGGGCCTAATCAGTGAAGAAGAAGCGATGCGCGTATACAACGCGCAAAAAGCTGAGGCCGATCGGCTCTTCACTCCTACAGACGACACTTTCTCATTTCGCAATCTTAAAGAGCTGGCCGGTGGCTCCCTGCCGTATATGGCGGCCCCAGTTGCTGCAGGCGTTGCGGGCTCAGTTGCCGGATCAGTTATACCGGGGGTAGGTACGGCGCTTGGTGGTATTGGTGCATCCTTTGCTGCCTCTGCAGCACAATTCTCTGGCTCCTTCTTGGCACGCCAGATCGACGAAGGTAAATCTTTCCAAGAAGCCTCTGGCGCTAAAGCCCTTGCAGGCGCACTTCCTGCGGCGGCGTTAGACACGTTCGCACTGGGTAAAATTCCCGGCGTTCGCCAAATTCTAGGCCGCGCTGGTATTGAGGTGTCTGAAGGTGCCGCCGCAGCTATTGCCCGTAAGGGTGTCGCCAATGCCGTAATAGATTACACAACGGCTACTGGTAAAGCCCTGACATACGAAGGCGCAACTGAAGCCGGACAGCAGTTTATCGAGCGCCTGCAGGCCGGACTAAATATTGGTGATGAAGCCGCACGTGGCGAGTACTTTGACAGCTTTATCGGCGGTGCTATATTGGGCGGCGCCATTGCTCCTGCGGGTCGATTCTTAGAACGCCGTGGGGCTCAGAAAGATGTTGAGAATAAAGCCGCAAAAGAGGAAAGCGAAACTCTGCAGGATCGAGTCCTTGCGGGACAGGCCGAAGAAGACGCGGTAATCGCTGCGCAGGATATTGACCCCGATGCTTCTATTGATGATCTACTGCGGGAGCAAGCGACCTTACGTAATTCCGGAGAAACGGACCCGGTAACCAGAGCGCGCTTAGCGGCTCTCAACGCGGTAATTCGTCCCCAACTAGCGGGTGATGTAGAAGCCCTTCGCGCCCAAACTACCGCAGATAGAGCGGACGTAACGCAGGCAGACCAAGAGGCCGCAACGCAATCGAAACTAGACGCAGGCAGCGCATTCTCACGGGCCCAACCCGATGCTGAGGGTAACTATATATCGCGCGCCCCGACCCCAGTTGGGCCTACTAGCTTAGACTTCCCCATGCAGCAGGGGCTGTTCTCGGACGAGGACATGACTGGGTTTCGTACACCTACGTTTGACATACCTCCACAGTCTGTGCGGCAGAAACCTGTACAGTCAAAATCGCTCCAGCGCAGCTTAGGGCTACGTGGGGGCCAGACCGTTGAGCCAATTACCGCGGAAAACATTGCCGCTCTAGGTCTATCAAACCAAGCCAACGCCGCATGGCTGCAGGCAAACGTTGTCGGTAAAACCCCCGGCGATATTCGCGCGCTTATAGATAACAACCCCAACCTCGCTGCCGGTAACGGTGAGCTTGCCTCCACACTCAACACACTTGCCGCCCCAGCAATAGAGACTGCTACTCCACTGCCTGAAGGGGCGCTATCCCTACAAGACATTAAGGACACGAATGTCCCAATGAAAACCTCAAAGGGCTGGTTCGAGGCGAACGTAGTAGGGAAAACCCCAGAGGAAGTACAGGCGCTGGTTACTGCGGACCCAACCTTGGTTGTCGGACCCGGACAGCGCGCCAAAGTACTGCGTGAGATACTAGCACCTATACCCCCCGCATTTAAAGAGGCCCCACGTGACATTATCCTTGCAGAACCGGGACTTACCGATGGACCCGCAGCTACCGAACCTACCGTTTCTGAGCGAGCAACAGATGAGTCAAGCTTGGGCCTATCTGATGTCGCCGCTCCCATTGCGGACCCCACCGGAGAGCCTGCAGCATCTGAACAGTCGGGAGTGGTCAGTACTGGACTACCTGCTGGAGATGGAGATGCAAAGCCTAAACGAAGCCGCGTACGTACACTAAAACCTGTCCGCGCCGAAGACATAGTTGCCGGAAACGAGCTTAATAAATGGCGCACGACCCGCGCCCGCGTAACAACCCCCGGCGCAATGGTTGGTAATACCGAGGTAGAGGCGTTCCTGCATGCGATAGACACTCAAGATGGTGCGGGTGCGCAGATAGCCCTTGACGACATAGCGCGAGTCCTACGTAGCCTGCCTAAAAGCGGGGATCAAGCTGCGCGTGCGTTTGTTACGTACATGAATAAGCAGACCGATGGAGGGTTTGACGGCCCGTTGAACAATGCGTTTAACCGTATTAGGGAAACTCCTAGTGCTTCGGCTCCTATAGCTGAGACAGAGTCGCAAGAGCGCACGCGCCGTAAGGCCCCAGTAGATAAGAAGTATCTCGAGCCAGTACGTATAACTAAAGACAATATGGTTGTGCGTAGTAGTCAGCGCTTGCTTGTCCCTATGGGTGACGACGTTGCTAAGAAGTACCTGATGGAGCGCGGGCTTAATGCGGCAGAGCGTAAGCTCGATGAGATAGATGCAGCACCAAAACGCGATACACCCCAAGCTGGTCAGCAGGAGCTAGACTTCACCGCGCCTGTACAGGAGGCCAAGAAGCCCAAACCCGTAGAGGCTGCGAAAGCGGAAGTCAAAGTTGAGCCAAAAGCCAAACCCGCTAAGGTAGAGACCAAGACCAAATACCGTGTCACCTACGACGGTAAACCCGCAACAGTAACTATCGTCCGCACTACCGAAGACCCGACAAAAATTGACGACGTTACGGTCAAAGTAGATGGTGAAAAGTATGCGGCGGTTAATTTAGGTAAGCAGGGGGTTGTCAGCGACGAGAAGATGCTCAATAACTTGATCGATACGGATATTATTGACGCCATAGGCGAGTCTAACGCGCCTATACAAAAAAATTCTACGGGCGTAGAGGCTGCGAAACCTACGGTGCAGCCGTGGATGGATGACATCGCGTCGCAATTTAACGGTGGTGCTAGAGTCGTTCCTGTGTCTGATACGCTAGCCGTAGCCGTAGTCCAGTCAGCAGAAACAGACAACATAATTATTGGCGTTAAACACAAACCAACTGCCAACGACCCTAACAACTTTACCTACACTACGCAAGATTTATCTGCAGGGATTCCTAAGAGCTTTACAGCCGAAGAGACCGCCCTGATAACAGATGCGCATGCTAAGTTAGTTAAAGAGCGCGCTGACTTAGACGCTAAATACCCAGATGGAAAGTTTAGCGCTACGGACTCAAACGTAAAAGCCACTCCTGCAATGGAGCCCTACGCAAAGTTTGTAGAGGGACTGCTAAAGCAGTTGGGGCTAAGCGATCAACGCATCATACTAATCGCCAGCGGAGAAACGCGCTCTAACCCATTAGCGTATGGCCTGACCCCCAGCATGGAGTGGTTTGATTCAAAACTAGGCGCAGAAACTCAGGGAACGCATCGTGCACGCCTTAGTAAGCCCGGGGTCAGCGGAATTACCATTAACCCCTCCGTGCTGGCTACTGGCGATCGCGAGCTAATTATTGAAACTATTGCGCACGAGTTGGGGCACATGATCGAGCATCGTGCGTTGGCGTCTGCCTCTCCGGAGGTCCGCGCAGGTCTACAGAAAGCGCACACCGCGTGGCTCCGCCAACAAAAAGGCAAGACCGCCAAAGAGTTAGTAGAAGCGCTACGTAACCGCAAGATGGCGGAGTCTGGCATTAACGCCATGTCGTTCGCGCAGCAAGCAGATTCGGTAGACACCCCCGCTAGCCGGGAAATGGAAAAACATGTCGACTACCTCAAATCGTTTAGCGAATGGTTTGCGGATAACGTATCTCGTTGGGTTACAACCGATGAAAAACCCGTCAGCTTGATTGAGAAGTTCTTTGCAGACCTAGCGAAGCAGTTACGCAAACTAGCTAGTATCGTTACCGGTAAGCGCTTTATGCCAGACCGCGCAGTAGCCAAGTTTCTGGACGAGATGGGGGCAATGGACTTCGCTAGCGTTAACTCGGCGTTGAGCGGTCGAGTCGAAAACTTCGCTAGGAGTGCGCCTATTGATGCTATCGTGGCGTCAAGTGAAATGGCTCAGGTGCCGACCGGCCCAATGACGCGCGCTGTGAAAATGATAATCGAAGCCTTTAGCGATACCGCAGGGATTGACTTTGTGGACAAGTTTCGCACGTTGACTGTTGACGCTGCTGCCTCCGCGGAACGACGCTTAAATGTATTGTTTGATGGGGCCGTACGCTCCTCCAAAGGTATCTTGAACCCGATGGGGTTATACCGCCAAGCTCAGGACACCAGCAAGCTCTTGCTGGATTGGTTCATTGACGGGGCCCTCGCGAAGGACAAACTGACCGGCACTTACAGTACTGCCAAAGGCGCGCACTCAATGAACGAGGTGCTGACTATGGTGAAAGCATGGGGTACGGCCAACGGGTACAAGTTCGAAGAGGCCTACAACACGCTCTCTAAAGTGTTTGAGGCTAAACGGCTGGACTCTCTACGTAAAGAAAACGTCATCCTTAAGAGTAACGGCGAGACCCAGTACGGCATAAACGCGTTATCCAAAAAACGCGAACAGCAGGGAGTTAGCAAAGATAAGCAAATTGACGAGATGTTGGCGTTTGCCGAGAAACATAAGAAAGCGGTTGACGCGATTCAAACTGCTATGGACAGCGTTCGTTTCGGCCTAATCGACGGCATGGTATCTACTGGCCGGTTATCTGCGGCGGACGGTGTTAACTGGAAGAAGAACTCAAACTACATTCCTTTTGAGCGCATGTCCGAGTACGACGACATGTTTCGTACGCAAAAAAGTACGGGTAAGGGGATTTCTCAACTTAAAAAACTACCTGAGTTCCTTGGCTCAGAAACTCGTGAAGTCGGCAATACTTTCGACAACTTTGTAAAGACTTCTGGGTGGATGATTGAGCAGACTATAAAGCAAGACGCCAACCTTTCTACCCTTAAGATGCTGGAGCGCTTAGGTCAAGCTACTCGTCATCGGGCTAAAGGCCGCATATCAGACTCAAAACTCGTGCCCGCGTTCGACAAGGGTGAGAAGATTTACTACGAGTTGCCTTCTCGCTGGGATGTCATGGCGTTTAAAGACCTCGCACCGCCAAAAGGCGCGTTGGTTAACTTCCTGTCCAGCTTCTCTAACATCCTGCGTGCAACTATTACGTCCATGCCTCCGTTCGCGGTTCGACAAGTTGTAAACGACATCCAGCGTGCGTTCGCTACGTCGGGCGTGGAGCAGCCTCTAAAACTCGTGTACCCTGCGCTACGTAACTTTTTAGTAATTAGCGGAGCTGAGTTAATGGGCAGGCGCCATCCTTCCGTACGTGAGTTTGGGAGACTGGGCGTTATAGGTGACTTTGACTTTAACACCCGCGACCCGATGAGCTCTATCCTGTACGACCTTGGCTACCAGTCCCGCGGTAAAGTAAAAGAAGTGTTACACCGATTGGAAGGTATTACCCGTGCGTCTGACTTGGCGGTTCGTAAGGCAATCTACGACCAGACCATAGCCGAGAAAGGTGACGCCCTGCTGGCTACTACACGTTCACGCGAGTTTATTAACTTCCGTAGGCGTGGGGCCAGTAGTGTGATGCCCGCCTTAGCAAGCACCATTCCGTTCTTTAACGCGTACCTGCAGGGTATGGACGTATTGCTTCGCGCCGCCACGGGTAAATCTGCTGCTGCGGGACTAGATAAAGCCGCTGCTAAAAAGATGTTCTATGCGAAGGTAACGCAGATGGCCGCGTTCTCAACGATATACGCCATCATGTCTTCTGGGGAAGACTACTACGACGAGGCGGGCCTGCAAATTCGCCACAACAACTGGATGTTACCCGGTGGGATCAAGTTTCCGGTGCCAGAGGAATTGGGCGCAATCTTTAAGGTGCCTGCGGAGATGATGGTCGAGTACTTCATGCGTAACGGCACGAAAGAAGAGATGCAGGCATCGGATGCCACCTTCACTGCGCTAAAGTATGCGTTTGCTCAATACTCCCCAATCGGCGGGCGCATGACCCCAATCCCTGCCGCCATCAAGCCCGTCATTGAGGCGGTTACAAACTACTCGTTCTTTACAGGGCGCGAACTGGAGGGTGTCTACCAACGCGGCCAACTTCTACCATCACAGCGTACACGTGGTAACACCAGCGAGCTGGCACAGGCAATATCAAAGTTCACGGAGACTCTCCTTGGAGAAAACAACGCCATCTCCCCCATCATGATCGACAACACCCTGCAGGGTTACTTTGGCTCTGTGGCGGGCATAATCACGATGGGTACAGACCAGTTGATAAACTCTGACCGGATGGACCGCCCCCTGCAGAAATACTGGATGCTGAGTAACTTCCTATACGACCCAATTGGTAGCCGCCGCTTAGACGAGTTCTACGAGTTGCGCAGCAAGACGTTTGGGGTAAAAGGTACGCTGGATAAACTGGCCAAGGAAGACCCCGATGCCGCAGTGAAGTTCGCGAACGAGCACATAAACGAACTGTCGCTGGCGCAAGGTATTGGCTCGGCACTAGGACAACTCTCCGACACGCGCAAGTACAAGAACTACCTAAACTCAAATATGGCGGCGCAGTCGATGAGCCAAGACGAGCGTGCGACCAGTTTGGAAGAGACTCGTCGTCTGGAGCAGGGGCTGGTCGGTTGGCTACGTGAAGTTCAGGCGGATGTGAACAAGGCTAAGTAACTCGCCAGACGCGCACACCATAGAGGCCGTACTCACAACGATTGCGGGTCTCTATGCGTATGCGTAGCCATCTAGTGTACGGACGTAACGCCTTGTGTACGTCCTCTGCCTGCGCCGTTGTAGGTAAGAAAAAGGACGAGCCGTGTGTCAGTCTGTCCCACATTATGTAGAAGGTCACCCCAAGAAACGGGAACACGTTAATGTCCTCGCTGGGGATGGCAGGTTTCTTAAAGGTCTTGGTCTTCGTTAAACGCCGTCGATTCGATGCCAATTAGTACTCCATCAAAAATGTAACATCTCACGGGGATACCGCTCATACTGCCTAGCGCTCCGGCCCCAAGACGAGTCAGGTGTGACTTGCCCTCATGCTTGAGGTAGTTCAGCTTGGTCAGGTTCGCTATTGCCCGTTTAACATCCACTGAGCGGCTCGAGAAGAACTTGCGAAACTCCGCCACCGGTATAGCCAGCTCATTACTTGCTGGGTCGTACCGCATCTTTAACTCCCCCTTGGGCATCATGGCAGGTCTTTGCGGCGCGCCGCCTGCTGCAGAATACGGTGCTACCAATGCGTTGTTAATATTCGCATGGATAAACTGAGCCAACGTTTCACGTGCTACAGCCGTAGGGTCGCTTACATCGGTACTGTGAACCAATTTACGCTGGGCAATCTCTACCTGCATGGACTGGTAGACCCGCTTGATGTCAATGCTGTGCAGACCCAACCGCTGTGAGATGAGTGCGCCCGTAAAGCAAATCGTCAGTAAGCATGAGTAGAAACGGTCACGCTGGTCTAACTTAAACTCCCGGTCAACCTTCTTCTGCATGTCAGCCAGCATCTCCATCACTTTGTCCATATTCTGGATGATGTAGTCGATGTAGACAGGGCCCGCCACACCGTAGTTCGTGCTCAGCTTAGAGAACACTGCGTCGATTTCTTCTTTGCTAGCGCCCATATACACAGGTACATCCAACTGCAGGACGCGACGTAACTCACCATCAGACATATTCTTGTTCTGCATCAGCATGTCGATTACTGACGAGTTAGAAGAGGTGATAGTAATGTTGCACCAAGTGGTTGTGTTCTGGCGCAGAGTGTTGGACTGCGCGTTCATACGGTTCTTACCGCGCCCATCCGTCACACCATAGGCCATGTCCGACACCATCTCGGGCGTGTCGTTGCTAATCTCGTCAATCGTAGCCACGATGCTATTCAACATACCGACCAAGTGGTTCTTAGATGCCGCGGTATCCTTTGGGCGAATCAACAAATCCTCGGGGGAACCGAAGATTGAGTTAGCCACCATCTGTGCCGTTGACTTACCCGCGCCAGACTCTGCGTTGTACAAGTGAACCAGCACGCCCTTAACAACTGGGTGGTTCAGCAGCTTCAACAAAGGTGAACCAAACCCGCAGAACAACGTGAATGCATGCGCCTCTAGTCCAACTCGGTCGTAGAAGTTGGCAATGGTTTTCCACTCTTCTAGAGTACCGGTTGGCTTGAACGCTGCCGCCATTTGTCTCGTTCCACTTGCGGGGGGAGCCAGTTTTGTACCGCTTGCGGTGTACTCAAGGTCGCCAACAACAAACCCAAGTCTGTCAGAGGTCCAACCCATCTGGTGGCGAGTCCGGTTAGCCGCGTATTGTGACTGCAGGCGGCGCAGTGAGGATGCAAAGTAGGCCATAAGCTCTTGTGTATGTTTTCCGTAAGTAATAACGCCGTTGCGCACTAGCAAGTCACGCAGGGTGTCGGGCTTCATGATGTCCTTGACGGAGCTGTAGAACCGGCGTAAGCCGTCCTTGCGCATGTGCAGGTTGATGCCTACCATCTCGCCTTCGCCGTCCCCATTAGTATCCGAGTCGTAAAACCGTTCAGTTAGATACAGGTCATCTCGGTATATTTCAACCTCCGTCTCGGTCTCGCCGTCAGCGGCTTTAACCTTCTTGAACACACCACCGTTCACACCACGAAAATATGGGTGGCCGTACGAGGGGACGCTAATCTCTCTAGACGCGTGGTCCTCATCTTCTGGTGCGGCAATAGTGTATTCACCTTCCTCAGTAAGCGGAGCTTCCGCAACAGTCTTACCCAGCATCAAAGGTGTACTGACGGTCTGCTTACAACCCTCACACCCAGCGCCATAGTTCTCTTTGTACCAGCTACACAGGTACGGACCTTTAGTCTCTGCTGCCTTCTCTTCCGTGGTCGTTGGCTCGTAGTCTGGGTGCGGACTAGACAACTTGTGGATAGCAATTACGCGGTCAGAGCAACGCGTAGCGATAGACAACGCGGCACGCCACAAAGGCTCCTCTAGCGTAGTTGACTCCCGCAGTGCCCGGTCGATCTGCGCACAGCCATTACCTTTCAGGCTGAGCTTGGCCAACTTCTTAAACGAACACTCAGGGTAGTCCCCAGCCAGTTCGCGTGATGTGTCATCCATGCCGAACATCTTTGCTGCGGATAAATCCACAGGCGGCGTAGGCAGGAGGCCCAACACTGTCTCGACATCTACAGGCTGACCCTGTGAAATGATTTGTACCGGACGGCTCTGGCCGTTCTTAAAATTAGCAGTGCCCGGCAAACGCAAAATACGAGCCGCGTCTGTAGTCACAGAAGGGTCGGCGTGCAAAGCTTGGGTGCTACATAACTGTTTTAGGGAACGGGCCATAGGCTTCCATTCTTCAACAGTCACATCGCGAGTCAGCGGCCAATATACGTGCAGGCCGCCACCAGAATTTACAAGAGTAGGCGTGGGTAATCCCGTTGCCGTAATAAATGCAGAGAGCGCTTTAGCGCCGTCCGCTTGGTCGATGTAGTCTTTCTTAGGTCCGCAATCAATATCAAGAAACAAAGCGCGAAGGAACTGGACATTGGGTACTTTACGCATGCCTTGGTCATCATAAGATGCCATTGCAAAATACGCGTCTACACCCGTAGAGTTATGCCCGTCCGCAACCGCCTCGACTTCCTCAAGGGAATCGTGAAACGTCTGGTGAACCACACCACCGCGAATACCAACGGCGCAATACCTGCCACTCGTAGGTAAGATGGAGCGAAGAAAATCTGTCACATGCACTCTTTCAGAAAAGAGGATAAAAGGGTGGCACTCGGTGCCACCCTTCGGACGACATCACTTGTAGTATCGGGAAACGAATTTCTCAATAGCCGCAAGGTGAAGACGTGAGCGTGGAGCGGAACTACCGGTCAGCCAGTTGTACACGGTCGCCCGAGTAACACCCAACTTATCTGCTACGAACATCACAGGATATTCTTTTAGTAGAAGTAGCGCCGCCAAGGTTTTTACGGGCTCGGTAAGAGCCGCACGTTCCACACGCCGCAAGAAGTGGACGCTATGTCCACGCCCTGAATTAATCTTCATCGTCAGTCAACCACTGGCTCAACACGTCCTCTGCGGCTTTGCCAACTTTCGCTGGCTCTGCTTTTTGCTTTGGACGAATAACCGGCTCGTCTTCTACATCCTCCACTGGCTCTTCCACTTTAGCTTTCTTCGCTACTACTGGAGCTTGCGTGAACGCCGCTGGTAATGCAGGTGCATTGTCTTTCTTAGGAGCAAAGCGCAATTCCAATGCCGCGCGGACATCGTCAGTTGTACTCTGAGCCTTAGCGACATTCCACTCCTGCTCACTCAACGGGCGAACTGCACGGAACTTCAACACTGGCACTGCTTCGCTTGTATCAAAACGAGCTTCGGTAACAACGCCTGTGATTGGAATACCGTGACCGGACAAGAATTTACCGTACGCTTGTAGTGGCATCTTGTCGCCATCAGGACGACCAAACAAAGACTTAGCCGGAACCGTCAGACGGTACACATTGCCACTGATGTCGTTTTCTAATGTCACCGCGATACGTTTGCTGAATCGGCATGCACGCGCTTTACCTTCGCCTGAACCTTCGATGTTTTGCGGGCATGTACCGCAGTTAACACTTTGGCGAGACTCGGCAGCCACTTCTTCGTTGGGCACGATACCCTCAGAAGACCAGCATGATGGGCGGATGTCCTTGCCTTCTTCGTACTTCTCAGCGTAGAACGTACGCTGTGTACCTTTACTAGTCGCGATAATGACCATAGGCATCGAACGCTCTTCGTTCTGCCCGACTTGTTCACCACCAACCATCATGCGCCATACACCACCTCTAATGGAGATGCTCTTACCGCCGGAGTTACCAGCAAGTTCGCGGGTCGCCTCATCAGCGACGTTACGGAGGTAGTCAGGGATTACTGAACCGGACTGAAACAGACTAATATTACTCATGGTATTTCCTTTAAACGAGTTTTAATTTGCACGCGAACGAGTGACCGTAACAGCATAACGTGAGACTACGTTAGTACCTTCGGGCAGCAAGTCTGGGCGCTGGTTTATGAATTCTGCGAAAGCGGTTTGGCTGAGTCGTCTCTCAAGAAGTTCGGGTACACCGTGCTCCTTAACAAACTCATACATCCGTCCCCAGTCGCTCGTGTCATAACGGGTTTTGACCGAACGCTTGAAAGAACCGAACTCGGTCTTCCCGCCATCTTGGCCAGTATCTTTACACAACTGCAGAAGCTCTTGCTCAATTACATCGAGCTGTACCTGCAGAACATCAATTATTTTTTTAGCTTCCGTTTCGGCTTCGCGCTTTGCGTCCCGAATCTTAACGTAGGCTTTTATCAGCTTCTGTACGTCCATTCTCTTTCTCCTTATAGGTATGAGCGGGGGCTCACATAAAGCAGTGTTTTCATCCACCAACACTACGGCGCTAACCCGTATCTCCCCCGCCCATGAATCAAATTATACACTGTCAATCCTTTGAGTCAAGGACTTTCTATTTCTTGTTTGTAAAGTTCTACAAGGTCCATGTGCATGTCGATCTTTTGCCCCAACATAACGTACATCCGCTTCTCTACAGGCGACCCTTGCAGGTGGGTGACTGTAACCTTATTCTTCTGCCCTTGGCGGTGTGCACGCGAATTTGCTTGTAAATAAATCTCGGTGGAGCTTACTGGACCCCACCACACTACTTGGTCAGCGCGAGTCAACGTGATACCGTGCGCAGTCGCTTGCGGAACCATTAACAAGATACGCACGTTGTCTTCGGTTTGAAAGTCCTTAATAATCTCGGCTCGGTTCGGTGCTGATATTCCCCCGTGGATTGTGGCTGACGTATACCCTGCGGCACGAATCTTATCTTCCACCAATGTCAACGCGTGGCGATACGGTATAAACACCAATACCTTCTGGTCGGTTTGGTCGATCACATCCACCAGCGCCTTGAATCGGTTAGCCACATCAAACTCCACCACGTCCCTATCGTCCGTATACACCGCCCCTTGTGAAATCTGCAGCAGCTTGTTCAGCATCGACGCGGCGTTCACTGCGGTAATCTCAGCGCCAGCGGCTAGCGCCACCATTTGCTGCTTAATGTTTGTGTAGTACTTACTCTGCTGGGGGGTCAATGGTACATCTCTAACCGAGTACAACAGGTCAGGCAGGTCTAGGCACTCTTCCTTAGTGAACCGAATCGCTGGCTGTAAGGCTTTATGTACGACGTCCTTGGAGTCCTGCTTTGGCACCCACTTGTACTGCGTAATCTTAACCATGACTTGATCCCGAAACTTTCCATAGAACATCGGCACGGTGCTGGGGTTAACCAGCTTGGCCAGACCATACGCATCAAGCGGTGACTGAGAGGCCGGTGTGCCCGTCATAAGCCACAACCTAGTAGTTGGGTCCGTCAGCGCCGCGATCGACTTCCAGCGGTCTGTCTGCACGTTCTTAATGGCGTTGGCTTCGTCCACAATAATCAAATCAAACCCGCCCGCCTTCAGCTCCTTCTCGACTACCTTCACACCGTCAAAGTTGATGATGACAAATTCGTAGTCCTTGCTGAGGACTGCCTTGCGTTGCTCCCTACTGCCCTGCGCAATAGCACATGAGCGGTGCATGACAATCTTGAACAAGTCTGCGCGCCACGCGGTATCCATAATAGATACGGGGCAGACAACCAGTACCCGTTTGATTAGCCCCTTGTTCATCAGGTAGTCGGCAGCCCATGCCGCCGCAGCGGTCTTACCCGTACCCGCCTCGTTAAACACAAAGCAGCGGGGGTGCGTGGCTAAGAAAACCGCGGTGTCCCTCTGGTGATTGAACGGGGTGTACATACCGGGCCACTTGTACCGTCCCAGAATGGGATGAGGTACATCTTTGATGCCGAGGTTACGCAGAATCCGCATCTCGTCCAAGTCCCAATGAACCATGACTTTTGATACGCCATCGTTCTCGTCAAGGATGTGGCTCTTAGGTATGAGCGCAGTGATTTGTGACGCCTTCCGTGTATTAAACACGAGCGCCCTGTCTTGCAGGATTTCCATATACCACCAATATAACAAACACACAAAAAGGGCCCGGAAGCGAACTTCCGGGCTAAATTCCAACAAGGATAGAACCGTCGGCGGAGAAGGCCGACAACTAATCTTACCCTACCTATCGCCGCAGCGTTAGGATTTTTTAGTTTTAATCGCCCCTGTTTTGGTACGGGGGAAACTCCGATTGACATTCTTACTTACAGCGCGTAGGTTACTCGCGGCGGTTGAGCCGCCCTTTGACAACGGCTTCTTATGGTCTACGTCCATGCCGTCTCCCTTGGAGACTCGGCCTTCCTTCATCAACTGACTGCGGGCAGAGTTTCGCTTGGCGCGATTCTTCTTCTGGTCCGGGGTGCCTTGGTACTTGTCGTACTCGGCACGGTAATCTCTTTTAGCATTAGCCATGGTTTTCACAAGATTCAACTGGGCAAAATCTGCACAGCGCGGAAGCGCGAGGATTCCATACCCCGTGCGTCAATGCTGCGTTGATACCGTCCGCTCTGCCTGCCCACTTTGACAGAATCTCAGGTAGTTCTGCCCTAGTGTACTTGGCTTTAATGACATCGCCAACTACCAGAAACAGCAGGGCTCCCTTGACAACTTGGACTTCCGGGTGGTGCACAAACGTCATGGCCGCCATCAACTCCAACTGCCCCTTGTCTGCATACTTGCTTGACTTCCCGGTCTTGTAATCCACAACAAAAGCGGTCTCCTTAGCATCATCTACCAACAGGTAGTCTGGGACACCTCGGAACCACGCATCAGCCGCAAAGAAGTCTGTGGGGCGAAAGTTAGCGGTAATAGCCATCTTGCGTTCGCAGTACACGATTCCTTCCATATGAGCCAGCGGCTCGGCAAACTTTTGGAACTGTGCGAACTTGGGGGGTATCGCTACCCCGTCCTGCACGTAGTCCTCGAGTGCTTTGTGTACGGCAGTACCGTACAGCGTAGCGTCAGTGTCTTTCGATTTAAACTGTTTGAGAATCCGAACCGTATGAAACCTGCGAGGGCAACCCTCAAAATCTTTAATTGAGGAATACGAGTGCACGAGTGCCATAGAAACAACCTGTAGTTCTTTGAGTTTTATAGTATAACGCTATCCGCCATAGCTATCCCCTACATCTGATTCACACCCAAGGGGTAATCCTTTGGCCCAGCTTGGCTGCCACGACATGCACGTCTCAATGTGCGCCTTCGCTTCTTCCTCCTCCTCGCGCTTAGCCAGCGCCCCCACCGAGTCGTGTACGGTTAACGCCACCTTATACCGCTGAGCAACACGCAGCATCTGCTCGGCCACTACGCAACGGGCTACTGCTTGGGTAAAGTTTTCCACGATTTTCCCGCCGTATATGTACGTCTTGATACCCTTGGACATATACGTCCACTGGTCGCGTCCTTTCTCCTCGTCAAACGCCTTCGCTAGACCCGGGTACTGGACAAATAGCCCACTAGGCAACGTCAGTCCTGAGCCCGGCACCGCATTGATAACGCCCGGTACATCAACCTGAAACGTCTGCCCCATGCGTAGCGCCTCCAACGCCTCGTCCGCTTTGTACCATAACTCTTTTATGCGAAAGTTCGATGCGCGGTATGTATCAATCATGCGCTTGGCTTCTTCTAACTCGACCGTAACCCCCGCCTGCGTCTTCAAGAACGCCTGTAGCTTGTGATGCCCAACGCCAAAACCGGCACCGAGAATAACCACCTTGCCTACCTGACGCTGCTGCGTATCTATCTTCTCCCGTGGAGTGTCGTAGATTGCCTCAGCCATAATTTTGTACACGTCTTCCTTGTTAGTAAACGCCTCAATCAAGTCTGTCTGGCCAGCTAGCCACGCCAAGGTACGAGCTTCAATCTGAGCCGAGTCGCAGTCAATAAATACATAGCCTTCGGGCGCTCTGATCGCCTGCTTAATCTTCTTCGCGTTAGCCCCACGGCTCGGCAGGTTCTGCAGGTTTATCTTGTCCTGACCCGACCACCGCCCGGTGTGCGCACCGTAGTACCGCAACGGAACTGGGAACGCGCCTCGGTCAGCCATGTCAATAAATCGCTTGGTACGTGTCTCCTCAATGGTGGACTTGTTACCTAAACGTGCCGCAACAAGGGACTGAATACGGTCATCCTCATGCTCCGTCAACGCCTGAAACTCCTCGTCTGTCTTAGCGAACGCGTATGTTTGCTTACCTGTGGTCGGGCTGGTTTTCATTGGCGGCTCTACACCGTAGTTCTCCAGCAGTGTTGCAAACTTCGGGTTGGACATGAGCAACTTCTTAACGTCCTCGTCCTCATCCGCTTTCAGGATTCTACGCACACTATCCAGTAGCAATTCCTTGCGCGCCAGCACGTCATCGTAGTGGTCTATCAAGTGCTCCTTATCTAACACCAACGCAGGTTCTGTAAACATACGCAGGGTTAAGTCGATGAGCTTTAGCTCCTTCTTGGGGAACCCCATCTCCATGTAGATGTTGAACAAGCCATACGTCAGCGACACATCATTGCAGCAGTAGGAACCGTACCTCGCCAGCTCCTCCGCAGTGAAGTCATCATAGTGTTTACCCAGCGCGTTCAGAACCTCGTCGCCTTTTACCCCGATACGAAACCGCTCTGCCTGTTTAGCTAGTGAGTGCGCCCGCTCATGTGGGTACAACGCGCGAGACATACCCAGTGTGTCCGCCCATGCCATCGGCTTGATGCCGTAACGCCACGCCATGATTGCCCCATCGAACGCGGTGTTCTGCGCCACGACCATCGCATCAGACCAATCAATACTGGCAAGGTGGGCGGCTACTTCATGCTTGGGGAACCATACTGGCGGCTCGTTGTTAATCTGTGTCGCTACCCCAATCGTCTCGAACTGGGAAGAGCGTACGTACTCTTCGGTTGTTAATTTGGTGAGACTAAACTGTCGGTCGTAGTACGTCTCAAAGTCAATCGTTATTAGCTTCATCTAGAATCTTCTCGTAAGGGTGATAGTTGTGCACAGCGTTATGGATGTCAGCGAGGCACGTGTGCAGGTAGTCAAGGTTCTTCTCGTTAATAACGAGGGCCAAGCCGCCAGCCTTATCAATCTTTCGCAGGCTGAGTACTTGGATACCTGTTGGTTTGTTGTAGCCCGCTTTCGCCTCGATTCCAATGAACCGTCCATCAAGGCAGGCGAGTATATCTGGGGTTCCGTTTGCTGCGTACATACCACCGATGTAGTTTACGGCGTATGCGCCAGCGTCTTTAAGCGCTTTGTGTATCTTCGCTTTTACTTTGGCTTCGGGTGTTGCGGCCATGAGTTCTCCTTTGTTAGGGGTGGGGGGATATGTAGATTCGGTGCCCCCCTCACCGTGTGGAGAATGGCGCTACCTGCAAAGGTCACTGTCTATGCGGACAAGTAGCACCCCCAAAACATGTTCGCATCTACAAGGCTTGCATGCGTTGGGCAGATTTTTACCACATAGACTGAACCTCTTCTAACTTTTGCATGTAGTGTTTGGTCTTGCCTGCATCGTCTGTGCCTGCCTTACGTCCGGCGCGCAGGCTGTACTTGATGATGTTGCCCTTTAGGAACCCAACGAATTCGTCGTGCGTCAGCACCGCTTCCATTACCGCCCACGGCTGTACCGCCATCTCTGTGTAGTGCGAACCGCCGTGCTGTATATCATCGGCGCCACGGTATAAGGCGTCAGTAAGAATCTTTGTCGTCATGGGGGGTCTCCGGTTTGTGTGGGGTGGGTAGCGCAAGGACGCTCATTAAGGCTCGTCGCAAGATGCCGTTTTCTTCCCTTAATTCCGCTACCAAAAAATCAAGCTCGCGTTCTGTTTCAGTCATCGTCGTCGTCCTCATCGCAGTACATATCTTCGAACTCAAGGTATATAGAGGTCAAAGCGCATATGACGCTCGCCATCTCTAAATTTTCGCGCATGGCAACGTGCGCCAATGCGGTAAGGAGGACGTTCACCTGCTCATCACCCGCTCCCGACACACCCAACGTGAGGGTGATCTTGCGGTGTGCTGACTCCCTAGCAGCGGGTGTTACGTTTAGCTCGCGGCGGTGTCCGCTCATATAAACCCTTTAGTGTGTAGCCAAGGCCCACAGGAACCCTGTGGTGGCTGAAATAATCATAACCGCAATCAGCGTCAATCCGAGTCTATATACGTCAATCATGTGTTCTTCTCCTT
>Ga0209390_10004384_pt1 | contig 21296 bp, 11 predicted proteins | sample BON01_FD_187212 | JGI IMG/M metagenome (GOLD analysis project Ga0209390, IMG submission 187212) | Freshwater microbial communities from Lake Bonney liftoff mats and glacier meltwater in Antarctica - BON-01 (SPAdes) (version 2) | ecosystem: Environmental > Aquatic > Freshwater > Ice > Glacier... | reverse complement strand
TTAAAAGTTGCAGAAGATTTACTAGATACGGAAGGACTTTGGGGTGTAGTGACCAGATTTGCAAAAATTATTTTAAGCCACAAGGCTGTTTTAGGTACAGATTTTCACGAAGAATTTCACATAGTCACTCAATTTGCTTTAACTCCAGAGCAAAGAGAACGTTTATACAAAGAAAGCGGTCAAACAGAAGAGCAATTAGCTGAGGATTACAGATATTACGCTTTAGGAATGGAGAAAAAGGGTTTTATTAAAGAAATGTTTGATGCAATCACTAATTTTCTAAAATCTATTTTTGGTGCTGATGGTAGTAATGAATTTAAACGAGAAGTATTTCAAAATATCTATGAAGGTAAATATAAATTACAAAGACGAGAAACTACTTTTGACCATTATTCTAAAGCAGTATTAACGGAAGCAGAAATTTCAAAGTATTTTGAAAAGAGTATGCACATTGTGAGTAAATTTGTTGCTGCTGTTGCAGGTAAAGTTTCAAATTTAGGATCAAATGTAGGAATGATCACTGCTTTAAATGATGGAAAACTACTTACAAATATTTTAAATGATAAAGAATTTGTAGGTAAACTAATAGGTAAAGACTCTACAGATGTTCTTTTAGGAGCTTTGTATAAAGTGGGTAAAGAGGCTAATGTCCTTACTAGAATGGACGTTACTCCAGAATTAGTTAGTAGATTTAAAATCTACGCATCTAATCAATTAAAAGCTACAATAGATGATGTAGAATTAGAAATCTACGAAAAAGCAGGAGATGAAAAAGGAAAAGACTCTTTTCTACAAGCTGAAAGCAACGAAGTAAATCACTTTGAGAAAGCTCAAAGTAAGTTACGACTATTCTTATACAATCTTACTACTCCAACAGGAGGTATTTATGAATTAGATAATGCTTTAAATAAACTTTATCAAGATTTTGCAAATATCTCTGATAGTAAAGAATTTTTTGATTTTATTCGTACTAGTGAAGACAAATTTTATGTACAACTAAAAGAAAAATTACTTTTAGGAGAAAAGATTTCGGATAAAGTACAACAAAATAATGTACATAAATTTCAAAATGTTTTTTATTCCCAACTAGCTAAATTGAGGAATGAATACATGATGTTAAAAGTAGAACAAATTAATGGAAAGTCTAGAGTATATTGGATAAACGCTACAAAAGAAAAACATAGAGAGCGTTTAATAGATAGATATTATTCTACTATAAATAAAAACTTTACTAAAGGTAGATTAAATAAAGATAATTATAGAAAATTGTTTGAAGATTTAAACATTTACCTTCCTAAATTTACAGATAAGCAATTAATAAAAAACTATAATCAATTAGAAACTGTTTATCATTTTATAACTAATACTTTAACAAGGCATAAATCTGGAGGTAAAACAGCTTCAGAAAAAAGATCAGAGTTAAGAGGAAATCTAGGAAAATTAGCAGAAATTGAATTATCTGTAACTGAAAATAAATCAGTTTATAATATTTATAATGCAGGTGGAAAACCTGTATTTACTATACAAAACTTCCACGGATTATCTAAAATATATCCTAATAATAATATATACCCTCTTAACGGATTACAGTCTGATCTTTACGAAAGTAGCGATTCTGATTTTGGAAAACCTACAATTGTAGATAAAGATACAGTTGCTTCTAAATTAGGAAAGATAGATATGAGTAATATGTATCTTAACGCTGTATTAAGTGGTATAACTCCTTATACATTTGCAGGAGATAAGTCTACTTTATGGGGAGTTGAGTTAACTTCGAGTATTCCAACTACACCAAGGCCTGAACAAGTACAAGCTCTTAAAAATACAATAAAAACTTATAAAGAAGCTTTTAAAAAGTGGGTAAAAATAAAGGATACAGCACAAGCTATAATAACTGATAGTGCAATTAAAGAACTAGAAGAAAAACTTAAAAATTTATATTGGAAAGTAGTGCCTTTACGCCCTAGTAAAATGGATAAAAGAGACTTTATCAATTTCAAACTAAGGCCAATGCTAGAGGTTAGTTACTCTTATCAATTAGGTATTTTTGATAATGGCTATAATAATGAATTTATGTCTTTCTTTAAAACAGAAGCTGATGATAAAATTGATTTTAAAAACTTGTCTAAAGAAGAGATTGATGAAATTAAGAAAAATAAGTATAAATACTACGTTAATAATAGAAATAAGTTAATTTCTAAAGCTATACAAGATATTGAAGATAGAGCAGTAGCTACAGAAAAGTATTTTAAAGATAATAGAATAATAACTCAACTTAAAGATTCTGATGGAAAAGATATTTATAATGATTATCCTTTCTTTACTTATGAAGCTCTTTATACAATGGGACAATTAGAAATGACTAGAAATGGTACAGGTGATTTAGCTTACTATAAAGACCCTGCCAAACGATTATACGGACTTACTTCTGCAAAAAGTAATATAAGACATGATGAGGCTTATATAAAAGAGTATAATGAATTGCACGGAACAAAGATAAATAATCATACTAGGAGTTTAATTTTAAAAGATGTAGAAATTCCAACTGATCTATATCCTGATTTGAAAGTAAAGGGTACGGATGCTCAAGGATATATGAATTATGAGAGCTATGTATTTATGATGCGTAGTAGTGGTATGTTTGACGAAAATGCAGAAAAATTACATGAATTAATAAAAAGTAGTAAGGATATTCAAGAAATTGAGGCTGCTTATAAAGAAATTGAAGCTTACCAAAAAGTTATTAAGCCGCAAGGATTTGGTTTTAATGAAAAAGGACATCCAGTTTTTTATAAACTATCTGTAATTCCTCTTGATAAACATTTAACTAGGGGTAAGAATCTTGATAGTATACGTAAGTTGATGGAGAGTAAAAACTTGGATATTGTTATGTTTGAGTCTGCTGTTAAAGTAGGAGCTAAAAGTGTACATATAATGTACGATGAAAATGGAAATTATAATACTAATTTAGAGCAGCAAGTTTCAAATGACCCAGACGCTATTCATCTTTTGGAATGGAAATGGTATAATATACAAGTAGAAACTAGTAATCCTCACGAAAAAGTTACTAGTGGTACTCAGTCCAGAAAGCAAATGTTTATTGATATAAAAGATGGTGATATAATAAATGGTCTGAACAAACAACAACTTGTTATGCTACATGACGAGTTAATGAATGAGAAGACAGACGGAATGTTAAAAGCATTAAAAGAAAAGCTTCAAATTAATGATAAATTTGAGTTAGATAATCCTGAAGATATATCAAAGATTAAATCTACATTATTAAGAGAAGCTGTAAATCGTGGATTACCAATTGATTTTCAAACTCATATAGAAAATTTAACAAAATTTGATTTAATTTCTGGAAAAGAGAAGTTAGAAGCTATTATACTAAAGATGATAGATATGTCTAAACATAAAATGTTTGGAGATATGAAAGTTCAAGTAAGTAGTGTTGGATTTGAGGCTGAGGGAGGAAATATAAAAACTAGTAGAGATTTACAATATGTAGATGGAAAAATGGAAGTATATCTTCCTTTTGAGTACAAAGATTATTTTGCAGACTCAGTGGTATTTAATCCTGAAACTAATATATATGAATTAAAAGAAGGCGTAGAGTTGCCTACTATGATTTCTTATCGTATTCCAACTCAGTATTTAAATTCTATTGATCGTACAATTGTAAAAGGATTTTTACCAGAGATGTATGGTAATGCAGTTGTAGTTCCTTTTGAAATTACAACTAAAACGGGATCAGATTTTGATATAAATAAATTATTCATTTATTATCCTGCATTCAAGGTGAATTTTCAAAAATTGTTAGATACAACCTTACTTGTTGCAATAAGTATATCTGAAAAAATACCAGAAATAGTAGAGTATCTTCAATATTCTTACAATATTGAAGGCTCTACTTATAATTCAACAAAAGATAAAGTGGTATTATATGAACTATATAAAAATAATAATCCGAAAAATGCCATCGAAAAACAAGCTTTAGATTGGATCAATGATTATATAGAAAAATACAGAAAGAACTTTTCTGAATACGATGTAGAAAATGTTGATAATAAATTAATGAATTTGTATAATGATATTTTAACTCATCAAAAAGAATTAGTATTAAAACCAGATAATCAAGATATTATAAATCCTATCTTTGACGCTATTCAAAAAGCAAAAGGAGTTAGTACTTACATGAGTAGAAAAGATTATTTAGACCCAACTAAAGTTATAAATAAACGAAATGGATTTTTATCAGCAAAAGATACACTTGGTATTCAAAATATAAATAGTAGTAGTCATGCAATTTGTCAAATGTATGATGTTGGTATTAAAGATGTACCAATTAATATAATGGTTAAAAAAGCTCTAACAGAAATACCTAAATTATCTACTCTATTAGAAAGCTTTAAGAATGTACCTAAACCACGAGGAGGAGTATTACCTTTAAATAGAATAGAGAACGTTAATGGAGAATTTATATCACAGATATTTTCTCAAACTATAGGTTCTACTGTAGACGTTGCAAACGACGATAGAATTAGTGTAGTAAACTTTAATCCCGAAACTACAAAAGTAGTAAATTTATTGATAAGACTAAGAGTAAGTGTTGAAGAAATATTCTATCTAATTAATAATACTGCGGTTATAGATTATATAAATAAAAAACAGAATAACAAATCTGGAAGTGTTTTAAACAAAGATTATAGTGTTTATGATTATATTCCTTTTAAAGCTGGTAAAGTAGATGTAGTTAAGAATCTTAAAGCAGATTTAGACTCTCCTGCAAGTAAGAGGATTTTAGCCCTATATAAAAATTTAGAGTATCATGGAGATTTACTAGACAAGTTTAACAAAGTAATTAGCTTTGATACAAAAGGAGTTGGTACTACTATATCAGAAAACCTTTTTATTACAGAACAATTTAAGATGTACGAAAATCAGCTTATGCGATACTTTTCTAATTTTAATAGAGTATTTCAATACACGGATAGTTCAGGTAAATTAAAAGAAACATTTTTAGGCAAGTTTAAAACTCTTGCAAACAATACTAAAAATCTTACTGATAAAATGTTTCCTTTAAAAGCTTTACTTAGAGAAAATGGAATTAAAACTGTTAGAGATATAATTGATTCTAAAGATTCTCAAGTAAGAAAGGTTAGAGATATTGCAACTAGAGAAGCACGAGTAGCTACTTATTTAATTCAACAAAAGCTAACTAATACGTATCCAGGACTTAAAAGAGAAGTTAAAGCAAAAATGCTAGAACTTAAAGCTTTGCATGCTAAAGCTACAGAGCAGTATGTTAATAAATTACTAGAAGATTTAATTTTTAATGTAGAAGATGGAAAAGAAGTAGTTTCTTTGTATGGAGGAGCAGCTTTAAATAGTGAAGAATCTAATCTTTACACAAGAAGTTGGTTGGAATTATATGATAGACATTCTAAAGAAGCATTAATGTTAGCAGTAAAGAGTTATTTTCAGTCTGGTACTATAAATAGTCCTATTACAATGTATAATGTTATGCCTTATGAAATTAAGAAAGTTTTAGGTACAGTAGAACTTGACTTTACTTCTATAACTGATATAGAAAAACTTCTATTAGATGCAAAATCTACTAAAATTTTTGGAGAAGATTATACTAAAAACATTAAAGATAATGAAATGTATAATGAAACAGAAGAAGATAGACTTTATACTTTAGCTAAAACTTTTAATGTTAATAAAAATGGTAATACTTCTGTAAGTTACACTGATGAGCAGATAAAAAAAGGAATTGAATGTTTTAACGTATTTAAAAAATGATTTGTCCCAACATAACCTCGCCGGAATTTAAACCTAGCTCGTAAAAATTTGGAGAGTTTAAAGCTAACACATTGATAAAGATAATTTTATTGTCAAAAAAAGTACAGTTTAAAAAATATATTATTTGAAGAGTCAGCAAGGTACCTATCAGCTAGTATGGCTTAATAGAATTTCGATTAAGACCAAGCGGTAATTCTTACCACGGTTCAATCTCGTGGCGTGGATAGTTAATTCAGTGGCCTGGTAGAAGTCACCCGTGGATGTGTGGTACCCAACGTCTTAGAAAAATGTTGAGTTGGATGATGAGAGATGATACCTGACAGGTTTCAAAAACCTATCAGGTATTCGTTTTTTGATCAGTCCGCTATACAGCCGTGTCAGGTTGGCCGATTGCCGCGTACTTGAAAACGTCCGGGCGGGCGTAGTGGCCTGTTACGTCAAAATCTAGTTTGCTTTTGGCCAATACGGAGAAATCTAGCTCGGCGGTGAGGAGGCCTTCTTGGTTCCAGAGGGGCCCGGCGAGCACTTCCCCCATCGGCGACATGATTACACTTCCTCCCCCCGACATGATCTCGGGCTCGTCTTGGAGTTCAGCCTGAAAGCGTTCGGGATAATCGGCTTTGGTGATGTATTGGTTGCAGGAGAGCACAAAACAGCGGCCTTCCAACGCAATGTGCTGCATGGTAGACTGCCACGATTCGCGGGCGTCGGCCGTAGGGGCGAGGTAAATCTCCACGCCCTTTTGGTACATAGCCATGCGGGCCAGGGGCATGTAGTTTTCCCAGCAGATCAATCCGCCCAGGGTTCCGAGGGGTGTTTGGTAGGTATGCAGGGTGCTGCCGTCACTTTCGGCCCAAACGTAGCGTTCAAGCCCGGTGGGTTTGAGTTTGCGATGCGAGCCTAGTAACGTACCATCGGGGCCAAAATACAGTAATGAACAGTACAGCGAACCACCCACGGCTTCCCGTTCGGTGACTCCCAATCCCACGTACATGCCGGCTCTTTTGATCGCTTCTTTGATGGGTTCGAGCACGTCGGAGGTCACATCCACGCTGTTGGTCCAGTAGTCGAGCCAAGTACTTCGACCGGCGTCGGTGCGGCGGCCCACTACGGCATCAAAACGTAAGCCGCGGGGGTAGCCTGGTAAAAACGACTCCGGAAAAAGTAATAATTGGCAACCTGTTTCTTTGCCTTTTTCTATCCATTCGACTACTTTCTCAATGCTCTTTTTGAGATCGAAAAATACGGGAGTTGCCTGCACGACGCCTACTTGAATCTTCTGTAAGTTCATGATTTTGGTTCTTTACCGGTTCTTTGTTTTCCTATTTTCGACAAGGCCCCAAAGGTACGGGTTAACTTCCTCATGTAGGCTGTTTTTCGGAAACGTAGCGTACGCCAATCTTCATCAATCGCCACCATTCTTACGCCTTCCAGACCAAAGTCGCCCAAGGTTTGCCACTCCCTATCCCGGTTGAAGTCGCGATGGTATTTTTTGGAACTACCGTTGGGGTTATATACCCAAAGGATTGCGTCGCCTTGTAATCTTGGGCTGATCATGGGTAAAAATCTATTTCGCTTTTCAATAAGGTCTTAGTGTGGTGGCTGAGGGTGCGCGCGTTTAAAACGTGCTTCCTCACTCCGTTCGCGTTTCAAACGTAAACGAGCCCAATTGCTAACAACCTAACCGCTAACAACCTACTTAGCTGCCCGAATGGCTTTGAACTCGGAACCTTCTTTCCATTGGGGCCATTTTTCTTCAAAAGCCAGGCGCCTACCAACCTGAAACAATAGTTTTAATTCCGAAACGGCACCTAGCATGGTCCAGGTGGCGGGGTCATACTCATCGGAAGGTTTATGGTAATCGTTGGCGGTGTATTCATTCTGTAACTTTTCACCGTAGGCTCTTCCTTTTCCAACGACGTCCACGCCACTTTCGAGGTAAAGAGCCGGGATACCCACTTTGGCAAAATTGAAGTGATCGGAGCGGTAGTAATAGCCGGCCTCCGGGTGGGTTTCCACCGAAATATAACCTCCGTCTTTTTCGATGATTTCGCGGGTATATTCTTCGAGTTCAGACTGTCCTTCGCCCACGAGTACCATGTCTTTGGTGGGTTCGAAGCGATTCAGGCCGTCCATGTTGATGTTAGCGACGGTATTTTTAACTGGGTAAATTGGGTTTTGCGCGTAGTAAGCTGAGCCCCACAATCCTTGCTCTTCGGCTGTAACCGACAGAAAGATAATGGTCCGCTCGGGTTGGGTCTTCATGCTTTTGAAAGCCCGGGCCAGTTCTAGTAATCCGGCGGTACCCGTGGCGTTATCCAAAGCTCCGTTATAGATAGAATCCCCGGTGGCGTCAGGAGTGCCAATGCCCAGGTGGTCCCAGTGGGCGGTATAAATGATAACTTCGTCGGGGCGCTTCGAACCTATAATTTTACCTATCACGTTGTAGGTTTTGTTGTAGGTTGTGTTTACTCGCATGGAAGTACTAAGTTTTACGCCGAGCGGTATTGCTTTGAAACCTTTCTGGTCGGCTTTTTTGAAGACCTCAGCGGTTTGCCCTCCGGCTTCTAATAGCTTGATACCGATTGTTTCGGGTACCCAACCAATGACGTCACAGTTTGGGATATCCTTACCGCGGTTATCCAATTGGAGGCGGGAGGTATTGAAATTGTTTTGCTGAACGGCAAAAGGGTAACCGGCCGCGTCGGTGCGGTGGATGATGAGGCAGCCTTTGGCACCTTGACGCGCAGCTTCTTCAAATTTGTAGGTCCAGCGACCGTAGTAGGTCATTTCTTTGCCCTTAAAGAGGGTTGTATCTCCAGCCCAGAAACCTGGATCATTGACCATCACCAGCACCACTTTACCCTTTACATCGAGGCCTTCGTAGTCGTTCCAATTGTATTCGGGCGCTACCACGCCGTAGCCGGCAAAGACTAGTTCGGAGTTATCAAGACTAATAGTTGCTTCGGTCCGGTCGGTCCAGATTACGTAATCGTCGAATGCTTTCAAGGTCATGCTTCCTTTCGGCGATTGTACTTGCATGGTAGGGGCGGCCTCCGCTTCAATATTGACCATCGGTACTTCCTGTAAGTAGCTATCGCCGTTGCCGGGTTCGAGACCCACGGTGGTATATTGGGCTTGCAGATACTCAATCGTTTTGGTTTCGCCTTCGGTAAAGGGCATTCGACCCATAAAGTCATCCGAGGAAAGTACGGCCACGTGTTTCTTCAAACTGTCGGCGTTCAAAGATGCCAATCCGTCCTGATCATCGACGGTACTATCACTGGACGAACAAGCCGTAAGTAAGGCTAGTCCGAGTACTCCGAGGTAGTTTTTAAATTGATTCATATAGGGGGGGGTAAAGGAATAGGAAATATTGGCTTGGTGTTAATGATTGTTGATTTTAGTATTGAAAGATAAATCATAATTACGAATTCGGGATTGTTCTTTTCTTGGCGACGAGTAAGAAAAAGTAAAGCCCCGCCAAAACATAATTGACAGGGCTTTCAAACACCAAAGGAGATCCGATTTTAATCACCGTACGACTTCGTTTTTTTCTTCGCATCTTTTTCTGCTTTCTTCTCTTTCGGAGTTTTCTCAGACTTCTTTTTGATGTTCTTCTGAACTGGTTTTCCTTTTGCCATTAGCTTAAATGTTTTTGGAAGATAATGCTATTCTCTTAAATAAATATCTTTCCTTGTGAATTTTTGATTATAATTAATCAGGTATATCCTTTTGAAGATGTACAAATTGTCCGGACACCTACGAAGGTAGTTTCGGATAGAATTAACTCACTTACTTATGAAAAAAATAGTATTGGTTGCTGCCCTGCTTTCGCTCGGGTTACAACCGGGCTTTGCCCAATCTCAAAACCCTCCTTCCCTGCAAGTTAAAACCGCGAATGGTGTACTAGAAGGAGTGGATGGGTCAGGAATACGTGCCTTTAAGGGTGTGCCCTTCGCCGCGCCACCCGTTGGAAACCTTCGTTGGCGTGAGCCTCAACCCGCTAAAAACTGGGAGGGGGTTCGTCCTGCCCACGATTTTGGCCCTCGGGCTGTTCAGCTTCCCCTTTTTGGAGATATGGGATTCCGGTCGGATGGTATCAGCGAAGATTGTTTGCACCTCAACGTGTGGACACCCTCCCAAAACACCACCGACCGACTGCCAGTAATGGTTTATTTCTACGGCGGGGGCCTCATGGCCGGTGATGGCTCCGAACCTCGGTACGATGGCGAAAGTCTGGCCCGTCACGGAATCGTAACGGTTACGGTCAATTATCGGTTGAGTGTGTTTGGTTTTTTCTCCCATCCAGAACTGACCAAAGAATCTCCTCATAAAGCATCGGGTAATTACGGCTTGATGGATCAATATGCTGCCTTGCAATGGGTGCAAAAAAACATTGCCGCTTTTGGCGGTGATCCCAAGCGGGTAACTATTGCGGGGGAGTCGGCTGGTTCTTATTCTGTGAGTGCTCAAATGGCCTCACCTTTATCAATAAATATGATTGCCGGAGCGATTGCCGAAAGCGGCTCGCTGTTGAGTTTTCGTCCCATCGCTACCCTAGGGGAGGCCGAAAAGATGGGTACTGAGTTTGGTGCTAAGGTAGGTGCAACGTCGTTGGCAGCGTTGCGGGCTATGCCTGCGCAGGCCTTGATCGACGCAACTGCTAAGCCGGGTACGCCGAGGTTCTCTCCGGTGGTGGATGGCTATTTTTTTTCGAAGTCGCCCGCGGAGGTATTTGCCGCCGGAGAGCAAGCCAAGGTACCCTTGCTGGCTGGTTGGAATTCGCAGGAAAGCGGATATCAGGGTATTATGGCTAAGGAGGCACTTACTAAGGCTAATTACGTAGCGGCGGTTCAAAAAATGTACGGCGCTCAGGCGGCGGCGGTGTTGAAAGTATACAACCCTTCGGCCGACGCCGAAGTAGAGCAGGTAGCTACTGATTTGGCGGGAGATCGTTTTATTGGGTTCAGCACTTGGAAACTTTCGGATATTCATGCACAAACCGGAGGGAAGCCAGTTTTTAGGTATTTTTATGAGCGTCCACGTCCCGAAATGCGCGCCGAAATGGGGAATGTAGAAGCTGGATTAGCCGGAGGAATCGTTAAAAGCGAGGCAACTACCAAAGCCCCGCGTCCGAAAGGTGCCGTGCACTCCGCTGAAATTGAGTACGCTTTGGGTAATTTGCCGACCAACCGGGTATATGATTGGCAGCCGGAAGACTATAAGGTTTCGGAAATTATGCAGTTGTTCTTTGCTAATTTTATTAAAACAGGAAACCCCAACGGATTAGGGGTACCGTATTGGCCAGCAATAAAAAGCAAACAGCCCGCCGATGTAATGCGCATCGATGTACAAACCCGGTCAGAAACCGAAAAGCATCGGGACCGGTATTTACAGATGAATGAATTTTATTTAGAAGCTTTGAAGAAGTAAGTTGTATCTGATATTATTATGAATAAGGAGCAGACAGCTATTGGCTATCTACTTTTTGGTAATGTAGCTATCAACTACGCAATGTTTTCTTTTTTGGGCTGTTTAATGGTGTCATTTCCGCCAAGTAGTAGCACCAAGACCTCCGCTCCCTCCACTTTTCCCGCTACGAGTCATAGAATAGCGGCGAAAGGTATAAAAAGGATCATTCCCGAACCGCCCCAAAGAATGCCACCCGCTAAGATGATAACCAAAGTAGCCAAGGTATTTAAGTTAACCCGTTGACTCACCGCCCAGGGGAATATTAGGTTTGCTTCAAGGTACCGCACGACCGCATAAATAACAATGACCCCGATGGGAGGCCAAATGGAATCATACAGAGACCAGGAAACCGCAATGGGAAGGAGGGAGGCGATCATAATGCCTACGTAAGGAATAAATGTCATGATGGAGGCTATGAAGCCAAAGAGCAAAGCGTGCGGTATACCAAGGATCAGCAAACCCGTACTATTGAGTATACCAACGATCAGGTACACGGTCATCATTCCTTTAATAAATTCCACGTACGAATTGACAGACTCTGACATAATGCTGCTCATCTGTGATTGCATCCGGTCGGGAACAAGCAAAGTCAGTGCTCTAACAAATTGCGTACGGTAAAACAGGATTAGGTAGGTATAGATGGGAATGAGTAACAAGTTGACAACCGAGCTGATGGACCTCCCCAAAGCATTTCCAAGGATGCCGAATAATGATCCCAAGGATTTTTCAAAGCCTTGGGATAGTAATTGGTTACCTTGTTCCTGGGTAATATTCAAATATTGTCCGAGGTCGTTAGTCCATTGAGTCATCGATACTTGTAGTTTAGCTTTCAGGCCGGGCCAAAGTACCTGCAACTCGGCTAGTTGCCTGAACAGTAAGTATATAATTATACCGAGCAGAATAGATAGTAAACCAAGGGATAGTAAAATCGACAAGGGGCGACTCACTTTTTTCTGCTCTAACCAGCGACAAACAGGATACAAGAGCAGCGCAATAAAAAGTCCGTAACTAAGGGGTATAAATAAGGCCCGACCGAAATAAAGGATGGCTCCTCCAAAAACGATCTGAAATAAAGTTTGGCTAACCGAATCGCTGGACATAGGGATACACTTTTGATTTAAGCTATTCAATAAACTACCAAAAAAATGGGACTATTCCTTCGAATGGGAAGGATAATTCAGGTAAAGTTTTCAGCTAACGTACCTCACCGTACGAGGATTGAATCTTATTGAGCTTTTTACCCATTGTTTCACCTCAGCGACTAGCTATTTTAATAGTATCATCATTGGGTGATACTAGCCAATAGGCTCGTGAGTCCATCAGCACTTCGGGCAGATGAGGGGTAGTAATAGTCGACACAAAATCATATTTATTGATGCTTGACGAAACTGCTGCATACCTGCTCGTCGAGGTTATAGCTCGGATCTGGATTGTACACGGTATCAATTTGCCGATTGATCATTTAATAAAATGACAGCTACTATTTTCTAAAAACGAGTGCAGTGAGTGTCCAATAAATAATCCTCGAACCTTTGAAAAACTATCAAGGGATTGTTCCTATATTTCGATGTTTTACCGTAATCTACTGCATGGAAAAAGATCCTATTGACTTCAAAAGGTCGCTTGGCCTGATTGATTCCACTCTTATTGTTTCCGGCTCCATGATTGGCTCCGGAATTTTTATTGTTACCGCCGATATGTCCCGAAACGTGGGCTCCTCGGGTTGGTTACTTTTTACCTGGATTTTTACGGGCATTATCACCGTAGCTGCGGCCCTCAGCTACGGCGAATTAGCCGGAATGATGCCAAAAGCCGGGGGGCAATTTGTGTATATCGAAAGAGCCTACAATAAGCTTTTGGGCTTCGTATACGGCTGGACGGTATTCACGGTAATACAGTCTGGTACCATTGCGGCGGTCGCGGTTGCCTTTACCAAATTTACCGCGGTGTTTATTCCGGCTCTGAATCCGGAAAATGTTATCTTTTCCATCGGCTCTTTTTCCATTAGTACCTCCTCCGTCTTCGCGATGGGAAGTATTATTTTATTGACCTATATCAACAGCCTTGGGGTAGAAACAGGCAAATGGATTCAGAATATTTTTACCTCCACCAAGCTATTGGCCCTGTTGGCGATCATCGTCATTGGTATTGCTTTTGGCACTAATTCCGGGATGCTCCAACAAAATTTCAGCAACGCCTGGGAGGCTGTTTCGCTGGGAACGGATGGTTCCGTAATTCCCCTGACGGGTCTCGCTCTCGTAATGGCCATTGGTGTATCAATGATCGGGTCGTTATTCTCCGCGGACGCCTGGAACAACGTTACCTTCATTGCCGGCGAAATCAAAGATCCCAAACGTAATATTCCGTTGAGTTTATTTTTTGGCACATTGATCGTAACGACCATCTACGTGCTTTGCAATATTGCGTATTTGTCATTGCTACCCATTCAGGGCTCTCCGGCGGGGCAGGATGTAATTGAGCGCGGAATAGCCTTTGCCGCCTACGATCGGGTGGGTACGGCCGCGACGGAAGTTTTATTTGGGAGTATTTCCGTGACCATTATGGCGGTTTTGATTATGGTTTCGACCTTTGGGTGTAATAACGGGCTGATACTTGCCGGGGCGAGATTGTACTACGCCATGGCCAAAGAAGGCGTATTCCTGAAACAAGCCGGTGAACTCAACAAGAATCAGGTACCCGCCAAGGCGTTATGGGTACAATGCGCCTGGGCTTGCGCACTGTGCCTGAGCGGTACTTACGGGCAGTTGCTCAACTATTGCACATTTGGGTCACTCGTATTTTATATCATCACCATTGTCGGAATTTTTATCCTAAGAAAGAAAGAACCCACCACGGAGCGGCCCTACAAAGCCTTTGGGTACCCATTTGTTCCTGCTTTCTATATCGTTGCTACGAGCCTGATTTGTTTGATTCTGCTCATTGATCCTAAGACCAGAATGGATACAGGAATGGGTGTTCTCATCGCTGGGCTTGGTGTTCCGGTCTACTATTTGACCAGGAGAAAAAAAGTCAATTAATTGGTGGCAAGTAGCCGTTAGCAATTTGTCATTGCCTACAATAGGTTGACCGTTCTTGAACAAGAGCAGAATTTTCATCACCTAAAAAAGGGGATTTAGGATCAATTTGTTTTTCAGATAAGCAGTGTTGTAAACCGCCTAAATCCTTGAATAATAAAACCTCCCCGTCAATTTCGACAGGGAGGTTTTATGTGTTTAGCTAAGTTCTAATTTAACTTGTAATACTTTCCCCTTTTGATTGGATCGAATACCTCGGTACTCTTTCCAAATCCCTTGGTCAGGTTCACCTACCCGAATCGTATATTTACCTTTTTCGAATACGGGGGGACGAAACTGAGAGCCTTTTATCCGGAGAGTATATTCAATTTCCTTCGTTTTGTCATTTATTACCTGCACCACCGCATTGGGGTAATTTTCCACCTCAATCTCGGGTAAATATCCGTAGGGAGTGCGTGCGTAGTTATCAGTTTGTTGGATCGTGATGGGCCACCCGTCGTACTGACTATCCTCAGTAGGCTGAGCAGGATCGGCACTACGCTTCCAGCATTCAAACGTGGTAAGCCGGGTTTCGGGATTTATCTTCACAATACCGTAGCCCGTTACCCGATCGTGAATGATGGCCGGTTTTAGTCCGGTAAGGCGCGGACTTGCCACGGCATGCAGCGTGATTTTATTCTTAAACCCGTCCTCAAACTGCCCGGTATAGGACGGCTTGCCGGGAAGGGGTACGTGCGAAGGAGGTAGGGTGGGCCACCAACGGCGCGGGAATATATTATTCAAAGCCGGACCAGCAAAAGCAAACCCTGCGTCGTTGTGTTGGTCTACCCCGTAACGGACAATGGAAGGCAAGTGCTGATCCCCCGCCAGGTGAAGGGTGTATCCCCGACGAATAATATCTACCGCTTTATTCCGCTTGCTGTGGGGCCAGCCGTTGGAATCCATGTCGCGGGTAGGGGCATCGCCACTGACGTATTCTCCCAGTTTGGGTATGGCCAAAGTAGGTACGGCCGAGTCGCCGGTAGAATTTTTGGGTAAGGTAGCAACTGTACAAAAGTTAGTGGCCGACAGGAGTATTTTCATTTTGGCACCCTGTCTCCAATCGGCTGCCCATTCTGCCAGAAACTTTTCTTGACGCGGTCCCAGGAGTTCCGCCTGCGGAGCATTGAGGTAGCTTTCGTCCTTGAAATCAAGATTGGTAATAAACCCATTTTGAATACCCGCCGCAGCGGGGAAAATATTTTTGGGCGCTGACTTGAATTTCCGGTCTTCGATGATCGCAAAACTAATGGGTCCCCAGTTCCAGTGGGTGTAGTACACACTGATATCTTGTTTGATCGGGGTTGGGTCGTAAGGATCAGGTAAATGACTGCACTGCGTTTTTTGTACCATTTTTACCCATTCCGGGTGCATTTTATAGCCTCCGGAATCTTGCCGGATGTAGGCACTGCCCTCGGCGATCGCTGCTTTGCCGCCTTCACCCCACACGTTTCCGTGGTACACATCGTGGTCGTCGGGGATAGAAATGCAGGGTACATGCCGGAATACATCCCGATACGACCACCCGAACTGCTGCCACTTTCGCATGTAGTCCAGAATCGAGCGTTTTAGGGTAGTCGCTTCCACCCCAAACCCACCGGTTGACTCGTAAAACTGATCGCCGAGGAAAAGTGCTGCATCGATTTTGTGGTGTAGAATGTGCTGCCGCAGGTCAGTATCAGGAAATCCGTGGTCACAATTACAGCTAAATAGACCCAGCTTTATAGGTTGGTCGGGTGATGGTGCAGGGGCTATACTTCCCTCGTAGGTGTACTTGATCGGCTGATTGTCTTTATCATGTAGCGCATAGGTCAATCGGTACGGTACGGCTTTCGTTGCCTTCCAGTCGGTAAGTTTAAAGGCAGCGATAAAGCTGGTAGTATCAATGGTACTCTTCCCAGCAGGCCTCCACTGGCCATTCTCCTTCAATTCCAACACTACTTCCTCACCTGTTTTTACAACCGGAGCGCAAAGGGCGGAAAGTTTTACGGTGGAGTTATGCAGGGTATACTGCGCAAAATAAATCGGTCCGTAAGTATGGCCGGCGTTTGAAACGAGCTTCGGGCCGTCTATATGCCAATTTTCAAAGCGGGCGTTGGGTGTGAATTCTTGTTGTCCTTCGGTGTTACAATGCGATATTAGTGCTATCCCTCCGATTAGATCAGTATCGTCCACTACGTTACCCTGGGTTTCGGCAACAATCCGTAGGCCATCTTTAACCCGTACGTGGAGGGTGTATTTTCCATTATCCGTTGGCTCGCCGATGACATCAAAAGAGAGGGTTTTGAACAATAGTTCGACGGGCAGAGCCGAGTTAAGTACTTTATTGCCAAGTACCCACTTCCCGTCGGTACGAACCCCTACTTGAAATCCTTTTCCGTAAACCGCCGCCGATCTGAAATCATCAACGGGACCGGTACTGCCAAGCCGGAAACCGATGAAATCGTTGGGGTTTTCTTTGCTCAGAAATCGGAAATCTGTTTTTATAAAAAAAGAGGCCCGTTGTTGTCCCAGCTCATGCGTGAGTAAAACCACCGAACGGTTTCTACCCCTGATGTTACATTCTAATCCGCCATTGAGTATCTGCCAATCTTGGAGACGGTTTGCCCAATAGTTTTCGCCAATCCAGGTTCCATCCGAAAGTTTGTGCCAATTGCTGTCGAAACTACCAAGTAGGGTACCGACTTGGCGTAATGATGTCATATCTTCCGGGTGTACAGAGCCGTCGGGGAGTAATCCCACATGGAGAAGTAAGTTCTGATCAAGCCGCTGGGAATTTTGGATTGCCTGGACAATGTCCTTGCCGGTGCGGTGTTTCCCATTATCAGCCACGAAATACCCTTTGCCCGATGGTTGTAAGCTGATTTCGGTTTCGGAGGTTTTGAACCGCAGCTTTTTGGCTACTTTTTGCGAAGTTGGGCCTAGTGTTTCTTCTGCGGATGTTAGTGTAAAGTCTTCATCCCCGGTGGCACCTGCTTCGAAGGAAATGAGCGCGTGGGGACTTAAAGAACGAATGAGACTGTAACTTTTTGCCAGGGGGAATAGCTCAGATTTGGGGTAGAAACCTTCCAGCGGATGGAAACGAATGCCAGCAATGAGGGGGTACTGGTTCAGTATTTCGACAAATTGACGGTGATTAAAGTCAGTATATTTTTCACTAGCCTCGGGGCTTTCGTATGGGTACTCAGGCCGGGACGGGCCATAATCAGGACGGGCCATATTCCGACCTTCTTCCCGGTTGGGGAAATTGGGGTGTACCCAGTCGGCGGCATACGAGTAGGATAAAAATAGGGCCATTCCCCGTTGTTCGCAAGCATTGTAGAGTTCTTTGAGGAGGTCACGCTTTGCGGCTGAGTTCTTTATATTGAAGGTAGACTGTTGCGTCTGAAAAAGGTCAAAACCATCGTGGTGACGACAGGTGAAGTCGATGTAACGGCCGCCGGCCGCTTGGGCGATATTCACCAATACCTCGGCATCAAATTGCTGGGCTGTAAAACGGTTCGACAGTTTCTGGTACTCCGCGAACGGGATTTTCTGCGTAAACTGAGCATCCTCCCCTTGACCAAGAAGCGAATATAACCCATAGTGAAAAGATACCCCAAGTCCCGCTTTCCTGAACCATTGCTCGTTGGCATTTTTTGGATTTTGCTCCCAGGCAGCCTTGTGTTCTTTTAGATAAGAAGGTAAAGAAGACTTGGTATTGGTAGAAGAAAGGGAGGCGGGTAGAAAAGTGACACCAGCGGAGGCCAGAATAGAATTCTCAATGAAAGTACGACGCTTCATGGAACGAATGGTTTTTGTATTAAAAGCCCTCGTTGCTTCGCTTTACTCACATTTTATAGTCTTATTACCTTAATCTCAGGGTTAGAAAGAACTAATCGTTGTTTTGTTTTTCAACCTTGCGGAGCCGGTCATTCTGGTTTCGGATTCTTTTGCATAAAATACTCAACACGCTTTTGAGTAATTCGCTACGTTCTTCCATCAGATCATAGAAGTCTTCCTGATCAATCTTAAACAGCAGGGTTTGCTCAGTGGCAATGGCGGAGGCAGAGCGGGTTTCGGCGTCCAATAGGGCTAATTCACCAAAAATGTCATTATCGCTAAATCGGGCAAGCTTTGTCTTGCCATCGTAGATGTCAATAACTCCGGAGTAGATAATGTACATACAATTACCCAGTTCTCCTTTCTCGAACAATATCTGGCCCGGACGACAGGTATACTCATGGATGATGGGAACAATAGCCGAAAGCATATTCTCCGGAGTGTGGGCGAATAGTTGGGTACGTTTGAGTACCATTACTTTTTCCAAAGGAGAAACTGCGGAGGTGGCGGGGTGCGTATTCATGGGTAGGTCGGTTGATTTGTTTTCGGAACTATCACCTACTTTTTTATTGTAGGCTTCCATAATCAGGGGGTCAAAATGGTTGGCATACTGAGACAACTCGGATACTAAACCGGGGTCGTTGGAGGGTAATAAATTGATAGCCTGAGCTACCGTCCATTCGCTGAAACGGTTGGTGCCATTTGAAAGAATGTAGGCCAGGATTGGGGAGGCCGTGGTACGGCGGGCCAAAGTCTTATCAAATACCTGAATCTTTTTTTCAATTTCGGTCTTTTCGAGCAAAATATGCAAAGCAAGGTACTCATTGCGGGGAATAATATTATCGAGTATTTCGATGGCGTTGGCTCTTTTTTCCCGGGAGCTGTGCTCGATGTTAATCATCGCATTTTCAACCATTTTCGAATCATAGAGCAGTACAAAAATGTAGAGAATGTTTTTGATACTTTCGTTGATCTCAAAATCCAGACTCTTATTAAGGGTGTCGCTTAAAGATTCATTCTGCCCGTTTAGAAGCAGGTAGATGTGGTCAAATTCATCCTGTAACAGTTGTTGAAGTTCTGTCATATTTTCAATGGCCGGGTCAATTCTTACTAACGATTTAAGGACTGCCTGTCGGTAAGATTGCTTCTTCATGCGAAGTAATTCAAGCAGTAATTCAATGGACTGAGGCGTTCGTAGCCGCTCACAGGCAATAATAACAAAATAAAAAACCCGTGGCGAGCCCGTCTCAAGAATCTTATAGATGGAGACAAGTCCGTCAGTACCTGACTTCATAAGTGCAAAAACGACCTGTTTACCTTTGGTTCGATGAGAGGAAAGTTTCTCTAATTCTGTAATGATGTTTTGGGAGGCTACTACCGGAGCAACTTCTAGGGCTTTGGATAATATTGCGGGTTCGGTACTACGTAAGCACTGCTCCACAAAAAGTTGATACTCCTGACCTCCGAGGGTAGCTATTATTTCCAGCGCCGCCAGTTTATCTTCCGGATATTCGGAGGAAGTGAGGTAGCGAAGCGTCGAATCGGTCAGGTTGGTAAAGCGTCCACGCTTTTTACAACCGATGATCCCCCCCTGCACAATAGCCAAATCATTGGAATTCAAAAACTCCATTACCTGATTTTCTTCAATACCTTCTGATTGACAGGCTAATGCGCCATATAAAGGTCGGATGTCGACACCCGGTTCTTTAACCACCTGTTTCAAAAGTGTTACGGCGCTGTACTCTACATTCAGGGCTATCATGGTTAGCAAGGTCTGCTTTCGAACACCGTCCGATTTGTGGCCCAGCAAAGTAGGGTAGTGGGCCGTTAGCTCTTTGGGGTGGTTGCGGGCAAACCAGTCAAGTGAGAATAGCACATCACTAGGGATGTCACTTTCTAGATTTTTAAGAAGGATAGGTTCGGCGTTTTGTTTAAATACTAGGTCGCTTTGGTTGAAGAAACGTTTCCCTAAGGCATTTTTTAACTCACGCAAATAGTACCCGTAAGCTTTCAGCAAGAAATAAAGACCAACGATGGAGAAGCCAAAAATGAACCCGTCTCGAAATGAATGTGATTAAAATAGGCAATCAAGGTAATTATTCCAGAAATTGCTATTCCCAAAGGTTCATAAAACCCTTTGGCCAGGGTATGGGCTTTGAGCTGTTGGTGAAGAAACAGGGGTTGAAACATCACCAGAAAAACCGGATCGTAGGTGGTTTTACGGGTTACCTCAAATAAGAGGTACAGACCACTAAACATATTTCTTAATACTATTTCATCAGTATTAAGAAAAGAAAAAGCGTACAGTCCGAGAGAAACTGATGAGGTGACAATGGGAAGAAATACCAAGATATTGCGAAGCCAAAAATGGTCGATCACCCGACTGGAAAGCAACAGTTTTATCAAAGTGGCAATGCCGAAGGTGATACCCAACAGAAATCCGATGTAGTTCATTACATCGTCCTGCTCGTGGTACTTATGTTTAACATTAAAAAAGAAACTATACTCAATAAAAATAGCCGCGGCAGAGACAAAGACTAAACCCACGCAGAGATAAAATACTAACCAACTATCCCCAAACAACCTGTCGATGAGTTGGGGCTGACTTTCCGTGGGGATTCTGGGTTTGATTTTGTGGTGGTCAGGAATTTCTGTGTAGCGGAAGGTAAGTATTTGTACCACATAAGCCAGTAAAAAGGCCAGACAGGCTATCCAAAGTAAAATATATAACGAATAGGCAGAGTGAATCAATACCGCTAAGAGGGCGCCGATGGCCTTGGCTGGTAAATCGCCGGAGCCGATAATTCCAAACATTCTTTGGTAATGGATTATATGGGTTGATTTCGCTATATTGGTGTCATGCTACATACTCATCCGATCCTGTGCCCCCATTGCGATAGTTCCGACACGGTCAAGAACGGCCACCGCCCCAACGGCGACCAGCGTTGGCGCTGCAATCGGCATAGCTGCCAGAAAAGTTTCCAACTCTGCTACCGCTACAACGCCAACAATATAGGCATGGGTCAGCAGATAGAGCAGCAGATACTCAACAGTAGCGGTGTTCGCGACACTGCGCGCATCCTGTCGATCAACAAGAACACGGTGATTAAGCATTTG
>Ga0209390_10004383_pt1 | contig 21297 bp, 20 predicted proteins | sample BON01_FD_187212 | JGI IMG/M metagenome (GOLD analysis project Ga0209390, IMG submission 187212) | Freshwater microbial communities from Lake Bonney liftoff mats and glacier meltwater in Antarctica - BON-01 (SPAdes) (version 2) | ecosystem: Environmental > Aquatic > Freshwater > Ice > Glacier... | reverse complement strand
AGACTTACCAGGTAAACGCGGCAGGCGTCCTCGGTCGGGAACCAATCACGCATTTGAACCACCGTTCGGGGATATTCTGCCATGCCCAAACACTACCTGTAGTGGTCGGGGGCGTAAAGTGCATACCCAGATAACAGAATTCATCGAGCCGGAGTCGCGGATGAATGGAATGATGGAAAGGGGGATGTCGCCCCGGACACCGACCCTCAGTCAGCCCGCTTTCAGAGGCAAAGAGACGCCTGCCAAACGTCCGGGCGGACGCTAATCTGCCTTCGGATCGAGTGCGTCGCGGAGGCCGTCGCCAAAGAAGTTGAGAGCCATCAATGTGGTGCCGAGGAAGGCGGCGGGGAAGAGGATCATCCACCAGTATATCCGAATGGGATTGATCTGGCTGGCTCCGGCGGCGATGAGTGATCCCAGACTGGCTTGCGGTGGCTGAATGCCAAGACCGAGATAGCTCAAGAAACTTTCGTAAAGAATGATGCTCGGCACGGTGAGCGCCAGATACACAATCACGACTCCGGTGACGTTGGGCAGAATATGGCGAAACAGAATGCGGACGTTGGAGATTCCCAACGCGCGTTCTGCTTCAATAAAAGCTTTCTTCCGAAGACTCAAAACTTGTCCGCGAACGATGCGCGCCATCGTGAGCCACGAGACAGCACCGAGCCCGACAAACAGAAGGAGCAACCGGCTGATTGCCGCGAGAGCTGGTGATCCCATTTGATCGAGCCAGTTTTTGAACACGGCTTCCAATGCGGTGATAAGGACAATCACGAACACGATGGATGGAAGCGAGTAAAGCACGTCGACGGCACGCATCATCAGATTGTCGGTGCGGCCACCGGCGAACCCGGCGACGGCTCCCCAAAGCACGCCGATCACGAGACTGACTCCGGCGCCGACGATTCCAACAAGCAGCGAGATGCGTGCACCGTGGAGCACGCGAACGAGGAGGTCGCGACCGTGATCGTCTGTGCCAAGCCAATGCGCAGCGGATGGCGGAGCGAACTGATTGTCCGACAAAGCATCGGGTTTGTAGGAAGAGAGAAGCGGGCCGATCAATATCGCGACGACGGCGATCAACAACACCGACGCACTGATCACCGCGAGCCGGTTTTGACAGAAGCGAATCCACGCGAGCTGCCCCGGCGATTGCGGTTGTTCGTCGATCGAATCGTTGGCGGTTACGGCGGTCATTCGTATTTCACCTGTGGATCGAGTGTGCTGTAGATGAAGTCCACGAGCAGGTTCAGGACAAGTAGAAGCGTCGCGTAAAGAATCACTAGCCCGCAGATCATTGTGTAGTCCTTGTTCAACGAGCTGTTCACCATGAACACACCGATGCCAGGAATTTGAAACAGGTTTTCGATCACAAACGAACCCGTCAAAAGATCCGCGAGCATCGGTCCCATGTAGGAAACGACCGGCAGCACGGCGGGTTTGAACGCGTGTTTCAGCAGGATGTTTTTCTCGCTCACACCCTTCGATCGCGCGGTCATGATGAAACCTTCGTTGAGCGTGTTCAGCATGCCTTCGCGCATGAGTCGGGAAACTCGGGCGGCGTAGAAAAGGCCAAGCGCGGTCGTCGGCAAAACGAGGTGCATGGGCGTGCCCCAGAGCCCGACTGGAAACCATTGCCAGTGAATCGCAAATCCCATGACCAGCAATGGGCCAATGACAAACGCCGGAACGCAAATGCCGACCAACGACACCACGCTGCCGGCGTAATCCTGCCACTTGCCCTTGCGCATCGCGGTGATGAAACCAAGAGGGATGCCGACGCCGAGTGCGAACATGAAGGACAATCCGCCGAGTGCGAGCGTGGTCGGCAAACCTTGCACGATGATGTCGCTGACGCTGTGATGCCGATACTTCATCGATGGCCCGAGATCGCCGTGAGCGAGGTCGCCGAGATAGAGGAAGTATTGCTTCCAGAGCGGTTGATCCAGCCGGTATTTGGCGTTCAGGGCACGTTCGACTTCGGGCGAAGCCGGCGCACGCTCTTTGTCAAACGGTCCGCCCGGCGCGACGCGCACGAGCAGAAACGCCATCAAGCTGATCAGTAAAACCAGCGGGATCATGGCGAGAATGCGTTTGAAATAGTACACGGCGGTGGCTCAATCAGCGATCTTGCGTATCGCGCTGATGGGATGTTGATCGATCGGGTTGTCGTAGATACCGGTGATCTTTTCCGGGTCGTAATAGTTGAACCCGGCGTAAGAATAAATTGTCGCGATCGGCACAGCGTCCGTCAGGAGAAATGTTTCCGCTTCACGAAAAACTTCAGCCCGTTTTTTCAGGTCAGTGATGCTGTTCGCTTCGGCAATCCAGTCGTCGTAACGCTTGCTCTTCCAGCCCGTGCGGTTGTTGCCGCTGTTGCTCAGAAACATGTCGAGGAACGTGTTCGGATCATTGTAGTCCGCAATCCAGCTACTGCGGCAGATGTCGTAATCCGTGGAGGACATCGCAGCGAGATAGGTCTTCCATTCCATCGAACGCAGACTCACTTCGACGCCGAGGACATCCCGCCACATGGCCTGGAGCTCGACGGCGATTTTGGCGTCGGCTCCTGCGCTGGTGCTCGCGTTGAAAAGATAGCTGATATTTGGAAAACCTTTGCCATCCGGGTAGCCCGCGTCGGCCATCAGACGTTTGGCTTCAGTGGGATCATACTTCAATCCGGTTGCCGGAAGATAATTTGCAGTGCTGAGTGGAACGAACGTCTCGGCCGGTTTTTCGCCGCCGCGGGTGATGCGATCGACGATGCGCTGACGATCAATCGACATGGCAAAAGCCTTGCGCACGCGCACATCGGCAAACGGTGAGTCTTTGCAGTTGAAGCGGACGAAGTAACTGCCGAGGTAATCAAATGTGTGGAAATCCGAACGCTCGCGAAGCACATCTGTGAGGTGAACGGGCACGAGGCCCTTGTCCCACACGATGTCTGCTTCGCCGGTCAGATAAAGATTGAGCGCGGTGTTTGCGGCCGAGATGGGGAGGACATCGACGACTTCGTTTTTTGTGTTCACGTTGTCCCAATAATTCGGATTACGACGAATGCGAATTCGGTCGTTGATCCGCCAAAAATCGAGCGTGTAGGCCCCGTTAGTTTTCAGATCGGGACCGCGCACCCAGCGGTCGCCCTTTTCTTCAATCACATCGCGCGGCACGACGGCGTAAGTCGGGAAGGCACACAGGCTGAGGAAAAACGCGGTGGGGCTGGTGAGCTCCACTTTGAGTGTGTGGTCGTCCAACGCGTGGATGCCGACCTCGTCCGGATTCTTGATCTGACCCAGATGAAAAGCTTCTGCGTTCTTGATATAGAACAGGACGTTAACGTAGTCCGACGCGGTTTCAGGTTTGAGCGCACGGAACCACGACCACACGACGTCTTCCGCATTGATGGGATCGCCGTTCGACCATTTCAAATCGGGGCGCAGATGAAACGTGTAGATGCGGCCGTCCTCAGAAATTTCCCAGTGGCTGGCGAGGCCGGGCTCGGGTTCGCCGGTGACGGCGTTGAAACGGGTCAGCCCTTCGAACAGGGACGACGCGACGCGCATGTCGGGCTGTCCGGAAATGATCGCGGGATCCAGCGATTCAGGCTCGGCGCCATTGATGATAACAATCTCAGCACGCGGTTCGGCGTCGCGACACCCGACCGCACCAGCCATCAGTCCCGCCAACAAGAGGCAGGTGAACAGGCGCGACATCGGATGCATGGCGGACAGGTTGAGAAATCCGGGGGCGGCTAACAAGCTTAGACCGCTGGCTTTCCGGATTCAGAAATGGTGGACGCGCAACGCCGGACGCCGGCTAGTTCGACCGGGGTTCACGGGAGTCTCCCGCAGAGGCGGTCGGAAAACCGGTGTTGCACCTTTATCGCGGACATTCCAGTCGGCAGGTCGAGTTCTGTGACGACAGGAATCGAAAACGGATAGTGATCAAAGTCCGGCACCGCATCGCGCTTCAGGCGAATCGCGGAGAGAAATCCGGGGAAGAGTGGCATCGCATCAACGCCGGCGGATCATTCTCAGAAAAAGGGTATCGGCGAACAAGCAGGTGTTTGATCGGATGAGTTTCTGAATCTTGGGGTTCCCACTTCCTTTATTTGACCAGTGTTAATCCCCAAGAGGGGTTTCTCCCAATCGTTCAGCTGCCAGTCTTTCCAGTCGCCGGGCTTGTGTGAGCAGCGTCTGACGCAGTCCTTTTGAAACCTTTCTTTCGCTGATCACGCGAGCAAGGCTTGCAATGGTGCTGGCTCGTCGGGCAATCCGGATGTCGGGATGTTTCCGATGAGGGAAAATATCCTGTGGGATAATCTGCATGCTGTAGCATTTGGGCAGGGAAATCAGCGTTGATTGTTGAATGACAGCGCCCAAAATCGATGCTGAGAAAATTAGATGCTAAACGAGCAATGATTCCCTGCTGCTATAAAGTTTCAGCCTGCGATACCAATCCGGCTTCCTCCCACTCATGTTGCCGGTTCTGTTCAGGGCTTCGAGTGCGGCAGCGATGTCCGATACCAATTCTTCCGGCCAGACAATTTTGCAGATTTTGGCTGATTGATTGAATGCTACAAGTTGGAAATCGCTGTCTTGTGGCCACTCCGGAGCCCTAAATTCCCGACCGTGATTCGTTTCGACCACTGAGATTCCGTTTGAATGGCAGTCGATGGAGATGGCTAAATCAAGCATAAGCGTTTTTGATGGTTGAGTATTTAGACGGATGCAAACCAAGAGACTGAGACTATAACTCTTTCCTTCTTCTTGAAAAGTAGGTTTCCACCAAGTGGGTCCCGGTAGATTTCATGAAAAGGTGCATCGCGAAAATTTTTGACCACAAAGAGAAAGAAGCGCCCGGTCAATGTCGAAGCGGTTTCATACTCTTTGGGTGTCATCAACAAACTTCCGGAACTCTCCCTCATACCTTTTACTTCGACCGCCAAAAAATTTTGGCCACCATCCGAACTCAAACGAAAGTCGTAGCCGCACCCGAGTCTCGTAGTGTTTTCAACGGTGTGTCCTTTGAATTCGGGAAGCTGGGAATGAACAGCCTCAAAGTACTGCTCCGCGGCCAATCCTGTGACCATTCTTTTCGCGAATCCTGATTCAACTTCGGTCTTATCTTCTTTTGATTGCACTTCGCTCCAAGCATTCTCGTCGTAGCCAGCAAATGACTTTATCAACCCGGAAAACGTTGCGAGGTCTAGGCTTTGGTATTCGTGACACACCTCGAGGCAATAGTCCCGAGGTGAACGTTTGTGCCAGCCTTTGCGACGGTTCGGGAACAGCGGATCGAATTCATCTCTATAATTCTTGATGGATGCGGGCTTTCCCCCCAACGCAAACCCCATGACGTTGAACGCTTCAATAAAGCTTTCAAATCCAAGAACCTTCAAACCGGTCGAATCAAATTTTGAGAGAAACAAACCTGCGAGGATGAGCTTTTCTCGCTTTGAGATTCGCTGAGCGTCGAGAATCATATGTTAAGAGGCAATGCGACGCACCGACTAGCCAACGATTTACAACTTCACCTTGTCCGCCACCTGCGCGACGTCTTTGTCGCCGCGGCCGGAGAGGTTGACGATGATCAGATCGTCGGCGGACATCGTGGGCGCGCGCTTGATGACTTCGGCAACGGCGTGGGCCGATTCCAGCGCGGGAATGATGCCTTCCAGCCGTGCGAGTTTCATGAACGCTTCCAACGCTTCGTCGTCTTTCGCGTAGGTGTACTCGACGCGTTTCTTGTCGTGCAGCCAGGCGTGTTCGGGACCGACGGCGGCGTAATCAAGTCCGGCGCTGACGCTGTGCGTGAGCTGGATCTGACCGTTCTCGTCCTGCAAAATGTAACTGCGCGTTCCCTGAAGCACACCGAGCGAACCGCCGTTGAACCGCGCCGCGTGTTGCTCGGGAATGATTCCTAATCCACCCGCTTCCACGCCGACCATTTTCACGGAGTCATCGTTGAGGAACGGATAGAACAGACCGATCGCATTTGAACCGCCGCCGACACACGCGATCAGGAGTTCCGGCAGACGTTCTTCCTTCTCCAAAATCTGCCGCCGCGCTTCGTCGCCGATGATGCGTTGAAAATTGCGGACCATCAAAGGGTAGGGATGCGAACCGTACGCCGTGCCCAGAATGTAGTGCGTGCTGCGGACATTCGTCACCCAGTCACGCATCGCCTCGCTGACCGCTTCCTTCAAGGTCTTCTGGCCGGATTCCACTGATACCACCTTCGCTCCCAGCATGTTCATGCGGTAGACGTTGAGCTGCTGCCTGGCACAGTCGACTGCGCCCATGTAGATGATGCATTCCATCCCGAACATCGCGGCCACCGTGGCGGTGGCGACACCGTGCTGGCCCGCGCCGGTTTCCGCAATGATCCGCGTTTTGCCCATGCGCTTGGCCAGGAGGATCTGGCCCATGGCGTTGTTGATCTTGTGTGCGCCGGTGTGGAGCAGGTCCTCGCGTTTGAGATAAATCTTTGCACCGCCGAGTTCGCGGGTGAGCCGTTCGGCGAAATAGAGCGGGGAAGGTCGGCCGACAAATTCGCGGAGGTAATAGCTGAGTTCCTGCTGAAACTCGGGGTCCTGTTGCGCGCGGAAGTATTCGGCCTCCAGCTCCTGCAACGGGTGCATCAGAGTCTCGGGCACGTAACGGCCACCGTAGGGTCCAAAATGGCCCTGCGCATCGGGTAAAGTATCGGAAGCGACGTCGCTCATGTCGGGCGAACCTACCCGAACTATGGTGGGGGAGAAAGAGGGAAAGTGACCGCCGGGAATCCGATGTGGATCCGGCCTCCAGCTTGCCTTCGGGGTATTTGCGGGCGAGCGGGAGTGGGCAGTATTCAGAGGGTCAGTGAATCAGAAACGGCCAAGTCCCACCTCGGGGTATCGTGTTTCCTCCTCCAATTCGTGTTCATTCGCGAAATTCGCGGAAACTCTTTTCGTCGCCAGGCCGGTTGGAAAACCGGCGTTACAGCAGTATCGCCGACTTTCCAACCGGCCTGGCCGCCGTCGCACGTCGACCAACACGTCGTTCCTGTTTCACCGACGTGGAACGAAACTGAATTTGCGGATGATGATTTCCATCGTTTCGTTGGATTGAGGTTCGCGGCCACGGTTCATCCAGAAATTGATGCGCAGATTCTCGTCGCCGGGCGTCGGGAGGTCCGGCCCTTCATACCTCCAGCGCCCGACCTCCTGTCCAAACAAGCGCGGAAACTGGCCGCTGGTTGCGCGGAATTCGATGTCGTCCGGCCCCCCATTCAAACGTGAACGCGGCGTGCCGGACGCCCGCCGGAATCGCGAACCGTTGCATGTTACCGGTCCGGTCGTACGGCTGAATGACGAACTGCCCGAGATGATTCGTGGGGTCGCCCCAACGCCCGATCTCAATATCAATCTCGCGATGATTCTGCTCGGGAGCATCGCTCCAGGTGAACAGGCCGATCACCGCGTCTGGGTCCAGCTTGTGAACCGGAGAATCGAGCTCGAACGTGTAATTCCCGTAACCCAGCGATTTCAGCGTGACGACTTCCGTGCAATTCCATTTGCCCTCTCGTTTTTCGATTGTCAGGTGGAGCTGCCCTTTGGAGTCCACCCAGACACTCTCGTCGCTGTCGGAAAAGAGATTCGGACCGGGACCGCGCGCGTGATCACTCTGCTTCACCCACCAGTCGTATCCGGAGAAGTGAATCGTCCGCCGGCCGTCGACGGTTCCGGATCGCGGTGGCGTGGTGCAGCCGACCAGAAGGGCGGCGGCGGATGTGATGAGGAGCCATTTGAACATGTCGTGCAAACCAAGTTTCACGCGGACGTTAACGAGTCGTTCCGTGGTTCAAAAGAACGATCTGAATTGCCGTCCAGTCCCGCGAAAGCACCGTTGACCACAAGGAAAACTTGGCAACCGCCGCCCATGTTCTATTCTCCGTAAATGATCCTCCGAAGTTTCTTCATGTCGGCGACCGCTCTCATCATTTTCGCGACGATCTCGGCATACGCGGCTGGCACCGACATCCCCGAATCCGGCTGGCAATCCTGGGCACCTCGTGAAGAGATCACTCCGGTTTTTAAACGTGATGATCTGGTCGGCCATGATGCGGCCGGCTCGCTCTTGATCGAGTCCGGCGGCAACGGCGCCGCGTTCGGTGCGTGGAAACAGACGGTGACCAATGTCGCGCCCGGTAAGATATACCGTTTCAACGCGTGGTATCGCGGTGAAGGGATCGACAACGAGCGCCGGTCCGTTATTCCGCGTTTGCTTTGGATGAATGGTCGTGGTGAGGCCACTCGGTCGCCCGATTTCGCGTTCGGCGAACCGGGGAAGGACGACTGGAGCCGGGTGGATTACCTCACGCAGGCCCCCGCCGGTGCGACTCAGGTGGAGATTCAGCTTGGGTTCGGCTTCGCTCCCGAGGGACGGGTTTGGTGGGATGATGTGAAACTGGTTGAGGAACCGAATCCGCCGATGCGAACCGTCCGGGTCGGGACCATTCATCATCGGCCGCGCGCCACAAAATCAGCCGCAGAGAGCATCGCCGAGTTCGCCGAACTGGTGGAGAAAGCCGCGGCCGAACATCCTGACATCATCTGTTTGCCGGAAGGAATTACCGTTGTCGGCAATCCGCAATCTTACATCGAGGTGAGCGAGGCCGTGCCCGGACCGACCACAAAACTTCTGGGTGATCTCGCGCGGAAACACCGGTGTTACATCGTTGCCGGAGTTTACGAGCGCGTCGGTAAGATCGTTTACAACACCGCCGTGCTGATTGATCGCGAAGGCAGCCTCGCCGGAACCTATCGCAAGACGCATTTGCCGCGCGAGGAATGGGAGGCCGGGCTCACGCCGGGGGATGAATATCCCGTCTTCGACACGGACTTTGGCCGGGTTGGTCTGATGATCTGCTGGGACGTGCAGTTCCCGGAACCGGCCCGCGCGATGGCTTTGAAAGGGGCGGAACTGATCCTGCTCCCGATCTGGGGCGGAAACGAGATTCTCGCCCGTGCCCGCGCCATCGAGAACCACGTTTTTCTCGTGTCCTCCAGCTACGACATGCAGTCGTTCGTCGTGGACCCTGCCGGAGCGATTCTCGCCGAAGCCACCGCTGAACACCCCGTGGCCGTCACCGAAATAAATCTGGATCAACAGATTTTACAACCCTGGCTTGGTGATATGAAGTACCGAACGTGGAAAGAACGCCGATCGGACATTCCGGTCGAACCTGAAACGAATTGATCCGTTGCCGCGACAATGGAGACGCGTAAGATTCAGTCCATGTCCGCGCGGAGCCGTCGGATCTCCGCGATCAGGAATGCGACCAGATAGTTCAGGCGTTGTTCCAGGGCGACAGTCTCCAGGATCACCTGACGCTGCCCGGAGTCCGGGAGCAGCGAGCACGCGACCATATCCGCGACCTGCCCGGGATCTTCGAGCGCATTCAGGTAGCTGAGAATGTCCTTGGCCTTCACGAGCTGCTCCTTGCCGCTGGAACTGGGAAAGGCAACCCCCAGATCGAGCCGCTCGGTGACCACGTCTTTCAGCCGGCGCACGTTGGAATCGAGGTTCCCGTCGACTTCCTCGGGCGTTTTCAGGACTTCGATGTGGTTTACGCGATACGGTTTGTAACGCAGCGTTTTGTCCAGGCGCACCCGGGTCAATCCCTGCAGGATCATGTGCGACGTGCCGTTGCCGTGTACGACGGACGCTCGGATCAGTCCGAGACCCGCGACTTCTGCGGGAATATCCCGCGAGGTCTCCGGCTTTCGCTGCGCCACACAGAACAACCGGTGGGATTCCAGTGATTCCTTCAGCATCCGCCGGTAGCGCGGTTCAAAGATGTACAATGGGAGCATCGACTGCGGAAAAAGCGTCACGTCCGGCAACGTCATGACACCGATCTTGTCGGGGAGAACCATGCGTGCATGTTAGGGCAGGAGCTCCCGATGGCAAGCGCGAGTTGTCCCTTGCAAAACGGAAATCCGTCGCGCATGTTCGCCCGCTTATGAAGGCCTTTTTAGTAGTCATATTCATCGCTGCCAGTTGCGTGCTGGGCTACTTGTTGTTGGACGCCGGTCGGAAGTCGGAAAACCAGAAGGCGACTTACACGAAGGTCATCAACGAAAAGCAGGATGAGATCGATCTGAAGGACAAGAAGCTTCAGGAACAGGCGGCCACCACCCGGGAAATCGGGGAGCAGGTGGTCCAGCTCGAGCAGCAACTCGAGATCGCGGCGACCACACTCGTCGCCGCCACCAATCAGGTGACCGCCCTCGAAGCCGAGGTTGTCGCGGTCGCCGCCGTCGCCGCCAAAGCGGAGCAGGAAATCGCCATGCGCGACGCGCAGATCACTCAGCTTCAGGGCGAACGGGACAACCTCACCACGCAGATGACCGGATTGAACGAAGACATCGTCCGGCTCGAAACGAATATTTCAACCGCCGAAGGCCAGCTTACCGCAGCCCGCGGTGATCGCGCGTTTTTGCTGAAGGAACTCACCCGCATGCAGGCCGAAAAGGCCGAGCTGGAGCGGCAGTTCACCGACCTCGTCGTGCTTCGCGAACAGGTCAGCCGGTTGCAGAGCGAGCTCGCCGTCGCCCGCCGCGTCGATCTCATCCGCAGCGGTCGTTACGGCGGACAAAACATGAAGGGCGCACAGCTTCTGCGCAGCCGTCAATTCCAGCGCGAGGCGGCGCCCACCCAGTCGTATGATCTTGATGTCGAAATCAAGGCGGACGGCTCGTCACCGGTCATTCAGACGAACCGCCCGACAACCGGGATCACTCCGTTGAACTAGTTATGTCGGATTCGCTGGTAGATTCCCACGGTCGTACGATGGGCGATCTCCGGATCAGCCTGACGGACCGCTACAATTTCCGCTGTCTCTACTGCCTGCCGAAAACGGAGGCCGCCGCCAATTTCTATCAGGAACGGTTCGCGCCCAAGGGCCGTTCCTTTTCCACCGAACCGATCGCGCGCAAATGGCAGCCCCGCGAAAAGCTGCTCACTTACGAAGAGATTGAACGCACCGTCGGCATCTTCGTCCGGCTCGGAATTAACAAGATCCGGCTGACCGGCGGCGAACCGCTGTTGCGCCGCGATGTCAACAAGCTTGTTCAATGTCTCGTGAACCTGCCGGGCATCGACGACCTCGCGTTGACGACGAACGGGTTCAACTTTCACGAGAAGTCCGGGGCGCTGCGAAAGGCCGGACTCAAACACATCACCTTCAGTTTGGATTCACTCGACCGCGATAATTTCAAAAAGATCACCGGCCAGGATTGCCTCGACACCGTCGTGAGCAATATCCGGCTCGCGCGCGATCTCGGCATGGCGCCGGTCAAGGTGAACGCCGTGATCATCCGCGACATCAACGATCACGAGATCGAAGTGCTGGCGGAGTTCGCGGTGAAGGAGAACGTGATTCTGCGATTCATCGAGTTCATGCCGCTAGAGTCCGGTCGTGCGTGGCTGAAGGAAATCGTCGTTCCCGGAAGGGAAATTCGTGAGCGATTGCAGAACAGCTTTCAGCTCGAACCGCTCAACGCCAATCACACGGCGGAAACCGCGAATCGCTGGCGGATTGCCGGCACGACCGGCGAGATCGGCATCATCGCCCCCGTGACCGAAGCGTTTTGCGGCCATTGCAACCGCATCCGCCTGACTTCCGACGGCAAGATCCGCACCTGTCTGTCCAGCCTGAACGAGCCGGACCTCCGCGAAAAACTGCGCGGCGGCGAATCGGACGAAGTGATCACCAACTGGATTCGCAAGGTGGTCTGGAACAAGGAAGAGCGCCATCACATCGGCGAACCGGAGCTTGAGCAACCCGAGCGTTCGATGAGCTGCATCGGCGGGTGAATCCTAAGCACGGTCGAAAATTGGTTTTCATGTGTCACCAGCCACGATTTGGACGTCATGATCATTTTTTCAGAGGCTTCACCCTAGTGGAGCTGTTGGTCGTGATCGCGATCATCGGTGTGCTGGTGGCGTTGCTCGTTCCTGCGCTGGCGCGTGGGAAAAGCGCCGCCAAGCGGACGGCGTGTGCGAGCAACCTGCGTCAGCTCGGTCTCGCCGCCCAGATGTATTGGGACGATAACGACGGCAAAGTGTTTCCCTACCGGTTCGAGAATGATGCGGTGGGGACGCGCTACTGGTTCGGCTGGATTGCCCGTGGCGCGGAGGGGCAACGGGAATTCGACTCCCGGCAAGCGGCCCTCTTTCCTTACTTGAAAGGGCGTGGAGTGGAGGTCTGTCCGTCGCTGGATTACAACAGTGATTTTCTCAAACTGAAGGCCGTCGCTGCATCGTACGGCTACGGATACAATCTTCATCTGTCGCCACCGCTTGCGCAGTCCGGGCTGCGAATCACCCAGATTCAAAATCATTCGCGCGTGGGAGTGTTCGCCGACTCCGCGCAGGTGAACACGTTTCAGGCGCCGGCGTCACCGGAGAGGCCGATGCTGGAGGAGTTTTACTACTTCAACCAGTCCGAGCCCACGGTCCACTTTCGCCATGAGCAGCGCGCAAACGTCGCGTTTCTCGACGGCCATGTTGAATCTGAAAAAATGGCGGCCGGTTCGCTGGACGCCAGACTGCCGGAGGCCGGGGTCGGTCGGTTGCGCGAGGAGCTGTTCCAGATCCGTTGACCACCGGAAACGAAAGGCCCGGCGCGCATGTGCGCACCGGGCCGGGAACGAACCCATTTCTGGTTTAGACCGCGTTGATTTGAATCTGGCGCGGCTTGGTCTCTTCCGTCTTCGGCAATGCTATTTCGAGCACTCCGTCGACGAACTTGGCGGACACCTTGTCGGATTGAACCGGTGACGGAAAGCGGATGCCCCGCTCGAATTTTCCGTAGACCCGTTCATTCAGGTGCACCTTGTTTTCGTTGGCGACTTTCTCTTCCTTGCGCTCGCCGCTGATGTTGAGCAAGCCGTCTTCGAACGTGATCTTCACGTCCTCGGATTTCAGGCCGGGCAGTTCCAGTTTGACCAGGAACTGATTCTTCTCTTCCACGGCGTCGAGCGATGGCGACCAGTCGCTCGGCGCATCGCCGAATAACCCGGACAACGGGCTTGCTCCGAAGAGCTGATCCAGATCATGACGAACGCTCCAGAGAGGGCTGACTCCAATTTGATTTGGTTTGTAGTATCGTTTTAGCATCATAGGTTTGCCTTTCGGTTAAATGTCTAAAACAGATAAGCGTAAGACATTCCAACGATGATGATTAAAAATAGCTCCTGATCTACAACATGTTACAAATATAATCAGAGGTGGCAGATTTGTAAATTGTGCCACTTGGGCACTATAAGCAATGGAATCACGTAACCGACAAGTGTCACAGTGACGCTATCCGCCAGTCTGAAACTCCGAAACTATTGTGCGGAGGCGGAGAAACGTTACTCGGCGGGTTCTTCTGCGAGTTTCCGGTAAAGCGTCGCGAGGCTGACGCCGAGAATCCGGGCGGCCTCTTCTTTGTCACCGCCGTTTTGGGCCAGAATACGGTTGATGTAGGCGACTTCCTGCTCGCGCATGAAATCCTTCAGCGGACCAACTTTCGACAACGGCACCATCGGACCGGCGGGAGCTTGCGATGGATCGGCACTCGTCCGGGCGGAAAACGGCGTCTCCGTGGGAAGGGCCGGCAAGGAAGCGAGCTCTTCATCGCCGCCCTGCTGCGCGCTTCCTTGAAGAATTGGTGGCAGATCACCGGGTTTGATCACACCGTTTTCCGACATGGCGCACGCGCGCTCGATGGCGTTTTCCAGTTCGCGCACGTTCCCCGGCCAGTCGTGAGCAGAAAGCGCTTCCATCGCGCCCCGGGTGATCTGAAATCCACGGCCCGTCCGTCCGTCCACGCGATGCCGCAGGAAATGACCGACCAACAAAGGGATGTCGTCTTTGCGCTCTTTCAAGCTCGGGAGATTGATTCCGATGACGTTCAATCGATAGTAAAGATCTTCACGGAAGCTGCCGTTTTTCACTTTTTCATCAAGCTCCTCGTTGGTCGCGGCCAGCACGCGGACGTTGACGTAGACCGGCGTGTTGTCGCCAACGCGGCGGACTTCCTTTTCCTGAAGCACCCGCAAGAGGCGGCTCTGAAGCACGGGCGGCATCGTTCCGATTTCATCGAGGAAAATGGTTCCGCCATCGGCTTCCTGAAACAGGCCTTTCTTATCGTTGATCGCTCCGGTGAAAGAACCTTTGCGATGTCCAAACAACTCGGATTCCAGGAGGTTTTCCGGGAGCGCACTGCAGTTGATGGGAATGAACGGGGCGAACTGGCGTTTGCTGTTGAAGTGAAGCGCGCGGGCGATCAGTTCCTTGCCGGTACCGCTCTCGCCGAGAATCAGGATCGTGCTGTCGGTGTCGGCGACGCGTTCGATCATTTTGAACACGTTGTGCATCGGTCCGGAGTTGCCGATGATCTGATCGAACTTGTATTTCCGTTTGAGTTGTTTCTTGAGGTAAGTGTTTTCTGAAACTGCGTCGTTGTAGGAAAGCGCGCGTTGAATCGTCAGCCGCAGGTCGTCGACCTTGAACGGTTTTTCGAGGTAATCGTAGGCCCCGCGTTTCATGGCTTCCACGGCGGTCTCGATGGTGCCGAAACCGGTGATCACAATCACGGTTGGGGGCGGGTTCTGGGTCCGGGCTTTTTCCAGGATCTGCAGGCCGATTGCCTGATTTTTTTCGAGATACAAATCGGTGATGACGAGCTCGGGTTGATGCTCTTCCAGCGCTTCCAGTGCAGTGTAGCCGCTCGTGTAGGGAAAGACTTCATGTCCGTCGGCACGGAGGATCTCCGCCACCATTTGCACCATGGTAATCTCGTCATCAGCCAGAAGAACCTTTGCCATTTGGTGAGGCTAAGAAAGCACTGTTCAAACAGCAAGTGGTATTAAAAGCGACAGGCGGCTGGAAAACCAGCCGCCTGCGCCACCATTCAACCAACCATCACCAAAATTATCCGTTGCCGTTGATGATCTCGGTCATCTTGAAGATCGGCAGGAACATACAAATCGCGATGCCACCCACCGTGAATCCGAGGAACACAATCAGGATCGGCTCGATCAACGAAGTGAGGCCGGACAGCGTCGTCTCAATTTCTTCATCCAGGAAGTCGGAGATGCGCTCCAGCATGGCGTCAATTTTGCCCGTCTGCTCGCCGGCGGTCACCATCCGGATCACCATCGAAGGAAAGATCGGGTGCTTGCCGAGGGAAGTCGCGATGCCCTCGCCCTGCTCGATGTCGAGGGACGCCGCCATGATCGCCTTCTCCATGATCACATTGCCGACGGTCTGGCTGACGATTTGGAGCACCTCAAGAATCGGGATGCCGCTGCGGACGAGTGACGCAAAGGTCCGGGTGAACCGCGCCAGACAAATCTTGTGGGCAATGCCGCCGAAAATCGGCAGCCGAATCCGGGTGCGATCCCAGAACTCGCGGCCTCTCGCTGTCTTGATGTAGGCGAACCAGCCGTAGATCGCCGCGGCAACCAGAGGCGTGACGATGAGCAGGTTGTTTCTCAACAACTCACTGATGTTGATCAGCCACTGGGTCGGTCCGGGGAGTTTCGCGCCGAAGCCCGAGTAAATTTCACCGAACACCGGCACCACCTTGACAAGCAAGAAGATCGTGATGCCGATCGCAATGGTGGTGACCGCAGTCGGATACATCATCGCCGACTTCACCTTTTTACGGAGCCGCGCGGAGTTTTCCAGATACGTGGCGAGCCGGGACAGGATTTCTGCCAACAAACCACCGCGTTCACCGGCGGCAACCATGCAGGTGTAAAGTCGGTCAAAAGTCTTGGGGTGCTTCTTCAGCGCATCGGAGAAACTGTCACCGGCCTCGACCCGGGCGCAGACGTCCTTGATGACCTCACGCATCACCCGGCTCGGGGTCTGTTCGGCAAGCGCCTGAAGACATTGAACCATGGCGAGACCAGCATCGATCATCGTCGCCAGCTGGCGCGTGAACACGACGAGATCATGCAGGGCGACTTTGCCTCCCAGGTTCTTTCCCTTTTTGCCCACCTTTTCCTGGATGGACACCACCAGTAGATTGCGGTTGAGCAGTGTGGCGATGGCCGCCTGTTCGGTGGCCGCGTCGATCGAGGCTTTGATCTCACGACCGGTCGCAGCTTCTCTGGCCGCATATGCAAATGAAGGCATAACAGTATTCGATTAATGGTTGATCCCGGCACCGCCGGATTGGTTGGGAGAACTGCCGGCTGCACGACACCTAATGTGCCGTCAATTCGCTCCAGGTAACCGTTAGCAGTTGGCTTGCCGGGGCTGAACAGTGGAAACCTCTCCGCGTGAAAACAGTAAGAAACGCCGGGCAATCACGTGATTCCGCAGCATCGTCTTGAATTTATCCCCCGAAAACAAACCGGCTCCAGCGCGACGCGCCTGTCCAATTCCAGAACAGGCCGGCCCAGGGTGTCCTCGCCGAGAAACGCCGTCAGCTCCCGGGTTCCGGTGCCGGTTGCCTGCTCGTAGAATTCACCCTGAGACGCAGCCAGCGGGTGAGCAGTCCCTGGCTCGGGCTGAACATCCACGCCAGTGTGAAGAAACACACCCCCATCACCACCATCGCCCCGGCGATCGGGACATTGAGCCAGTAACCCAGGTGAAGCCCGGTGATCGCGCTCAGGGCGGAATGCAGAATGACGATCAGGAAAATGCTCCCCATGCGATGGGACAACAACGACGCGGTCGCGCCCGGCAAAATCAGCATCGCGACCACGAGAATCGCGCCCACCGCTTCAAACGAACTCACCACCACCACCGACAGCCAGCACATCAACGCGTAGTGAACGAACGTCGGATTGATTCCCAACGACGCCGCGAGACCGGAGTCGAATGAACTCACCAGCAGTTCCTTGTAAAAAAAGACGATCACCAGCCCCGTGAGCAGGGCGACAGTCCCCATCCGCACGACCGGCCATGTTCCGATTCCTACGCCTCCCACCTCGACCATCGGCGAGAAGAACGGCGCCACCTGCCCGATCTCACCGTAGAGCACGCAGTCCGCGTCAAGATCCACTTTGTCCGCGAACACGCTGATCAAGATGACACCAATTGCGAACAGGCTGGAGAATGTGATCCCGATCGCTGCGTCCTGTTTCACCCGCGATTTCTTGTGAATCACCTCGATCAACATCGTGGTAAGAATTCCCGCCGCCAGCGCCCCGAAAAACATCAGCGTCGGATTGCGAAAATTGTGATGCGCCCCGGTCGCTGCCGCTTCCACCATTTGTCCGCCTGCCGCCGCACCGGACCCTGCCACCAAACTCGCGGCGAGGAATGCTACCGCTAGGCCGGGCAACACACTGTGACTGATCGCGTCACCGACCAGCGCCATCCGCCGCAAGATCAGATAGACTCCGATCGAACCGCACGTCGCCGTCACGAGAAAGCCCATGAGCACCACCCAAACGTGCTCGCTGCCGAGGATCGTCCACGGTTCCACGATCACTTCCTGAAAATTGAATGGCGGAATGATTTCGTTCATGTTCGTTTACCGTACCCCACCGCTTCGTCACGCGGGCTTCCGGCTTCGGGCTGATAAATCTCCGCGCTGCTCGGGATGATTTTCCCGTGCGGATCGCGGGTGGCGTAGTGCAGCCCTTTCTCCAGCTGGAGAACGACCGCCTCGCCCAGGACGTGTTCGATCTCCTCAGCGTCTTCATGCACGTGGTCCGGCGCGATGTTCGCCTCGCTGGTCAGATACAATTCCCAGAGTCTGTGATTACGCACGATCGCCCGCGCCCGCTGCCAGCCCTCGGGCGTCAGGTAGGTCGCTTCGCCCGCAACGTCGTAGGTCGCCAGACCGTTTCGTTTCAATTCGCGCACACGATCACGAGCTTCGTCCAGTGTCTCCCGACGACGCGCAGCAAGCTCTTCCATTGATACCCCTTCGCCCTTGAAACCACGCGCCTCGATCACGTGAAAGATCGCCTTCAACGTGTTCTCGCGTTCGACCCGGTTCGTTCGCGAACGCTGACGCCACCAACGCGCCAACGTGCCGTGACGTGGACCAAACAGGAACGCCATCCCGAATACGGTGCTCGCCGCCAAAACCATGAACGGCCCCGTTGGCAAACTGTTTCCGAGAAACGAAAAGAACGCTCCCAGCACGCCGGACGTCACTCCGAAGATTGCCGCGAGCAACAACATTCGATGCATCCGGTCCGTTAACAAATACGCGGCGGCAGCGGGCGTGATCAACATCGCGGAAACCAAAACGACGCCAACCGCTTGAAGTGAAATCACCACGGAGAACGCGAGCAATAGCATCAGGCCGTGATGCAACAACCGCGTCGGCAATCCGCACGCACGGGCGAATCCCACGTCAAAACTGCAAACGAGCAACTCCTTGTAAAAGAGACCGACACCGATCAGCACCACGCCGGTGATGACGCTCATCAAAATCAAATCGTCCTGACTAAGCGCGGCGGCCTGACCAAACAGGAATTTGTCGATCCCGCTTTTGTTTCCGCCAGCCAAACTTTCAATGCGTTTTAGCAGGCAAATCCCGACGGCATAAAATGACGCGAGTACGAGGCCGAGCGCTGAGTCTTCCTTCAATCGCGTCGTATGCGTGATCGCATAAACAACCATTGTCCCGAGCAAACCGGCGATCGTTGCGCCGATGAAAATTGCGATCGGATCTTTCGTCATGTTCCAAAGAAATCCGAGCGCAACGCCGGGAAGCACCGCGTGCGAAAGAGCATCCCCCATCAGCGACATCTTGCGAACGACGATGAAACAACCGAGCAACCCGCAGGAGACGCCGAGAAGAACGGAACCGAGCAACACGGCGCGCAACGACGGATCTCTCAGGCTGAAAAAGCGGAACATCTGATCCCACACGTTAGTGTCCGTGATGTCGCCGATCTTCGCCGCATGTGCCGACGATGCAGCGAACAATAGAAACAACGCGGGCAACGAAATTTTCAGAAAGCGCGGCATGGCACTTAAATCTCCTTCCGGCGCACGGCGTCCGCCACTTCGGAAAGAATTGTCAGGCGACCGCCATATGTTTTCTGAAGCAGCTCGTAGTTGAACACTTCCTCCGTGGGACCGAACGCGACGAGCCGCATGTTCAACAGAATCAGCATGTCGAAATAATTGCGGGCCGTCGGCAAATCGTGATGCACGACGATCAACGTTTTCCCGCGATCTTTCAGTTCGTGCATGATGTCCATGATCGCCGATTCCGTCGCGGCATCGACACCCGCGAACGGTTCGTCCATCAGGTAAAGATCGCTTTCCTGGGCCAGCGCGCGCGCCAGGAAAACACGTTGCTGTTGACCGCCGCTGAGATTTGCGATCTGCCGGTTCGCGTACGGCAGCATCTTCACTTTCTCCAGACACTCGCGGGCGATCTCCCTGTCCTTCTTCCCCGGCCGACGGAACAGGCCGAGCTTCCCGTAGCGCCCCATCAACACCACGTCCATCACGCTCACGGGAAAATCCCAGTCGACCGATTCTCGTTGGGGCACGTAGCCCACCCGTTTCAAATTCTTCTTAAACGGCTCGCCAAAAATCTTCACCCAACCGCTGCTCAACGGCAGCAATCCCATGATTGACTTTATCAATGTCGATTTGCCCGCGCCATTCGGCCCGATGATCCCGACCAGCTTTCCCTTGGGAATCTCCAGATCGATGCCCCAGAGCACGGGTTTTTTGTGATACGCCACCGTCAAATCATGCACCTCGATCGGACGCTCCGCCGGATCGGTGACCGGCGCGACGGGACTCATCGGCACGACTTCCGGCGAGTTCGATTTTTTGGGCGCAGTTTGCATATCAATAATACGGAGGGGACCACAGCCCACACCACGGAGCGTAAACTAGTGAGTAAAAACATTGGGTCAAGTAGAAAAGTTAGACACGGCTAACTTTGCGGTGATGGTACGTCAGATTGGAGCTGGAACCTGACAAATCTGGTATTGACCGACTGCCGGACCGGTGTTTTATCTGTGCTGACATTTTTGCGTGGCTTAGCGGGGTAAACGGAAAACCTGCGAATCTTTCCCCTCCTGGTTTAAGAACCCCGCTTCAATTAAACATCACTGTTCCATGAACGGAAAACGACTTGCCTCACCTTTTGCTTGCGTCTTGATTCTCTCCTTAATCGCGGGTTGTACCGCATTCAGGTATTCTCCTCCTGATTTCTCAAGGATCTCGGTGGGAATGACAAAACAAGAGGTTTTTAAAGCGTTGGGAAAGCCCAAGCAGGTTGCGGCAGATGGTGGAGCAGAGTTGCTGGGCTACGAATGGAACTACGCCTACGACACAAAAATCGGTGGGGTTTGGTCTTACGTCGTCCTGATCGACGGCAAAGTTCAGAGGTACTTTAACGACAGACCTGAATCCGCGAGTTACGGGGGCGGGTTTAATCCGGCACTGCTCAACTCACCGCAGGTTATCAACCAGATCAACGTCAATAATTAGATTAGAACTGTCGCCACCATCAGTGGGTCTATCGCTCAGTGATTTCGGCAAATCCCTAGGAAAGGCTAGCGGATCAAGAAGCAGCAGGAACATGCCTATATTGTAATCGGAACGACAACGAACAGCGCAAGCAGAGACTCAATTATCACTTGAACGAATTCTGGCTTATCCTCCTTGGTGCCGCCTGAAGTGTACTGAGTTTCTTGGAGCTGAGATTCTCTTGTTTTGTTGTGGGTTGGTTTATCAGGTTTTTAGTTTTGGGTAAAGGCGGCTTTGTCGCCGGCTTTGCCTTCTTCCCCAACCGCCCCCGCGGGGGCGGTTCGGGAAATCATCTGCTCGAACTCCACCGGGCTGCGGTAGTCCAGTGAGCTGTGGGGCCGATACCGGTTGTAGAACGGTTCGATGTATTCAAACACCACTGCCCGGGCTTCCTCCTCATCGGCCAGCACGCGGTCCCGGATGGTGCTGGTCTTGAACCGGCCATAGAAGGATTCCATCGCCGCGTTGTCGTAGCAGTTGCCTCGGGCGCTCATGCTCGACTCCATCCCCAGTCGACCCAACTGCCGCTGATAGTCATCACTGGCATACGTGCTGCCCCGGTCGCTGTGGTGAATGATTCCTTCCTCCGTCTTGCCCCGGGTCTGATGGGCATTTTCCAGCGCCTGGCTCACCAGTCGGGTGTCGTTCCGGGCTGAAACGCTCCAGCCCACGATCCTTCGACTGTAGAGGTCCATCACCGTCGCCAGATACATCCAGCCGTTGCGAACCTTCAGATACGTCGTGTCCGACACCCATACTTCATCACACCGGCTGGGTGGCC
>Ga0209390_10004382_pt1 | contig 21309 bp, 15 predicted proteins | sample BON01_FD_187212 | JGI IMG/M metagenome (GOLD analysis project Ga0209390, IMG submission 187212) | Freshwater microbial communities from Lake Bonney liftoff mats and glacier meltwater in Antarctica - BON-01 (SPAdes) (version 2) | ecosystem: Environmental > Aquatic > Freshwater > Ice > Glacier... | reverse complement strand
ATTCTCATGACTTATGGATTGAAATTGCTGTGCAAATGCCCCTCCTATTCGTACCCTAAGGCCATCAAAAGCTATGGTATCAGCCTTACCTGTTTCAAATACATTGATTCCTCTCTGGTCATAAGCTCTCCAAAACTGCAAGTCCCTTTGTTGGGCAAAACTGCTAATGGACAGTAAAATAGTTCCTGCCAGAAATAAAATATTCTTTTTCATAATAGCAAAAATTAATGTGTTAATTAATTGGATTTAGTTTCATTTTTATACTGATAGTCATTTGATCACCCGTTTTGATGGTGCCAAATACTGCTGTTGGAGGATCCACCTTAAAATCGGTTAATTTAACTTCAGCGGAACCTGAAAGAGAAATGCTTTCTCCCTCTGGTACAATTTGGAGTAGAAAAGAGACTGTTTGGGTTTCACCGGCTATTTGAAGCCTGCCGGAAACTTTCCAATCATTACCCCCATCCTGATGGGCTTCTAGCATTTTAAATGTTATTTCGGAATGGTCTTCTTCCTTCAAAGCATTGTAGGCATTTTTGTCCATTTGCCCCTTTCCACTTTTGAGCGTCTTTACCTGCATGGTAATCTTGACGGACTGAATAGCCGTCACCTTCCCAGCTGAAAGCCTAAGTGAAGCGGTTCCATACGCTTCTTTGGAAACCATGTCCCAATCGTGTAGGGTAGAAGTACCTGAAACTTTCATTTCAGGATCGGATGCAACTTTATAAGTCTGCTGTGAAAACACCTGCGTCCCATAAGTGCTGAAAAGTACCGATAGGAAAAACACGGTCAATTTTACATGTTTATGCATAACGGATTGGTTTAGCTTGATTCGATGGAATTTTGCCCAAACATTGCTATTTGATTGTTTTGATATTTCAAAGGTATAATAGAACAGTAAAGGAATCCATGACTAAAATCATCTTTTTCCATGATATAGTTTGTCAAGGGAATTGAGAATAATTGGTTGCCTTTGGGCACAGCGCATCTCAAAAATGGCATTTGCGCTTGTTTTGGCATAAATATGGGGAATTCCGTGATCATCCCGGATGATGGTCGCCTGCTCCGCCCGTTCTTACCAGCTGCTGACCTTATTGTTTACTGGGGTCTCACATGCCCAAAAGGAAGGTAGTAAAAGACGTTTTCAAAAAAGCAGGGTAAATATCCCGATTTATAAAAAGGATCACCCTTACCCTAACTGACCGGGGCAAGGGTAGTTCCCTCATAGGATATCCCAAAGGAATCATGCCCTCTGCCTAGCTAAAAAATCAATGCGCTACTGGAATGGCTATTCCGTATTTAGGGCTTAAATAGCTCAATACACACTTTTTCTATTGACAGATTTTGGATCCGTAACAACTTCCCCACTGTTCAATTTTCCCTCAATAGCATTCAATCTAAAAGGCTTACTTGCATCATAAAACTTACTTGAAATATCCATATCAGAGATGAGGATGCCGGCTTCATTTGCAGGAAGTTTGTTTTGAATTAATCCATCGGGTGTAATAAAATGATTAGGCCAACTTTCGGATGCAGAGGAATTGGTTAATGACATGTAAAAATAGTTTGAAGCAGCCATTGCCTGCGAGGTAACAGGCATTATAATAGGATGGATACTCCCTTTTTTCTGCCGGGCATTATAAAAGGATTGGAAAACAATATCTGTATCCAAATTCCTATATTCCCTGTAAAGTTCGGGAAACCTGATATCGTAGCAAATCAGCAACCCGCAGTTAACACCATTTAAATTAAACGTGACGAAATGATCTCCTGGAGAAAAATAGTTAAGATCCCCACCTGTACAGAAACGTTTATCGTACCTGTCTACAATTTCACCATCTGAATTTATGACATATAGGCTGTTGTGAGGTTTGTTACCTTCACTTAACTGGTGCATTGATCCTAAAACTACCCAAATATTTAATTCCTTGGCCAATTCCCTAATTGAGTCGGTCGCATTAAATAATCCGTCCCAGTCAAAATTGTCAATTGATTGCATGTCCACACCGGGATATCCTGACAATGCACATTCCGGGAAATGCACGATATCTGCCTTTTTAAGTTTTGCTTCAATCATCTGATTTTTAATCCATGTATAATTCTCCTTTATATCCGAAGAAATTGGAAACTGGCAGGATGCCACCCGGATTTTTCCACTTTCAGGATTGTTAGCCATGCCCTTTTTCCCTACTTGCGCGATGTATTCATTCTGCAACTTGGCTTGCATAGCCCATGAAAGGTTAGATACCATCAGAGGAATCATCAAAAAAACAAAGCTACAGATCACCCAAAATATTGGCTTATGAAATTTCCTCTTCATGGTTTTAAAACGTTTGAAAATAATAAATAAAATTGAAAGTTTAAGATACGTAAAGTAAAGCCTTCTACTACTGTAATTTTTGTTTTTTCACTTCTGTCTGAGCATTAATTCTTGTCTCCTCCAATTTTTTTCTCATGTCCTCTAAAACTTCGGAGTATTTGCTTTCTCCTACTAAGTTTTCGAATTCTTCCGGATCATTTACATGATCGTAAAGTTCTTCATTGTTCCCCAAAGAGCACTCTCCCCACCGGGTATACCTCCACCTTTCCGTCCGCAAACTGGCCCCATCATTGTAGATAGTATAAGCATGCCTTTCTCCAAGAGAGGTACTATTTCCTTTAATTTGAGGCACCAAACTCTTGCCTTGTAGGATTGAGGGTTTCTCATTAGAAAACCCAGCAAGATCTACTAAAGTAGGGTAAATATCCAGCAGCTCGGTTATACTTCCAGAACTGCTCCCATAAGCCTCGTCATATCCCTTACCTGGAACAGAAAAGATAACAGGAACCCTAATGCTTCCCTCCCATAGACTCGATTTTGACCAACAATCATGTTCTCCCAAGTTATAGCCATGGTCGGACATGAAAATAACAATCGTTTCTTTTCTCAAGTCCAGCCTATCAAGGGCATCCAATAACCTTCCAACCTGTTCGTCCATGAAATGGACACTGGCCATATAGGCACTTATTGTCTTTTGTTGTTGTAGCTTATCCATTCCCCAAATCTTATCATTTTGCCTTTTCAAAGCCTGCAGGGGAACATTGTCTCCAATATTCACAACTGGCAAAACCACCTCATTGACAGGATAGGGAATAAAACTACTTTCGGGAGCAATGAGCGGAACATGAGGCCTAACAAATCCAACGGCAAGGAAAAAAGGAGCATCCTTTTTAACCCTTTGTTTGTTGGTGCCTCCTTGAGGAACTTTTCCTGCTCTGCTTTCCAAAACAGCAATGGCTTGACTGGCAGCTAGATAATCCGTCTGCGTTCCTTCCAAGCTATCGGGAATGACCATTTGCGCAAAATTAGAACCATAATGGTGGTTTTTGGGAGAAAGCAGCTCCAATTTGCCCTGGCTCAAGGTTTCAGGTCCAAGCACATTGTAAGCATAATCCCAGGAATCCGGATCATCTCCACCTACTGCACCTCTTTCTATTCCACCTGGAACACCCATGTGAAAAATCTTTGAAATTCTGGCGGTATAATAACCTCGTTCTCTAAAAAACCCAGCCATAGACGGATGATCGGCTAAGGCCGGCGTTTCCTTTCTATAACTACCCAGTTGATCATTGTTTCCCAATACCCCATTTGTTTCCGGATACAAACCGCTCATCAGAGAAGCCCTTGATGGGCCACACAGTGGAAACTGGCTGTAAGTCCTAGAAAATCTTACCCCTTCTGCAGCAAGTCGGTCAAGGTGAGGGGTGTGGTTATCAATATCCATATAAGGCCCAATATTGGTATTCAAGTCATCCGAAATGATCACCAGAATATTGGGCTGCTGTGCCTTTACCATGGGTCCAATATTAAATAAGAGAACAAAGATAAAAATTCGGGAGATCAGATGTAAAAAACCTCTTTGAATGCCAATTGAATTACTAATGCTCATTTTCATTTATTTGGGTTTAAAAATATTAATATGAATCAGATCTTTAAAAGAACTTAATCAAGCCTCCAAACTTTAAAATTCCCATACCTGGCATTGCGGGTATACATGTGCCGTAAACCAATCCTCCCCGATTCATGTAAGGGATATAGGGAAGTATCCCACCTGCTGACTAAATAATCAGAAGTATCCCTTTTGTTCTGAATATGCATTTCGATATTTTCATTGTACCTAAAAACCTGGATATGATAGGTTACATCAGTTTTAAAAAGTCCCGTTTTAAAATAGTCATTTGGTACATCTGTTCCTTCCAAACCTTCTTTGTTTGGATTGTACCTGCGTAATCGAATATAATCGTTATCTCCTGAATACTCATTGGCTGAAAAAGCAGCATAACTAATGTGGTAAGTATTCATATTATTAAAATAGGTCCGCATAGATGGCACTGTGCGTTTATCATTCCAAAGTGAAATATCCTTCGGGAATTCAGCCCCGCCTTTACCTTCAGCATGAAAATAAAGGATGTTAACACACCTGGTAGTGGTATCTGTTCGCGTATAATCGTATTCAATGCAGATATTTCCTTCAAAGGTTTCTTTTGTCCATAGCACAGTATGGCTGGAATCATTTCCATGTTCAGGGCCTGCAATAAGCTCCATTCCCTCTTCGGTGTTTATCACTTTAGATTGTTGACCATCCAACATCCATTTCTGTTGCCAATTTTCTGTGCCGATATCCTCGAATAAAAGAGTGGATTTTGTCCACGGTGCTTTTTGAGTATTCTTATTATGGCATCCTATTATCAAAAGGATTAAACAAGAAATGATTGCATAGGAAATCGAATTATTCATTTTTTACTGATTCTATGAGCGGTTATTGATTTTCAGTATTTCTTTTTTGATAAACAGAACTTAATCGGTTGAAAGTGTGGAAAACACAAGACTGTCACATGGGAACATTGAATTATTTAGGCAAGGTTTATACCCACTGGATTACCACAGCTGCTTGACACATCAATTAATTAAAAAAACCTGCTTTTTAATACCTTTTATTTATCGTTAAGGATTCTCTGATTTATATCCCGGGCCTTTAACTACCTGACCAGGTAATGCCCCCGTATGTTCGCCATTGTTGAGCACTTGCGTTCCATTGACAAAAACGTGAACCATCCCCGTTGAATACTGCATGGGTTTATCGTAGGTCGCATGGTCTTGAATTTCATTCGGATCAAATATTGCCAGATCAGCATAGAAGCCTTCCTTTATTGCTCCACGCTTTTTAATTTTCAAATTCGTGGCGGGTAAGGTTGTGAGTTTGTACACCGCTTCCTCTAGGGAAATCACTTTTTCATCACGGACATATTTGCCCAGAAGTCGCGCAAAATTCCCATAGGCCCGAGGATGGCTACTGGATTTTAGAAAAACCCCTTCAGGAGCGTAAGATGCTGCATCAGAGCCAAAACTCATATAGGGGAGTGCAATTTGCTTTTTTACATTTTCCTCGGACATCATAAAATATACCGTTCCTACCCTACTCCCATCTTGAATGACCAAGTCCATTGCGGTTTCCACGGGGGACGTATTGCGCATTTCAGCCACTTCCGCCAATGACTTTCCCGTCAAATACTTTAAGCTATCGTTCTTAAAGCCTATCAACAAGACATCTTCATAAGAGTCAACCCCCATCAGCAAACTTTCCCATTCATTGGTAGGGGTGACCATTTCTTTTCTTAGTTGCTCTCTAATTTCTGGATCCTTTAAGCGGTCTGCCCATTTTTCATACCCACCTTCTTGAACCCATGGTGGCATGGAAGCATTAAGGCCCGTAGCCCCAGCGGTGTAGGTATACATGTCTGTTGTGATAGAAAGTCCTGCCGCTCTTGCTGAATCAATCTTGGAGACCACCGCATCGAATTTGTTCCAATTGTTATTACCCGCCATTTTTAAGTGATAGACCTCCGCCCTAATTTTGGCTTCATCGGCAATTCGAATCAACTCGTCCAGACTTTCCAAGAGTTGGTTGCCTTCACTACGGATATGTGAAATGTACATCCCATCGTATTGGGAAGCTACCTTACAGAGCGCAATTAATTCTTCGGTACTGGAATAAAAGGCTGGAGCATAGATGAGTGATGAACCAATACCCAAAGCGCCTTCTTCCATCGCCTGTTTAACCATGCCCTTCATAGCGTCTAGTTCCTCAAGGGTTGCTGCTCGATTTTCGAAACCTACAGTATGTATTCTTAGTGTCGTTGCGCCTATAAACGATGCCACATTTGGTGAGATACCTTTTTCAACGATAAAGTCGAGGTATTCACTAAGAGAAGTCCAGCTAATAGGGTATTTAATATCGCCCTGCATTTTCTGTTCCTTCTTTTTCATTTCTTCGCTCAAAGGCCCCATGGAACTGCCTTCTCCAAACACCTCCAGCGTCACTCCTTGCCTGATGTCACTTTGCGATTTTCCGTCTTCAATCAAGGCATCTACAGCCCAACTTAGCATGTTAATAAATCCAGGAGCAACAACTAAGCCTGTAGCATCAATTTCTAATTCACCTTTTGCTCCAGGAAAATTTCCGATTCTCGAAATAGTGTCGCCATTAATGCCAATATCACCTGTATAGGATGCCTCGCCTGAGCCATCAACAATTTGACCATTTCTGATCAGTACATTGAAGGATTCGGTAGAGGTACATCCGTATAAAATGACGGCACTTAATAAAATTTGAAGAAGTGGTCTCATATTTTTCAGTTTAAATACCTGGTAGATAGGGCTAATTTCTACCACTAAATATAAGAAAATTATTCAGTGTTAACTTCACCCAACTTGTTGTAGTTTACCTTAAAGCAGGTATAAAAGCTGACCATTAAATTTTCCTTCTAGTAAACTTGAATCCTGACGCCTTATCTACTGCCAGGATGATAGGTTTCTTCAGCCCTTTTTTCCACCTCTTCCCGGTAATAGGCAACCTCTTTGAAGGTACCATTGGCATACATTTCTACCTGATCGTCAAAATGAGGAGATTGCGGATTTCCGCTTTGACCTCCAGCCAATAAACTTTTTGCCCTTACCTTATCTCCAAATTCAACAGCTGCTACAAAGCTGTTGCCAGAAGATCCATAAAGCTTTTTGGTGTTTTCCTTTGCTGAGGCACCAAAAGAAGCCAGTGCTCCCCAACGGCCAGAGGCCAATCCTACAGGAAGGCTCGCTTCGTTATCGTCATAAGGCAAATCAATGGCCCCACTCAAGCGCTGAAAACGGTTAACTTCGCCCCAAGGAATGTTCCAGGTTCCAAAATCTTCTTCAATCTGAGCAATGGCGGCTTCCATAGCGGCTACGACTTCGCTAGCTTCAAATTCTAGTGCTTTACCATTCACCTGATTAAAGGGAATCAAAGCATCTGGGCTCCCTATGCTTCGGTTAAAGGAAATGCCAAAAAAATGAGCCAAGGTCATGGCCACAGATTCCTCTCCGGTCTGGTAGTCCCAATCCCGAAAAACGGCAATGGCCGCAGTTAAATTTTCATTTGGATCTTCCTCCTTTTCATAGGCCTTCAAAAGTATAGGTATCAATTTTTCGAAAGCAGGCAAATAAGGGTCGTATCCCAGGCTTATCAAGTTCTCCAAGGTTAAATCCTTAACCTCCGAAAGCAATTCCACAGCGTGAATTCCGCGAAAATTTTCGGCATCTGGTGCCATGTAGTAGGGATAATCTACTTTTTTGGGACTATAAGGACCTGCTGCAGTAAAGGGCGTTGAATTGCAATTTTGGATCCAGCCAGACTCAGGGTTCAGGACAACAATACTTTCGTCCACTTCATGCAAACCTTGCCAGTCGGTAGCAGGATCGCTGCCGTCTACAGGCCTGGAAAAATCAAAGGAAGGATCTCTTTTGGGGATGAAATTTCCGTGGAAATAGGCAATATTTCCGGAAGCATCTGCAAAAACAGTATTGTTGGATGAATTGGTCCGGATATCCATCATTTTCCTGAAAGCAGTATAATCGCTTAATTTGGTTCGGGTAAAACTTTGAATCAAGGCATTTACAGGATCCCAATTGATTTTAGTAGCTACCCACTTGTTCTCCAATTGATGGGTTACCGGTCCATGATGGGTTCTGTACATGGTAAATGTTTTTTCTTGTACACCTTCTGGACTGGTGAATTTTAAGGTAAGCGGAATTTCTTCTACATCCCTCCATTCGTTACCATAGGCATATTCAAAGCCATTTCCCGCATCACGCACCTCTTCCATGAACTCATCCATAAAATCCAAATGGGTGGAAGTATGCATCCAGCCTGTCTTTTCATTGAAGCCCTGATAGACAAAAAACTGACCCCAGGTAACGGCACCATAAGCATTCAGCCCTTCTTCGCTGACCACATGAATTTCAGGTCGAAAATAGAAAGAGGTATGGGGATTGATCAGCAGAAGTGCATTTCCCGAAGCACTCAATTCCGGGGCAATGGCTATTCCATTGGATCCTTTAGGTTCATCGTAGGGATCAGGATGAACCAAGCCATCACCAAATCCCGAATAGGCAAGTGCTTTTTGTTCCTCGTAAAAGCCCCGAATCTGTTCCGTAGAAATTCTCTCAATATCTCCCCCTATAGATCCCTCACTAAAATACATGGGAAACCAAGGCTCGTAATGTGTCAACACTTTCGGTTCTACCTCCGGGTGGCTGTACAAATAATAGTTAATGCCATCTGCAAATCCTTCACATAGCAACTGCAACCATCGGGGAGCACCCTCATATGCTGCCTTTGCTTCTACTTCGGTCATGTACAAGTTCGCCCTGAGATCGCTGTAAAGGGCCTCTTCCCCATCCAATTCGGCAAGCCGCCCTGTCGCCCAAATATAGTTCCTTTCAACTCGTCGAAAATCATCTTCGCACTGGGCATAAAGCATCCCAAAAACTGCATCAGCATCTGTTTTGGCATATATATGAGGGATTCCATAATCATCCCTGATAATGGTCACTTGTTCCGCACGGTTTTCCCAGCTGCGTACCTCTTTGTCTACTGGTTTCTTACATGCCCAAACAAAAAGTAACAAAAAAGGAATTAAATAATGGTTTTTCATGCTAAGTGAATTATTCGTGAAGTATTCAGTTCTCAAATCCATCGCGATATAAACATGTCTACTAAGAAGGAATTGCTTGTTTATTTAATATTAATCAAAATTGCGGTTTGATACAAAAAGTTTTAACCATAAGGGGAGCTGAGTTAAATTGGTAGCTAAGAGGAGCCGAAGTCACCCGTACAGTACTCCAATCGATAGAACATTAAAATGAGAATTACACATCACGTCTAGGCGGAAGCAAAGCATTCTAAATGATGTTTTACAAACTTCTCTTTTGAGTATATTGTAAATAGTTAAAAGAGATAGTGATTCCTATCCCCAAAAGGAATTATAAATTTATAACTACAGGAAAATAAATATAAATCATTAAAAATAAATGAGTTATGCAATAAAATCTTTGCGATTCTATTGCATAACTCATGTTAAAAAAACAGTTAACGACTCTTTTTTAATACAATGGGTTTTGTATAAGGTTGTCGTTCTTGTTCATTTCATCTAACTTAATTGGAAGAAAATAGAATCTGGGATTCCAAGACCTATCAATCACAGATGGAATAACTGAATAAGTAGGCGTTGTGGTAACTTTGTCATCATTAAGCTTGTTCAGGATATTAATTCCTTGAACGGGAGTATAGGCTTCCTCACCGATCATCCAACGTCGCACGTCAAAAAATCTATGATTTTCATAAGCCAATTCTATCCTTCGTTCATGACGATAACTTTCAATAAGTTCTACCCCACTTGTATTAATATCAGGTAAACCAGCTCTTTTTCGAATCCTATTTATATAAATTTTGGCTTCTTCCTCCTGCCCTAGACCCAAGCATGCCTCGGCATAATTCATTAGTATTTCCGAATATAGCGCCAAGGGTTATTTTGCCAGTTAATTTTGAAGACGTGAAGGAAAAGAACCATTGGTATTTATCTTTTGCCTGGTGGAGATTTATGTTGGTTACCTCAGGTATCTATTCCCAAGTTTTCGAATCTGGGTCTAAATTTTCACGTGATTTTATAAGATAATTACCGCTATTTTACCTTTTATTATTTACAAGGAATTCCCTATTCCTACCAGAAATACGGACAATACTATTATTGCAACACCAGTTGTAATGGTATATTTTGTTTTAGGAGTTACCCCTTTCCATTCTTTCCGATAAATACCCCATAGATTTGCGGTTAAAATGATAGTTGACATATGAAGTATCCATGAACTGGCACCATTGCCCAACTTACTTTCTCCCATACCGTAAAAAAAGAATTGCAAAAACCAGATGGATCCAGCCAAAGCTGAGAATAAGATATTTTTAAAAATAGGGGTAGAAGTATCTACAAAATCAACATAGGACTTATTCTTCACACTTAAAACACTAGTCCAAATTAAATTAGTACTCAACCCGCCCCAAAGAATAACAACGAACGTAACGTTGTTCTGATACAATGGGTTAAAGCCTGCTGCAACGGCTGCATCTGCTAAAGGCTTTCCGGCTTCAATTCCAAAGTTAAAAAAGGCACTTAAAATCCCAGAAAAAACTGCAATTATCAACCCTTTAACTAAACTAAATTCGGCAATACTTTCCTTTTTTTCGTTTTCTGAAAGTTCATTTTCTTTCATTATACCTGCCTTTCCGGAAATAGCAATACCTAAAAGACAAACAAATACACCAAGTAGAACAAGTTGTCCGCCTACTGTTGATAACATATCTGAGAATGAAACCTTCCCTTCTGTAGGGAAAAAGTTATAATAGATACTTGGTACCAATGCACCAAATGCAGCACAAAAACCAAGAACAACAGAACTCCCAAGTGACATTCCCAAAAACCGAATGCCTAATCCATAAAACAAGCCACCTGCACCCCAAAGTAGACCCATTAAAAAAGTGAAGAATAAGATACTATTGGAGCTTGTCGTGATGATTTCTATAAAACCAGGTATGGTCAACCAAGCAGCTATAGGCGGAATTATTAGCCATGAAAATATACCACCAACAATCCAGTAACTTTCCCAGGACCAGTCTTTCACTTTATTATAAGGCATATAAAAACTGCCTGCTGCGATACCGCCTAATGAGTGAAACAAAAGCCCTAGTATAGCTTGCATATATTTATGTTTTTATTATTAATTTTCATTTATTCCCTTGATTTAGTTTTATATAAAATCATACCATAAGTAGGAAAACCACTCCTTTTCAAAGGCTGCCCTAAGCTCATTTATTTATTTGTGTATGCATTTTTTAATTGGCGTTTTAGAATCCGGGTTAAATCGGACATAAAGTTAAGCACGTATTTATTAAATAAGAATTTTTTGATGTTTATTACGCGATTCTCACCACCTTCAAATTCAATATATGTCCTAGTTTTTCGATCTTATCGGAAATATGTCCCACGCCAATGGCACAGTGGTGAGCAGGTCCTTTTTTCGACCATTCGTTTATAAATGCTTTTGCCCCAATTGAAAAACGATACCGACTGTTGGTGTTCCCAATTTGAAGGATTGGACCCTCCACCGATTCGCCTTCTGCCACAAGTAGGAAAACTTCCTCTTTTCCTTCAACTACCGATAGCAATGTGACAGGACCGTGCTTTACAGTCATTTGTATTGACAATCCCTTACCTGGTTTGCCATGGTATATCGGTAACGGAACTAGCTGCACATTTCCTTGAGCTATGGCAAAATGGGCAGGGCCATCGTGTCCCAACATCACAATATCGTCATTGAAATCCATTGCATAAAACTCCGAAAAAGAACCTCCAACACCAAACGAATCCATGATTTTCATGGCCTGGGCATTCTTTACTTCACACTCTCCTGCTACCGGAATATGCTTGCCTGTAAGCAATGTATTTCCGGCAATTACCGAGGTCACAATGTTTTCATACGCATTACCTGCTTCACCTTCGTAATAGTAGGCCATGGAACCAAGCTTGTGTACCTCAACCAATTTATCAAGTGCTACTGATGTGCGTGCTGCACGTATAATTTCTCCCTGCTCGCAAGCCTCAACGACTTCAAATGTGCTGTGGAACTCTTTGATTTTTGCTTCCACCTGCGCATCAGTTGCTTCATCTCGGTATTTCTTCAGCTCGCACATTTCCACCAATTCGATGTGCGTTCCAAATGAGACAGCCTGTTTGGTCAGATCAGTATACACATCCAACATACCAGAGTAATAGTGACCCAAAACACCCAATCGATTATTGCGCATAGCAGCAGCCACGTTCGCGGCTTCAATCCATCCCTGAATATCATTCCAGACAGCTTGTTCACCCAAATACCCGGTTACAAGCTCATAGCCAATTCCAGCACGGTTAAATACGTTGACTATCTCAGGAACCGAACATGCCTGGCAGTGGGCTAACCATTCACCCGTCATTGCACCACGATCACCAAGCTTATTAAACTTTTCATAATCAATGGCGGCAACAGGCTGTATGTTGAGGATAATAATTGGGCATTTCAATTTTTGCGCCACCGGTAAAACGGTAGACGACAAAGCATAGGTCGATACATAAAGGAAGACGATTTCAACGTCATTCTTTTTCAGGTAGTCTCCTGCTTCTCTTGCTTTTTCGGGTGAATCAACCAAGCCTGCATCAATAACCTCCGCACCAAATTCCACCATTTTATCTTCAATTTGTTTTTGGTAACCCTTCAGCCGATCTAACAATCCATCAAATTGATCCCAGTAGGTATCCAAGCCAATTCCAAATAATCCAATCTTAGTCATTCTCATATTTCTTAAAATATTCTATAATTTCATTTGCTATTAATTCTTGCCCCTTTTCGTTGGGGGTGATTCACCTGCGACAAATATTTGGCAAGTTCTTCTGGTTTCATTGGAATGCCTTTGTAATTCCGGGCGTAAACACCAGAAAGAAGCGACGAACGTGAAGGGGAACAGTGAGGTGCCTGGCAATAAGCCTTGGAAAAAGAACACCCTGCGAAGCCAACCTGTATATTTGATGGATGAATATGACCTGCCACATAACATCCTGGTTCTGGTCGCAGATTGTCGATGGGGATAAAAAGGACATTGGGGCGATTCTCTGATGTTTTTATTCCGACGTCCCTGCTGCACCCTTAAGCGTTGCAATAAGGTAATCTGTTGTCGTTTCATGTTTTACTCCCTGGGCATCGGGATACTGAACTTCACAAGCAATACCTGCCTCTTCACAACGCTCCTTTAGTTTCACTCCGAAATTAGCAGTGTGGGTCGGATCTTTTTGATTTTGCCCAATGGCTGGTGGCGCATTATAATACAAATAAACAGGCGGATCATCAGCGCTTACAAGTGCGTAGGGTGAATACTCCCTAATCCAGAGCAGGATGCTTTCCCGCTCTGCCAGAAATTGCTCAAAACTTTCTTTCCCAAAAGCATGGCCCCCATATTTGCTATTGGGTGTCCACTCTTTCATTTGCTGTGGATCGAGTGTAGTTTGAGGCCCCATAACTCCGGCACTCCATAAACGGGTGGATTCACGGGCAACGGGATCATTGCTGTTTGGATCGGCAAGATCATCATGATAAGCCAACCAAAGGCTTGTACAAGCTCCTGCTGAACCACCGGCAGCACCAATGCGCTTTTTATTAATATTCCAATCCTTTGCTTTGCTTCGTACAAACTGCAATGCCCGGGCTGCATCATACATTGGAGCTTTAACTGGAGGCATTATATCCGTTCCCTCCACATGTTTCATTAAGCGATAGTTAATTGCCACAACTGAAATTCCGGCATCAAGTAAACGCTGGACATCGACAAAACGATCTACTCTTTCTTTTTCGCCTCCTTTCCAACCACCTCCGTGGATAACAAATACCAGTGGCGCTGGAGAGTCTGACTCCGCTTTCCAAAAATCCAGAACTTGCCGTTCGTGTTCTCCATAGCTAATATCCGATATTGTAGGCTTTGGAACAGATGGATCATAGATTGGTGCATTCTGTGAAAATGCTGTTCCTATTGAAAGAATCCAACAAAAAGTGCAGAATATGGCAATTAAAAATGTTTTCATATCAATGCTGCTTCTTTTTAATAATGTTTTAAAATTATTTTGCTTCCTTAATAGTTACAGGAACCATTAACCCTGATGGTTCCAATGTTATTTCCGGTCTTGGCATGCTCCTGAAATCATCATTTAAAGCTATGTTGGTAGATGTTTATTGCTTTTTATCAGGAAAAGTCTGGTCGCCGGACACCCGGTTGTACCACGAGTTTACTACTTTAACCCGAAATATGCAATAGACATCCTATTAGGTGATGGAATCACTTCCCGAAAAAAGATCGGGACAGGCTACTACGAATCCTATCGCATAATCCCATCTAACTCATTAAAGAAATGTTTAGTTTAAGGTACTTTAAAATGAATTGCCAAAGGATTCAACCCTTGAAATGAGGAAATTTCCACCGGAGTTAGCTACCCTACGTTACTTTTTTGCCGAAGTCTTAGAATTCCATCTAACTCTTTAAAGAAATAATTAGTTTAAGTCACTTTAAAATCAATAGCCATGGGTTTTAACCCATGGAATAGGGAAATATAAACAGATGATTTTGGCGGTATTGTTGCCTTTTTTTCCGCAACAATGCTGACAAAATCTCAACTTAGCAATGTCTTCGAATCCGGGTTAAACAAAAAAAAACTCCGCCGAAAAGGCGTCAAACAGTTTTTTGTTTTTAACGCCATGGAGCAATCCATTTTACTAATTTTCATAAGGCCGATAAATAAAATAAAAACAGCTAATTATTTTCTCATGTTATCGTTAAAAAAATCTTTCATGACGCTTATAAAAATGTTTGACCAAATAGATCCGTCCTTATTGCTAACGAAAGGTAGATGCCCTCCGTTTGGAATAACCCGTAAGTATGAATTCGGAATACTTTTATATACGTTCACGGGAATATCAATTGGGAAAAAAGAATCTCTATCGCCGTGGATAATTAATGTGGGACATTTGATGGTCGACAGATAGGGTGATGTAAAATTCATATCCTCATAAGTGGAATTCACTTCTCTGAAAAGCCTTAAAACCTCCCTTGCTTGTTCCTCTCCTCCTGGTTGATGATAAAGTAGCGCTTGCCTCCATCCATCATTTATAGTTTCATAAGTAGCATTTGTGCCGATATCCCTTCCTTCCGGTGGGAAATGTGTCGTGGCACCAATTAAGATCATCGCTTTTATCCGTGTGGTATCCATGGTGGACATATGTAATAAAGTCATACCACCAGAGCTTGTTCCAATTGCTCTAAAGCTTTCAATGTCTAAAGCATCCATAAGACCAAACATATCTAGAGCTGACTCGTGATGACGAAAAACATCAGATGGGTTGGTTGAGAGCCAGTGTCCTCTTAAATCAGGAATTATGTACTGATACATTTCTGGAAATTCGTTTACCCAGGGCAACCATATTTTATGGCTTGCGGTAAAATTATGCAGTAACAATATTGGCTCACCTTCTCCATAGGTCAGATAGTGAATTTTTGCTCCATTTACTTCTTCAAAGTTTTCTTCCTGACAATATACAATCAATGATACTCCAAGTAAAAGTAGTGTAAGTATTCCTTTCATAATTGACAATACTAGAGTTTGAATTTGATTTTTTTGCTTGTGCAGAACGTAGAAATATACGTACCAGTACGTATATTTCCACTATGCTTCTATCACTAAACTATTGGGTTTTTGATAGTTTTAAAACCAAGCTTAAACCATTGAGGTTGGTTTATTAATGAACTAATATACAGCTATTTATCGAATTATTTCCGTGTTTTTATTTTACGGTATCTATTAAGTAAAGCTACTTTTGACTATTCAAGGCCTGTGTTTTTCAAAAGCTCATATCCATTTTAATTAAATAGTCTTGGGGAACAGATCTTTCGAACCATTTAGGTTACTGATAATAAATAGCTGATAGGAGGGTGTTTTGGTTTCACACACCTGGGGTCCGTATTTCCCTATCATCAAACAAATGTACAATAACGCCCTGCGGGACCTGTTATATCAAATTTTCGACATAATGTAGTTTTTTTTAGTATAATTCATACCTTTTCCTTTCTTGAAAAGAAGTATGCTTAAAGGATTGAAAGATTTCTCTCAGGGTTGTAACTCCTCCAAACGTCGGGCAATGGTTTCACTGGTTTGGTAAAGTTCTTGCAGATTACGAGAAAAGGCACTTACGTCTATCACTAAACTTCGAACCTGATTGTCCGCAAATTCCCCCTCGCCCAAATCCTTGAGCATGGATAGATAAACATAATCTTCTATACCTTCGCGTAATAGTTCAAAGCGTATGGAGGAAACCGGGCCATCTACATTGGGTTGGCCGGTATATCTTTCCGTGTCATCTCCCGGATAAAGTAGAGAGCCTTCCCCATTGAGGACCCAACCTCCGCTACACAAGAACCCGGAATGAAATGTACCGGCATCCAACCAAGGATTTGGCGTCTGGGACCAAAAATTCAAAGCCCAATACAATATCCCGTCCATCCCATACCGAGCGGTAATCCATGGAACCATCACCAGGTCAAGTGGGGGGGCGTCAATAAAATAATTGGGTTGGGGATAACCTTGATCGCAGGATATATACCAAGTCAGCTCCCCTCCTTTTGCCTGCTCCTCAAGGATTACCCGCTTGACCTCAGGATCATTCATATGGTTTCCATGAATGGAAAAATTATCTACATGTCCACGAAGGGTTCCCCAATCTGGATGTTCCCTGCTTGGTGCTAAGATTTGCTTCTTCTCTGGTTTTCTGGTCAATGAGGGCAGGAATATCGCTATCCTGATTATCCGGGGTCCAACGGTCCATAAGGCGTCGACTCGTACCACCTGATTGCTCCAATGCAATTCTTGCTACATTAAACAAATCTTTCCCATGGTCTCCCTGAATCTGAAACGAAAGGTCCAGGTTTTTATAGGAGAGTTGGTTATTCCACCCAAAGATGAATTTTGGCATAGAATTACCGATCACTTTTTGATCATCTAAATTAATCTTACCGTCTTTGTTCACATCCGTATAATGGGGATCACCTGGAAGTTGACCAAATAAGGCTGCCTGTTCGGCTTCATTTTGCTTCCAGGGTCCCTCGTAGCCCCAACCTATCATCTGACCGAATGGTTCTCCTTCAACCAGGTGCATAAACGGCAAATTTGTTCCTTGGCCACTCCCTCCAGCATTAAAGGCTAATTTTCCCACTGGCCCTACATCCAGCACTTTTGTCCTGTTGGCTGATAAATTAAATCCTGTATTCCACGAGAAAGCGCCTACAAAAGGATCACCGCCGATGGCCAATTCAAATCCCTTGTTTTCCATGGATCCAACATTGTCCAAAATACTTCTTAAACCTGTATAGGTCGGAATATCACGGAACATAAGCAGATCCTTGGTTGTTTTTATTTAGTAATCAGCAGTGAACGTAAACCTTCCGTCAAATAAGCCAATGTCAATTGCAAAACCATATGGGGGTGATTTTCCAAAGTGTAAATTATACAGCGTTCTATTTCCCTCCAATAATTGAGGGCAATGGTTTTACCGTTTCCCTCAAAAAGGTCATTTACCGCCGATCGTTCCATGGCAAACCAGGTCTGGATTTTTGTTGCGCCCATTTCACTGGACTGGTTGATGTATTCCTTTCAAAAAGGTTCTGAAGCAACTAAAAATCTGTAGCCGGTATCCCCTATATGCAGGAACCAATCGCCATTTAAAGTGGCCAGGGATCTAATTCATAGACTAAATCCGACTTGGATATCCGAAGAACTCCATTTTAATCCGTCTTACCTGGCACCTTCTTATTTTCAAAAATCCCTCTCCCGCTTTAAGGTGAGGCAGATTTTTAGCCCTGTATTCTTCAGTTGGTAGAAATGAATAGGTTGGAATATATTGCTTCGGCTAAACTTCTTTTGTTTTATAGGCATCTTTCTTCCCATAATTGACCTTGATCAAGTGACATTAGGTTTATCATTTCTGCCATTCGGTTTCTTAGGCACCCCTATGATCCATCCTTCCATAAAGGACTCAACAAAGATAAAAGCGCTTCCTGGGAAGTTGATTGAACGTGCTATATCCTGGTATTAGGGGTCAATGTTTACATCCTTTCAAAGGGTCTGGGAGGAATTGAAAAAGTCGCCAAAATCGGAATGCCTCTGTTGATTCTGTTTGGAATTATTTTAGCGGTAAGGGGATGGACTATGGGTACCAGTTTTTCCTCTGCTGAATTTCCAAATGCGAATGCCTGGGATGGGATTCATGAAAGATGAGTTTGGATGGGGGAAAGCAAAAGGTGCCATCTCATTTGGCTTGGTTGCCTTGGTGATGGCTATTCCAAATGTCCTATTTTATCAATAGGGTTACTTTGATGAATACGATTATTGGGCAGGTACAGTCAGCTTGGTTGTCTTTGCACTATTGGAGACGGTTCTTTTTGCCTGGATATTTGGTATGGACAAGGGCTGGGAAGAAATCAATCGGGGTGCTGACATCAGGATTCCTTCTGTCTACAAGTGGATTATGAAATATGTGACTCCAGTTTTGCTGTTATTGGTATTCATCAGTGCATTGTTTACCCCGGAAGGAAACGACTGGGCTGGAACCATGGCCTCCTTGTCGGATGGAAAGTGCTATCAATCATAAAATCAATTTAAACAGGGAAATCACCTGTAACTTGTCAAGATGTAATTGATAGGGCAGTTTTATTCGCATTGATTGAACTGTCTATAGCCCCTTAACATAATGGATTATAATTTTGAACAACCAATCGACAAATTCTAAGGTGTGTGCATATTGGCGGTTTCTCAAGTCCCTGAATCCAGGTTAAAAGGTCAAAAGATACCGCATTTCTTGATCTTTTATTTGATATGCATCACTCATATCTAAAAATATTTGATCTACAATGGAATTTCAAATTCTAAGGATAAATAGAAAGAGATGAGCTTTAAAAAAAGCTTTTTAGCGTATAGTTAGGATGCTTGGCTGAAAATCTACACCTAGTGAGGATAGTGGCTTTTTAATAGATATTGCTTATGTTCCATAAGCCGTGTCTGTTTGTATTTTTCAGTGGCGGAGCGGAATAGGTATAGGAATTACAAATTCAATATGCTACAAAGACGTAGTTAAAAATTAGGCCTAGGCAGGAAGAATCAGGTAGCTCAGGATCAGTTCTAAAAAGAGGGTGGCTTGAAAAAACCCTGAGCCAGTACGTCTATTATGATGTACTTATAATTAGAACCTATATCCCAAGCTCAGTCCGAAACCAGTATTTTTAATGGATAATAAATCACTGAACTCTGCCGAAGTGCGTTGGTCATCAGGATTGATTTTGACCATACCTAATTGTGTTTCCAGTTGAATAAACAATCCACCTGCCATTTGATAACCTGCCAAGATATTACCTCCTGCATCAAATCTTTTAGCATATACTGTTAAATAGTCATCGCCCGCCTCAACAACGTTTTTAAAGCGGATATCTTTCTCAAGGATTTCATTGCCGCTTTCAATATTGGAATTGCCCCCTATAGCATAAGCAATATAAGGTCCGAATCCAAGCATAACAAATCCATTGCCTAATGCGCTCTTATAAACAAAATTCAAGGGCATTTCAATATAAGATAGATGGTATGTTCCAGTTAATGAGCCGTAAGAATTTTTAGCTCCCTTTTTAGAAAATAATAGCGCCGGCTGAAAATAAAAATCATGAGCTATTGGTATATCAACATTAATGCCGGCGTGAAAGGCAACAATCAAATCATTTGTAAGTTTGTTCCCGCCATTATCTTTTCCGGTCAAATTCTGTAAATTTACCCCACCTAGTATGGCATAGGAGTATTTATCCAATATGGTACTTTGTGCATTTACCACCGACATTGAAAGAAAAAAGACGAATGTAAAATAAATAAGTTTTGTTTTCATGTTTTAATTGTATCCTATTGATATTTCTAAATTTTCAACCTGAATTTAATCCTTCCATTTTGAGTCTGATCACTTGGCTGCATCTCTTTCAGCATCTGTTTGCATCTTCTCATTTGCAGTTATAAGAAACTCAACCCTGCGGTTCTCAGAACGTCCACTATCCGTACTATTGTCATATTTTGGAACAGTTTCTCCAAAACCTTTGATGGTCATACGTTGGTTAGATATACCTGCACTTGACAGGTATTCCGATACGGAAGTTGCCCTTTCTTCAGATAGATTCTGGTTATAGTTTAAGCTACCTTTGCTGTCGGTATGTCCTTGAAGTACAATATCTGTATCTTCATAAGTATTCAGTACTTTAACCAGTTTATCAAGGCTGGTTTTTGACTGACTAGAAAGTTTTTTCTCATCAAATCCAAAAAGTACATTACTATTAAATTCAACAACAATACCTTCACCAACACGCTCAACCTTAGCGTCAGGAACAGTATTTTTTATCTCTTCAGCCTGTTTGTCCATCTTTTTTCCAATCAAAGCACCTGCTGTTCCTCCTACTGCCGCTCCGATAATTGCTCCCAGAGCGGTGTTTCCTGTTGCATTGCCGACTATTGCGCCCATCCCACCGCCGGCAGCGGTGCCGACAGCAGCTCCTTTTTGTGTTTTATTCATTGAGGCACAACCCTGAAAAATCAATGCTGCTAATAAAAGAACAGCTAAATTAATTTGGAAATTTTTCATAAAATATTATTAATTGATCAAATATTCTTAATATTTATATATGCGATGAAAGGTAATATCCTTACGGTCAATAATGTTGTATATTTATGCAAATAAATTACATCATTCACACATTATTATGACATAAAAGACGCAATGGCAAAGGTTGTCGGAGAAGTCACTTACTCTTATATTAGACAAAGCCAGGTTTGGTGATCGATAATTATGAAGGGAACTTCTGTCTTTTCGATTACAACAGCGCTAAAGAAAATTCATGGGTGGTAAAGTGATGGGTTGAGAATGAAAAACCATACAGGCTATTTTCTTCCAAAATTCAATGGAGTGTCCTATTTAATAACTCAGGGTGTCCCTGGTAAAGATGGAGTAGAACCCAATCCCGTAGTTCATTTTATTGATTGGTGAGAAAAGTGATCGATTAAATCCGCTGGAAACTGTAACGAAATTAGTGATAGTGTACCTTTGTTTATTTTATGAATACACCCATTAAAATTTAAAAATAGCTCATCATTAAAGCTAAACACGAAATATGCAATAGGTCGTATTTCCCAGCAATTCAGCTTAAAAACAAATTAATGGAATAAACTGTAATATGAGCATAGGTATTCCATCCTTCCAAAAATCCTTGGAAGGAACCTTTCATCTATTTGCTAACTTTTTATTCTCCTTTC